>Ga0302326_10000422_pt1 | contig 118932 bp, 107 predicted proteins | sample Palsa_T0_3_FD_202264 | JGI IMG/M metagenome (GOLD analysis project Ga0302326, IMG submission 202264) | Peat permafrost microbial communities from Stordalen Mire near Abisko, Sweden - Palsa_T0_3 | ecosystem: Environmental > Terrestrial > Soil > Palsa > Peat permafrost | place: Sweden: Abisko... | reverse complement strand
CCTGGTGTTCCATCCCGCTCTCGTGATCACGATGACGACCAGGCAGCCGTCGGTTCCCGATTCGACGTTCCCGAGCGCTGTTCTCGCGATTGAGCGGTGTCCGGCTTGGTGCGCGATGCTGGTTGTAGCGTCCAGCTTCGAGCTGGCCCGCAAGTCTGTCTGAGTTCACGAGGAGTCGACATGCCCGAAACGGTGTTCCTTGCCGACCGCATCGAAATAGCGCGTCCCGTCCCGGCGTCACCTTCTGCCATTTTCGACATTCTGCGTAGCCCAGCAGGTCATGTGGCCATTGACGCGTCCGGGATGTTGCAGGACTTCACCGGTGCACCAGCCGAGAAGGTCGGCGACACCTTCGTCATCCACATGGACCGCGAGTCGCTCAACGATGTCCCACTTGGCAGGTACGACGTGACCGTACACATCATTGTCTTCGAGCGGGACAAGGAGATCGCCTGGGACCTCGGGCCGAACATCCCGTACCCACACTTCTACGGGTACCGCTTGGAGCCAGAAGAGGACGGCGTGACCAACGTGACGTCCTACTACGACTGGTCCAAGATAAGCGGCGACATCAAGGCTCGGTTTCCGATCGTGCCCGAATCGGCCTTGCGAGCCACGCTGGGGATCCTGGAGCGAACGGTCCGAAAGGGCCTATGACGGGCAGCTCCAGGCTGACCTGCCCAGGAGCATTACCATCGTTGGGCTGTTGAGTTCTTACCCGTGTCGCCGCTCCAGCCCCTCTGCGATGGCGGCGAGCCGGTCGAGCGAGGCCCGTAGCTTTTCGGCTGTAGTGGCTTGGGCACGCGGTATCCGAGACCGATCAGTCAGTTCGGTCCAGTCATAGGTGTGGGCGACGAGCGTGAGCGACGGGCCCAGCGGTTCGAGTTCCCAGGCCCAGAGATGCCCGGGCGGGGACTTACCCTGGACCGATGGTCGCCACGCGATGCGACGACCCTCGACGAAGTCGACTACATGGTTGTCACGGATTCCGCCCCTTTTGAGCCACACCGTGAATACGTCGCCCAGTGCGCGCACGCGCTGTCCCGGCGCAGCTTCTTTCAGGTTGTCGTTGCCGTCCCAGCGCGGCTGCTGTGCCGGGTCAGCGATGAGTTCGAAAATGCGGTCTGCGCTGGCCTCGATCTCGCGATCTGCCCTTACGACGCGCTCAGACTCCATTCGGCCGGGCATGCACCCATCTTGCTTCATGCGCGGGCGTCAGGTCCGTGTGGTAGCGGGTGACGCAGGCCGGCCGTAGGTGACCGCGTCTACAACCTGTTTGGGCAGACTCTCGACAAGTTGCGGATCTGGCTGAGCTCCGAGGGCGTCGTTGATGGTGGAGAACGCTATGCGTAGAGCCACGAAGGCGGTGATAGCGAATACCTGTTCGTCGTTGAGTCCTGCGTCTCGCAACGCCTGGACGTCGGCCGGAGTCGTCGCGTTGGGATCCTTGACAATCTTGCGTGCCCAGGCGGCCATAGCCTTCTCCTGGTCGCTCAACTCGCCATCACGGCCGGTCAGCACTCCTGCCGCCAGGTCTGGGTCGGTCGCGCCGGCGAGCTTTCCGCCCCAAGCCATTGAGCAGTACGAGTCACCGAGAGTCGACGCGGCGGCGGTAACCAGGATTCCTCGCTGACGGAAAGCCAGCCCGCTGGGTTTGAACGCCTGCGACATCAACTTAAAAAGCCGGTCGATGGTCTCGGGTTGGTACGCCCACAACCGGGACACGTTCCACACGTAGCCGCTGTCAGCCATGTCTTCGTCGAAGTGCGCCTGGACCTGCGGGGTTATCGGTGGCCGTCCGAGAAAGCTGCCAGTCATCTCCACTCCACTCCATTCCTTCCGGTTTTCGGGGCGAGCCTACGAGATCACGAGCGAACGCCGAATCGAAGTCTCCTGCCTGACCGCGCCAGCCGCGCCTGGAGGCGATGCATACCAGGCTCGGTGCCCGGCTCAGCGACAGACCGCTCCATCGCGTTCTGGCCCGGCGCCCTTGGCTATGAGATCGTGCCGTTCAGGTGGAGGCGGCGGCTCGGTTCGGCGCGGCGAGGGACCAGACGTCGAGCGGACCGCTGCGGAGAGGAGGACCGAATATGCTCGAAACGAGGTCGGCCACTGTTGCTGCCGGCTTGGCTTCAGTCGTATCGACCACGATGGCCGTGACGTCGTACCTTGTGACGAAGTCAAGCAACTGTTGGCGCGCCGCCTCGAGCAATCCGGTCGAGATATCGAAGTTACTCGGACGGCTCAAAATCGCTGCTATCGCCTCCGGCGCTGTTGGCAGCGGGGTTTTATTCAGGAGTGGATTGGGGTCGGGCCTCAGCGCATAGCCGCCTAAGAGAGAAAAACGCATGCCGTCCTCGGCCTGCCAGAACATGGCCTGATCGCTGGGATAGGACGGGTATGGGACGGTGAACACCACCGCACCCGTGGGAATGTGGTGCGACACTGAGCCGCCTGCGAACTGTTCTGCCGTGCCGAGCGCAGCTATGGGGACGCGGCTCACCGGCAGGACCGGTGCCAGGGCGGCCGCAATTGCAACGGCCCCGATCGCGGCCACCGCCGCAGCCTTGCGGCGCGTCCTGGTGCCTGCTCTTGGGCCAGTCGATCGGGTGACCAGCCGGGTGTTCTCGACGAGCCCCGCGATCGCAAAGGCGACCAGGACCGCCGCCGCCCAATCGACGTAAAGAGTCAGGCGGGGCGGTGTCACGTCCTGCAGCACCGGGATCCGGGTGAGCAGCGCAAACGGCAAGGGAACGTGAGTGACCCGGCCGTTGACCACCAAGCGCGGACCGAGGGCGAGCAGCCACGCGGCCACGGCGAGCACCGCGGCGGCCCGCACAGCGATCAGGTTGCGGAAGCGGAACACCACCCACACGAGCAGGATCAGGAGAGGCACCCCCACGAATGCCATATCTCCCTGAAGCGCAATCGTCGGTCCCTGCCAGCCCAAGATCCTGCCCGCAAGGAGGTAGCGATCCGCAGGGAGCATCGAACCAAGGACATCGATTCCTGGCAGGGTGACTGGTTGGGTCGGCCCTAGCACCCGTTGCGGGCCGAAAAGCGCGTACCAAGCTGGGTACGCCAAGCACGGCACCGCCACTGTCGTAGCGCCGGCCGTCAGGCGACAAAGGGCCTTCGTCTGGGTGCGGGGTGGCTGGCGCCGAGCCATCTTCCAGGCCGCGAAGACCGCGAGGGTCACGACCGCCACGAGCGCGGTCGTGATGAGGACCTCCGCTGATATGAAGTATTGGGCGACAGCCAAGACCCCGAGGAGCATCCCTCGCTTGAAGGCCCCACCGGAGCGTGACCGCGAGACCTCCTCGGCGACGATTAACAACATGATCGGCGGCAGAGGCACAAACACCAGGAACAAGTGAACCGGGGCCTGGTGGGTCATGTAGGGCGAGAAACCGTACAGCGCCCCGCCTACACCGGCGGCGAGTCCCGAGCGGACCAACCTCCTCAGCACCAAGAAAGCCGACAACGAGGACAAGACGAGCCCCAATCGCAGAAGGAGCACAAAGGTCCCTACGGGGCCGATGACCGCCGTCACCGGAGCGAACAGGATGCCAAGAAAGGGGAGACCAACATTGTCGGCGAGGTTGATCCCACTTGGGTAGTCGATGAGGCTGGTGTGGAAGGGCATATGCCCGTGACCGAGACTGACCCGGGCTAGTTCAAGAAACCACACCTGCAAAGCAGCGTCACCACAAGCGCACCCGGGTAGATGGGTGCGGTCCGCCAACCCGAGCGGGAACAGCAGAAGCCATGCTCCGATGACATACGAACTGACGGCGACGAGGCCAACCAACCAGGATGATCGAGGCGGACGCCACGCCGTAGGCAGCCGGACCATTGGCCGTCGGTCCGCTAGCCGTCCACCTCTTGCCACCGGTTAAGGCGCAGAGCCAGCACGTGGATGGCAACTCGTCGAAGCCGCTCGGCTCATGGTCTGGACGTTATCTGCCCGCTCCTGTGACCTCGATTTTGGGAGAAGCCAGGCGGCTCTCCCAGTCCAACCTTTCCGTCCCTCCGTCGAATCGACTCCGATGATTCCATCCATCCCGAGCTCGGACTTCGCTTTCGGCCAACCGGTTATTGCTCTCGACCGGGCGTCGACACGTCATCGCTCGCCGTGGAGATGATGGCGACCGCGCTGGCGACGTTCCTGCCAGTTCGAACGGCGCCTGATCGGCCAGCGAACCAAAGAGGGCATGGCGGCCAAGAAGCCAAGAGCGTCCGCCTCGGGCGTCTTCGGCTGCCCACCTCTGATGGTTGCGATTGTCCAGTGCGTTCGTGTGTGAGAGGGTGTTCTTGAGATAGGTAGAGAAAAAGGGGGCCCGCTCGCAGGATGAGGCGGGGAGGTTGGAGGGGAGACCCGATGAGGTGTGTCCGGCTGTCGCTCGTTGCAATTGTGGGGGGGTTCGTCGTATCCGTCTTCGCTGGCTCGTATCCGGCTATGGCGACGGGAAACCAGGGCGGCGCTGTCACGAGCTATCCGGCCAACATTTTTGCTTCCCCGGAGGGCATTACTGCGGGGCCCGACGGGGCGATGTGGTTTGTGAACAGCGGCAACAGTTCGATCGGACGTATCACGACCGGTGGTGCCGTTAGCACCTTTACCGGCGTCGGGATCAGCAATCCTCAGGAGATCACGGTTGGTCCTGACGGGGCGATGTGGTTCACCAACGACGGTAACAACTCGATCGGGCGGATCACGACGGCCGGCGCGGTTACGGACTTCACGGCGACCGGAATTGACGGTCCGCTGGGGATCACCGCCGGTCCTGACGGCGCCTTGTGGTTCACCAACGAGGGGTCGATCGGCCGGATCACCACGTCGGGAGCGGTGACTCTCTATAAGGGGGATGGAATCTTTAACTCGGTCGGGATAACCGCCGGCTCGGACGGGGCGCTTTGGTTCACCGACGGCTATACCAACGATGTGGGGCGTATCACCACTTCGGGCGTCGTCTCGTACTACGGGAGCGCCTTGATCGACAATCCAAGAGCGATCACCGCCGGCCCGGACGGCGCCTTGTGGGTGGTCAACGCCACGAGCTATAGCCAAGTCCCGATACCGATCGTGCAGATCACGACCAGCGGGACCATCACCGGCTACCGGGCCGGCGGGGGTTTCGATGGCCCTTCGGGTATAACGACCGGCCCGGACGGGGCGCTGTGGTTCACGTTGGGCTCCAACGCCGAGATCGGCCGGATGACAACCAGCGGGGCGGTGACCATGTACCCCTCCGCTGGGGTGGGCGGGACCTGGGACATCGCCGCCGGCCCGGACGGGGCCCTGTGGTACACCAACAAGACCGGCGGTTCGATCGGGCGCATGACCACCGGGGGGGTGGCTACCAACCATCCCGGCACTGGTGTGAGCGAGCCGGCGGCTATCACGGCCGGTTCCGACGGCGCCCTTTGGTTTACCGCCGAGGGCAGCAATTCGATCGGCCGGATGGACACGACTGGGAACGTGACCGACTACAGCGGTAGCGGCATCAATCTCTTGAACGGAAGTTCTATCACGGCCGGCCCGGACGGTGCCCTGTGGTTCACCAACGACGCCAATGGTTCGATCGGGCGGATCACGACCTCTGGGGTGGTGACCGACTACTTCGCGGCGTCGAACGACTTGCCGACGGGAATCACGGTAGGACCTGACGGGAACCTGTGGTACTTGAACGGAAACGGGTTCCCGAGCATCGACCGGATCACGCCCAGCGGCTTGGTCACCAGTTTCACCAACTCAACGTTCAGCGATCTGGACGGCCTGACCGCCGGTCCGGACGGCGCATTGTGGTTTAGCAACGATGACGGCCAGGGCCACCATTGGATCGGTCGTATCACGACCGCCGGAAAGGTCACCTGGTATCCCAATATCGTCGCCGGCCATCTGACCACAGGTTCTGATGGGGCCTTGTGGTTCACCAGCGGTCACTCGATCGGGCGCATGACCGTGTCTGGCTCGGTCACCTACTACCCGGTCTCGACCAACCCGCTCGCCATCACCGTCGGACCTGACGGGGCCCTGTGGTTCACGAGTGTCCACGGCAACATCATTGGACGGATCACTACCGCCGGGGTCGTTACCACCTACTCGGTCGCGGTCAGCCCCTCGCCTAACAGCCGCCCACAGAACATCGTCACCGGCCCCGACGGCGTGTTGTGGTTCACGAACTACGAAACGAATGCCATCGAGACGATCACCACCCCGCCATACTCGGAGATATCGCCCGCCTCGGGGGCGCCCGGGACCACAGTCACGCTCACTGGGGGTGGGTTCTCGCCCGGCGAGACCGTCAACTTCGAGTACAAGACCGGTCTATCTTCACCGTCCAAGGTATTGCTTTGCAGCGATTCGGCCGACACCGACGGATCTGTCTCGTGTACGGCCACCATTCCAGCCGATCCCGACTCGGGCGCTCCCGGCGTCCACAAGGTCCAGGCGAACGGCATGACCTCGCTTACCAAGGTGACCACCAAGTTCACTCTCACCTGAAGGCCTTAGCTGAAAAGCATGGCCGCGATACGAGCGCTCTAGGCGTCGGCGGTCTCAGCCACGAGGCCAACCCCCGGGCTCGGCTGGGTTCAGACGGCAGACGCTTTGATCACGCCGCGCTTACCGGCACGGGGGTGTCGTAGCCATCGCTATGGTCGGGGCCGCCGACCGTCCCGGTCCCCAACTCCCCGAACGCGTTATCACCCCAGCAGTCCACACCCCCGGCCGAGAGAAGAGCACAAACGCCTTCGCCGTCGGGGGCTAGCGAGGCAACACCGCTCAGCCCGGTCACGGTCTGGGGCGTGTCGTAGGCCTCGCCACCGTCGGGGCCGTTGACCGTTCCGTTGCCCAACTGCCCATGGTTGTTGATGCCCCAGCAGTCCACCGCACTGGTTGAGAGGATCGCACAGTAGTTGTCCAGGTCACTGGTAACCGAGGCGGCGTCAGTAAGGCCGGTGACCACCTGGGGCGTGTCATAACCCATGTTTCCCGCCGGTCCGATAGGCCCGTTAATCGTCGAGTTGCCCAGCTGCCCGGAACTGTTGTCTCCCCAGCAGTCCACCGCTCCAGTCGAACGCAGCGCGCAGTAGCTGTACTCGTCGCCGGTTACCGAGACCACCTTGGTGAGACCGGTGACGGCCTGGGGAGTGTCGTAGCCCTTCTCGCCGTCAGGTCCCCCGACCGTACCGTTGCCCAGATTTCCGTAGTTGTTAGGTCCCCAGCATTCCACCCCACCGGTCGAAAGGGTCGCGCAGGTGCTGTTGTCGTCCTTGGCCACCGACACCGCGTCGGTGATCCCGGTGACAGCCTGGGGTGTGTCGTAGCCGTCGCCTGGGTCAGGACCGCCTATCGTCCCGTTGCCAAGCGTCCCGTCGATGTTACTTCCCCAGCAGTCCACCCCACCGGTAGAAAGCACCGCACAGAAGTCTCCGAGAGAGACGGCGTCGGCGATCCCGGAGACCGCCTGGGGCGTGTCGTAGCCATCGTCTCCATCGGGTCCGCCGGTCGTGCCGTTGCCCAACTCGCCGTCGCCGTTATCACCCCAGCAGTCCACACCACCGGACGAAAGCAGCGCACAAGTGCTTGCACCAGTAGCGTTGAGCGAAACGACGTCGGTCAGGCCCGTGACCGCCTGAGGCGTGTCATAGGCGTCTCCTCCACCCGGACCGACCGGCCCATTGACCGTCCCATTGCCCAGCTGCCCGTTGGCGTTGTATCCCCAGCAGTCCACCGCACCGCCAGCGAGGATCGCGCAATAGCCGGCAAAGCCGTTGTAAGTAACTGAAACGGCGTCGGTAAGTCCGGTCACAGTCTGGGGCGTGTCGTAGCTATACCCATCTGCGTCAGGGCCACCGGTCGTCCCGTTGCCCAACTCGCCGTAGTCGTTGCGTCCCCAGCATTCCACCGAGCCGGTCGAAAGCACGGCGCAATAGCTTTCGTCGCCGTCGGAGGCCAGCGAGACAACGCCGCCCAGGGCTGTCCCTCCGGCTGACTCTTTGACCTTGGCGGTGGCCGTCACGTTCGGCCCGCTTGCCGCAGTCACAGTCAAAGTGAACTTGTATTTCACCTCGACCGTTGCAGGATTCGAAGGAACCGTCACCGTCGTCTTGACCTTGCCAGTCGAGCACGCGACCGAAACCGGCAGCCCCGCAATATCCGGGCTCGAGGAAAACTCGCAACCCGTGGCGCCGGTCACCTGCGCGCTCAGCTTCACCTGCCCGCCGGCACTAGCGAGCGATGAAGGGGTGGCGGTCAAAGTAGAAACCGTGGCGTCAGCTGGCGAAGCGGCCGCGGCGATATCAGATCCGATAGGTCCAAGCCCGCCAACCAAAAGAGCGAGGACCGCTCCCGTCGTCAGAAGGCCGAAGCCTCTGGGATGTCTCCTGCCTTCTGTGCACGCCACTACACCCTCCCCTGAACGCTCCGACGTCTGTCGGCAACGGCCCATCCCCCGGGAAACCCCCTGCGCAACCGCCAAGCACGATACCACTCACGAGTCGCCTCCCAATACGGTCGTCCAAGCACTACGGCCGATACAACCGACGCCGCCGCGCCGTGGCGCCACAGTCGGTCTCCGCGCTGCCAGCGGTGCCGGGAGGGGCTCGGCCGGACTGCGAAGCCCACGTAGATGGGTTGGCTCAGATGGGCGACCGCTCGTCGGGTTCTCGTGGTGAGCACACTCCGCATTGCGGGCAGGTGCTGCCCGGGCGCGGCTCGAGCGATCCGAAACCGCAGTTCTGGCACGTGACGGTCGCGACCGGCTGCGAGACCAATCTGGCCCCGACGCTATCGCCGTCACGTGAGACCGGGTCGGGTCTTGTTTCGCGGACGTCGTCGCGGCGATCTTTAGCCTTCAGCTGCGTGAGACGGGACCTTGACGTCTCTGACAGCTGACCAGCTCGAGCGAACCAGGTCAGCTGGCGCAGTTCGGAGTCCTCTGCGGCGGTCAAGCGCCGACTGAGCCTCTGAGGGTTCTCCCCTGACATAGCGTGTCACCGTTCCATGTGAGCGTTCCGTTCAAGCGCACGCGTCGGCGCTTCGTGAACAGATCTTTAGGTGCGCGCGGTGGGCTGGGCCATCGTGTCGGTGGTCAATGCGCTCCCGGGAAAGAAAATAGGTCAGATCCGCCCATTCCGGTCATCTGCGAATGGGAGAGGGGCTTCCGATGTGACCCGGGGCCTTGTGTCGACGTGCGGCCACTCCCAGTGAGTCGGCAGAAGCGGCGTCGACGTAGACCTCGTTCGTATCTGGCAACACGCCATTCGCCGAGTCTGCCGGCGCCGCACCGTGGACCGTCCGATACGAGTGCGCTCACAGCAGCGCTCGCAGTGCCTTCGCCGATTCGGCGGCGGCTCTTTCGACGGTCATCGCTCGCATCTCGTCACTGAAGATCTCGATCCCAACCGGCACTCCCGGCCGTATCGCCAAAACCCCGCAGATCACTTCGGCCAAGGGCAGCACCCCGTCTCCGGGAAGCAGCCGTCCGGTCATCGGAACATACGTGCTGTTCCGCTCGGCGGCACCCGGATCGCCAGCTTGCCAACAGCCGACGCTCCCCGCGGGCATGTCGCTCACCTGGACAGCGTGGACCAACTCGAACGGCACCTTCGCCCCGTCGGCTACCGATCCGACAGACCGGTAGTGATGCCACGTGTCGAGAAGCACCCCAATATCATCAGCCCCGACGTCGATGACAATCCGTATCGCCGTCGTCAGATCAGGTATCCCAGTGCCAGGGATGAACTCGACCACGACGGCCAGACCTTCGCTTCGAGCCCGCGTGGCGACGTCACCGATAGCCGCTGTAAGCGCACCGATATCGGTCTGAGCGCCGCCGAAATGGGCAACGCTGAGCCGTTTCGCCTCCAGTCCGAGCGCGGCGGTCATGCAGCTCTCCAGGGTGTTCTGGTAGCGAGCGGGCGCCGAACCCGAGGGTTGTCCAGGTAGACCGGCGGTCAGCGCGTCGATATAGCCCACGACGAGGCCCGCGTCGCGCAGACGGGCCCGCAGCTCCCCCGCCGTGTGTCCAGCAACCAACGCCGCGTCATACCACGGCGGCGGCACCGTAATAGACCCAAACCCCGCAACGGCCGCGGCATCGATCAACTCGAGCAGGGACCCCTGCCGCACGGTACCCCAGTTCAACTCCAACATCGTCATCACGACCCTCCCCTTGCCGTCGCGATTCTTGCACTCACTCGACAGATTCCAGAGCTGCTCTCAGGGGAGCAAGGGGCGGCTTGGCCGATTGTTGTGCGGAGTCTTCTAACGTCGATAACGGACGTCTGGCGGGACCCCGAGGCTAGACAGGCGGTCCACGACGGGACGCATCCTCAGGCGTGTCGGCCCGCTTCTGCCAAATAGCCAGCCGGCCGAGTCGGGCTGGGTAGAGCCCTTAGGCGGCTTGGCGGTAGCGGGCGACGGCCAGGGGAGCGAAGACCGCGATGATCCCGGCGCACCAGGCGATCGAGGTCAGGACGTCGGAGGTAGTGGGGCCGCCGAGCACGAGCGCCCGGACCGCCGAGACGGCCGCCGAAACCGGCTGGTGGTTGGCGTAGGCACGGAGCGGCGCGGGCATGGCCTTGGTGGACACGAACGCGTTGGACGCGAACACCAAAAGAGCAAGCAGGGGAAAAGACGCAGCTTGCGCGGCCTCAGAGTTCTTGGTTAGCAAACCGATCGTGGCCATAACCCAGGACATGGCGAACCCGAAGAGCAGCAGCATCGCTACGGCCGCGATCAGTTCCACCACGTTGGTGTGGAGGTGGAAGCCGACCCCGAAACCGACCGCGATCATGAGCACGATCACAAACAGGTTCCTCAGCGCGTCCGCCAGCGTCCGCCCGGCCAGGACGGCTGAGCGCGCCATCGCGAGCGAGCGGAACCGCTCGATCAGTCCCTTTTGCAGGTCCTCGGCCAACCCCACGCCGGTATTGGTGGACCCGAACGCGACGGTCTGCACGAAGATGCCGGCCATCAGGTAGTCGACGTACCGGACCCCCGCTACGTGGATCGACCCGCCGAACACGTAGCGGAACATCATGACGAAGATGATGGGCTGGACGGTGGAGAATACGAGGACTTGCGGCGTGCGGGTCATGGCGATGACGTTGCGCTTGGCCACGGCCAGAGCATCGGCGACGGCCCAGGCGGCCTTCGATCGATGCGGGTACGCGAGCGCGACCGGAGCCGGAGCTGTAGCAGCAGTCATCACGCTGCTCCTCTCTTGTAACCGGCGGGTTCGACGGCGTCCGCAGTTGACGGTTCGGGGCCGGAGTCGGCGACCTTGTGGCCAGTGAGTTGAAGGAAGACGTCGTCGAGAGTCGGCTCACGTATCGCCAGGGACTCAGGGGCCAGCCCGGCCGCATCCAGGGATCGGACCACTTCCAGGATGCTGCGACCTCCTTCGCTGACCCTGACCGCGACAGTGCGGCCGTCGTCGAGCACTGTGGCCGGCCCAAGCTGGCCCAGCCGAGCCACCGCCGCTCGGGCGTCGGCACCATCGAGCATCTCCACATCGACGATGGTGTTGCCCAACCCGGCCTTGAGCTGAGCAGCGGCGCCCTCGGCGATGATCTTGCCGTCGTCGATGACGATGATGTTGTCCGCCAGCCGGTCGGCTTCTTCGAGGTACTGAGTGGTCAGGAGCACGGTGGTGCCGTCGCCGACCAATTGCTCGATGATGGCCCAGAGGTCGCTGCGCCCGCTGGGATCGAGGCCCGTGGTCGGCTCGTCCAGGAACAGCACCGGCGGCCGGTGCACGAGGGCCGCGGCCAGGTCGAGGCGGCGGCGCATCCCCCCCGAGTAGGTCCGGACCGGACGGTTGGCCGCGTTCGTTAGCCCGAAGCGCTCCAGGAGCTCGTCCGCTCGGGCCGGGATCACCGAACGATGCTGGTGGCTCAGCTGGCCCACCATTCGAAGGTTTTCCCGCCCCGTGAGGTTCTCGTCCACAGCTGCGTACTGCCCGGCCAGTCCGATGCTCCGGCGCACCGCTTCGGGGTCGCGGACGACGTCCAGCCCCAAGACAGTGGCCCGGCCCGCATCGGGCCTGAGGATGGTGGTCAGGATGCGCACGATGGTCGTCTTGCCGGCGCCGTTGGGACCGAGCAGGCCCAGCACGGTGCCTGAAGGCACCTCGAAGTCGACCCCGTCGACGGCGACCACCGACCCGAAGTGCTTGACCAGGCCCTCGACCGAAATGACGCTTTCACCCATGGAGGGATACTGGCACAGATGGTTTAGAGGTATCAACTATTTTCTTTTCTCAACGTAATGGTGGGACTTTCTCAAGGGTTGGCGGTATACTCCGTCTGTGGGGACAAGTCCGATGGCCAAAGAGGCTTGGCGCTACGTAGCCGACCTTTGGTTTAGCGACGAGATCCACGACCGCTTTCACGTCGCTTCCGAGGCCGCCGACGTCACGCCCCCTCAGCTCAAGACTCTTTTGTGGCTCGAACCTGGAGAGCCGAGACCCATGCGGTCGATCGCCGAGAGCCTCAAGTGCGACGCCTCGTGGGTGACGGGCATCGTGGACGGTTTGGAGGCCCGGGGCTACGCGGAACGCAAGGCCCACCCTGTCGATCGGCGCATCAAGGTCGTCGTCATCACCGCGCTGGGTGAGAAGGCCAAAGCTCGGGCCCTGGATTGTCTGTACGAGCCGCCGGCGTCGTTTGCGGCGCTCAGTGTGGCCGAGCAGCGCCAGCTTCGGGATCTGCTGGCCAAGATCGGGTCACGAGGCCGGACGTCGTCCTAGCTCTCCGCCCAGATGTAGCCGCCACCGCTTACTGGGTTCGTCCCATGCGGGTGCATGAAGTTAGCGATCGTATGGTGGACTGGAGTTATTCGGATCGCCAGCGTCTATACAACTCGGTCAGGTCCGCCCTCGCTTGGGGGGTCAGGTCGTCGGGTTCGACCTGACCGGTCAGCTCGATGGTCTCCTTGATCTGTTCCAGGTAGGTACTGCAGTTCGGGCAGGCCTGGAGATGGGCCTCGAAGCGGCGTCGATCGCGACGCGAGAGTGTTCCTTCGAGGTAGTCGGTGACCAGTTCGACCGCCTGTTGGCACACGATGTCTTTCCGTCGCAATGACAGCATCGATCAGACCTTACGCAACTCGGCTTCGAGGATCTCGCGGAGGCGAGTCCGGCCTCGGTGTAACAAGATCCGCTGGTTTCCGCCGCTGATACCGAGTACGGCACACACCTCGTCGCCCGAAAGCCCCTCGATGTCGCGCAGCATGACGACTTGGCGCTGCCGTGGGGGAAGTTCGTCGAGGCCCGTCTTGAGGATCGGTAGCCACGTGGCAGCGTCGAGGCGATCGTCGCTCTCGTCGGTCCACCGGTCGAGGGGATCAGCCCATTGGCCTTGGGCGTCGAAGCGCAGCGGGTCGACGGCGTGAAGCGACTCGATTGGCGTTTGGTGCTGCTCTCGGGATCCGGCCGAGCGGGCCCGGTTGGCCAGGATCCGAAACAGCCACGTCTTGAGCGAGGACCGTCCCTCGAACCGCTCGATCCCACGGACCACGCCCATCCAGGTGTCCTGGACGGCCTCCTCGGCGACGGCCTGGTTGGAGACCATGGAGCAAGCTAGGCGCAACATAGGTTGTTGGTAACGGTCCACCAGCATCACGAACGCCTCTTCGTCGCCGTTTCGCAACCGGGCGAGCAGCTCGACGTCGGACTCCACGACTCGAAGCGTAGGCCGAAGGTCGCCATGCCAGGCCGCGCCGGATCGCGATTGATGTCCTCGCAGCGAACCGACTGACCGCGCACGCCTGTTCTGTCCTCGACGCCGGCAGGACTGTTACGACGCCGGCGTGGGCTGGTGGCGGCGTAACGCTTGGCACCGATGTTGGGACTGTCATCGGTAGACGTAGCCATCTAGATAGAGGAGACACGATGAACAGACTTACCCGCCTGGCCGTAGGGGCCAGTGTGGCTCTTGGCCTCTCGGCCTGGATTGCACCCGTGGCCGCGGGAGCCGAAGGGTTCCCAGGGCCACACTTCGGTGGCGGAGGCGATCATGTCGTCTTCGTGCAGACCGACAACACAGCCGGTAACCAGGTGGTCGCGTACGACCGTGCTGACAACGGCAGCCTCACCCTGGCAGACACATACAACACCGGCGGACTCGGCGGGGTATTGGGCGGCTCGGTTGTCGACCACCTGGCCTCCCAGGGCTCGCTCACCTACGACCAGAACAACGTGCTGCTCTACGCGGTGAACGCTGGCAGCAATACCGTGTCGGTCTTCTCCGTCCGCGGCGACCAGCTCACCCTTCGTCAGGTCATCAACTCCGGTGGCACCTTCCCTGTCAGCGTGGCTGTCCACGACAACATCGTCTACGTCCTCAACGCCGAGAACGGCGGGAACGTCCAAGGCTACGTCTCGTTCTTCGGACACCTGTTCCCCCTCCCAGGATCGAACCGCGCCCTTGGACTCAACCCCTCGGCGTCGCCACAGTTCGTCAACACCCCTGGACAGGTCGCCTTCTCGCCCGACGGCTCCAAGCTGATCGTGACCACCAAGGCCAACGGCAACGACATTGACGTGTTCGGTGTCGGATTCTTCGGGTGGCTGTCGCCCTCGCCGGTGGTAAACACCGAGCCGGGCGCCGTACCCTTCGCCATCTCGTTCGACCCGGCGGGCCACCTCGTCATCGCCGAAGCCGGAACCAACGCCTTGGCCACCTTCAACCTCAATCCGAACGGGACCGTGTCTCTAATCGACTCGGTGGGATCAGGTCAGTCGGCGACGTGCTGGGTCACCCAAGCGCAAGGATTCTTCTACGCCTCCGACGCCGGCAGCGCCGATATCAGCCAATACCAGGCGGGCGTTGACGGCCAGCTCACCCTCGTCGGCCAGACCGGCACCACCCCGGGCACCGTTGACGCCTCGGCCTCGAACGGTGGGCAGTTCCTCTACGTCCAGACCGGCGGGAACGGAATCATCGACGAGTTCCAAGTCAACGCCAACGGAACCCTCACCGAAATCGGCACCGTGACCGTGAACGGCGCGGTGGGTGGCGAGGGCATCGTCGCCTTCTAATTAGTCCGACCTAACCAGTCCGACCTAACCAGTCCGACGCCGCGGCGGCGCCCCGATACCTGAGGGCGCCGCCGCTGGTGTTCGATCAGGCCAACCAATCCTCGCGGCGTCGTCCCCGCATCGAACCCCGACGGGCGTGCCGAAGGCAACCCATCGTGGGCCTCGGGCGTCTAGAGAGATACCAATCCGCCATCCTGGGAGGACACCCATGCTTGCCGCCCGACCCTTGCTCTTGACCGCCCTGGCTCTCGCTGCCGGTTCGGCACTGGCTATTGGCCTGCCTTCCCCGGCAGGCGCGGCCCCGAACCCGAAACCGGTGCCCCAGTACATCATCCAGTTCAGCGCGATTGCCCTGCCGACCACGCCGACGGGGCTGCAGTTCCACTCGACCAGCTGCGCCATCGGCCCCGCCATCAACCCGATCGTGGTCACCTGCCAGGAGACCGGGACGATCAAGTTCACGACCACGGGCGGCTCGGGCACAGCGAGCGTGTCGAGCGCGCTGGCCGGAATCGACTGGAAGTTCACTCTGGTCCGAAGCGACCCGACCACCAACAGTTACCGGATGGTCGGCAAAGGCAAGGAGAGCACGGGTGCCAGCCCCGTCCTGCGGGAGGTGAAGGTGATCGGCACACTCACAGTCGAACCCGCGCCTGACCCGACCATCAACGGGACCGAGGACGTGTACCCGGTCCCGACCTCGGCGGCCTAGCCGGTTCGCAGCAAACCAACGCGTCGTTAGCGGGCGGCCTCCAGATGCGGGGCCGCCCGCCGGCGCGCCCCAGATGGGCCGTGACGTCAGAGCTTTGAGGCGGCCCGACGGGCGATTTCGTGGTCGCACGTACCAGGAGCTTCGGCCAGCTTGGGCGGGCGGCCAACGAACCGCACTCGCCAGCGCCCGTCCGTTCGGGCCGTCCGGTTGTGCGCAGCACGCCAACTGTCGAGTTGATGCGGGCGACTACCCCCGCGTGACAGATGGAACGAACGCATGGGACTCTCCTGCTCGGAGACCAAGAACTTAATAGCGCAGCTCGGCCAGAACGCCGTAGTGATCGGAAAGCTGCGGTTCGTCGGGGGGCAGCACTCCGAGCAGCTCGCAGTGGGTCGGGTGACCGACGGCGCCGAGGCGTGGCCAGGCCGACATCACGTAGTCGAACCGGCGATCGGGATACATGGCCACGGCGGCCAACGGGTTGCTATTGGACCAGGTGAAGCCGGCGGTTCCATCACCGGCCATTTCCCAGGCGTCGTAAAAGACCAAACCGGGTAGGACCGTGGCGGAGCTACCAGTAAGCATTCGAATCTCATCCGAATCGGGCCCAGCGTTGAAGTCGCCACAGACGACGATGGGATGGCGACGATGAGTCTTTTCCTTGATGAACTCGGCGAGTTGGCGGACCTGGTCTTGGCGAACCTGGCTGGCGTCGAGGGGGTAGTCCAGCATGACGACGAAAAGCTGTATGAGCCCGCGATCACCCTCGATGGCCGCGAAGAGCGCATCGCCGACCCCGGATCCCAAACCGCCTCTCAGCGACCTCCGGTCGTGGCTAGAGATCGGCCATCGCGAGACCAGGCCGATGCCCGAGATCCAATCGTCCTGTTCCCAATCGCCGACGAATAGGTGGTGCTTCAGCTGTAGCTGCCCGGCGATTCGCTCCGCCTGGGTTGTGCCGGCGCACGACCAGGACTCGGCCAAACAGACGATGTCCGGGTTAGCCGCGATCAGGGCGGTATCGATGCCGGCCTGGCGGGCCTCCCATTGGCCGTACCGACCCCACACGTTCCAAGTGATCACTCGCATCGCAGTTTGGACGACCGGACCATAGGGTGCGTACTGATCGAAGCTCACCTCCGTAGTATGCCCGGGCCAATCCCGCTTCTCCCCTTGGGAGAGCTCCTACTGGTGCCCTCGTCTGTGCATCTGGGCGGCGTGGCCGCCCGGACGCTACTTCCTGTCACTAGTGCCATCCGGACGGCAGGGCGCTAGGCTCCTTCGGTGTTGGACCTATATGTCCCGCTGCACCAGGTCGAAGGGGCCCGCAGCCTGCAGCAGCGAGTCGCAGGACCGAGTTTTATGAGGAGGGGACGATGAGAACCACAAGAATCTTGCTGGCCGCCACAGGAATGGTCGCGGTCTGTTGGGCCATGCAAAGCACACCTGGTGCCGGCGCGGCGACTCCGGCCGGGAGTAGTCGGGTTGCCGCTCCCACTACGACGGTTGCGCCGTCTGCCAAAACGACCACTCACCAGAAGAAGAAGGGACGCCACAAGCCCCAGAGCGCAGCGGCTACTCCGACGGTAACGATCACGCCGGACACCGGACTCACCAATGGCCAAATGGTGACGGTGGCGGTGACGGGCTTTCCCAGTGGTACATCTCTGGTAGCTATCGAGTGCAACCCCAACGTGGACCTTCCAGGTACACAAGGTGGCCAGCAGTGGTGCTCTGCCAGCCCCCCTCGCGTAGCTTTTATGTTGACGAACTCCTCAGGGGCAGCCAGCACCAGCTACGCGGTGATCACGGGTCAGCTAAACAGCACCTATGCGCCCTCGGTGTGCACAGCCACGTCGGACACCTGTCTGATCGTCGTCTCGGAGCCGATCCAAACTTCCACAGTTAGCGCATCGAAGACCATTTCCTTCGGCACCGTGACGACCACGACCACCACGACTACGACCACGACGATCGCGCCCGGATCGACAGGCGCGACGACCACGACCACGGCGTCCACCGGGGCCAGTGGCACTGGTAGTAGCTCCGGGACCGCCAAGGATGCGAAACCTGCGCTCGCCAACACGGGTTCGCCGCGGTTGATGTGGGGCATGGTCGCCGTCGGGCTGACCGCCATCTTCTTCGGGTTGGGAGTGATTCAGCTGCCGAGGCGCAGTCGCCGCTTGAGGTGACGAAATGACCGCTGAATGCGGTCAATACGTCCCGGTGGGCCGTCGGTCTGGCGCCAGGTTTCTGACGCCGAGTTGGTAGGCAACCGAACGACCCTCTGAGGTGTCAATGTAGGGTGTGGCTGCCGAAGCCTGGCCTATTCCGCGCGACTTGGCGGTGATGGTCGCCCCGACCGCACCCTTGGCCGCCGACGAGCTGGTCTCGGTCTTTCACGTCCACTACGCCGGCCTGTGTAGGTTGGCGTATCTGATCGTCGGTGACCGGGTGCTCGCCGAGGACGTCGTGCAAGAGGCGTTCCTGCGAACCTATGCGGGCTGGCGCAGGGTGCGGGAACCCGGGCGGGCAGATATCTACATGCGAAAGGCCGTCGTCAACTTGTCGAGGTCCAAGGCCCGACGTCGTTCCATCGAGTACCGGTCTAACGCTTTGTTCAACGCTACGGACCGCTACCGGGGTACATCGGGCGAGAGCACCGACATCGGTATCACAGTCTTGGATGCGGTGAGGCGGCTTCCCCCGCGGCAGAGGGCAACCGTCGTGCTGCGGTACTACCTCGACCTCCCGGAAAGCGAGATCGCAGATATCTTGGGCACTGCGGTCGGGACCGTGAAATCCCAGCTGGCCAAGGCTCGGCGGACCTTGGAACAGTCGATCGGAGGCGGAGTCGGTGACTGACGGTCTCGACCGCCTCTTGCGTCATCACCTTCAGGGCGCAGCTCGAGAGTTCGAGCCGGGCCACCCGGACGGTTCGCTGGGTTCGGCCTTGTCAGCCCGTCTTCGCCGTCGCCGCCAGACACGGGGTGCGTTGGCGACGGCGGCGGTGCTGGCCATCGTCATGGGCTTGGCCCTGTTCGTCCGGCTGTCTACGCCGCCGAGCCAAACGCTCGCAGCAACAGGTCAACGGCCTCAGCCCTCGGGCGCTTCTTCCGCCAGGCTTGACCCTGGCCGAACGTCGGATTCCCGCGACCAGCGGGGGAGCGCGTGCTCGCCGACCTGTTCCGGATCGTCAGTCGGTAACTCGACGGGCTCCGACGGGCGGGCCGGTGCAGCCGGCTCTCTAACGACGACCGCTCCGTCCCATCCAGGGCAGGGCCTTTCAACGCCCACGTCGACTCCGGCTACGGGCCCTCCGCAGTCGGTGCCGACTACCGCCGTAACCGTGCCGACCAGCACCGTGGGCACATCGATACCTTCGCCCCCGACGACCATCGGCACCCAGACCTTTGTGTTCACCCTCCAGGACTCCGGCCGAACGGTCGTGGTCTCGATGGGCGACACCGTCGTGCTCCGACTCTCCAGTTGCGTCGGCACGAAATGGTCGACGCCGACTTCGAGTGCGCCCGCCGTCTTGATTTCGGAGACCGGCTCCCCGAGCCCGGCTACGGGCGGATTTACAGCTTCGTTTCTGGCGGCCTCCTCGGGGCAGTCGCAGCTTGCCGCGTCAATCAGTACGAGCCCGTGTGTGACTCCGATCGCCCACTTCACGTTGACCGTCGTGGTCGGATCGCGACCTTCATCCAGCACACGGGCAACCTCGCAAGAACCTGGCCAGTCCGGGAGTGTCGTGTCACGGGACGCGTCGTGCACTCGAAGGGGGCGGAGATGTCGGACCTCCGCCCTGGCCCTCGCGGGTTGATCCCGCTCCAAGTCGACCATCGAGGAGTGTTCCGAGACCACCTGGCCGATGTCTCAGAACCCCTGCCTTACTGACAACAGCTCGCCGGAACTCCGACCTCCAGAATTGTCGAGACACGGCCGAAATAATGGGGTGAGGTTGAGTCACGGATCGGGTGCCGGACTGGCTCAGAGCGGCACGTTTCGATGGTTCAGCGGCTTGATGGTGGGCGCGCTGGTGAGCGCCGCGTCGCTCCTTCTCTTCCAAGACCCGGCGTTTGCCGAGCCGCCCGACCTGCCAGCAGTTTTCCTCGCCAATTCACTTCCCGGCTTCTCTGCCGAACCCCCTGGACCCACGAATGGTCCGATCGATGGATCGAACCTCAAGTATCTCGGGATGAGCTCCAGCGCCGCATCGTCCATGGGCCAGCAGATCGCCGCCGGCCGTGTCAGCGGCTTCATACGAACCTGGGCCCACGATCCAGTCGACGGCGACGGAGTCATCATCTCAGCCTTCTGGTTCCAGAAATCTCACGATCTGGTCGAGTTCACGGCCGGCGAAGGCAACGGTGCTCAAGGGGCGTCAGGTATCCCCTTCCTCCTGCCCGGCTTGCCGGGCGCATCCGGCTACTCGATAGAAGAATCCAACATCTCGGTGTTTGTGGTGCTGTTCACGAAGGCCGACACGGCGTTCCAAGTGGACGTGGTCAACGGATCGCACGATCTCACCAGGTCCGACGCCGTCTCGTTGGCTCAACGACAGGTCGCCGACATACCGGGCGACATCCAGCCTCCAGGGGTCACCCAGACTTCGGGCGGGGTGCAGAGCCCGAGTGCCGGGCAGAGCCCGGGTGGGGTGCAAAGCCGGGGTGCGGTACAAACTTCGGGCGGGACAAAGACCCCGGGTGAGGTTGAGACCCCAGGTGCAATAAAGACGCCAGGTGCGGTTCAAACCTTCGGCGCCGTTCCGGTCGCGGCCCAAGCCCGGGCGTCGCGCCCTGGCGGTTCCGCTGCCCACGACGCAGGCCGGACGATCGGCGGCCTGCTCTTGACGGCCCTCGTGGCGGTCGGAGTTGTCATCGGGTTCAGACGCCTGTGTAGAAGGCGTCGCATTCCGCCCGGAGTTCCGGCCGAGGCCGCGGCTACAGCGGCTTCTGAAGTGGGTGCATCGACGGCGTCGTCCTCGGGCCCGCTGTTCCAAGCAGCTCTTGCGCCGGGGTGGTATCCGATTGGGACCGGGTCGGACGATCAGCGCTACTGGGACGGGCAGGCATGGGTGGCGCGCCTGCGCTGGACCGGAGAAACGTGGGTCGACGTGCCGGGTGGCTCTCAGGGGTACGAGACACGGGACACCTCGCCGCAGCCGGCGCACGAGTCTGCGAAACCCAGCCCCGGCGTCGTGAGTTGCCCCGGATTGGTCGCGCCCAATCGCCAAAAAGACGTAAGTCGAAGCGAGCAAGCTGGTTCGGGCTCGACCGAGTTGGAAGTTTGCGTCTGGCAACAGGTCGGCTGCAGAACGGATCGGGTCGTGCAGCCTTCGGACTCGGCCATCAGCGAAGCCATCCGGCGACTCGACGGCGCTTCTAGAAACGACCTGTACATTCGGGCCGCCGGCGGACCCTGGATGGGCGTCGCGGGTGGACCTGATCGCGTGATAGTCACCTTCGCCGATGGCGACGAGGGACCGTTCTTCCAGGCTGTCACCAGTCCAAGCCCGGATGGCGAAGATGTGCGGGTCTGTGTCGCGGGGCAACCCGTCTGGATGCCAGCCCGCACCCTGGTCAGCGAGGAGGACGCCATCGCGGCGGCGATCGAGTTCGTTCGGTCCGCCGAACGTCCACTGTCGTTGGCCTGGAGTTCCTAGGCCATGTACCGCTGGTAGGACCGCCTACCGGACCTGGTCAGGGTTTCAGGACCGCCTCCTTCAGTAGCCCGGACTTGGTACCGCCGGCTCGGTCCTCACATTCCGGCCGCGATCCAGTACCACCAGGTAAAATAGCTCGGCGAGGTCGCCCTCTACGAGAAGATCCCGATCCCCACCGACGGGACGGGCCAGGGGAGTTCACACGCTCGTCATCTGCCCGCCAAACGGTGTTCTCATGGGTGCGATCAGATGATGACTACTCCGGTAGGGCGACCGGAGCACTACGGCGGCAGCCCCCGACCCCAGTCCCCCCGGGTCGGGGGCCCGCCGCCGATCCACGGCCCGGCGGTCCATATCCCAGGCTGCGCACGATCTGCGGTCTGGACCGATGACCAGGAGAAATGAGCCCATGCGGAGGCGGGAATCTCGGTCGGGTCGTGTTGAATGTCTGCCGTGTCCAACTTCGACGGCAGGTCTTACCAGGCCAAATTCGATGCCCTGGCCGGGCAGGGGAGGGACGTCCATGGCGAGGCTTCCCTGGTCTTGTCGATGAGCCCGGCGTCGGTCCTGGACGGCGGGTGCGGCACCGGTCGAGTCGCCATCGAACTGGCTCGACGCGGCGTCGACGTCGTCGGCGTCGATGTCGACGCGTCGATGCTCGCCGAAGCCAGGCGGCGGGCGCCCGGATTGGAGTGGGTGGAGGCCGACTTGGCGACGATCGCCCTAGGTCGCCTCTTCGACGTGGTCGTCCTGGCCGGCAACGTGCCGTTGTTCTGCCCTCCGGCGACTCGCTCTGCCCTGGTTGCGGCGTGCGCCGCCCACCTCGTCTCCGGCGGGGCGATGGTTGCGGGGTTCCAGCTCGATGGTGACTATCGACTCGACGATTACGAGTCCGTCTGCCGGGCCGCGGGCTTGACCCTCGCCGATCGTTGGTCTACTTGGGACCGCGAGCCCTTCCTCAACGAGAGTCGGTACGCAGTCTCAGTCCACCGACGATGAGCGTTCAGAGGAACTGAGCTCGATCGAGGTAGGTCTTGCTGCCGCGCATGGCATCGCCTCCTTTCCTGGCTTTGCTCACGAGATCGGGGTCTGACTGGCTACGTCGTCGAGTGCGACTCGGCGAGCCCACGAGTAGTCGGCCTTGCCCGCAGGGCTCCTGATCACCAGCGGAACCCGCACGACGGCCTTGGGTAGCTTGTAGCGGGCGATGCGGGCCGAGGCCGCGTTGATGATGTCGTCGTCGCTGGCGGCGACATCACCGGTGATTTGGACGACCGCCACGACTTCCTGGCCCCACCGTTCGCTGGGGCGGCCGACGACGATGGCGTCCAGCACCGCCGGGTGGGTAAGGATGGCGGCCTCGACCTCTTCGGCGAAGATCTTTTCCCCGCCAGAGTTGATCGTCACCGAGTCGCGGCCGAGCAGTTCGACCATCCCGTCCTGGCGAAGACGCGCCCGATCCCCCGGTACCGACCAACGCCTGCCGTCGACGGTCGGGAAGGTGCGCTCGGTCTTGGCCTGGTCGCCGAGGTAGCCGAGCGGGATACGGCCGGCCTTGGCGAACCATCCGATGGAGTCCTCGCCCGGTTCCAGGCGGCGGCTCAGATCGACGTCGAGGACGGCGACATCAGGGTTCGGCGCGAAGACCCCCGCCTCCGGCTTGGATCCGGCCGTGCTCAGCTGGCTCAACGCGCTTCCGGTTTCCGAGGAGCCGGCTAGGTCGGCGATGAGCACTTGGGGAATCTGCGCCAGCACGCGAGTCTTGGTCTCAGGCGAGGTGACGGCTCCGCCGACGGCGATCAAGGCGAGCGAACTGGTGTCGTACGTCCCCCGTTCGAGCTCGGCGATCAGGGGCCGGGCGAAGGCTTCGCCGACGAACAGGGTGGCGCCGACTCGCTCGCGCCCAATGGTCTGCCACACGTCGACTGGGTCGAGGCGGTCGACGATGCCATTGACCACGACCGTCCCGCCCGTGAGGAGGGCCCGAAGGGCCACCCACTGGGCCGCGCCGTGCATGAACGGCGCGTTCGGAAGGGTTCGCTGTTCGGGACCCGCCGCCGCAGCCGCGGCCATGGCCTCGACGTCGAGGTCGGCGCCGAGCAGGTCACCACCCAGGGCGGACATCCAGATGTCGGCCTGGCGCCACAATGTGCCCTTGGGCATTCCCGTGGTGCCGCCCGTGTAGAGCACGTACAGGTCGTCGGGTGAGTGGCGGTCGGGGACGATGCCGGGGTCGGCTTGAGCGAGCGCCTGCTCGTAGTCGAGCGCGTCAGGCAGGAGCGCCTCGCCGCTCTCGTCCGCGACCTGCAGTAGGAGGGGCGTGCGCCTCAAGCGGGGGAGCACCTCAGCGAGGACGGGGGCGAACCGGGCGTGGTAAACGACCGCCGCCGCCCCGGCGTCGTCGAGCAAGTAGGCCAGCTCGTCGGCTACGTAGCGGTAGTTGACGTTGAAAGGTGCCGTCCTCGCGGCGTAGCCACCGAGGTTGGCTTCGAGGAACTCGGGACCATTGAGGAGGTACAGGCCGACGAGGTCTTGGCCTGCTTCCCAAGCCGACAGGTCGCTTCGATCGGCTCGGACGCCAAGCCCGTGAATGGTGAGGACCGCGGCCAGCCTTCGGGCCCGGTCGTGGACGGTCCGGTAGCTCGAACGCCGTTGGCGCCACACGATGGCATCTCGATCGGGCACCGCTTCGGCTACGGCTTCGAAGAGGGTCCATAGATTGTTCTCCACCGTCTCCATCTTGACAGACGCGTGCAGATATGTAAACGATCGCTAGATGAGTGACGGAGATCCGCCAGGCCGCGAGCGGTACGTTGACAGAGCTACCGACTGGCTGGAGGGACACGCCCCCCGGCGCCCACCTGCCGAGGACCTGCGCTGGGGCGAGGGACCCGACGACGTGGCCCTTTTCAAGAATTTGACCTTCGAAGGCGAGCGGGACCACATCGACGAAGTTCGCCGTTGGCAGGCCTTGAAGTCCGACGGCGGTTACGGATCTATCGCCTGGCCGGTGGAGCACGGCGGGGCCGGGCTGACCCGGGCCCACGATCAGGCGTTCGCCCGGCTGGAGTCCGACTTCGTCACCCCTACGGGCCACGAGGCCGTAGGCATCACCATGAACCTGGTCGCACCTACCATCCTCTCGGTCGGTACCGACGAGCAGAAGCTCCGCTATCTGCGCCCCATGCGGCGCACCGACGAGATGTGGTGCCAGCTGTTTTCCGAACCCGGAGCAGGATCGGACCTGGCCGGGCTATCGACCAAGGCCGTTCGCGACGGTGATACCTGGGTGATCGACGGACAGAAGGTCTGGACCTCTGGCGCCCGGTACGCCGACTTCGGATACATCATCTGCCGCACCGACCCTTCCGCTCCCAGGCATCAGGGGCTCACCGCCTTCGTCCTCCCGATGGACGCGCCGGGTGTTGAGGTCCGCCCGCTGCGGCAAATGAGCGGCGGCTCATCGTTCAACGAGGTCTTCTTCACCGGAGTTCGGGTCGCGGACTCTGGGCGACTCGGATCGGTGGGAGCAGGCTGGTCGGTCGCCATCACGACCCTGGGATTCGAGCGGGCGGCCGCCTCGGGCGGCGGAGGCGGCGGAGGCGGCGACCTCTTCGACCGGCTGGTGCTCACGGCGCGCTTTGTCGGTCGGGACCAAGATCCGGTGATCCGCCAGCGCCTCGCCGCGATATACGCCAACGGGAAGCTCCGGGCCCTCACCCGTCGACGCGTGACGGCCGCGGTGAAGGCCGGCGGCGTGCCCGGTCCGGAGGGCTCCATCGGCAAGCTGGCGTGGACCGAAGCCATACGTGAGATGGCCGACCTGGCCGCCGAGCTGCTCGGGCCCCGCTTCTCGGCCGACACCGGCGAGTGGGGCACCTTCGCTTGGACCGAGTTCCTCAACGGCGTGCCCGGCTACCGGGTCGCGGGCGGAACCGACGAGATCCAGCGCAACATCATCGCCGAGAGGGCTCTCGGACTGCCCCGGGAGCCCCGGCCGTCATGAAGGGGGCCCGATGACCTCGGGCTGCGCCACGCCGGGCGGTGAGCGCGGTGACTGATGGGGTGCCCGCAACGCTCTCTAGTGCCAGCACTGCCGATACGGTCGGTCGCCGGCCCCGTGGCCGCAAGGCGCAGATCGTGTCGGCGGCTGCGGAGCTATTTGCGACCCGAGGGTTCGCAGCTACCGGGATCGACGACATCGGTGCCCAGGTCGGCATCAGCGGACCGGCGATCTACCGTCATTTCAAGAGCAAGGATGCCATCCTCGCCGCCGTAATAATGGAGACCGTCACCGCGTTCGCCGTCGACGGCGCCGGCGTGAGCAAAGGGATCGGATGGTTGGTGGCCAACACGGTCGGGGTGGCGCTGGACTCCCCGGCCAACCTCGCTACCTACATCCGGGAGCGACACCGTCTGAGTGGCGTAGCCCGGGAGCAGCTGGCCCGACTCGAGCGGCCCCTCTACCGGGCTTGGCGCCGATCCGTCCGTGCGGCCAATCCAGGCCTCCAGGACGGTGCCATCGCAACCCGTCAGATGGCCGTGCTGTCCGCCATGAGCGCCGTCGCCATCCGCCCGCCGCTGACCCGAGGGCCGCAACTGGAAGCGCTGCTCGTCGAGGCGATGATGGCGGTTCTGCAGGCACCGGACGGTCCTGCGTCGGCCGCCACCTCGAATCGGGGGAGCTGGGCGCCGCCACCGACGCGGCGCCACGAAATCCTGGTCCAAGCGTTGGGGCTGTTTCGTGAGCGCGGGTTCGACGGCGTCGGTATCGACGAGATCGGCGCTGCCGTCGGCATTTCCGGGCCTACGGTCTACTTCTACTACGACACCAAGGCCGCCATCCTCGTCGACGCCTACGAGCAGGCGGGTGCCCGCGTCGTCACCGGGATCCACGAGTCCCTCGGGGCGGCCGAATCGGCGGCGGACGCACTCGAACGGTTGGCGGCCTCCTACCTCGAAGTCGCCCACGACAACGGTGATCTGATCGTCGTCACCAGCCGAGAAGGAGCCGCGATTCCCGTTTCCGATCGGCCGCGGTTCGCCCGACGCCGCGGTGACGTGCTCGGTACGTGGGTGACGGTGATGCGCGAGCTTCGCCCGGAACTCGATGACGGAGCCGCCCGAGTCCTGGCCGGCGGGGTGATGCCACTGATGAACCAACTGGCCCAGTGCCCAGGCGACCCGAATCGTTTCGTTCCGCTGGTTCTCGCCTGGTGCCTGGGCTCCCACTCATGTTAACGATCGTTTGACACTCAGCCCGGGGCGAGTTACAGTTTCGGAAGACGGTCCGGGCGCGACGTGCCTGCCGTATGTGATGGCCGTGATGACAACTTGGAGGTCGAAGTGGGAGCACGTACGTTCGTGGTCGGCGTGGGCATGACGAGGTTCGAGAAGCCCGGGCGGCGAGAATGGGACTACCCGGATATGGGTCGCGAGGCCGGCGAAAAGGCCCTGGTCGACGCGGGCATTCCCTACAGCGCCGTAGAGCAGGCATTCGTCGCCTACTGCTACGGCGACTCGACGTCGGGTCAGCGGGCGCTCTACGAGTTGGGCCTCACCGGTATCCCGGCCATCAACGTCAACAACAACTGCTCGACCGGATCGTCTGCGCTCTTTCTGGCCCGCAAGTTCGTGCAGGGCGGGGTCGCAGACTGCGTGCTGGCGCTCGGATTCGAGAAGATGGAGAGCGGCAGCCTGAAGGGGCATTTCAACGATCGCACCAACCCCATGGACAAGCACTTCAAGGACATGAAGGCGCGGCGGGGCATCGTCTCGGCGCCGCCGGCGGCCCAGATCTTCGGCAACGCAGGTCGCGAATACATGGAGCGCTTCGGCGTGACCGCCGAGACCTTCGCCAAGATAGGAGAGAAGAATCACCGGCACTCGGTCAACAACCCGTACAGCCAGTTCCGCGACGAGTACTCGCTGGCGGACATCCTGGCCGCGCCGATGGTCTACGACCCTCTGACCAGGCTCCAGTGCTGCCCGACTTCCGACGGCGGCGCCGCGGTAGTGGTCGCCAGTGAGCGGTTCGTCAAGCAGCACGGTCTCGAGGCCAAGGCGGTCGAGATCGTAGGCCAGGCCATGACGACAGACTTTGATAACACCTTCGACGGCAGCGACATGTCGGTGGCCGGCTACCACATGACCGAAGCCGCGGCGCGTGCCGCCTACGAGGAGTCCGGGCTCGGACCCGAGGATGCCCAGGTGGTGGAGCTGCACGACTGCTTCAGCGCCAACGAGCTAATCACCTACCAGGGTCTCGGGCTGTGTGGTGAAGGCAAGGCCGGCGTGCTCATCGACGAGGGCGCAGTCACTTACGGAGGTCAGTGGGTCGTCAACCCGTCCGGAGGGCTGATCTCCAAGGGCCACCCGCTGGGCGCGACGGGCCTGGCCCAGTGCTCGGAGCTCACGTGGCAGCTGCGCGGTGAGGCAGAGGCCAGACAGGTCGAAGGCGCCACGGTCGGCATCCAACATAACCTCGGGCTCGGCGGCGCGGCCGTCGTTACCGTCTACCAGAAGGAGCAGGTGAGCCTCTAATGCTAGAGAAGCGGGTTGCCATCATCACCGGCGCAGGCCGCGGCATAGGACGGGAGCACGCCCTGCTGTTCGCGTCGCTCGGCGCCAGGGTCGTGGTCAACGACCTCGGCGGCGCGCCCGACGGATCGGGCTCGGACACGTCCGCGGCCCAGGCCGTGGCCGATGAGATCGTCGCTTTGGGCGGCGAGGCGGTTGCGTCCACCGACAGTGTGTCCGACTATCAGGCGGCGAAGCGCCTGGTCGACACCGCGGTCGAGACGTTCGGCGAGCTCCACGTCGTGGTCAACAATGCCGGCATCCTGCGCGACCGGATGCTCGTTTCCATGGGCGAACAGGAATTCGACGACGTGATCGCCGTTCACCTCAAAGGCACGTTCAACGTCACCCGTCACGCCGCCGAATACTGGCGCGAGAAGTCCAAGGGCGGCGATGGCGGCGACCGCGCCATCGTCAACACGGCGTCGGGATCCGGCCTCCACGGCAATGTCGGCCAGACCAACTACGCGGCGGCAAAAGCGGGCATCGCCGCCATGACGATCGTCAACGCAATGGAGCTGAAGCGGTACGGCGTTCGGGCCAACTGCATCGCCCCCATTGCCCGCACCCGCCTCACCCTGCAGACGCCGGGCATGAGCGAGGGCATGGGGCAGCCCGTATTCGACCCCGAGAACATCTCGCCGGTCGTGGCCTACCTGGCTACGGAGGCGTGCCCGTTCAACGGTCAGGTATTCAGTGTGTACGGCGGCTCGGTCGGGATCTACGCCGGGTGGTCGATCGCCGAGGAAGTCACGACAGAAGGCCGTTGGGAGGTCGACCAGCTGGCCAAGGCCATGGACAGCCTCCCCCGCAAGGTGCAGGTCAACAGCCAGATGCAGGCGTTGGCCACCGCCATGGGGGCGGGAGGAACGCCGGCATGAGTTTCGAGGTCCCCATCGAACGGGGCAAGATCCGCGAGTTCGCCCGGGCCGCCTACTCCCAGAACCCGGCCTATGACAGCCCGGGCGCCGTCATCCCCCCGACCTTTCTGACCACCGCCGCCAACTTTTGGGGTGACGGCACCCACCCGGCCTCGCAGCTCGGGTTCGAACTGGCCCGCGTTTTGCATGGCGGCGAAGAGTACGAGTTCTTCGGCCGGCCGCCGCACGCCGGCCAAACCCTGACGGCCAGCCCGCGTCTGGGTGAGCGGTGGGAGAAGGAAGGCAAGCGGGGCGGTGTCATGCGCTTCGCCAAGATCGTCACCGAGTATCGCGACGCGGCCGGCAGCTTGGTCGCCGAGCAGCGCACCACCGTGATCGAGACCGCCAAACCGCCTAAGCAGGAGGGCTGAGATGGGCGTATCCGTAGGCGACGTCGCCGAGCCCCGCACCTTCGGGCCGGTCACCCGCACCGACATCGTCCGGTACGCCGGCGCGTCGGGGGACTTCAACCCGATCCACCACGACGAGACGTTCGCGACTGCGGCCGGGTTCCCGACGGTGTTCTCGATCGGCATGTACCAGGCCGCCCTGCTGGCGACCTACGCGACCGACTGGCTTGGAGCTGAGACGATCCGCCGGTTTACCGTCCGCTTTTCCGACCAGGTATGGCCCGGCGATGTACTCACCTGCTCCGGTCGCGTCGTCGGTATCGAGCCGAGCGAGGAAGGCCCGACGGCCGAAGTCGAGCTCACCTGCACGCGCCAGACGGGGGCCACGGCCATCGCGGCCACAGCCGCATTCGTCATCTGAGAGACGCGTCGCGCCGCAGTGGCGAGACGCGAACCTAGAGCCCGGCGTCGATCACGTCGCAGAGTCGATCGAGGGCCTTGTCCACCTCGGCGGGCGGCATGGCGGCGAGCGGCCCGTCGATGAGGAGGGTGGCCAGGCCGTGCACGGCTGCCCACGCCGCGGTCTCGCTGTAGGGACGTCTGGCTTTGGGGATGGCACCGACCGCGACCAGGTCGTCGAGGACGGCGTTGAGCAGCAAGTAAGGATCGGAGGCGGCGGCAACCGTCATGCCCTCTTCGGGCGCGGCGACGGGGTAGGCCGCCGCGGCCCATATGGTTCTAAAAAGTCCGGGCTCGGCCACGGCGAACTCGACGTAGGCGCGACCGATGGCGCGCAGCCTTTGGCGGGCCTGGGCCCGGGGCTCGCGCCTCTTCGGAGCCCGGTCGAGACCCCTTTGCATGTTGGCCGCCAGCTCGGCCAGGCCCCGCTCGGAGACGGCCGTCAGGAGGTCGTCTCGGCTGGCGAAATGCCGGTAGCCGGCGTTGTGGGAGACCCCCACCTGTCGGGCGATGTCCCTGAGCAGCACCGCGCCGGGCCCATCCCGGCGGGCGGCCGCCACGGCCGCGTCGACCAGGGCGTTGCGGAGGTCGCCGTGATGGTAGGCACGTTTATCGGGTTTTTTGGTCTGCAATGTTGACACCGCCCACAAACAGTAGCACCATGTTGACTATGCCCACATTCACCAAGAGGCAGTCGTTGATCGTACTGGGTGTCGTCCTGGTCGCTGCTTATGCCATCAACCTCGACACCACCATCGTCAACGTCGCTCTTCCCACCTTCAACGTCCGCCTGGGCGCCGGAACCAGCTCGCTCCAATGGGTGGTGGACGGTTACAACCTGGCCTTCGCCGCCCTGGTGCTCGCGGGTGGCAATATCGGCGACCGATACGGCCGCCGAGAGACCCTGGCGGCCGGGCTAGGCGGCTTCGCCGTGGCCAGCCTGGCCGCAGCCCTTTGTACCAACGTCGGGGAGCTCATCGCGGTCCGCTTTGCCATGGGTGCCTGCGCCGCCCTCATATACCCGACCACCTTGTCGATCATTACCAACACCTTTCCCGACCGGCGGGCCCGGGCCAAGGCGATCGGAGCCTGGGGGGCGGTGACCGGGCTGGGAGTGGCCACCGGACCGGTAGTAGGCGGAGCCCTGCTCGAGCACTTCTGGTGGGGATCGGTCTTCCTCGCCCTCATCCCGGTAGCCGCCATTGCCATGGTGGGAGCGTGGTTCGTGGTGCCGCGGTCCCGCCTGGAAGACCGGGCGCCGCTCGACCGCACCGGCCTGGGGCTGTCGGTCGTCGCTCTCGCAAGCCTGGTGTTCACGATCATCGAGGCGCCCCACCACGGCTGGCTCGGTCCGCGCACCGCGGCCGGCTTCCTTCTCGCCGCGGTTGCCCTGGTCCTGTTCGTACGGTGGGAGCGGGGCCGCGACGACCCCATGCTCGACGTCCGCCTTTTCACCAACCTTCGGTTCTCCGCCGCGAGCACGTCGGTGACGCTGGCCTTCTTCTCTCTGTTCGGGTTCATCTTCCTGATCACCCTGTACTTTCAACAGCTCCGCCACTTCAGCCCGGTGTCGACCGGGGTGCGGATCCTCCCGGTGGCGTTCAGCATCGCCATCTCGTCGATCGTGGGGTCGCGCCTGCTAGTGCGGATCGGCAACAAGGCCGTCGTGGCCGGCGGGCTGCTGTCCCTCGCCATCGCATTCGCCTGGATCGCCATGTCGGCTTCCTTGGTGAAATATGACCCGATCGCCGCTCAGATGGTCCTCCTCGGAACGGGCATGGGGCTGACGTCGTCTGCGGCGACCGAGTCGATCATGGGAGTCGTCAAGCCCGAACAGGCGGGCGCCGGATCGGCCGTCAACGACGCCACCCGCGAGATCGGCGGAACCCTCGGTGTCGCTGTCCTGGGCAGCGTCTACTCGACCCTCTACGCCCACAGCCTCGAACGGACGTCCGCCCTACCCGCCGCTCTGCTTCACAAGGCAACCGCCAGCTTCGGGGCCGGCCGAGCGGTGGCGGCGGGTTTGCCGGGTAGCGCCGGGATCGCATTCGGCCAGGCCGTCACCCGCTCCTTCATGGACGGATTGCACGCCGCGTGCTTCGTCGCGGCGGGCGTCTGCTTGACCGGCGCCGCGGCCGTCGCCATCCTTCTTCCCAGCCGTCCCGGTCAGGGCCCCGGTCAGCTGGCGGCCTCAGCCTCAGCCGCTTCTAGTCCTGCCAACGTGTAGACCCGTGGCGGCGGGCGGCGGGCGGCGGGCGGCGGGCGGCGGGCGGCCCGGCGGCTCGGGCGGCTCGGTCATGTGTGAGAAACGCTCGGCCTTTCGCCCTCTAGCTCGAACGAGATCTCATCTATGTAGCACCAAAACCATTCCTCGCCAGGTTCGAAGGACTGCATCAGGGGGTGGCCGGTCTGGTGGAAGTGGCCGGTCGCGTGCCGGCCAGGAGAGTTGTCACAGCACCCGACATGCGAGCACGCCGTGCAGCGCCGGAGGTGCACCCACTGCCCACCGGACTGCAAACACTCCACGCAGCCATTCCCGCTCGCTTTGGTCGTGGTGATGGAGTCGAGGTGACTGCAACCTGATGACACGAGCTGCTCCTATCCTGTTTTCTTGCTGGCGAGCACGCTACTTCGCCGCATCGCGGCAGGAGACGACTCGCGAGCGTTGCCAACGCCTGCTGCGTCCGGCCCCGCGTATGTCGCGGCGTGTACGGCCAACTCTGGGCGCGAGTTTCAACTCTCGGTGCTAATTCCCCGCGTTTCCCCGCCTAATCGCTTCCGAGAGCTCAAAACCGCGCCCAGGCTGCTCGAAACCCCGCCCAGGCTCAGCGAAATCGGCTGCGCCGGCCGAGTCGGCCGGTGCTGATTAGCCTCTGAAGCATCCGACCAATCCAAGCCCTCCAGAGGATCGCCTACCTGCTCGAGCGCCAGCACGCCGACACGTACCGGGTCCGGGCTTTCAGGCGGGCGGCGGAAGCCGTGGCCGAGATCGACGAGGCCCAGCTCGCGTCGTTGGCCACTACCGGCCGCCTGCGTGAGCTTCCAGGAGTCGGAGACAAGTCCGCCCAAGTCATCATCGAGGCCTTGTTGGACCGCACCCCGGAGTATCTCCAGCAGCTCGAGGACGTCCCGCAGCCGAGCCTGAGCTCCGAAGCGGAGGGCTACCGCCAGATCCTCAGAGGCGACTGCCACAGCCATTCCGACTGGTCTGACGGCGGTAGCAGCATCCGCGATATGGCCGAGGCCGCGATCGCGCTCGGCCACGACTATCTCGCCCTCACCGACCACAGTCCCCGCCTGACCGTCGCCCACGGCCTCGATCCTGAACGCCTCAAACAGCAACTCAAGGTGGTCGACCGGCTCAACGGCGAGCTCGCACCATTTCGCATCCTCAAGGGCATCGAAGTGGACATCCTCGAGGACGGGACCCTCGACCAGGACGAGGGCCTTCTCTCCGATCTCGACGTGGTCGTCGCCAGCGTTCACTCCAAGCTGAGCATGGAGGCGAGATTCATGACGCGGCGCATGCTGGCGGCCATCGAGAATCCGCACACCGACATCCTCGGCCATTGCACCGGCCGCAAGCTGGTGGGCCGAGGCCGGAAGCCCTCGACCTTCGACGCCCAGGCCGTCTTCGGTGCCTGCGCCGCCTCCGGTACAGCGGTGGAGATCAACTCGCGCCCCGAGCGCAGGGACCCACCGCCCGAGCTGCTCGAGATGGTCGTCGAGCTCGACTGCCTGATCAGCATCGATACCGACGCCCACGCACCGGGACAGCTCGAGTGGCTGGGCCTCGGGTGCGAGCAGGCCGCGGTCGCGGAAGTCCGTCCCGAACGGGTGGTCAACGGATGGGAACTGGACCGCCTGCTGGCTTGGACGTCTAATGGCCAAAATGGCTAGAAGGAGGGATATCGAGGGCGCGAGCGGGTAGGAATGGAACATGCCCGATTACGAGCTAGTTTCGCGAGAGATCCCCGAGCTCATCGTCGCCGGGCGTCGCCTGGGTCGGCACGTGCTCCACGATCCGCGATCGCGAGATTACCCGGCCGAGCGGGCGCCGAAAGTGGTCAGCGTCACCCACGCATCCACCGGCTTGCCGCTCAACCAAGGCGACATCGGCTCCTGCACGGCCAACGCCCTGTGCGGATCACTGGATTCCGCACCCGACGATGCCAGCGGCAAGGTCTACGACGAGAGCGCCGCGGTCCAGCTGTATGAGCTGGAGACGAAGATGGAAGGCGAGCCATACCCGCCCAACGACCCGGGCGGGACGGGTCTGATGGTCTGCAAGGCGGCCAAGCAGCTGGGTTGGATCTCGTCCTACACCCACGCGCTGGGCATCGAGCAGGCCTTGCAAGCGCTCGTGCTGCGCCCGGTCATAACGGGGATCCGGTGGTACACGAGCTTCGATTCGCCCGACCCGGCCACCGGACTGGTCGCCATCGCAGCCGGAGCCATTGTGCGGGGCGGGCACGAAGTCGTCGCCGACGAGATCGACGCAACCAACCAACTCGTCTGGTTCTGGAACAGCTGGGGCTCGTCTTGGGGAATGGGCGGGCGCTTCTGCATGAGCTACACCACGTGGGAGCAGCTCCTCTCCGAACAGGGCGACGTGACGGTTCCCGCCGTCTGAGCGACCGCCTACCCAGCGGCTTATCGATTCAGTCTGCGATCCGCAGGGCCAGGAGGGCTACGTCGTCGGATCGGTGGGGGGGAAGCATCGCCACCACCCGCTCGCAAACTGCTGAAGGGTGGATGTCGCCATCGGCTGCGACCTCGGCCAGTCGGTCCATGCCGCCGGCGCTCCTCTCTCCCCGCTCGTCCAGCACCCCGTCTGTGTACAGCAGTAGTGTGTGGCCCGGTTCCAAACGACCCTCCCAGTTGTCGGCCTCGCTGGCGGGAACGCCCAAGGGGGCGCTCGGGATGATCGGGAGGAAGCGGGCCCTATGCGGCTCGATCAGCAGCGGGGGAGGGTGGCCCGCCGACGCCAGGACCAGGTCCCCGTTGGTCTGGTCGAGCCGTCCGAACAGCGCGGTAGCGATGCGGTCGAAGCCCAGGAGGTCCCAGCTCCACTGCAGCGCGATGATGAGCGACGCGGGCGAGCGCACCTGGCCTGATAGGGCTCGAGCGGCACTGCGGAGCTGACCCATGACGGCGGCCGCGTCGCGATTGTGGCCGGCCACGTCGCCGATCATGAAGCCGGCCCGACTGCTGGGCAGGACGACCAGGTCGTAGAAGTCGCCGCCGACTTCGAGTCCTCGGGTTGCGGGCAGGTAGCGGGTGTCGATCTGGAGGCCGGCCACGATGGGGATCTTTCGAGGCAGGAGGCTGTGCTGGAGGATTTGTGATGTCTGGAGGGTGGCGTCATACCTGCGGGCGTTGTAGGCCAGGGCCGCGACCTGTTGGGCCAGCTTCTCCGCCAACGAGACGTCGGCCGGCGTGAACGCTCGACCGGCGGACAGGATCGTGAAAGACCCGAGGGTTTCGCCTGAGGTCACCAGAGGGACGGCCACGTACGAACGGATCTGCAGCGCCTTCAGCGCGTCGAAATGCGGGTTGTCACGCGCCGACTCACGAAGGAACTCGTCGGTCACTTCGGGCGACCAGCTCGTCCGGCTGTCTCTGACCACGTCCAACACCGGGTCGCGGTCTCGAGGATCCGGTCCGTGATCCTGGCTGAGCCGATCCAGGAGCGGCTGCTGGCTCGGGTTGCGGTGGCGAGCGACCATGCGCTCGGCCAGGCCTTCTTCGTCGCGCAGGTCGATCACGCAGATGTCTCCGAGCGCAGTCAACGACAGACGGGCCAGCCTGTCGAGGGTGTCGGCGAAGTCGGATGCTTCGGCCAGTATCTGGGCCGACTCGGCGAGGAAGTCGTTGGCCTGGGCGAGAGCGGCGTTTTCCTCGTAGAGCTCCGCGCGATCGAGGGCCTGGGCCGCTTGTTCGGCCAGTGAGGCAAGGAACCCGCGTTCCTCCGAGTCGACCTCCTGCTGCGGCGGGTAGCCGACGACCAGCGCCCCGAAGCACCTGGCCCCGAAGAGGACCGGGATGATGGCGGTCGCATGTGGAGGCATCGCAGGGGGGCCGGAACCCTCGGGGCCTTCGACGTCGGCGGGGGACCAGTTGGCGAAGGCCGGAGCCCGGGCCCGAACGCACTCGGCAAGGATCGCTCGGCCGTCGAGTCTCACCGACCTCGGCGCCTCGTTCGATGGCGGCGGGACCTCGTTGGCCAGCGTGAGCAGGTCGCCTTCGACGACCCACACCTGGCACCACAGAATTCCGCCGCGATCGCTTTCGGCCAACGAATCGGTCACGGCCCGGGCCACCTCTGCGGGGGTGGGAGCGGTCAGCAGACGAGACGTCGTCCGCCGCAACCGGTCCAGGTGGACGGCGGTCTTGCCGGCGCCTAGGCGTCCGGCGGCCTCGGCTGCTTCGATCTCCCCCGATCCATTCCCTCCTTGGCCCACCTCGCTCCCCCCTGGACGCCGACCACGCCACTCATGATCGCATTCTGGCATTCCTGCCTGTTCCGTCAAGTTGGGTGGCGTTACCGTGTTGACGGAATGACAGAGATCCGTTACGTCGTGCTCTCCGATCTGCATTTCGGAGCCCAGAACAGCATGCTGACCTCGGTGGTCGAAGGGTCGCGGTCGCCTGCCGCGCCGGGCGGTTTCGAAGTGGAGCCAGGAACTCCAAGCCCGCTGCTAGTGGCCGCCCTGGATGGTTTGCGCGCCCTGGTGGCGGGGCAGTCGCAACCCCCAACCCTGATCCTCGCCGGGGACGTGCTCGACCTGGCGCTGTCGTCCGACGCGGTGGCCAGCACCGCTTTCGGGTGCTTCGTCGATCTGGCCTTGGGCGGGGCCGCGCCACTGTTCGGTCCGAGCGTCTACTACCTGCCCGGCAATCACGATCACCACTTGTGGGAAGGGGCGCGTGAAGCCCAGTACATCCGGTACTTGCGGGACCTGGCTCCCGGCGAACCGCTGGAAGAGCCGTGGCACGTGACCAGCCTGTCGGCCGACTTACAGCGTCCGGCCGGCAGCGACTTCATCTCGGCGTTGGTCAAGCGCCGCCTCGGCTGTGGCCACATAGATATCCATCACGCCTACCCGAACCTGGCTCTCGTCGACCCCGCGGGCCACCGTTGCCGGATCATCAGCCACGGTCACCTGACCGAACCGATCTACACCCTGATGTCGTCGCTTCGCGACGTCCTATTCCCGGAGCAGACCGACCGCTCGCCCACGATCGCCCAGATTGAGGCGGAGAACTTCGCGTGGATCGACTTCTTCTGGTCCACTCTGGGTCGATCCGGAGAAGTCGGGACTGACGTGGGACTGGTCTACGCCGATCTCAGCAGCGCGGCCGACTTGGACGAGCTGGCCGGCAACCTGGCCAAGAGCCTGGTATCGAGGAACCACGGTCCCCGCTGGTTGCGACCGTTGGAGTCGGCGCTGACGGTTGCCGTCACCCGGCGCGAAGTCCGCCACCTGGCCCGAAGCGAGCGGGGGACACCCGCTCTCACCCTCAGCGCCAAGAGCGAATCGGGGCTGCGGCGCTACCTGGAAGGCCCGGTGCTGCGGCAGATAACCGAAGAGCTCGGCTCCGTCAGCGACGACGTGACATTCATATTCGGCCACACCCACAAGCCGTTCGTCGAATACAGGCAGCTGGCTGGCTACCCCCAGCCCGTGAGCATTTGCAACACCGGGGGATGGGTCGTCGACTCCTCTACCCCGGCGCTGACCCAGGGCGCCGCCGCGGTGCTCCTCGACCAGGACCTCAACGTGGCGTCGCTTCAGTTCTACCGTCAGAACTCGGCCGGGGGCACCGACCCGGTCCAAGTGCTCGCGCCGGCCGAGCCAGGCGTAAATCCTCTGCACGACAAGCTGGCGGCCGAGGTAGACCCGACTTCGGAGCCGTGGCGCACGGTGTCTGAGGCCGCGGCCCAACTCATTGCCCAGCGCCATCGGTTGCAGGCCGCCATCACCGAAGCTCGCGCCTGACGCCCGAACGCGGTGGCCTCTAGTGGGCCACCAGGCCGCCGTCGGCCACCAGCACCTGCCCGGTCATGAAGCTGCCGGCGTCGGAGGCGAGAAGCAGGGCCGGTCCCACCATTTCGCCCGCGCTGGCGATGCGCCTCTGTAAGGCGGCCGCCGCCATCGACTCCTGCATCTCAGGCGAGGTGTTGCGCACCATGTCGGTGTCCACTGACCCTGGTGCCAGCGCGTTGACGCGGATGCCGTCAGCGGCGAACTGAGCTGCCATGGCGCGAGTGAAAGAGAGCAGGGCCGCTTTCCCCGCGGTGTACATGGCCAGGTTCGGGGCGAACATGAACGCACCGACGGAGATGACGTTGATGACCGCGGCATGGTCGCTGGACCGCAAGTAAGGCAGCGCCTCCTGAAGGAGGAACACCGGACCTCGAACGTTGACGTCGAATGACTTCGCCCACGCGTCCGGGGTGAACTCTCCCAACGGTTGGGTCAGGGCGTTGGCGGCGTTGTTGACCACGATGTCCACCCCGCCGTAGCCGGCGACGGTGGCCCCGACCAACGACTTCACGTCGTCGAGATCACCGAGGTGGGCTGGAACCCCCAACGCGTCCCCGCCCATGCCCCGCAGCCACTCGGCGGCGGCTTCGCAAGCCGCCGCCTTCCGGCTGGCAATGACGATACGGGCGCCGGCGGCTGCGAAGCCCTCGGCTATGGCCAGGCCTATGCCGCGTGAGCCACCGGTGATGATGGCGGTGCGACCGGTCAGGTCGAATAGGGATTGGAGTTGCTGCCGGTCCATTCCGGCGGACTATAGGGGTCTTGGCCCCAACCGCGGGCTACGGACTCGCCACGAACCAACTTGACGCAATTCGTGGACATGAGGGCCGGTCCAAGGACATTCTCCAGGTTGCTTCGTGGCCAGCGTTAACCGTTGGTTAGCCACACGTTGGTGGGATCGAACTGGAGGATGTTCGGCACGAACACCGTGTTGTGGACTTCGGCGGCGTGGTACACGGGTTGGGTCGGCGACGTGATGGGGAAGATGGCGGCGTCGGCCATGACCTGCTGGTCGGCCTGGCCCCATAGAGACTCGGCTTGCGAGGAGCTGGTGGCCGTCGAAGCCTCTTGGATCAGGTGGTTGGTCGTCGGGTCGTTGTAGAAGCCGAAGTTGCTGCCGGACGGTGGGAATGAGAAGGAACCCGAGAACAGCGGGTTGAAGAAGGACAACGCGGCGTTCCCGTACCAGTCCGGGAACCATTGGGCCAGGGCCAGGTCCCAAACCCCGGTCTGGGCCACGCGCGGCACTTCCAGGTACCTGGCGTAGAAGGCCGAAGATGGCACGCCGTCTCCACTCACCGAGATGCCGACCTTGCCCAGGTCGGCTTGCAGGGTCTGGAACATCTTGCTTTCAAAGTCGAGGGAGCTCTGATACAGCACGACCAGGTGCAGCTTGGTGCCCGCCGGCAGGGCGGAGGTCAGCTTCTGCCTGGCGGTCTGCAGGTTGTTCGGGTAGGGGTCGTACTGCTTGGACCCGAGGATGCCCGCGGGCAGTATGTGTGTCAACGGTGGCGCTATCTGCGGGCCACCGTCGTCCTGGACGAGGTCGGCGCGATTGATCGCGTATTCGACGGCTTGACGGACTGCCGTGCTCTTGAAGGCCCCGTTGTTGTTGGGAGAGATCGTGTTGAACAGCACGTACGGGTCCGTCCCGAAGGTCTGGCCGAGCGTCAGCTTGGGGTCCTTGTTGGCGAGCAACGCAGGGATGTCGGCGGTAGGAACCGGCGCATCCCAACCCATGTCGGCGGCGGGAGAGTTGGTCTCGAGCTCCTGTTGGATCTGGGTCTGGTTGCCGGTCTCCGAAACGACGATCCTGTCCACGTAGGCCTTGCGTATCGGATCGCTGGAGGCCTTCCAAGCCGGGTTGCGAACGAACACGATGGACTTGGTCGGGTCGTAGCTCTGGATCTCGTACGGGCCGTCCGACAACGTGTTCTGGGCCAGGGCGTTGCCGCCTGGGAGGTACTTGAGGAACTCTACCGGGGCCGGCGAGAAGGCGGGCATGGCCAGCTGGTCCGTGAAGTAGGTGGCGGGCTGGGTGAGCTTGTACACGACTGTGAGCGGGTTGGACGGATCGACCGTCGCCCCGGCGATCGAATGCGAGTCCATGAAGGCCTCGATGGGTCCGGTCTTTTGAGCCACCTGCGAGAACGCGGTGCAGAAGCTTTCCATGCCGACGATCAGCGTCTCGAAGTCGGGGAGCCCGCCGAACGGTTGGACGGGATTGCACGTCCTCTCCAGGCCACGGACGGCATCAGCCGCGGTTACCTGGCGCGGGGGGGTGGTGTTCCACATGGCCCCCTTCCGGATCGTCAGCTTGTAAGTGAGCCCGTCCGCACTTATCCCGCCGTTCGCGACGGTCGGGAGCGCGGTCGCCAGGTCGGGCGCCACCGTCGTGGTCTGCCCCTGGATGGCGGGGTAGGTCAGCAGCTGCCGGCTGAACATTCGGAGCGCGAGGTAGCCAGTCGTGTAATAGGACACGTTCGGGTCCATGTAGTCGACGTCTCCCGTGCCCAGCATGTTGAGCGTGCCGCCCTTCTGCGGGGTGCCGCCCGACGAACTGCTCGACGTCGAACCGCAAGCGTTGAGACCCAGCCCCATAGTGGCAACGACGGCGACCATCGCAAGCATCCTTCTCATCGCTCGACCTCCTCGTCGGCAAGTAGCAAACGGGGACGCTAGCCGTGGCCGGCCCCGCTGTCACGAATCCCGGTGGTCTCTCAGGACCTCTGCTGCCGACTGGGCCCCTCAACCCGGGCCACCGAACCGTGATCGCGGCAGCTGGCGGTCCAGCCGGTCGGCACGACGACGACCCGGAGCCTCCGGCCGCACGTGGTGCAGAAGCGGGGTGGCTCGAAAGGCCCCCGGCATAGCCCCTCGGTAGGGCAGGCGCCGGTGGGGAGGCCACAGCCCTCGCAGTGGGATGCGCTCAAAGGACTTTCGATAGGGCGCCGATCGGCATGCGCAAGTCATTGAGCATGGTCAGGTCCTCGACGGGGCTCCGACCGAGGGTGGTCAGGTAGTTACCCACGATCAAGGCGTTGATCCCGGCCGTCATGCCCATGGCCTGCAGCTCGCCGAGGGTGATCTCCCGGCCTCCGGCGTAGCGGAGGATCACTCCTGGCAGCCCCAACCTGAACAGGGCTATCCAGCGGATGGCGTCCAGCGGCTGCACGGGCTTGCGGATCATGAGAGGAGTCCCGGGCCGCGGGTCGAGGAAGTTGACGGGGACTTCGGCGGGTCCGAGCTCGGCGAGCTGTTCGATGAGCTCCAGGCGCTGGGCGTCGGTTTCGCCCATGCCGAGCAGCACGCCGCAGCACAGCTCCATCCCGACCTCCTTGACGAGCTGGCACGTCTCGTAGCGCTCAGCCCAGGTGTGGGTCGTGACGATTTCGGGGAAAAAGGACCGGGCCGTTTCGAGGTTGTGGTTGTAGCGGTGCACCCCACCGGCCGCCAGGCGCAAGGCTTGATCGCGATCCAGGATCCCGGCCGAGATGGCCACGTTGAGCCCGGTTTCATTGCGGACCAGAGGTACCAGGTCGAGTAGGCGGCGCACCGTCCGCTCGTCGGGTCCGCGCACCGCCAGCACGATGCAGAACTCGCTGGCGCCGAGCCCGGCCGTCTCCCGGGCGGCTGCGAGGACCTGCTCGGTGTCGAGGAACGGCGTCGCCAGCACCGGGGTGTCGAATCGCGAGGACTGCGCGCAGAAGTGGCAGTCCTCGGGGCAGCCGCCGGTCTTAGCCGAAAGGATGCCCTCGATCTCGACCGCTTCCCCGCACCACTCCACCCGGACTTCGTGGGCCAGGGCGGCCAGCGACGGCACGAGCGAATCAGGGATCGACGCCAAGTCTGACAGTAGCCTTGACGCGAGCGGCTGACGTTCGCGGATCAGGCGGTCGCGGGCTGCGGCGATGGTGTCGAGCATGGTGGGGGGGAGCACGGCCCGTTATCGTAAGGCGCCGTGACCCGCCGCACCGAAGCGAGTTGGATCCAACGCGACCGGGCCCGGGTGTGGCATGGCTTCACCCAGATGGATTCCTACGCGACGAACCGTCCGGTGATCGTGGACCGGGCCGAGGGTCGAGAGCTGATCGACGTGGATGGTCGGCGCTACCTCGACGCCATGTCGAGCCTCTGGGTGACGACACTCGGGCATCGGGTCCCCGAACTGGACGAAGCCTTGCGGGCCCAGGCCTCCCGGGTCGCCCACTCCACGCTTCTCGGCCACGGAAACACCGTCGTGGTGGAGCTGGCGGAAGCGCTGGCGACCGAGGTGCCCGTCGAGGACCCCAGGTTCCTCTTCGCGTCGGACGGCGCCGCCGCGGTGGAGCAGGCGCTCAAGATCGCTTTCCAGTACTGGCGGAATAGGGGCGTGGACGGTCGGTCCTGTTTCCTCGCCCTCGGCGACGCCTACCACGGTGACACCATCGGTTCGCTGTCTGTCGGGGCGGGCGGATTCGGCACGGACCTCTTCGATCCGCTCCGTTTCCCGGGGGTGATCCACACGCCGGGCTATCGCGACCCGGAATGGTGCGAGGCGGCGATCGGTGTCCTGCGGGCCCGGTCGAGCGAGCTCGCCGCCGCCATCATCGAGCCGATGGTGCAGGGCGCGGCGGGCATGCACGTGGCCGAGGCTCGTGACGTGCAGCGGTTCGGGCGGGCCTGCCAGGAGGCCGGTGTACTGCTGGTCTGCGATGAGGTGGCAACCGGCTTCGGTCGCACCGGGAGCCTGTTCGCGTCGCAGCCGGGCGGGTTGCGCCCCGACTTGCTGTGCCTCGGAAAAGGCCTCGCCGGTGGCTACCTGCCGATGAGCGCGACGGTGGCCTCCGGACCGGTGGCCGACGCCTTCCTCGGAGAGGACCTCGGCCCGGCCGCCCTGTACCACGGCCACAGCTTCGGCGGTAACGCCTTGGCCGCCGCCGTCGCCCTCCGTCACCTGCAATTGCTGCTTGAGTGGGATGTGGTCGCCAACGTGGTCGAGCGGGCCGAGCAGCTGGCCAAGAGACTGGCCCCCCTCGCGTCCGAGGCCGCGGTGGCCGATGTTCGTACGTGCGGTCTCATGGCCGGCGTAGAGCTGGCCCCACCGGCCGACGGCTTGCGGTGGGGACGGCGGGTGTGCGCGGCAGCCGTCGAGGCCGGAGTGCTGATTCGACCGTTGGGGGACGTGGTGGTGCTGGTTCCCATCCTCACTTCGACCGAGGACGAAATCGACCGCATCGTGGACGTGCTGGAAACGTCGATCGCGCAGACGTGCCGGTGACGTGGGCCGACTGGGCGGCCACAGAGGCCGACTCGATACGCGCCGCCGGCCAGTGGCGGCAGCTGCGCTCCCTGGAAGGACGCGGGCCCCGCTTCGAGCTGGAGGACGGCCGATCGGTAGTCGCCTTCGCTTCCAACGACTACCTGGGGCTCTCCCAGCACCCGGCAGTCTGCGCCGCGGCCCGAGCCGCCGTCGAGCGGTGGGGAGCAGGCACAGGGTCGTCGCGTCTCGTCGTGGGCGACCGTCCAGTGCACTCGGAGCTGGAAAATTCCCTCGCGGACTGGCGGGGCGTCGAGGCCGTGCTGGTGTTCGCAACCGGCTACCAAGCCAACCTGGCCGTGCTCACGACGTTCGGGGCCGGTGCCCGCATAGTCTCCGACGAGCTCAACCACGCTTCGATCATCGACGGCGCCAGGTTGGCCCGGGCCGAAGTGGTCGTGTACCGCCACGGCGACGCTGACCACGCCGACCAGTTGGTCCGATCCGCTCCCGGGAGGGCGCTGTTGGTGAGTGACACGGTGTTCTCGATGGACGGCGATGTGGCGCCCGTCGCCGAGCTCTCGAATCTGTGCGCCCGTCGAGGAGCCATGCTGGTGCTGGACGACGCCCACGCCGTTTTCGATGTCGACCCGGTCGATCCTCAAGTGGCCTGCATTCGGGTCGGGACCCTGTCCAAGGCCCTCGGTTCGCAAGGCGGCTACGTGGCCGGCTCGCGGCCTTTCGTGGATCTCGTGGTCAACCGCGGTCGATCCTTCGTGTTCACCACAGGACTGGCACCCTCCAGCGCGGCTGCGGCGAAGGCTGCGGTGGACATCTGCCGGTCGGCCGAGGGAGGCCGACTCCGGCGCACCCTCCGCGGCCACGTTGACGCCATTCGTGAACGCCACCCGTCGCCGATCGTGCCGGTCGTGATGGGCGACGAGGCGTCCGCCCTGGCCGCGTCCACGAAGCTGTTGGGCGCCGGGTTGCTGGTTCCCGCCATCCGGCCGCCGACCGTCCCCGCTGGGACCAGCCGGCTGCGGGTTTCACTGTCGGCCGCTCACTCGGGCGACGAGGTAACCCGCCTGGCCAAGGCCCTGGCGGACCTGCCGTGAGGCCGAAGCTGCTGGTCCTCGTGACCGGGACGGGAACAGACGTCGGCAAGACCTGGGTGGCCGCCGAGATCCTCCGACGCCTTTCGGCCCTCGGGTGGACGGTGTCGGCGCGGAAGCCGGCCCAGTCCTACGCACGCGAGGACGTGGTCACCGACGCCGATATCCTGGCCGCCGCCACCGGAGAGACGGCAACGGAGGTCTGCCCCCCGGGCCGGTGGTACCCGGTAGCGATGGCTCCTCCGATGGCAGCCGAGCTTCTGGGCCTGCCCACCGTGCTGTTGGGTGAGCTGGAGAGAGAGGTGGGTTCGGGGTGGCCGCTCATGCCGGTCGACGTCGGCCTCATCGAGGGCGCCGGAGGGGTGGCTTCGCCCCTCGCAACCAACGGGGACATCGCCGAACTGGCCCGGATCCTGGGCACCAACCTCGTCATCGTGGTGGGCCAGGCCGAACTAGGGGCCATCAACTCCTTGCGCCTGTGTCACGACGTGCTTTCCCCCTTGCGGGTGGTCGTGTACCTCAACCGGTTCGACAAGGACAACGAGCTTCACGTTCGCGTCTACGACTGGCTCACCCGCCACGACGGTTTCGTGGTCACGACCGAGGTCCAGGTTCTGGTGGACCTGATGGTGGCGGAGATAGCGACTTAGGACGCTATGGAGACCGGGAGTCCAGACTGCGTTCCTCGGGTCCGCTTCGACGACCTGAAGGGGGACCGTGGCTCGTTTGTGCTGACGGGTTTCGCCGAAGCGCTAGTCGCCTACCACGTCGACGAGGTCGCCCGGGTGGTCGAAAGGGCCGAGCGAGCGGCCCGGGCCGGGCTGTGGGCGGCCGGATTCGTGGCTTACGAGGCGGCGCCCGCCTTCGATGACGCCTTGGTGGTGGCCGGCCCCGATCCCGACCTGCCGCTGGCCTGGTTCGGCTTGTTCGCCGGTCGAGCAAAGGTCGACGCCGTCTCGGCCCCAGCGGAGCGACCACTACCGACCTGGCGGTTGGGCTGGCCGCCGGACCGATATGCCGACGAGGTCGCTCGGATCAGGGAGTTCTTGGGCGCGGGGGAGACCTACCAGGTCAACCTCACCGTTCGGGCGAGAGGCCATATCGAAGATCCGGTCGGTGTGTACGGGTCCATGGCTCGGGTTCAATCCGGTGCCTACAACGCCTTCATCGACACCGGTACCCACGTCGTGCTCTGCGCCTCGCCGGAGCTGTTCTTCCTCCGGGACGGAGACGCCCTGCTGACCCGGCCCATGAAGGGCACCACACGTCGGGGCCGATCGTCGATTGAGGATGCGGCGCGGGCTGAAGCTCTGACGCAGTCGACCAAGGACCAGGCCGAGCACGTGATGATCGTCGACCTTCTACGCAACGACCTCGGTCGAATCGCAGAGCCCGGAAGCGTCGTCGTGCGGTCCCTGTGCGATCTCGAACGGTACCCGACGGTTTGGCAGCTCACGTCCACCATCGCCGCCCAGGTGCCGGAGCCGACCGGCCTGATCGACGTCTTTCGGGCCTTGTTCCCGTGCGGCTCGGTGACGGGCGCGCCCAAGCGAAGGACTATGCAGATCATCGCCGCCATAGAGGAGGAGCCTCGGGGCGTTTACTGCGGGGCGGTGGGTTACGTGGAGCCGGGCGGGCGTCGATCGCAGTTCGCCGTCGCCATTCGGACCGCGAGCGTCGAGAAGTCCACTGGGCGGGCCGTATACGGAGCGGGCGGGGGCATCACCTGGGGGTCGCGGCCCGCGAGCGAGTGGCGCGAGGTGGCGGCCAAGTGCTCGATCGTCGACAGCAGGGTCTCGGCTCCCGATCTGCTCGAGACGTTGCGATTCGATCCCCATGACGGCCCCGTCAACCTGGCCCGCCATTTGCAGCGCCTGTCACGGTCAGCCGACTACTTCGACATCCCGTTCGACGCGTCGGTCGCGGAGGCGCAGCTTAGGTCGGCGTGCGACGGCGTCGATGTGGAGCGACGGGTCCGGATCGTGCTCGAGAATGGCGGCGGCCTCACGGTTTCGTTGAGCGACCTGCCGGAGACGGCTTCGGCGCCGGTGCGCCTCGGCTTGGCGACGGAGAGGGTCGACAGCCGCGACGTCAGCCTCTTTCACAAGTCGGCGGACCGCAGCCGCTTCGACGCCCTCCGGTCCGCCCACCCGGACGTCGACGACGTGGTGATGACCAACGAGCGGGGGGAAGTCACCGAGGCCACGATCGCCAACCTCGCCGTTCGTCTCGACGGCCGATGGTGGACCCCCCCAGTCGAGTGCGGCCTGCTCCCCGGGGTCGAACGTCAGCGGCTGATCGACGACGGTGTTCTGGCCGAGCGCGTGATCCCGGTCGCCCTCCTGGCGGCAGCGGAATGCGTCGCGGTGGTCAACTCGTTGCGGGGCTGGCGCCCCGCCGTCATGGAAAGCGCCTGCCCTACCGGCGGAGCAGGTCCTTGGCGATGTGGGTGATCTGGATCTCGTCGGTTCCGGCGTAGATCTGCAACACCTTGGCGTCTCGGGCCAGCTGTTCCACCCGGAACTCGGACATGTACCCGTTGCCACCGAACAGCTGAACCGCCTCCATGGCCACTTCCGACGCGGCCCGGGCCGAGTACAGCTTGAGCGCCGAAGCTTCGGCGAGGGACAGGTGCTTTCCGGCCTGGGTCATCTCGATATAGCGGAACACCAGGTTGTTGACGTTGAGGCGGGCGACCTCCATGCGCGCCAGCTTGTCCTGGATCAGCTGGAAGTCGCCGATCGGTCGGCCGAACTGCACCCTCTCCTTGGCGTACTCGACGGACAACTCGAGGCAACGCTCGATGATGCCGAGGGCCATGCCCGCCACGCCGACGCGCTCCTGGGCGAACGTGGCCTTGGCCCCTTCACGGCCGCCGGCCGCGACGTCCTCGGTCTCGCCGATCAATCGATCCCGACCGGCCCGGACGTCGGTTAGAAACAGCTCCCCGGTCGGCGACGAGTGCATGCCCATTTTGCGAAGGGGCTTCGACTGCTCCAAGCCGGGCATGCCTTTGTCCAGCACAAAGCTCAGGACCTTGCGCTCGGCGGGCCGGTTGCCCTCGTCGAGTTTGCAGATGAAGACGATGGTGTCGGCATAAGGACCGTTGGTGATGAACGTCTTGGAGCCGTTCAACACGTATTCGTCGCCGTCGCGGCGGGCGGTGGAAACCATCGACCCGAACGCGTCCGAACCCGAACCGGGCTCGGTGATGGCCCAGGCCCCGATCATTGTGAGGCTGAGGAGATCGGGTACCCACCGTTGCCTCTGGGCCAGGGTGCCCTTGGCGTTGATGGCCGCCGAGGTCAGCCCCACCGAGACGCCCAGAGCGGTGACCATGCCCGGGCAGTACCGGGACAGCTCGATGGTCGGGATCAGCGTCATGGCCGGGTCGGACCGGCCGCCCTCGCCGAGGTCCAGGTCGAGGTCGTCATCGCGATCGTTGGCCGTGGCGCCCGGCGCGCTTTCTTCGGCGGCCGCCTCCCGGCGGATCCGTTTGGCGAACCCGGCCCGGGCCGCGGCGTCGATCCCGAAGGTGGAGAACATCTTGCGGAGGGCGTCGTAAGGCGGGCGGCCTTCGTGCTCGAACGCGTCGAGCTCGGGGACGATCTCCTTCTCGATGAACTGGCGCACCGCGGTGCGCATCATGTCGTGCTCTTCTGACCATTCGAACATGGCCGACGAGCGTACGCCGCCGCGGCCCGGCACCGATAGACGGGGTCCGGCGTCGACCGGCCGGTAGCCTCTAGACCCAATGCCGACGACGCCCCGCGACCGAGCGCTTGCCGTGGCCAACGAGGCCGGGGCGCGATTGCTTCACGCCACGGAGCGCTTCGTGCTGCGCTCGTCCACCGTGCCCACCACGCCGTTCCTGCCCCTGGACACGTTCGGATGGGTCGGCGATCTGGAAGACCATTGGACGACGATCAGGTCGGAGCTGGACGAGGTGCTCACCTACCACCACGACCTGCCGAACTTCCAGGACATATCTGCCGATCAGGCGTCCATCACCGATGACGACGGCTGGAAAACGTTCTTCTTCTTCGGGTACGGCTTCCGGGCCGACGCCAACTGCGCCAGGTGTCCCAAGACCTCCGCCCTCCTCGACGAGATCCCGGGGCTGACCACCGCCTTTTTCTCGATCCTGTCGCCGGGCAAGCACATCGGGGAGCATCGGGGCCCGTGGCGGGGTGTGCTTCGCTACCACCTCGCCCTCAAAGTGCCCGAACCGGCGCAGTCGGCTGGCATCTCCGTCGGTGGCGAGGTCGAGCACTGGGCCGAGGGTCGCAGTCTTCTCTTCGACGACGGCTATGAGCACCACGCCTGGAACGACACCGACGGTGTCCGGGTGGTGCTGTTCGTCGATGTCATTCGCCCCCTCCGGCCACCGGCCGACCAGATCAACCGGGCCCTGATCTGGGCCATCGGACGGTCTCCGTACATCCGCGACGCCCGCAACCGCCACGACGCGTGGGAGCAGCGGTTCGAATCGTTGCGGTCCTGGGGTGGGAAGTGACCGACGCGCCGGCGAAACCCGAAGCCGACGTGTTCGCCAAGGTCGACGACCCGCGGCTCGAGGAGTGGCGCCTGGCCGAGTCTCTGGACCTGATCCCGTTCTACCGTGAGCTCGACGGGGAGGTAGGTCCGACGTCGAGCTTCCGTGGTCAGGCCATGGTGATGCTGGGATCCAACAACTACCTGGGCCTCACCATCGATCCCCGAGTCCGCGACGCGGCCATCGCGGCCATTCATCGCTACGGCACCGGCGTGACAGGTAGCCGGATGCTCAACGGGACCCTCCCGCTGCACCGAGAGCTCGAGGAGCTGCTCGCCGAGTGGGTCGGCATGGAATCGGCCCTGGTGTTCACCACCGGCTATGCCGCCAACTTGGGTCTGCTCGGTGCGCTCATCGGTGCCGACGACGCGGCGGTGGTCGATTCGGCCGCCCACGCCAGTCTGGTCGACGGCGCCCGCTTCTCCGACGGGTCGTTGCGGGCTTTCCGTCACAACCGACCGAACAGCTTGCGCCGGGCCCTACGAACGTGGCGCGAGCAGGCCGACGCGGGCGGGGTCCTGGTGGCCGTCGACGGGATCTATTCGATGGAGGGGGACTGGGCTCCTCTGGCCGAGGTCGCCGGGGTGTGCGCCGAGTTCGGGGCCCGCCTGCTGGTCGACGAAGCCCACGCCTTGGGGGTCGTCGGACCGCGGGGTGCCGGCACCGCCGCCGAGGCCGGCATCCGAGCCGACCTGGTCATGGGGACGTTCTCCAAGTCGCTGGCCAGCTGCGGGGGCTTCATAGCGGGGCCGCATTCGGTCGTGGAGTATCTGAAGATCACGTGCCGGCCGCTCATGTTTACGGCGGCGGGCACTCCCGCGGCCCTGGCCGCGGCCCTCGAGGCCGCCCGCATCGCCCAAGTGGAGGACTGGCGCCGAGAAGCGGTGCTGGCCCGGGCCGAGCAGCTCCGCCGGGGGCTGAAGGAGCTTGGCTACCAGATCGGGGAGCAGCCCGGCAGCGCCATCGTCCCCGTGCACGTCGGGGACAACTGGGAAGCGGGGAGGCTTTGGAAGGCCCTGCTCGAGAACGGCGTGTACACCAACTGCGCCATCCCGCCGGCCGTCCCCATCGCCATACTGCGCACGTCGGTCATGGCCACCCACTCCGAGGCCGACATCGACCGGGCGCTCGAGGGCTTCAGCCGGGCCCGGTTGTAGGCCCACCGCACCCATTCAGTCAACGGCTACTGAGCCACGGTCCCGACGGCGGGGCGCTGGTACAAGCGCCACACCTTCGAGCGGTGGGCGCCCATGGCCTCGAGCTGATCGTTGATGCGGTGGTTGGAGGCGAGGGTCCACGACGCCTCGGCGGTATCGACGCCGTCGGCCCTCAGGCGGTCGACTATCTCCCTGTACAGCAGGGGCCCGAGAGCGAGATGCTGGTAGTCCGGACGCACGCCCAAGGCCCACACCCGGGCCTGGTTGAGCTTCTTTCGCCCCGTCAGGAGCGGGTACCACCCGGTCGGCAACATCCGTCCCGAACGCACGCCCCGCATGAGCTGGTTGACGTCGGGTAGGGCCAGGCACACGGCGACGGCGGTGCCGTCCGCGGTCTCCAAGCCGAACGCCCAGTTGGGGTTGATGATCTGCTTGAGCTGCTTGGCCAGGTGGCGCACCTCGGGCTCCGGCATCGGCGCGAAGCCCCAGTTGGCGCTCCACGCCGCGTTGTACACCTCGAAGAACCGGCCCACTTCGGCGTCGTAGTCGTCCATGCGGATTCCGCGGGCGACCACCTTGGCCCGTTTCTGGATCCGGTCCAGCGTCCGGCGCTGTCGCTCCGAGAGCTCTGTGGTGGTGCGCTGGAAGCGCCACGCCCACAGGTCCATGGCCGGTTCCCAGCCGTGGCCCACCCACAAGCCTTCGTAGTACCGGGGGTTCTGCAGCGTGAGCAGCGTCGCCGGTTGGTCGAAGCCCTCGACCAGCAGGCCCAGCTCGTCGTTGGTGGTGAAACAGGCCGGTCCGACGCAAGTGTCGGCTCCCAGGGCGGCGGCCCAGCCGCACGCCGTGTCGAACAGAGCCCCGGCCACGCTCGGGTCGTCGAAGCTGTCGAAAAAGCCGACCCAACCCCACTTGACGTGCTGGTACTCGTTGAACGTGGAGTCGACGCACGCCCCGATCCGCCCGACCGGGCGCCCGTGGCGGTAAGCGACCCAAATGGCTACTTCCTGGTGGGCCATGGCCGGATGCTTGGCCGACAGGCGGTCGTACACGCTCAGGCGCAGCGGAGGGACCCATTCGGGGTCTCCGCCGTGGATCCGGAACGGCACGTCCACGAAGAGCCGGCGGCCGAGCAGTCCGGTGGCGCGACGAATTTCGATGCCAGACATCCGGGTGACGGTACCCGACGCAACGAAGTGGTTCCGGCGCGACGGCGCTGAAATGGGTTGCCGCGGCCATCGCAATTTCGGCGCGAGCCCCCCGACTGGCAAGCTGTGACCGATGGCCGAAATCCCAAGCGACGAATTGCCGCTTCCTCCCGTTGAGCTCGTCCGACCGGGTTTGTGGAGCATTCCGGTTCCGATTCCCAACAACCCGCTCCGCTACGTGCTCGTCTACGCCTTCGAAACCGAACGCGGCCCCTACCTGATCGACGCCGGGTGGAACACCGACGACGCTTGGAACACCCTGGTCGCCGGCCTCGCCCGCACGGGGCACGCCATGACCGACGTGCAGGGCGTGCTCGTCACCCACATACATCCGGACCACTACGGGCTGGCCGGCCGGGTGCGCGACGCCTCCGGTGCGTGGGTCGCCCTCCACCCTGCCGACGCGTCGTTGATCACGGCGCGCTACGAAGAACCTGACGACCTGCTGGCCAAGATCAACGCCATGCTCCGCCGAGACGGGGCCCCGCCCGACGAGATAACGGCCCTCACCAACGCCTCCATGCCGATCCGGTCCTGGGTCTGGGCGGCCACGCCCGACATCTTGATGGAGGACGGCGACCGGCCCGAAGTCCCGGGTTGGGACCTGACGGCGATCTGGACCCCTGGACACTCGCCCGGACACCTCTGCTTCTACGAGGGGTCCCAGCGCCTCATGCTTTCTGGTGACCACGTCCTCCCCCGGATCACGCCGAACATCTCGTTCCACCCGCAGGCCGGGCCCAATCCATTGGGCGACTTCCTGGCTTCGCTCGACAAGGTCGCGACCTACGACACCGACGAGGTGCTTCCGGCCCACGAATACCGCTTCGCCGACCTCCGGGCCCGCGTCAACGAGCTGAAGAGCCATCACCAGGCCCGCTTCGACGAGGCGATCGAAGCCATCCGGGATGGCGACACCTCCACTTGGAAGATCGCCGGTCGCATGACCTGGAACCGCCCGTGGGCGGAGATCCAAGGGTGGATGCGTCGGGCCGCAGTGGGCGAGACCCTGGCCCACCTCCACTACCTCGAGCGGCTCGGGGTCCTCGCAGAGGACGTCGGCGAACCTTCGCAATGGCGAGTCGTCGATGCCGCGACCCGAGCTTGATGGCCGCTCCTCCCGAGGCGTCCGGGACGGCCTTGGTCCGTACCCTCGTCGACGCTACTGGTGCGGTCATGAGCGCAGTCGGGCGCGACGATATCGAAAGGCGTCTGGCCGCCGGACAGTTCTTCTGGCTGGACCTGCCCGCCCTCGATGACGAGGAACTGGGTTGGATGCGAGATGTGTTCCACTTCCACCCGCTCGCCATCGAGGACGCCGAGCACTTCCGGCAGCGCCCGAAACTCGACGAATACGACGGGTACGTCGTACTGGTGCTGTACGGCTCAGGAGCCCAAACGTCGGCGTCGGCGGGTTCGCTCGACTCGGCCGGGGCGGGTTGCTCCCCCGACGAGTTGGAGACGGTCAGCGAAGTTCACTGCTTCGTGTCCGACAAGTACCTGGTAACCGTTCACCGCGACAACTGCCCGGCATTCGGAGCCCTGGCCGACCGGATGCGGATTCACTCCCTCGTCGGTGACAGCCCCGGTCATCTCTTCTATCGGGTGGCGGACACGCTGGTCGACAGCTTCTTTCCGGTGCTGTCCGACCTGGACGACCTGATCGACGCCCTCCAAGCCGACGTGATCAGCCGGCCGACCAACGCCCAACTGGCCCAGCTCCTCAAATACAAGAGCTCTCTCATCACCCTCCGGCGGGTGATCGCACCTCAGCGGGACCTGTTCGCCAGCTTGGCCAGCGGGATCACGGCGCTGCCCGGATACGACGAGGAGGCGCAGCGCTACTTCCGGGACGTGTACGACCACTTGATCCGGCTGTCGGACCTGGTCGACAGCTACCGGGACCTCCTGTCGGGCACCACCGACGCCTACCTGTCGGTCGTCTCCAACCAGCTCAACCTGGTCATGAAGCAGCTGACCATCATCGCCACCATCTTCCTGCCCCTCTCGTTCCTCACGGGCTTCTTCGGCCAGAACTTCGGATGGATGGTCAACCGGATCGGGAGCCTCGCGGTGTTCCTGGGGCTGGGACTGGGAACTGAAGCGATCGCCGTGGTGTTGCTGCTGACCATGTTCCGCAGGCGCGGCTGGCTGGCCGGCCAGGGCTGACGGACGCCCCTGGCCCGGCCTGGCTCGGTCGGCCCGGTTGGCCCCGAGGGCTCGGGCCCCTCGGGGCGTCACCGCTACCATCAGGTCCGTGTCCAACTGGAACTTCGCCGACGTCTGGGAAACGGTCGCAACCGCTCGCCCAGACGCGCCGGCCCTGGTCCAGGGCAACAGGCGGGTGACCTGGCAGGAGTTCAATCGGCGAGCCGACGGAGTGGCAGCCGGGCTGCTGCGCGGTGGGCTCGACCACCAAGCCAAGGTGGCCGAGTACCTCTACAACTCGCCCGAATACCTCGAGACGCTCTTCGGGGCGTTCAAGGCCGGGTTGGTTCCCGTGAACACCAACTACCGCTACACCGAAGGCGAGCTGGTCTACCTGTGGGACAACGCCGACGTCGAAGCCGTGGTCTTCCACGGCTCCTTCGCCGACCGGGCCGCGGTGGCTCGCTCCCGCCTTCCCCGGATCAGGCTGTGGTGGTGGGTCGACGACGGAGCCGCGCCCTGCCCCGATTGGGCGTCTCCTTTCGAGGAAGCGGCGGGCGTGGCAACGAACGAGTCGGTTCGGGCCCCGTGGGGTCGGAACGCCGACGATCTTCTCTTCATCTACACGGGTGGCACGACGGGGATGCCCAAGGGCGTCATGTGGCGCCAGGACGACCTCTTCGCCCTCCTCAACCGGACGGGTGAGCTGCGCTATCCAGAGGAGGGGAACCTGGCAGACGTGCGCGCCACGCTGGCCGCTCCTTCCAAGCACCCCCCGCCGCTGCTCGTGCCCGGCCCGCCGCTCATGCACGGCACCGGTCTCTTTACCGCCATGTCGGTGCTGAGCAGCGCCGGAAGCGTGGTGATGCTCGAATCGCGCCATCTCGATCCGGAAGCACTCCTGGACACGATCCAAGCCGAGCGCATTACTGAGATTTCGATCGTGGGCGACGCCTTCGCCAAGCCGCTCCTCGCTGCTCTCGACGCCAACCCGGGCCGGTGGGACATCTCGTCGCTGTGGCTGATCATCAGCTCGGGCGTCATCTGGTCGGCGGAGGTGAAGGCGGGTCTGTTGCGTCACAATCCCCGTCTCACGCTGGTCGACAGCCTCGGATCCTCCGAGGCCCTCGGCATGGCCCGCTCCACGTCCCGGGCCGGCAGCACTGCGGAGACAGCCGGGTTCCAGCTCGGCCCGGACACGAAAGTCATCAGCGACGACGGGCGTGATGTGGTGGCCGGGTCGGGCGAGCAAGGCCGGGTGGCGCTGCGCGGCCGAGGTCCTATCGGGTACTACAAGGACCCCGACAAATCGGCGAACACGTTTCTCCTGATCGACGGTCAGCGATGGACCATCCCCGGCGACTTCGCGACCGTGCGAGCCGACGGCTCGGTCCAGCTGCTCGGCCGGGGTTCGGGCTGCATCAACACCGGCGGTGAGAAGGTGTTCCCGGAGGAGGTCGAGGAAGCGCTGAAGCTCCACCCCGCCATCGCCGACGCCGTGGTGGTCGGGGTCCCCGACGACCGCTTCGGCGAGACCGTCGCCGCCATCGTCGAGGTGAGACCGGGTGAGAGCCGACCAGGCGACGCTCAACTCATCGAATGGGTGAGGGTCCGGCTGGCCGCCTACAAGGCGCCGCGGCACCTGATTGAAGTGGCCACCATCGGGCGATCACCCAGTGGGAAGGTGGACTACCGCCGGTTGCGTGAGTACGCGGTCAAAGAAGTGGCGACGGGGCGCTGAGCGGGGCGCTCAACGGAAGATCATCACCGAGCTGACGTACCACCCCCTGGCCGTGTGCGACACGTACAGCTCGTAGAGCGCGTCGTTGGCATTGCCGCCCCCGGGCGGGCCGTAGGTGCAGACAAGGGGGGGGAAGGCGACGCTGCAACCCCGTGAGATCGCCAGTCCGTCCCCCGGGTAGGGCGTCACGAACAATTCGGCTACCGCGGTCGCCGTCGCCACCCTCCTGGCTGCCGTCCGGTTGCTCGACCTCCAGGCCGTGACCAACTGGGATGCGGCGTCGCTTGCCGACGGCTGGGGGGTAGGCGGGAGGGGAATGGTCGTGCTCGCAGTCGCCGTCGTGGGGGTGCCTTTTGCTTCCGTCGTCGAGGTGGACGTGGCCGACACCGTCGTCGACGTTGCCGACCCCGCGGTGCGGCCACAGGCCGTGACCGCCAGGACACAGAGGAGCGCGGCCGCAGGAGGGGCCAGGCGGGCGGCGAAGGCGGGAGGCACGGCCCCCATTGTTGTTGGTCGGAGATCACGGCTGCCATCGGCATCCGCCACGAGTGCGCAACCTTGGGGACGACTACCGTCTGGGGACCGTGGTGGTTGCCGGCGCATCCGGGCATCAGGGGATCTATGACGCGTTCGTCGCTCTCCACGTGATCTGTGCCGTGGTCGGCTTCGGGTCGGTCGCCCTCAGTGGTGTCTACGGGGCCGCGGCCCGGCGCCCCGAGCACCAGAGCCCTGCGGAGGAGACCACCCGGTACTTTCAGTCACGCGGGCGGCCGGAGCTCCTGATCCTGGCGGTTCCGCTGTTCGGAGCGGCCGCCCTGGGGTTCCGCCCGGAAGGATCGGAGTTCGGGCAGGTTTGGGTGATCGGCGGCCTGGTCGTGTGGATGGTCGCGGCCGGCCTCCTCTTCGCGATCGTGCGACCGGCGGAGAGCCGCATCCGCCGATCGGGCGACAGGCAGGAGGCGGCCCGTCCGGCGACGCGCCTCATGTGGGCGGCTGCGGCTTGCGACGTCCTCTTCGTCATCGCCCTGGCGATCATGGTTACCCAACCGCCTTGAGGGGTCCTACGATGCGAGCCATATGGCGGCTTCGACTTCCTCCACCGGCACGCAACAGCCGGCCGTCGACCTAGAGGCCGGGCCACCCGGGCAGACCTTTCGAGGTGTTCCGGTTGAGGAGCTACGCGACGACTTTCGACTGGCCTGGGTGTCGCGATTCCTCGATGACCGGGAGATCGCGCTGCAAAAGCAGAGCCGGGTCTTTTTTCAGATCTCGGGGGCGGGACACGAGGCGCTCTTGCTCGGGCTGGGACGGTACTTGCGTCCCGCCTACGACTGGTTCTTTCCTTACTACCGGGACCGAGCCCTCATGCTGTCGCTCGGGGTCACTCCCACCGAGATTCTGATGCAAGCGGTGGGTTCGGCGGCGGACCCATCGTCGGGCGGACGGCAGATGCCGTGTCACTGGGGGAACGCGCCGCTCAACGTGGTCACCGAATCCAGCGCCACTGGCAGCCAGTGCCTACCTGCGGTCGGATGCGCCGAAGCGGCCCGGTACATCTCGCGTCGCCAGCTGCCCGGGTGCGTAGCTCACGGGGACGAGCTCACCTACGTTTCGCTCGGGGAAGGGGCCACATCGGAAGGTGAGTTCTGGGAAAGCCTCAATTCGGCGTGCACCCTCCACCTGCCCGTCCTCTACCTGGTGGCCGACAACGGCTACGCCATCTCCGTGCCGTCGTCGGACCAGTCGCCGGCGCCCGTATCGGAGATGGCGCGCGGATTCCGCGGTCTGCACATCCACGTCATTGATGGCTGTGACTACTTCGAGGTCCGGGAGCGGGGGGCCGACATCGTCGCCGAGGTCCGCGCCGGGGTCGGCCCCGCGCTCATCCACGCTTCGGTGACCCGGCCCTACTCGCATTCCTCGGCCGATACCCAAAGCAAGTACCGCTCGGCCGACGAGCTGGCCCGGGAGTCGGCCCATGACCCGTTGGTCCTCATGGAACACGCACTGGTCGACGGCGGTCTCTACAGCCCGGAGCAGATAGCCCTGCTCAAAGAGGAAGCCCGCCAGATAGTGATCGACGCGGCCAAGTCGGCCCTGGCCGCGGCCCGCCCCGACCCGGAGAGCGTCACCGAACAGGTGGTCAACCTGCCCTTTGTACCCGCCGACGCGGAGCTGGCCGACGACGGCACGGGCGACGTGGTCGCTCTGGGGGAAGCGATCCGGCGCACCCTCCACGAGCAGATGGAGGAGGACGAGCGCATTCGGGTCTTCGGTGAGGATGTGGCCGACGCGCGCGAGATCGTGCTGGGCGACGTCGAGGGCAAAGGAGGTGTCTTCGGCACCACCCACGGCCTGCAACGGAGCTTCGGCATCGCCCGCTGCTACAACACGCCACTGGCCGAGGCCAACATCGTCGGGCGGGCCGTGGGGCAGGCGATCAGGGGTCTCAGGCCCGTACCCGAAGTGCAGTTCTTCGACTACATCTGGACCGCCATGCAACAGATCAAGACCGAAGCCGCCACCATCCGCTGGCGTTCGAACGGGGCCTTTACCTGCCCGCTCGTGCTGCGGGTGCCGATCGGCGGGTATCTATCAGGCGGCGCCATCTGGCACTCTCAATCCGGCGAGTCCATCTTCGCCCACATCCCGGGTCTGACCGTGGTGATGCCTTCGAGGGCCGCCGATGCGGTCGGCCTGATGCGCACGGCCATGCAGGCTGAGGACCCGGTGATGTTCCTCGAGCACAAGCACTTGCTCCGCCAGCCCTACACCCGCAGCCCGTTTCCGTCGCGCGGTTTCCAAGTTCCTTTTGGGAAAGGTCGCGTGGTCCTAGAGGGCGATGAGCTGACCATCGTCACTTGGGGCGCCACCGTCGAGAAGTCACGGCAGGCGGTCGCCCGCCTCGAAGCTGACGAGGGGGCGTCGGTGCAAGTGATCGACCTCCGCAGCATCCTGCCGTGGGACCAGGCCTTGGTGGCCGAGAAGGTCGCCGAGACCGGGCGTCTCCTGGTCGTTCACGAGGACATCTTGACGTGCGGGTTCGGGGCGGAGGTGGCCGCCTGGGCGGCCGAGCACTGCTTCTCCGACCTAGACGCACCAGTGAGCCGGGTCGGCGCGACCGACACGCACGTCGCTTACGAACCTTCCCTCGAAAAGGCGATCCTGCCTCAAGTCGACGACATCGTGGCGGCCGCCAAACGAGTCCTGGAGTACTGACCGATGGCTTACGAGGTGATGGGAGTGGTGGCGCTCGAGAAGGGCGCGCCGGTTCGAGTCGAAACGATCGCGATACCCGATCCCGGTCCGGGTGAGGTCGTCGTGACCGTCGGTGCTTGCGGCGTGTGCCACACCGACCTTCACTACCGGGAGGGCTCGATCAACTCCGACTTTCCCTTCCTCCTCGGCCACGAAGCCGCCGGCATCGTCGAAGCCGTCGGCGCAGGGGTGACCAACGTGGCCCCCGGCGACTACGTCGTCCTGGCCTGGCGGGCGCCTTGCGGGCGGTGCCGCTCCTGCCGACGCGGCCGGCCCTGGTATTGCTTCGATAGCGCCAACGCCACCCAGCCCATGACCCTCCTCGACGGCACGTCTCTGGCGCCTGCGCTGGGGATCGGCGCCTTCGCCGAGAAGACCCTGGTGGCGGCCGGCCAGGCGGTGAAGGTCGACCCGGGCGCCCGGCCCGAAGCAGCCGGGCTGATCGGATGCGGGGTCATGGCCGGGTTCGGAGCGGCGGTCAACACCGGAGGGGTCACGCGCGGTGACTCGGTCGCGGTCATCGGGTGCGGCGGCGTCGGCGACGCCGCCATCGCGGCGTCGGCCCTGGCCGGAGCCAGGCTCGTGGTGGCCGTCGACGTCGATGACCGCAAGCTCGAATGGGCGAAGGGTTTCGGGGCGACGCACACGGTCAACGCGGCACGACAGGACGCGGTCGAAGCCATCAAGGATCTGACCGGCGGCTTCGGAGCCGACGTCGTGATCGAGGCCGTCGGACGGCCGGAGACCTACAAGCAGGCCTTTCTCGCCCGGGACCTGGCGGGGACGCTGGTGCAGGTGGGCGTGCCGGACCCGTCGATGACCATAGAACTGCCGTTGATCGAGTTGTTCGGACGGGGCGGAGCGCTCAAGTCGTCGTGGTACGGCGACTGCCTGCCGTCGCGGGACTTCCCTATGCTCATCGACCTCTATCTCGCCGGCAAGCTCGATCTCGACGGTTTCGTGAGCGAGACCATCGGTCTCGACGGGGTCGAAGAGGCTTTCGCCCGGATGGAGCGGGGCGAAGTGCTTCGCTCGGTCGTGGTCTTCTGAGACCATCGGCTGGCATTAGGGCTCGCCACGAACCAACTTGGAAGATGTCGTCCGGCCTGGCCAGCGCTTATGTCAAAGAATTGCGTCAAGTTGTTTCGTGGCCGGCCCTTAGTTGGACGTCCTAGTATTATGGGTGGCGTGACCGGAACGGAAGCAGGACCGCCTCTGTACCGGCCCGAGCACGCCGTGCGGTTCGTGACGGCGGCCAGCCTGTTCGACGGTCACGACGCCGCCATCAACATAATGCGCCGGCTGCTCCAGGCCCAAGGGGCCGAAGTGATCCACTTGGGCCACAACCGATCTGTCGACGAGATCGTCACCGCAGCCGTCCAGGAGGACGTGCAAGGCGTTGCCGTCAGCTCCTACCAGGGAGGCCACGTCGAGTACTTCAAGTATCTGGTGGACCGGCTGGCGGCCGCCGGGCGAAGCGACGTCAGGGTGTACGGCGGCGGTGGGGGGACCATTATCGCGTCGGAAATCGCGCTGCTCCAGGACTACGGCGTGGCCCGCATTTTCTCTCCCCAGGATGGACAGAAAATGGGCCTGGCCCAGATGATCAACCAGCTGATAGTCGAGTGCGACCACGATCTCAGACCGCCCGTCGGGGCGGAGATCGAAGCCCTTCTTGGCGGAGACCAGCGGGCCCTGGCCCGGGCCATGACGACCGCGGAAGCCGGATTTCTCGAAGAGTCGGCCCGCGACGCCATCCGGGCTGCGGCCGCACACCACCGGGCGCCCGTGCTCGGCATCACCGGAACGGGCGGGTCCGGCAAGTCTTCCCTGACCGACGAGCTGGTCCGCCGATTCCGCCTCGATCAGGAAGACAAGCTGCGCATCGCCGTTCTCGCCATTGACCCGACCCGCCGTAAGGGTGGGGGCGCCCTCCTCGGTGACCGGATCCGGATGAACGCCATCGAGGGAGATGGACTCGCCAACGGCCGCATCTTTTTCCGGTCGTTCGCGACCAGGGGATCGGTCAGCGAGCTGCCCGATGGCTTGGACGACGCCATCGCCTCCTGCCGGGCCGCCGGGTTCGACCTGGTGATAGTGGAGACCCCGGGTATCGGTCAGGGCGACTCGGCGGTCGTCCCTCACGTGGACTTCTCCTTGTACGTGATGACGCCCGAGTTCGGGGCCGCGTCCCAACTGGAGAAGATCGACATGCTCGACTTCGCCGGCGCCGTCGCCATCAACAAGTTCGAACGGCGAGGGGGTGAGGACGCGTTGCGCGACGTACGCCGGCAGCTGGCGCGCACCGGCGAGCACCCCGGCCTTTCACTCGAGGAGCTGCCGGTCTTCGGCACCGTGGCGTCGCGGTTCGCGGACGACGGGGTGACCGCCTTGTACCAGTATTTGCGCGACCAGCTCACCGGCCTCGGGCTGGCCGCCACGCCGGGGCTGCTCGGCCCCGTCGCCGGGCGGGCTTCCACCCGTGGGCACCCCATCGTGCCTTCGGCCCGGCGCCGTTACCTGGGCGACGTAGCCGACACCGTGAGGGCCTACCACTCGCAAACCGGAGCCGAAGCGGCCGCAGCGCGGCGGCGTCAACAACTGCAGGCCGTGGCTGCGCTACTCGCGGCCGAAGGCCGTTCGGTGACCGACGTCGAGGCCCTGGCATCGAAAGCCGAATCCGGGCTGTCGGAATCGAGCCGGGCGCTGCTGGATGCGTGGCCGACCAAGGTGGAGACGTACAGGTCGCCAGACATGGCCCGGTCGTCACTTTCGGGCACGCCGGTCCCTCGGGTGGCCTTGCCCCGCTTCACCGACGAGGGCGAGCTCCTTCGGTGGATCCGGTCGGAAAACCTTCCGGGAGAGTTCCCATTCACGGCCGGGGTGTTCCCGTTCAAACGGGAGGAAGAAGACCCGGCGCGCATGTTTGCGGGGGAGGGGGACGCCTTTCGGACCAATCGCCGCTTTCACCTGCTGAGCGAGGGTCAGCCGGCGACCCGACTATCGACCGCGTTCGACTCGGTGACCCTGTACGGCTTCGACCCGGCCGAGAGGCCCGACATTTACGGCAAGGTCGGCAACTCTGGAGTTTCGATCGCCAGCCTCGACGACATGAGAGCGCTGTACCAGGGGTTCAACCTGTGCGATCCGTCGACGTCGGTGTCCATGACCATCAACGGCCCCGCTCCCACGATCCTGGCCATGTTCTTCAACGCCGCCGTCGACGACCAGGTCGCCCGCTTCGAAGCCGAGTCGGGCCACGCCCCTTCCGACCAGGAGCGGGCCGTTATCGAGGCCCGTACCCTGAGCCAGGTCCGCGGCACGGTCCAGGCCGACATCCTCAAGGAGGACCAAGGCCAGAACACGTGCATCTTCTCCATCGAGTTCTCGTTGCGGGTAATGGCCGACATGCAGGAGTGGTTCGTGGCCAACGACGTCGGCAACTTCTACTCCGTTTCGATCTCGGGCTACCACATCGCCGAGGCGGGTGCGAACCCCATCAGTCAGCTCGCGTTCACCCTGGCCAACGGCTTCACTTACGTGGAGTCCTACCTGGCCCGGGGCATGAGCGTCGACGACTTCGCCGCCAACTTCTCCTTCTTCTTCTCCAACGGAATGGACCCCGAGTACACAGTCATCGGTCGGGTCGCCCGCAGGATATGGGCCATCGCCATGCGGGATCGCTACGGAGCCAGCACGCGGTCCCAACGGCTCAAGTACCACGTCCAGACCTCCGGTCGTTCGCTGCACGCGCAGGAGATGTCGTTCAACGACATCCGCACCACCCTGCAAGCTCTTTGTGCCATTTACGACAACGCCAACAGCCTCCACACCAACGCTTTCGACGAGGCGGTGACCACCCCCACTGCCGATTCGGTTCGAAGAGCCCTGGCCATCCAGATGATCATCAACCAGGAGTGGGGACTGGCTCGCAACGAGAACCCGCTGCAGGGAAGCTTCGTAGTCGAGGATCTGACCGACCTGGTCGAAGAAGCCGTCCTGGCCGAGTTGGAGCGGATCAGCGACCGGGGTGGAGTGCTCGGGGCCATGGAAACCGGCTACCAGCGGGGCCGCATCCAGGACGAGTCGATGCTCTACGAGTCGCGCAAGCACGACGGATCCCTTCCGATCATCGGCGTCAACACCTTCCGAAACCCCGAAGGCGACGAGGTGCCGGCCCGACTGGAGCTGGCCCGGTCCAGCGACGACGAGAAGCAGAGCCAGCTGCGCCGCCTGGCCGCCTTCCAAGCCGCCCACGCCGAGGAGAGCCCCGCCGCCATAGCGCGGCTGCAGGAGGTCGCCCTCGGGGGCGGCAACGTCTTTGCGGTGCTGATGGAAGCCGTGAGGTCCTGCAGCCTCGGCCAGATCACCGACGCCCTGTTCGAAGTCGGGGGGCGCTACCGCCGCAACGTGTAGGGCGGCGGTTCGGGTTTGGTCGGCCCGCTCGACGGGCTCTCTGCCGACCGGTGCACTAGGTTGCGGCGCGGCGTATGGGTTCGTCGCGAATCCAGGGAGTCCGCTAGTGAGTCAGGCTTGGAGGAATCATGGTCGGTGAGAAGGTGCTGCGCTTCCAAGGCAAGGACCGGGACCCTGGATATGTGCAGGGACACATCGAGGAGTACCTCAAGTCCGACGGTTTCAAGGTCCAGACCTCCAAGCCGAGCGGGCAAGGCGCGGTGATCCAGGCCAAGAAGGGCGGCTTCCTGCGCGAGGTGGTCGACGCAGACCGGGCCATGACCATCACCATCTCTGGGACCCCCAACGACTTCACGGTTCGCATTGGCATCGGCAAGTGGCTCGAGCATCTCGGGGTTGCGGTGATCGAGACGTTGCTGATCTCCGAGCTGTTTCTTGCGGTGGACGTCGCCGAGACCGCCTGGAACTTCGAGATCGAGGACAAGCTCGTCAAGGACATCAAGGCATTTGTGGGTTAAGGGCTCCTAGGGCTCGCCCCGAAACTCGGTGATGACGATCCATATCCGCATCCCGAAGCTCGGCATGGAAATGACCGAAGCGACGCTAACCAAGTGGCTCATCGACGATGGCGCCGGCGTCGCCCAGGACCAGGCGCTGTACGTGCTCGAGACGGACAAGGTCGAAAGCGAGGTCACGGCACCCGTGGCCGGCGTGCTTCGTCGCATCGGGCGCGAGGGCGAGACGTATGCAGTCGGCGAGCTGGTTGCCGAGGTGCTCGAAGCATTGGCCCGACCCGGGGAGGATCCTTGAGCGAACGCGAAGCGAGCCTGCCGCCGGCACACGTGCGGCGTCGCATGTACGAACTCATGACGCTGATCCGCAGTTGCGACGAACGGGTCAGGCGGGGGCTCAGCTCCGGCGAGTTTGCGTGCACGTACTGGCCGGCCACAGGCCAGGAGGCGATCGCGGCCGGGCTGGGTGCCGCGCTACGGGCCGACGACCTGCTGGTGACGACGTACCGCGGGTTGCACGACCAGGTGGCCAAGGGGGTGCCGCTCGGGCCGCTGGTCGCGGAGCTGCTGACCCGGACCACCGGCGTCAACAAGGGCAAGGGCGGCGCCATGCACATAGCCCACCCACCGTCGGGACTCGTGCTATCCACCGGGATCGTCGGGTCGGGCATCCCGATCGCCGTGGGCGTCGGGCTGGCCGCGCAGCTGCGCGGAAGCGGCCAGGTCGCGGTCGCCAGCTTCGGCGACGGTGCCACCGGTACCGGATCCTTCCACGAGGCGATCAACCTGGCGGCTCTGTGGCGCCTGCCCGTGGTCTTCCTCTGCCAGAACAACGGCTACGCCGAGATGACGGCGACCGCGCACGCCCAACCCGTCGCCGCCGTGGTCGACCGGGCGGCCGGCTACGGGATCCCTGGAGAGCGGGTGGACGGCAACGATCCCGACACCGTCCACGGCGCGCTTGCGCGGGCGGTCGAACGGGCCAGGAGCGGTGCGGGACCGACGCTGCTCGAGTGCACGACGTTCCGACTGTGGGGCCACTACTTCGGCGACGCCATGACCTACGTCCCGGCGGAGCAGCTGGAGGCGGCGCGCCTGGCGGAGCCGGTGGCCCGTTATCGTGCCCGGCTGCTCCAGGACGGGGTGCTCGAAGAGGCGGTCGCGATCGAGATCGAGCGGCAGGCCCTCGAGGAGGTCGGGGCGGCGTTCGCAGCCGCGCTGGCCGCGGATCGGCCGGAGCCCGAAGAGGCCTTCGTCGACGTCTACGGGGAGCGCTCCGGGGTGATGGCATGATCGAAACGGCGGTCTCGGACGCGACGACAACACGAAGCATGCGGCAGGCGCTCAACCTGGCTCTCGACGAGGCGATGGCGGCCGACCCGACGGTGTTTCTGATCGGGGAGGACCTGGCCGACCCCGGCGGCGGCATCTCGCAGGTGACCAAGGGGCTCTCGACCAAACACGGTTCCGACCGGGTGCGGGACACCCCAATCTCCGAGGCGGCCATCGTCGGCGCCGCGGTGGGCGCGGCGGCGATGGGGATGCGACCGGTGGCTGAGGTGATGATCATGGACTTTGTCAGCATCGCCCTCGACCAGCTCGTCAACCACGCGGCCAAGGCGCGCTTCATGTCGGGCGGGTTGCTCACTATGCCCCTCACGCTGCGGACCGCCGTGTTCGGCGGGCTCGGGTCGGGTGCCACGCACTCGCAGACTCTGGAGTCGTGGTTGGCCCACGTTCCCGGACTGAAGGTCGTCGTGCCCAGCTGCCCGGCCGATGCGAAGGGCCTGCTGACGTCCTGCATCTTCGACGACGACCCGTGCGTGTTCGTCGAGAACGTGGTGCTTTACGGGACCAAGGGGCCGGTGCCGGACGGCGAGTACCGCATCCCCCTGGGGGCGGCCCATGTGAAGCGGGCCGGCACCGACGTGACGGTACTTACGTACGGCCGTACCGTTCGGGATGCGCTGGCCGCGGCCGAGCAGGTGGCGGCCGACCCGATCGATGTCGAGGTCGTGGATCTGCGGACCTTGGTTCCGTTCGACGCCGAGACCGTGCTGCGGTCGGTCGCCCGCACCCGCCGCGCCGTCGTCGCCCACCATGCCACCCGCTTCGTGGGGTTCGGGGCCGAGGTCGCGAGCGTCATCAACGAAGAGCTGTTCGGCGAGCTCGAGGCGCCCGTCCGCCGGGTGGGGGCCCGCTTCGCGCCGGTCGGCTCAGCGGCGACTCTCGAAGCCGCCGTGATGCCGTCGGTCGCCACTATCGTCGACGCCATTCGCGACGTCGCGGCCCGCTGAATCAGGACCGGCTAGAGCGTGGCGGGGAGGACCTGCGCCAGGTTGGTGTATACGAGCCAGGTGACGAGAAGAACCACGGGCGTCGTAGCCAGGTAGGCGGACCACCGGGGGAGAATCCGATAAACGAAGACCGTGGCCCCCGCGACCAGCAGGAGCAGGGCCGCCCAAGCTGCGAGCTGGCCGAGGTCCCCGGTATTGCCGACCAGGCCACCGTCCGATGGGCTAAGGACGGAAGGACGCCCTGCGGGGGCGGGTTTGGCCGGACCCTCGAGGACGGCGACGACGGCAAGTCGTCGCGTGGCGGAGAGGTTGTCACCGGTGACCAGCGTGAGCTGGTTGGACGCTGTGGCTTGGAAGACCGCCGTGTCGGACGCCGGGACGACCGTCCTGTGTCGCACTATGTATGTGAAATGCCCTTGGCCCGTTAGTACTTCTACCGTTGCGCCCGGTTTCAGGTCCGACAGCCGGGCGAAGGCATCTCCCAGAACAAGGCGGTGGGCGGCTATCACCGCGTTGCCGGCTTGGCCGGGTAGAGGGGAAACGGCCAGATGTCCTGGACCGTGCGCCAACTGGGCCGAGCCGGTCCCCTCCACCACGATCTGATGGAGTCCTATCGCGGGTATGTCCAACCGGGCGACGGGAGTCCCCGGGCGCAGTTTCCCGCCGATCGGCGCCCGACCGTAGGAAAGTGGCTTCTCGAACCGCCGCTCGAGCCCGGCTTGGGCCCGGTCGGTGGAGAGGGAAGACAGGATGAAGGCGAAGAGGATGAATCCGGCCAGCATCGCGGAGAAGGTAAGCAGCACCTGCGAGGCGATGCGAGTGGCACCGGCACCGCCCGCGACGTGCGCTTTCGGCGCTAAATCAAGCTTCGGAAGCTCCAGTGTCGGTGACTCGGCCAGCACGTCACGCCCTCTTTGATCGCAGTGACCGGCTACGTCTGAGGATCAGGCCGGCGAGCGCGCAGCCGGCGGCTAGGGCCGCGGCCAATGGGATCAGCCAGCCCCCCGACAAGAGGTCCGCGGCGCTGAGGAAGACTCCGGCTTCGTGGAGCCCCCGCCCCGGCGGGATGCTGACCGCGTTCTCGAGTGGCGATGCCGAGGGTGATGACGAGCCAGCGGCAGCCGGTCCGTCGGAGGACGTTCGCGGCCCATTCGGCGACGAACCGACCGTGGTGGTCGTCGAAGCCGCCGGCTGACCGGTCGCACCGCCGGTGAGCTTTGTCGCCGAGGACTCGGCTCCCTCGACTGCCACCTTGTTGGCGATCTCCGAGGTTTGGGCCTCCAGGTTGGCGGGGAGGGGCACGTATCCCGCGGGAAGATACTGCGAAGACTGCCCGGGTCCGGCTGCGAAATTCAGAAACGAGTCCACGACGGTCGCGTTCTGTTTGGTGAGGCCGCCACTCGGGACCAACGCGTAATCGATCTTGGCGAGAGGGTAGGCGTCGGGGTCTGTGGTGGCGACCGGCGGGACCAGCATGCCGTCGGCGCCGACCGCCATGGTGCGGTAGGCCTCGTCGAGGCCCGCCTGGTTGCCGGCCACGAAGCCGGACGTGGAGGGATCCGTCAGGGGCGTGCAGGTTCCACCCTGTTCGTTGACGAAGCGCGAGAGTTCGCTGGTATTGGGTTCGGCCGAGATCAGCTCGGCGCTAGGGAGCCCCGAGCGGTTTGCGCTTACTGTGTCGACTACGCCGAAGAACGCATAGTTGTCCGTCGGCGCCGGCAGCCAGGCCTTCGGTGATCCTGGTGACGGGGGCGGACCACCGACAGGTATTCCGTAGAGGAGGGATTGCAGGACCGTCGAAGTGCCGGTCTCGGGGTAGTAGCTGTCGGAGTCCGGGGTGGTACCCGACGAGGACTGCGCCAACTGGACGAACTGGTCATTGGGATAGGTGGCACCCACCCAGTCCTGGTTGAGCTTCGCCCCGCAGGGGTCCCTTCCGGCGAGGAACTGGCGGGCGTCGTAGTCGCCTGCGATCCATTGGGTGAGGATGAGGGTGTCGTCGGTCTGTTCGGCCCGCAGCACCGGCTCTTCCACGTAGTCCGTGCAGGTGGTGGTCGGGGCCTTCTTCTTCCCGCTGCTGGTGCAGATAGCGGGGGGCTGAAAGCCCGGGTTGAGGGCCCGGAACTCAGGATCGTCGGTGAGTGGCTCGATGAACCGGGTGGAGCTTCCGGCCACGAGATGCCCGAACGGCTCCTGGGCGTTCACCGTGGCCGAGTTGGTGATCAGCATCGCCACCAGGCGTGGAGTGAGCCTGATCGGGGTGGCGCACTCCGAGACGGGCTGATTGGGAGAGCAGCCGATGGGCAGGCCGGTCAGCGGGTCGACCATGTTGAACACGATGCTGACCCCACCCGCGTCGAGGGGAGCGGCCAGCTCCCCCGGGATGGTTCGTGCCGCGTTCTGGGCGCTGGTGGGGGGTATGGATGCCACTCCGACTGTCGTCGAACCCGAGAGAAGATCCTCCTTGGCCAGGTCCTCGCTCAGGTCGGCGTAGCTGATGGTGACCGGCGTGGACCCGGTGCAGAGCTGAGCGGCCCAGGACTCGAGCGCGTAGGACGAGGATGACGCCCCCTCGATAGCCAGGTTTCCGGTTCCGATCGCAGGGCAATCGGGAATGGCGCCGAAGTCGAGCGACACCGAGGGGGCGGCGTCGATCAGCTGGGAGTAGGTGCACGTCGTCACCTTCTTGGCGCACTTCGCAATCTGCTTCGTCGTGGGGGGCCCTTGCCACAGCTCGTTGGGTATGGGCGGGGCGCCGTCGGGCAGAACCACGATTTTGAGCACGCACGGATTGTTGCTGTCGCACTGGATGTCGTAGGGGTTGTTGCACTGGGGCGCCGTGTAGCCCCCGCCGCAGGGGAATTCCACCTCCTCGGTCTGGAGGGTGCCTTCCTGTACCTGGAACGGATAGGTGCCCGTTCCCGCTGCGCTCGTGGCGCCGGCGAGGGGGATCTCGGAATCCTGCAGGCCGCCGGAAGGAGCGACGATGTTGCCGCCGAGATTCTCCCCCTGCGTGTAGCAGTCCCGGAAGAAGTACCAGACCCCGCCAGGCGGATCCGCGGTGCACTCCAGGATCGCCACGTCGTCGTCGCGGTACTCTGTCTCGGGATTGATCGAGATCGCGGTCGGCGGCAGCCCGGACCAGTCGACGGTCACCACCTGCTGGTTCTCGAGAAGCGAATCGGGCGACGCGGTGACCGCCGGCGGCTGTGAATCCGGACTCGCCCCGGCGGAGAACGCGGCGGGGCTGGGCCCGGCTACCAAGGGCGCGGCCACTCCGAGGGTGATCAGAGCCGCCACGCCGGCGCGCCACCACCGTCGACGACCCATGACGCCTCTCGGTCTCCGGCGGTCCCTATGTCGCACCTGACTCCTAACCTCGGCTCGGGGCGCGCGTCGGCCCCCACCCCATTATAGCTATCAACCTAGTGTTTAAGTAGCGTCGCTAGCTATACTCTGGGGTGAAATGGCGGGGACGGGCTCAAAGCTGATCGACTTCGAAGTGCGCAGGCCGCGCCAGGACGTCATATTTCGCGCCACCGCACGCGTGGCCGGGGCCATGACGCTGGCGCTGATGGCCGTGATCTTCGTAGCCCTCCTCGTTCGCTCGTACCGAGCCCTGCACCTGGTCGGAATTGGCAAGTTCCTCACGACTCAGCAGTGGGTCCCAGAGGCCGGGAAGTTCGGGGTCGGCTCTCTTCTGTTCAATACGGTCATGATCGGTGTCGTGGCGCTGGTGATCGCTGTGCCCGTATCGCTGTGCGCCGCCCTGCTGATATCGGAGTACTCACCGCCGGCGGTGAGCTCCGCCCTCAAGACCCTCGTGGAGCTACTGGCGGCCATGCCGAGCGTCGTATTCGGCTATTGGGGGCTCGAATACCTGACGCCGCGGATTCGTCCGCTCAGCCAGTGGCTGGCGAACCACCTCGCCTTCCTCCCCATCTTCAAGGTCACCTCATCGAGCTTCGCCGGCTCCACGTTCATCGCAGGAATCGTCGTGGCGCTGATGGTCTCACCGGTGCTGACGGCAGTAGCCCAGGAAGTCTTTTTCCAGGCCCCCAGTGGCCAGCGCGAAGCCGCCCTTGCTCTAGGCGGAACCAAGTGGGGGATGATACGCAAAGTGGTGCTCCCCTTCGGTAGGGGCGGGATCGTGGGCGGAACCATGCTGGCTTTCGGACGGGCCGTCGGAGAGACGGTCGCGGTCGTGGTCGTGATCTCGGCCACTGCGACCCGGCAGGTACACATTCTCCAGTCGGGTGCGAACTCGATCTCGGCATGGATCGCCGAGACCTGGGGCGAATCGAACCCCATCGGCATAAGCGCACTTATGGCGGCCGGCCTCACCCTGTTCCTCCTGACCCTGATCGTCAACGCGGCCGCATCCGTGATCGTGAACCGCACCGCCAAGGCCGGGGGACCGTCTCTGTGACGGTGCAACACGCCTCGCCCGCGCCGGACACCGCGACGCGACCCCACTCGGGCGGACCGCCTCCCCGCTCCGACCGGTTACGGCTGCGAGGGTGGTCGCGTGCGGACGTGGCGGAGTTGGCGGGCGCGCTGCTCGGCTCTTTCGCTCTCACTTGGTTGGTGTACGAGGAACTGACCACCCTGAGCGGGGGTCTGGGATTCGTCGTTTGCTGGTTTTTCGCGTTCCTCGTGACTTACTGGGCCATGGCTCGCAACCGGCTGGGCGCCGGTGCTGCGGGCGACCGCCTGGCTGCGGCGACGGTGGCGAGCGTGGGCTTGCTCCTGGTCGTCGGCTTGGTCGCCATGCTCGTCTATGTAGTGGCCAAGGGCTATCACGCTCTGCGGCCGCAATTTTTCACCAAGGACCAATATGGTGTCAGTCCGCTGGCCAAGCCCACCGCCGGGGGCGGGTTGGCGGCCATAGTGGGCAGCGTCGAGCAGGTCGGCCTGGCCACCGTGATCTCGCTTCCCCTCGGCATCGCGACCGCCGTCTTCCTGACCGAGGTCCGCGGTCGTATCGGCCGTCCAGTACGGCTGCTCACCGATGCCATGAGCGGAATTCCCTCGGTACTCGCCGGACTCTTTATCTTCGCCCTGCTCATCCTCAGTCACGTGCTGCCGCAGTCGGGCTTCGCGGTCTCGCTCGCCCTGACCATCTCCATGCTCCCGACGATCACCAGGACGAGCGAGGTCGTCCTGCGGGTAGTACCCGGCGATCTCCGGGAGGCTTCCTACGCCCTCGGCGGCAGCGAATGGCGCACCGTCCGACGCATCCTGCTACCGACCGCCCGCAACGGCCTGATAACGGCTGCCATCCTCGGGGTGGCAAGGGTCGTCGGCGAGGCCGCTCCGGGCATCATCGACGCCGGCAGTAGCCCCAAGGTCAATTGGAACCCATTCAAGGGTCCGCAGGAGAACCTCCCCCTCATGATCTACGAGGACATCAAGTCCTCCGTGCCCGCCGACAACATCCGGGCCTGGACCGCCGCTCTGGTGCTGGTGTTCTTAGTCCTGGTCCTCTTCGTCGCAGCCCGTGCCATCGCCCGGCGCCGGCCCGGCGGGACGCGGCGGCCAGTGTTTCGCTTTCTCGACAGGAAAGGCCCGTCATGACGGTCGTCGCTCTCAAGGCCGCGGATCAACCCGCGGGCCGCCCGCCGGCCGCCCTGCGCGCCTACGACGTCAACGCCTGGTTCGGCTCACACCAAGTCCTGGCTGACGTGAGTCTCGCATTCGACCCGTATCACGTCACCGCCCTGATCGGACCGTCCGGATGCGGAAAGTCGACCTTCCTCCGTGCGCTTAACCGGATGCACGAACTCGTTCGTAACGCCGGGCTGTCGGGCACGATCGAGCTGGACGGTGTTGACATATACCGGGGCGGCCTGGCGGTGATGGAGGTGCGTCGGCGCATCGGCATGGTCTTCCAGAAGCCGAACCCGTTCCCGACCATGAGCATCTTCGACAACGTACTGTCGGGGACCCAGCTCTCCGGCCAAGCGGTCCCGGACAAGCAGGGCCTGGTCGAGAAGAGCCTCCAGCGGGCCGGCTTGTGGGGCGAGGTCAAGGACCGCCTTCGCTCTCCGGGCGGCTCCCTATCGGGAGGTCAGCAGCAGCGGCTGTGCATCGCCCGGGCCCTGGCCGTGCAACCAGAAGTGCTGCTCATGGACGAGCCGTGCTCGGCTTTGGACCCGTCTTCGACCCGCCGCATCGAGGAGACCATCACCGAGATCTCGAGCGAGGTGACAGTCGTGATCGTGACCCACAACATGCAGCAAGCCCAAAGGGTGTCGAACCGCTGTGCGTTCTTCCTCGCCGACGCGGGGCAGCCCGGTCACGTTGTCGAGTCCGGCCCGACCGCAAAGCTGTTCGATGATCCCGAGGATCAGCGCACGCTGGACTACGTGCACGGGCGATTCGGATGACCGGGTCCCGCCCGGGCGCGCCGGTCCGAGCCCGAAAGGCGGCGCGCTTGGTTCTGGCGACCGCGCTGGCCTTTGTCGCACTTGGGGTCGGAGTCGGGCGCCAGGCTGTAGCCAGCGAACCGATAAACGGGGGAGGATCCACGTGGAGCGCGGTAGCGGTGCAGGCGTGGCAGGCCGACGTGGCCAGACAAGGTCTTACCGTCAACTACCAGGCCACCGGATCGACCGCCGGTCGCCAGGGCTACACCTCCGGCATCTACGACTTCGCCATCTCCGAGATCCCGTTTCAACCGCAGTACTGCACCACCCCCGGGGTCCAATCCACCTGTTACGACGAACAGACGCAACCGGGCCTATTGGCGCGACCCTACGTCTACATGCCGATCGTCGCCGGCGGAACGTCCCTCCTGTACAACCTTCAAATCGACGGCCAGAAGTTCACCCACCTTCAGCTGAGCCCCGTGACCCTGGCCAAGATCTTCACCGGTGGGATCACGAACTGGGATAACCCGGCTATCGCCGCCGAGAATCCCGGCGTCCCCTTCCCGAACCTGACGATTCAACCGGTCGTGCGGTCCGATGGGGCCGGCACGTCCTATCAGTTCACCGCTTTCATGGCGTTCGAGGATCCAGCCGACTGGAACGCGTTTTGCCAGCGCGCCGGCATTCAGCAAGATCCGTGTCCTCCGACATCTCAGTTCCCCTACAGCGCGCTTCCCAACTCCGAAGCGGAAGACGGATCCGACGGCGTGGCGAACTGGGTGGCGGCGCCGTATGACAACGGGTCCATCGGTTACGCCGAGGCCGCGTACGGCTTGGACCGCGGGGTCCCCCTCGCTTCATTGCAGAACGCGGCCGGTGCCTACGTCCAGCCGACCGCAAAGGCGGTGGCCGTCGCTCTCACCAGGGCGATCATCAACAGTGACAACACGCAAAACCTGACGGGCGTCTACACCAATCCCGATCCGCGGACGTACCCGATGTCGAGCTACAGCTACATGATCGTTCCGACGACAGACGCGGCGCCCATGGACGCGTCCAAGGGGGCCACGCTGGGCGCGTTCATCCTCTATTTTCTGTGCCAGGGTCAACAGGAGGCGGCCCCGCTCGGTTACTCGCCGCTTCCGCCCAACCTCGTGCAGATCGGCTTCGAGGCCGAGCAGAAGATCCCGGGGGCGCCCCGCCCGCCACCCATTCAGGACTGCAACGATCCAACTATTACCGACGGCTTCCTCAATGGGATCGGAACGCCAATCGTGATATACATCAACGGCCAGGGCCACGGTGGACCTGCATCGGGCTCGACCTCAACGAGTGCAGGCGACCGCTCCAGGGGGACATCGGGAAGCTCGGGGCGGAGCACCCAAGGCCACGCCAGCAGCTCGAGGAAGGCGACTTCGCCGACCACCAACCGACAGCGGCCTGGCGGTCAAGGCGCACCCCTGCTGGCGACGAGCAGCCCACAGCAGTTCGGCAAGTTATTCCGGCCCATGAGTGACGTCCTCCTGGCCGTGGTGGTACTAGCGGTGCTGGCGGTCCTCGTCGCCCCGCGCGCCCCAGAGAGCGTCCGTAGCGCCAGGGAACGCCGTCGTGGCACATCTTCCGACCCAGGCTAGAAATCGATTGTTTCGATAGATTTAATCTGGTAAGTTGAAGATCGAAGGGGCTTAATCGGTTCTGGGCCATCCGACGAAAGCCGTAGACGACCCTGCTCCAACCGTCCGGCCCCAAACGCTCGAACCCAAGGGAGACAGTTTCATGAAGAAGGCAGTTTTCAAGTTCGCCGGCACTGCGCTGGCCGTGGCAGCTCTGGTCCCGTTCATTGCGCAAAGCGCGGCAACGGCGTCACCGACGAAGTTCAAGTTGAACTCTGTGGGGTCGGACGTGACCTTCTGCGCCAGCAAGAAGGTCGACAAGGTCTACAAGGTGGCCGTCAAGCCGACCAGCGCCAACAAGGTCTACGACACGCCCCCCTATCTCAGTTCCAACATCGGATGCGAGTCGACGCCGCCTACCTACGTCGTGAAGGCCGACACGGTGCACGCGGCCATCACCTATAGCGCCTCGAATCTGCCGCCGAACGGTGGCACTGCCGGCATAACTGCCTTGGTCAATGACAACGGGGCCGGGAACATCGCTTTTGCCCGCTCCACCAGCGGCCGCAGCAGCAGCAATCCGGCCAACCTGGAGTTCTGGGCCTACGGCCTCGACGCCGTGTCCTGGGACCACTTCACCTCGAACACGTCTGCGCCAGCCACTCTGTCGGCTGCCCAGATCGCAGGCATCTACAACTGCACGTACACGAACTGGAACCAGGTCGGCGGAGGTAACGCGCTTATCACCCGGTACTACCCGGTGACCACCTCGAGCACGGCGAGCTTCTTCGCCAAGCTGTTCTTGGGAGGGTCAGAGCCGGTCAGCACAGGGACGTGCCCGATCACCTTCGTCCCACAGAACGACGCCACCCAGGTGGCCTCTGCAGACCAGACCACGTCCATCCTTCCCTATAGCTACGCCAACTATTTCGCCCAGACCAGTGGCCTCTACGGGTCGGGCGGAAACCTGGCCTTGGGGACGGTGCTGGGTGAGGTCAACGGAACCGCCCCTTCGTCCACCACCATCGTCGAGGCCGCCGCATTCGCCAACATATCTGGTGATGCGTGCACCGCCACTCCTGTAACCGGCCAGTTCTGCGGCTCCAGGTACATCTACAACGTCACCTGGCAGAAGCTGCCGGCGACCTACTACGCCGCCGTCATCGACCTCATCGGCGTACCGTCGACCGGGAAAGCAGGCGCCAACTCGTACTGCAGCAACAAGTACGCAACCACGCTCAAGGACTACGGATTCGTGCCCCTCACCAAGGCGACGACCGCCCAGAGCACCAGCGGCGATCCAGTACCCGGATCGAGCTACTGCCGGCAGTTCTAACCCCCGCCCGGCCCGGCGGCCCCCAGCCTTCGAACGGTACCCCTTCCGTTCGAAGGCAAGGGGGGCCCGCCGACGGCGGTGGATCCTGCCTCAGGGTCGGAGGGCGACGGGTAGCGTGGTTGCCATCGTGGACGGGTAGCGCGGGTCGTGGAACAGTTTGGCTGTGCGGGTTTCGAGGCCGGGCACGGCACCGAAGGCAGTGACGGCCAGGAGTGAACCGGTGAGCGGGCCGACGAAGTAGACCCACAGGTCGGCCGTGTGTGGAGCGAGCACGGCCGGGGCCAGGCTGCGGGCCGGGTTGAGCGAGGTGCCGGTCCATGGGGCCCCTTGCCACACGAGCACGGCGACGAGGATCCATACCAGCAGCGGCGTCCAGCGGGCCGTTCTCGGCGAGGAGACCATGACCAGAATGCCGGCGACGAGTAGGAATGTCATGAAGACCTCGATACCGACGGCGCCGGCCGCGCCGATGCCATGTCCGGGTCGCGTGACCCCAAGGTCCACGGCTCTGGCTTTGGCTCCCCACCACCAGCGCACCAGAGCGGTGCCGGCGAAGGCCCCGGTCAGTTGGGCCGCCAAGTAGCCGGCTAGGTCGTGCACGTGCATGTGACCCCGCCGCCAGAAGGCGAAGGTCACCGATGGGTTGAGGTGGGCGCCCGAGCGACGACCGAGGGGACTGACCGCCACCAGCGAGCCGGAACCAGCAAATAGGAGGCCGGTGATCAGCAGACGGGCCGAGTGGTCGGGGACCACAGACGTAACTGGGCCGCCGGGTGCGAAGTCCAGGCAAACCGCGGACAGACCACCGAGGAGGAGCAGAGCCGTGCCGACGAACTCGCAGGTCCACTCGGCCCAGTGCCAACCGCCCTGGGCGCCGGTTCCGATGATTTCGGCGCCGGCCCGTCCAGGCACCCTCGCAGCGGTCCCGCCGGCCATCGGATCGATGCTATCGACGGACCCAAAGCGTCTTCGGCGTTGGCACCGTTCTGCTTCGCCACCAGTAGGAGCTCCACCGAGCCGGTATCACGGCCAAGCCGGTAGGGGATCCGGGCCCTGCGCCCTACTGACTATAAATCCGATTGATTTAGTCAGCTTTATTCTTTAGGATGGATGGCGTGGATCCCATCTGCGACTCTATGGCCCCGACGAGTATCTCCGACGTCGGCCACGCAGTCGGCTCTCTTGTTTTGAGGGGACCGCTGCCGCTCTCGGTCGAGGCGCTCGAGAGCATCGCGGCCGGTCTGGCGCGGGTGGATCGGGCCGTCCCTCTGACCGGTGTTGACGACCGGCAGATGCCGCGGTCCCTTCGCTTGATTGCCACCGAAGCCTATGACGTCTGGCTCATCACCTGGCCGCCCGGAAGCAGAATCGAGGATCACGATCACGCCGACGCCACCAGCGTCATCCGGGTGGTCTCAGGCTCGATAGTTGAGAGCACCGCATCCGGGCATCGTCGACTAGGCCCCGGTGTCTCAGCCGTGGTTCGTCCCCACACCCCTCACAGTCTGGGTAATGACGGCATCGGCGACTGCACAACGATGCACGTCTACTCGCCTCCCCTCGAAGAGCTGACCTACCACCTCTCGGACTTCGCCCGGGTACTTCATCCAGCCGGAGGTTCCCTGGGATCACGGCGTCGAAGGGTCGTGTCCGGGCGGGCCGAAGCCAGCACGTCCAGCCGCCGCCATGACCCTCGAACCGGATTGGCGCTCTGGTCAGAGGACACGCCACTTCGGAGGGCAGGTTATTGAGCCGCTCTACCGAGTGCCCGCCGGCTGCTGATTCATCCCCCCGATCAGCAGCCGGCGGCCCGAACCGGGCGCCTATGTCGCGGTGTCGCTGATCGGGTGGCGTCCGGTGAGGTCGCCGAGGAGGTCCGACTCACTAGGCGGACGGTCCTGGATCGTGATCAAGTGCTCGAGTATGCGCTCAGATACGCTCCGTAGCTCCTCGAGCTGGTGCCGGTCGAGCTGGTCGAACAAGTGGGTTCGTACGCTTTCGACGTGGATGGGGGCCGCGGCTACCAGGGCGTCGAAACCGGCGTCGGTCAAGACGGCGAACGCTCCTCGGAGGTCCGTCGGGCAGGTCTCGCGCCGGACCCACCCGGTGCGCTCGAGGCGGGTCACGGTATGCGAAAGACGGCTGCGAGAGGACTGGGACCTATCCGCGAGGTCGCTCATGCGCAGGCGGCGCCCGGGTGCTTCGGATAGACGAACCAGGACCTCGTAGTAGGTCGTGGGCATCGAAGCGCGGCGCCGCAAGTCCCGGTCGAACTGCTCGAAGAGCAGGTTGGTCGCCAGCATGAAGGTGCGCCACGTTCGCTGCTCGTCCCGATCGAGCCACCTGGCTTCCCCCACGTACGCCGACGATACCAGCCGAGAATAAGTTTTAGTTGAAATGTCAACTAGAGGGCCGTAGGTTTGTTCTGGACAGTTCCGCTCCAACCCCCGGGAGGCTCACAATGACCGCCGCACTCATTCCCGCCGGCTATCTGGCTGGCACATGGGACATCGATCCGATCCACTCGGAGGTGTCGTTCGTCGTTCGCCACATGGTCGTGAGCAAGGTCCGCGGCCGCTTCGACAGGTTCGAAGGTACCGTCGTCACCGCAGCAGACCCGCTCCAATCCTCAGTCGAAGCGACAATCGACGCGGCATCCATCAACACCAATCAGGAGCAGCGCGACACCCACATCCGCTCCGCCGACTTCCTCGACGCCGAGGGTCACCCGAAGATAACGTTCCGCTCACGGGCCCTGAGGTCCAGCGGAGACAAGTACTTCCTCGACGGTGACCTCACCATCCGAGGCGTGACCAGGCCGATCACGCTCGATTTCGAGGCCAACGGGTTCACGCCCGACCCCTTCGGAGGCACTCGCACAGGCTTCAGCGCCTCCACCGAGATCGACCGACAGGACTTCGGCGTCAGCTACAACGGGCCCATCCCCGGGGCCGACAACGCCATGGTGCTCAGCGACAAGATCACCATCAATGTCGAAGTCGAGGCGGTCCTACGAAAAGACGCCTCCTGACCTGATTCAATCTGAGGGGTTCGAATCGATGGTGCCGAGGTCGACAGTGTCAGCGCGTCGTCAACCCGAGTGCGACGGCGCGCTCGAACGTATCGTCCACCAGGACCACGTCACGGCCGAGCCGATCGAGTATCGATGCCGCGATGGCTGCCCTCAGGCCCCTGCCGCAGTGGACCCAGGTCACCGAGTCATCAGGCAACAGCACAGAGCCGGCCTCGACGCAGTGGAATGGCATCGACAGGGCCCCGTCGAGGTGGCATCGTTCCCACTCTTCCTTCTCTCGTGCGTCCACGATGACCGGACGCCCAGCCGCTCTTTCCGATCGTAGGCCAGCGAAGTCCGACACCGGATAAGACACCATCTCGGGTACAACCCCGCGCTGTAAGGCATCGGTGTCGATCACTGCTGACTTCACGTCGTCTATCGCTAGCCGGGAAAGCGAAGAAGCTGCTCTGTGTATGGTCTCAGTATCGGCGCCCACCAGGGTGACGGGCATGCCCCATGGAGTGGACCAGCCGAAATAGGCGGCGAAGTTGTCGCCCCACTCGATGTTCGTGGAGCCGGAGATGTGGCCGGCCGCGAACTCACGTCGGGAACGTAGGTCGACCACGAGCCGTCCGTCCGCGGCCCCTCGCGCCGCGTCTGCGAGTGAGATCGTGATCACTCGAGGGTCGACCGCCGAGTGGTCGCCGCGCCGGTTGAGAGGCGCCATGAACGCGTAGTAGCTGGGTGGGGGTCCAAGTGAGGCGACCACCTCCTTGACGAAGGCATCCTCTTCGTGCAACAACACCGGATTGTGCTCCCATTCGGCGCCGATCGTGCCACCGCTGGCCGTCGCGGGGCCCGCGGCGCAGAAGCTGCCAAAGCCGTGCGTCGGGTAAAGCACCGTGTCGGGACCCAAAGAGCCAGCCAACTGGCGGATCGACCTCCACTGCGCCCGGGTTTGCAGCTCTATGGCGCTGCGGCTGAAGAGGTCCGTCCTACCGGCGGTGCCGAACAGTAGCGAACCGCCCGAGAACAGCGCCGTGTTGTCGTCGCCGTCTTTGACCGAGTAGGCGACGTGATGCGGCGTGTGCCCCGGAGTTCGAATAACCGTGATGTCTAGGGAACCAGAACGTATCGAATCCCCACCTCTTACCCCCAGCCGTTCGTTGGCGTAGACAACCAGCTCGTCGGCTGACATGACGTAGCGGGCGCCGGTCAATCGGGCCATCTGCAGTCCACCGCTCACATAGTCGTTGTGGATGTGGGTTTCCAGGACGTGCGTGACCGAGACTCCCAGGCGGGATGCGTGGTCAAGCACGCGTCCGATATCCCGCTGGGGATCGACCACGACGCCGAAGCGTGCATCGTGAACCAGATAGCTCCGATCTCCGATGTCGGCGCTCTCGATAGTAACTACATTCACGGTCCCGCCTCCCCTCGCCTAACCGTTGGCATGCCTTCCTTCCCACCCTGCTGAACTCTCCTACATCGGCTCACGAACCGCCTCACTTCCGTCGCTATAGCGCACGCTTGCTGCCTGATCTCGGGTACCGCTGTACTCTCGAGTTGGTCCCCCTGTCGCAAGCTGCCGAGGGTCCACAGCCACTCGACCGGGCGGCCAGAGCAGCCCAGCAGGCGCCCGTCGACGTCGGTTGCCACCCCCAGTCCCAGAGGGCCGGGCCGGGCCAGACGGCGATCGCCCAGCCGAGAGAGCAGGTTCCGTGGGTCGGTAAAGACGTTTGGGTCGGGACCGCTGCAGTTGATGACCCACCCGCTGAGCCAACTCTCCAGAGCTCCGTTGGCCCTGAGCCGCACCCCGATTCTGTAGGCGGGTGGTGAGGAGATCTCATCCACGGTGACGAGCCGTCCTGCGTGGATCCGAAACAGTCCACTTCTCGTGAGACGATCCACCGTGTTGGCGACTTCGGGGGCCATGCGGTGGCGGTGCACGCTCCAGTAGCGTTCGAGGTGCCGGCGGAAGCGCCGTCGCTCCTCTTCCGACAGAGAACGCCAAAGCGTTGCGGTAAGCGGCCGGAGGCCGTCGACTATCTGTCGCCAGTCTCCACCGCGCGATTCGGTCTCGGCCACCAGCCCCCTCACCTCGTGAAGCAGGCGTCTCGCACTTGCGCCGTTCCCATGGGCGCACACAGTCACTTCGGTGTCCTGTTCCACGAGCGGACGATGGGCGTGCGGCACCAGCCCATGGCGTGACACGGCGTGAATCGGACCACGGTGCCCGAGTTCCTCCAGTGACAGGAGAACGTCGATGGCGGTCAGTCCAGAACCGATCAGTGTGACCGTCGCATCCGAATCGATACCGGACAAGGCGGCGCCCGCCCAAGGGTCGGATATGAACCGAGGGCCCGCCGCGACCCTGGTCATGTACTGGGGAACCTTGGGAGCCACCAGACCCGTCGCGAGCACCACAGCATCGGCGCCAACCTTCCCACCACCGGCCAAGACCAACTGAGGACCCGGCCCGACGTCGATGTCCACGACTTGGTCTCGGATGGTTTGGAACACGTCCTGACGACCCTGGAGGTTGACCTGTCGATGCAAGGTCTCGGTCAGATATCGACCGTACAGGCGACGAGGTGCGAAGGAATCGCGACCGCAATCGCTGGCGTTCCCCTCGAGCCAACGAACGAAGTGGTCCGGATCAGCTTCTAAGGCGCTCATGTAATGCGCTTGCACGTTGAGCAGGTGACGGTAGCTATCGGTGGAGAAGGCGACTCCCTCACCAATCGCTCCGCCGCGCTCAACGAGCACAAGGTGGATGGGCTCGGTCGACGTCTGGGCGAGTATGTGGATGGCCGTGAGCGCGCCGCTAGCCCCGCCTCCGATGATGCCGACCGTCGGAAGAGAGCCGCCCATTCCACCACTGTACGACTAATGCTAGTAATTCGCTAGTAATAGTAGTAAATATGACTCCGGAGGTCAGAAATCCTTCGTCGCTCAGCCGTCCCGGCGTATCAGGGCAATGGCGCCCGCGGCGGCAACCGCGGCGGCGACCAGCACCATTGTGGCGGCCGCGGCCCACGGCCCGGCCGGGTAGGTCTGGTTCGTCGCCAACTGGGCACCACCGACGATTTGGGTGATCACCGTGCCCGGGCTGGCCCCGACGACCCACGGCTGGAACCGCCCGAGGAGCCCGCCGGCAACGTTGGGCAGAAGCACCGCCGCGGCGACGATCGCGACCGACGCGCTTGGGGACCTGGTAATGATGCCAACGGCGGCTCCGACCGCGGTGACGCTGACCACTACCAGCACGACGCTGACCAGCACGGCCGGATCGCCGAGTGAGTGTTGGCCGGGCGGGGTTACCGCGAGCACACCCAGCAGCGCAGTTGTCGCACAGACGAGCGCGCCCACACCCGCAACGGCCGCCACCGCGCCGATCTTGGCTGCGTACAGCACCCCTCGGCGCGGCACTGTCGCCAAGCTCACCACGATCGTCCCCCTGGCGTACTCCCCCGCGGCGAACGTCGCACCCCAGACGCCGTAGGCCAGCAGGCCGACTATGGCGCCTGTAGCCGCTCCGGTGGTGAGGGTGTCCGCTGCGTCCAGCCTCCCGGTGGCCGCGACCAGCAGCGAGGTCAACGGCATCGCGGCCGTCGCGATAATCGCGCCGATCCATAGCCCCCGAACGGTGGCGATCTTCAACAGCTCGGCGTGCCACGCCAGCCTCAAGACCCACCCACGATGCGGAGGTAACACTCCTCCAGAGAAACGCGCCCTTCAGCGCCCGGGAAACCCCCGACGAAGTCGGCGAGAGTAGACGCGGCCCGAATCTTGCCGCCGGCCAGGATGACGACGTCGTCGCATATGGGCTCGATCTCCGAGATGAGGTTGCTGGACACCAGCACCGTGCGTCCGGCCTCGGCCAGGGCGCGCAGGACCACGCGCAGCCATCGGATCGCGGCCGCATCTAGCCCGTTGTGCGGCTCGTCGAGGATGACGACGGCCGGATCGCCGATGAGGGCGGTGGCCAGCCCGAGCCGTTGGCGCATGCCCAACGACATGTGGCTCACCGGCAGGTCCGCAATGTCGGCGATGCCCACGAGTTCGAGCGCGTGCGGCACCGAGCTACGAGGCAGCCCGTTGCTGGCAGCAACAATGGCCAGATGTCCGCGGGCGTTGCGGCGCGGGTGGGCGGCGTCAGGCGTGAGAAAGGCACCGACCACCTGTACAGGTCGCCGGTGCTCGCGGAAGGGTCGCCCGCCGATGGTCGCCCGCCCTGACGAGAGGTGGTCGACGCCAAGGATGGCCCGGAGAACAGTGGACTTTCCGGCCCCGTTGGGACCGAGCAACGCCGTCACCCGCCCACTCCGGGCCGTAAATGAGATCCGGTCGAGCACCTTGACACCGTCGATGACCTTTGTGGCATCCTCCACGACGATGGCCGCGGCCACCCGATCACCGGCAGGCGCAGGGATCATCCGGGCTCGAACCCGCCCGGACGGACCGAGCGCCAGGTCCATGCTCACGCGCCGGCTGGAGCCGGGCCGGACGGTTTGAACACGCCCTGAAGATGCCAGAAGCCAGTGAAGCCGTTGAACGGCCCTCCGACTATCAGACTCGTCCACTCGAGGACGAACGCGCCGGTGTCGGGGTCGAAGGTTCCGGTTGCATCAGCCCCGCTAACGGTCGGCTTCGCCTCCGACTCCAGCCACTGCTGCGAAACCCAGTCCCAGACTCGCTCGGCCTGCGCCTGGCCCAAAGCCTTCGCACCGGTGCTAAGCACCGGCTTGGGCGCGCCCTGGTTGAAGTTCTGATTGTTCCACGACGCCGCCCACGACGATAGGTCCGCAGTGAGCTTCCCGTCCTTCAACCACACCGTCGGCGGGGCAACCTGGGTGCGGGTCTGTGGGTCGACCTTGTTGGTCGAGATACTGAACTTGACGCCGAAGAACTTCGTAGGCGTCGTGATCGCGTCAGCAAGCGAGTTGCCCTCTGCATCGAACGCCGGTGTCGGCTGCGACTCGTATCCGCCCGTGCGCAAGCCTGCCGAGGTCCCAGGCTGGAGGAGCGTAGCCAGCCCACCGTCGGCGGGAGAGTCCGCGTTCCTCATGTAAGGGCCGCTCGTCGGGTTCCCGCCGGGTTGCAGCATCCGAAACCAGGTGCCGGTTAGCTGATCGCCTACCGCCGTCCCTGGAGCGAGCCGGAAGAGGCCAACAAGCTCCCGTCCCGCCCCTGCCGAGACGGTGCTGGCCGCCGTTTTGTTGGTCGAACACGCGACTGCCGTGGTCAAAACGAGGACCGTAGCGGCCATGATCCCTGCGCGCGCCGAATGCCCGTGGGTGCCGTTCATCGGATCTCCTTTCCGCGGCGCGGCGTCGCCGCGACCGAAAGTCCGGCGCTGGTAACCCCAGCGCCCACCAACAGCCACGGGAACGCCGAGAGACCGGATACCCCGAGAGCGTGAGTGAACGCGTCGAGGTTCCCGAGCGCGTCGAAATTGCCGATATTGTTCTCGATCACTCCAACCAGACTTGCCAGGTCGGACGAGACCAGAGGCCAGTCGTCCACCAACGCAGCCACATCGGCCGCGGCGACGCCGTGTTGTGGGACGCTGCGAAAGCTCGTGTCGAGCTCGCCGACCGCTTCGACGAGCACGACGAAGTCACTTTGTAATTGCCGGACCTCGCCGGGCCTCATCACAGGAGCAAGCGACTGCAACATCCGATGGCCCGCCGCGGCGCCTCCGTAAAGGCCGCTCATTAAAGGGGAGGCTACGAGCGCAGCCGAGGTCAGTACCAAGAGCCCCGCGGCAGCCCTGGCGCGGCTGGCGCGGCCCTCGAGTAGCATGCACCCGCCGTAGATGGCCACGACGCCGCCCGCGACGATCAGGAAAGGGATCCGGTCGAACCCGCCGATATCGGCGACCCGCCGGTAGTCCGGCTCAGCCGCCGTCACCAAATCGAGGAGACCCGAAGCGCGATTCTGAATGGCCGTCGACTGGCTTCGATAGTCGTCCAGGAGCGGGAATCGGCCGGTGGCGACGTCCTCCTGGCGGTAGATGGCATCGACGCCTGATGTGCCGCGCTGCAAGGTCCCGAGGTCGGCGCGGTATCGAGAAAGGGCGCTGGTCTCCATGTACGGGGCGAACTGATCGATCATCTGGTTGCCTGCCGCGACCTTGGCGAACAGGCCACTCACGATAGGTCCGACCGCAAGGAGGACCCCGAGCGCGAGCAGCACGAGTGCCGGCACCTTCGGCCGCCGCATCGGCGTGGCCAAGGTCTTGGTGACGGGTAGTGCGGGCGGGAGGTCGAGCGCGACCAACGGGCTTTCTGGCGCGATCCAACCAGGCTCCGACGACGACGATAAAAATGGTGGGGGAGTCGGGCGAAATGGCGGGGACGCCGGGTTGCTCGACCGCGTTGCGACGGCCCTGGAGACCGGCGGTGCGGGCGGCAGATCGAGCGCGACCAACACCGGGGCCGACACAGTTACATCAAGGGTCGGCCCCAACTCAAGGGGTGACGATTTCTTTGCCGATCCGGTCATACGTCGCTTGACACTGAACCCCTTCAACGGTAACACTACCAAACTAGTAATCTAGTATCTTAATAGCAACACTAGAGAAAAGGGAGATGGTCGTATGAGAGGCAACACGGCTCTGATCGCCCGGGCAGGCGCGGTCGCGACCGCCGCCGGTTTGGCGGGTTTGCTTCTATTTCCGGTAGCAGCTTCAGCGGGCCCAGGAGTCAAGCTGAAGGGGGTGTTCGGGATCGCTGCTGGGCAGTGCACCGCTTCCGCGGGGGTGACTAGTGGATCGTACTTCCGAATGATCGAACCGGGCACCCCCACGACCTACCTCGCGAACTCCTCGTCGCCGTGCGGAGATCAGACCTACACGCCGCTGGCACCGGGGACCTCCGGCGGGCTGTCCACCACGGGATTCCAGCCCAACCCCAGCCCAGAGTTCGACTCCTCCGGCAACGGGCTGGCCAACTTGATCACCCAGCCGGCGGGCTTCTTCGGGGTCAACTTCGCGGAGTCGACCAATGCCACGGACCCGCAGACCGGGCTGACGGCCAAGAAGCCGAAGATCATCGACACCAACGGCGTCCTATCGGGCAAGCTGTCCTCTTGGAGCGTTGGTTGGAACAACACCAACTTCAACCAGGGAGCTCCGAGTCTTTCCGGTGGCACGTATACCGGCCCTACGGGTACCTACAAGGCCAAATCGGGGAAGTACACGCTCACGTGGACCAGCGAGATCTCCGGTGGCCCCTTCAACGGGTACACGGGCGATTGGTACCTCACAGGGACCTTCTCCGGGTGACGCCTGGCCTGCCCTAACGAAACAGCCGGGCGACCATGCCCACCTTCATGTTCTACATCGATATCAGTACCACGAACTGGGAGACCGTCTTGTGAGAGTCAACGCGGGTGTGATCGCTCGGGCAGCCACGGTGGTGACCGCCCTAGGTTTGACGGGTTTGCTTCTTGGTCCGGCCGCCGGTGCAGCCAGCTCAGGGGTCAAGCTGAAGGGGGTGTTCGAAATCACGCCTGGACAGTGCACCTCTTCGGGTGGCGTGACCAGTGGCTCGTATTTCGAAATGATCACGCCGGTCTCTGGTGTCGCCGTCCCGAACACCTCGTCGCCGTGTGGAACTAACACCGATACACCGCTTCTGCCGGGAACTTCCGGCGGGCTGTCGACGAAGGCCTACCAACCCAACCCCAATCCAGAGTTCGACTCCTCCGGCAACGGGCTGGCCAACTTGATCACCCAGCCGGCGGAGTTCGTCGGGGTCTACTTCGCGGAGTCGACCAATCCCACGGACCCGCAGACAGGGACAGCAGTCAAGAAGCCGAAGATCATCGACACCAACGGCGTCCTGTCGGGCAACCTTGCCGGTTGGAGCGTGGGGTGGAACAACCTCAACTTCAACCAGGGAGCGCCGAAACCGACTGGTGCGGCCGGCACCACGACCGGACCAACGGGTACGTACAACTCGAAGACAGGGGCGTACACGCTCACGTGGACCAGCGAGATCTCCGGTGGCCCCTTCAACGACTTCACGGGCGAGTGGTACCTCACGGGGAAGTTCAAAGCAGCGTCGTGACACCTGGCCTCCTTGGACACGACTGAAAGGTTCGCTGGTGCCGCTTTGAGGAAACTGGGAGTGGTTGTGATCGCCATGGTCGCCTGGGGCGGGTTCGCCCCAGCGGCCGGCGCCATCCAGCTGCAGGCAAGCACTACCGTCAGCCAGGCGAGCACGACGACCTCTGCTCCGCCTGTCGTCGCGCCGCGGCACCACCCCCATCTGAAATCGCGGCACCACGCCCATCTGACATCGTCGCCGCCCACGGCTACGGCCGCCACGGAGTCCCCTTTGATCGGGGTCTTCGCCATTACCGCGGGCAGCTGCTCCAGCGGTACGGCCACCGGAACGTACTTCCGGATGATCCAGCCCGGTGGAACACTGAGTGGACCATTTCTGAGCAACGCGAACTCGACGTGTGCGATCAACACCTACACGCTCTTGTCTCCGGGAACTGCCGGTGGTCTCTCGACCGCCGCCTACCAGCCCAATCCCACTCCGCCGTTCGATAGCAGCGGCAACGGCAGGGCGGACTCCATCACCCAGCCGCAGAGTTTCTTCGGCGTCAAGTTCTCGCTGTCGACCAACAGCACGGACCCCCAAACCGGCCTCAGCGCGACCGTCCCGTCGATCTCGAATGCCGGTGGCGCGTTGAGCGGGGACCTTCGAGCGATCAGCGTGGGCTGGAACAAACAGAACTTCAACCAAGGATCACCGAAGCCTGGCGGCACCAAACCCGGGTTGACCTCAGGGCCGACGGGCACCTACGACGCCGCCTCCCGGGCCTTCACCCTGACCTGGACGAGCGCCATAGTGGGCGGGCCTTTCAACAACTTCACGGGGCTCTGGCATTTTCAGGGAACGTTCATCCCGTCGACTTCGACCACGACCACAACGACGACCACCCCGACGGGTTCGCACACGGGTGGCTCGACCGCATCGTCGACGGGAGGGACCGGCGCGAGCGGGGCATCAGATGACCCGAGGGGTGTCTCCGCCGCCGGATTGGCGAACACCGGCACAGACACCGAAAGGCTCCTGCTGGTTGCGCTGGTCATGCTCGCCGCTGGTAGCGGCCTACTCCTGATCCCGAGGCCGGTCAGGAAGACCTACCGCCGACAGGGGAGTTGATCTCGTGCGAGCACTATTCACCTTCCCCGATCCTGTGAATGAGGTATCGGCCCGGCTGGTCGCCGGAGGCGTCGTGATCATGGCCGTCTGTGGTATCGCGCTCGATCAGCGGTGGCTTCCGTTCGTGATGTTCTACGGGTTCGTGGCGCGCGTGCTGACGGGTCCCAAGCTCAGCCCCTTGGGCCAGTTCGTCACGCGTGTAGTGACGCCCCGGCTACCGATCGCGCCGCGCCTGGTTTCGGGCCCGCCCAAGCGGTTCGCTCAGGGCATAGGTGTGGCCGTGACCGGGTCGGCCGCGGTCCTGACCGCGCTGGGCTACTGGACCGCAGGCGAGGTTGCGCTGGGGCTGATCATCGTGGCTGCCTTCTTAGAGTCGGTTCTCGGGTACTGCCTCGGTTGCAAGGCGTTCGGACTGCTGATGCGGGCCGGCGTCATTCCCAACGAGGTCTGCGAACGCTGCTCCGACATATGGAGCGGACGTCACCCCGCACCCAGCGCGTAGTCACTCACGAACCTTCGACCTGGCGTATCGGTTGGCGGCCTGGGCAGACCTAGCCGGCTGCGGAGACGGCCGCGCTTGTACCCGCCGCGACAGATGCCGCAAAGGGCCGCCACCTTAACCATTTGGCCCGAAGTCGTTCACCTTCTGTTCATCTTGTACACCCGTCGTTTACTATAAACCGGATGGTAATGGTCACCATCCCACCCGCCCATCTTCTGGCCGCGAGCTCGCTAAACAGCGAGGGCTGGCGTCAAACGGGTGAACTCAGCTTGGCGCTGCTGCTCTCCGCCTTGATCGGCCTCGAGCGGGAAATACGCCAGAAGAGCGCAGGACTACGAACCCACACCCTCGTCGGCGTCGGAGCCGCACTGTTCATGCTAATCAGCAAGTACGGATTCACCGACGTCCTCGAACCTGGTCGGGTCGTACTCGATCCGTCCCGAGTGGCCGCGCAGATCGTGACGGGGGTCGGTTTCCTCGGTGCTGGGCTCATCTTCGTCAAGCGCGATTCGGTGCGCGGCCTCAACACCGCCGCCGCGGTCTGGGTCACCGCCGCCATAGGGGCCGCGGCTGGCGCGGGACTGCCGATTCTCGCAGCGATGACCACCGTCTTGTACTTCGTGGTGGCTATGGCTTTCCCCCAGATCACCAGGCGGCTACCTCGGTCCTCGACGGCTGTTTCCGTGCTACGAGTCCGATACCCCGACGGCCGCGGCATCCTGCGCCACCTCCTCCAAGTGGCGACCTCGCGAGGGTTCGCCATCGACGAGGTCTCCACCGAATCGCTCGGCTACCGTCAAACCGGAGTCTCGGAGCCATCAGGAACGAGCGAGCAGCGTCCCATGGTAGAAGTGACCTTGCACGTCCACGGGAGAGCGTCCGTCCATGAACTCGCGGCGGCACTCTCCGAGCTCGACGAGGTCGACGCCGTTGCGGCCGGCGACACCAACGCCATCGAGGAGTGAATGGCCTCCCCCCAGATCGGAGACAACACTCCAGTCAAGGCCGGACACATCATCCCCGCAAGTGGCCGTCACCCATCCTCAGAACTGGTAGCTGAGAAGTCGAGGTGACTGGCGTGGTCAATCGACTCTAGACCGAGTGCCCATCTTTATATCGGTACTCCTGCTTTGGTCGCTTCGGTCACCTCTATGAGGCGTCCGCTTGTCACGTCGTAGATGTACCCGAATATGGGAATCCGTCCTGGCACAAGCGGGTGGGCGCGAATGCGGGCCACGTCCTCGACCACGCTTTGAGCGTTGTCTGCGATGGTGAGCCAGTCGATGTACTTCGCCTCGGTCGAACCTGGGGTGGTGCCGACGTCCTGAAAGCCGTCCGGTCCGAGTTCGGCCGTCTCGAGACTGCTCGCCAGCAAACCGCGTATTACTTCGTCGGTGAAGAACTCCATCCCGCAGTTGCTGTGGTGAATGACAAACCACTCCCGCGTCCCTAGCAGCTTGTAGGAGATCACGAGGGAGCGGATGGCATCGTCGCTGGCCCGTCCGCCCGCATTGCGGATGACGTGTGCATCGCCTTCGCTGAGTCCGGCGTATTTCGCCGGGTCCAGCCTGGCGTCCATGCAGGTCAGGATGGCGAAGTGCCGTGCTGGCGGTAGCGCCAGATCGCCTTTGGCGCCGAAACCAGCGGCGTAGTCCTCATTGGCTTGCAGGATCTCGTCTCGAATCGACACGGAGGCGTCCTTTCCGAACTAAAATAATATAAAAGCGATTGACTTAGTCATCTTTAACGATAGACGCCTGCTAGTCAAGGCGGTGACGTTGGAAGGCTTGGTCAGGCTGCCCAGCGATCGCGGATTCGATAGCCGAGCGGAACGGCGCTCCGGGCTCGATCTATAGAGATTGGATGATCCTCCTGTCCAACACATCAATGGTAACGGGTACCACACAATTCGCCCTGGTTGATGGCGCAAATAGGCAAAGATCGCGAAACCAATGGCGGACGAGAGGTCGGACAGGCAGGCTATAGGTCATGGAAAAGAAGTGGTGGACCTTGGCCGTGGTATGTGCGGCCACCTTCATGTTGTTGTTGGACGTGACCATCGTTATCGTCGCTCTGCCGACCATCCAGTCCGGGCTGCATGCCAGCTTCAGCGACGTGCAGTGGGTGGTCGACGCCTACGCCTTGACTCTGGCTTCGGTGCTGTTGACCGCCGGTTCCCTGGCTGATCGTTACGGTCGGCGTTTCCTCTTCACCATCGGCCTCATCGTCTTCACCCTCGGTTCGTTGTTCTGCGGGGTGGCCCAGTCCCCGATCATGTTGATCCTGTCCCGCAGCGCCCAAGGAATCGGTGGGGCGATCCTCTTCGCCACCTCGCTCGCCCTTCTGGCTCAGAGCTTCCAGGGCAAGGAGCGAGGGGTGGCGTTCGGGATCTGGGGTGCAGTCACCGGGGTGGCGGTCGGTCTCGGACCGGTGCTCGGCGGAATTATCACCACTGGCATCAGTTGGCGCGGCATCTTCTTGGTCAACCTGCCAATCGGTGCGGTCGCGCTAGCCGTCACGAGGTGGCGGGTGGATGAGTCCAAGACGTCGCATGCCGCCCGACCGGACTGGGCTGGATTCGCGACCCTCACCGCTGGGATGGTCAGCCTGGTCTATGGCCTGATCCGCGCTGGCGAGATCGCTTGGGGCGACAGCGGGGTGGTCATCTGTCTCGCCCTCGCCGCAATATTCTCGGGGGCGTTCGTAGCGGTGGAGCGCCGAGCTGAACACCCGCTGTTTGACCTGTCCTTGTTCCGCATCCCCACTTTTGGTGGCGGATTGGCGGCAGCCTTCGCCATGAACGGTTCGCTCTACGCAATGCTCTTGTACCTCGTCCTCTACCTTCAAGACGACCTCGGCTACTCCGCCCTGGGGACGGGTCTCCGTCTGCTGCTAATGAGCGGTGTGACCCTTGTCGCGGCGACGATCGCGGGCCGACTGAGCAGCCACATGCCGGTCCGTTGGCTCATCGGGCCCGGCCTCGCCCTGGTCGGAATCGGGCTGCTACTCATGACCGGGCTCGACGGATCCAGCTCCTGGACCCACCTCATACCCGGTTTCATCGTGGCTGGCGCCGGTAGCGGGATGGTCAACCCACCGCTGGCTTCAACAGCCGTCGGCGTCGTCGCCCCCCAGCGCTCGGGCATGGCCTCAGGCGTCAACACCACGTTCCGCCAGATCGGCATCGCCACCGGCATCGCCGCCTACGGGTCCATCTTCGCGTCCTCCCTGCAACACAAGATGGGCCAAGCTCTAGCCGGCACCCCGTCCCTACACAGGCTCTTACCAGAGGTGATCACCGACATTCGGCAAGGCAAAGCCGGCCAGGCGATCGACGCCGTACCCGAATCGCTCCGAGGTCCCCTGGTCGCAGCCATCCACTCCAGCTTCGCAAGCACCCTCGACCTTCTGCTCGTCGTCAGTGCGGTCCTCGCCCTTGTCGGCTCGGCCTGCTCCCTCGGCCTCATCCGGTCACGGGACTTCGTAGGCCCAGACCACCACCAACCGACGCCATCATCTGCACAGCCAGTGGGCGCACCAGCAACCTAAAGGACGCCGGGGAGGAGGGGACTGGTAACGACGATTCGGGCTTCGCGAGCTGGTCAAGTTCGAGGGCCGGGATGCCGACATAGGTCTTGTCATGGGTGAGGTCGGTCGAGGCCGCAGGCGGGTGTGGAGGTATTCGCCTCATCTAGCCATGATCGTGTTGGCGGGGATGCTGATGTCGGTCGCGGTGTTCAGCGGGGTGCTCGGTGTGTTCAACGCGACACGGGCCGAGGCCTCGAACGTCGCCCTCGGCAACCGCTATCTCGTGCTGACCGCTCCGGTAGGCCAGTTACGAGCGTCCGTCGCCGACTTTCAGGCGCTGACCGGGCCGGCGTTCTCTGGAGCGGCGCTCGGCCCCGCAGTCTTGACCGGGGGCGCCGCTGACTCCACCACCACCGACCAGTTGTATCTGAGCCTGAAGCATCTACTCGCGACGACCGGCGAAACTAGCCTGGCTCCCCATCTGGCCGCGCAGGTAGCGACCTACGATGCGGCCAGGGCCGAGCTGGCGGCGTTCTTGACGGCCGGTCCCCAGACGCCTCGGAAAGCGCAACTGGCGGCTGGGGAGATCGCCGCCGACAACAATCTCGACGCGGCGCTCGCGAACCTCCAGGCGACGATCGCCACCCACATAGCGACCACCAACAACCAGGCCCAGGCTGCGGCCCGCGATGCCCGCGACGACCTCCTATGGTGCCTGGCTCTCGGCTTCCCCTTCGGAATCATCATTACCGCGTTGTTCGTCGGCAAAGCCCTGCGCGTCGAGCGCCGCGCCGCGCAACGCGACGCCGCGCAGGCTCAGATATCCCGGCGCAGCGAGTTTGAGGGTCGTCTGCAACAGGCTCTGGAGATGGCACGGTCGGAGAGCCCAGCGTTCGAAATGGTCGCCCAAGCGCTGGGCGAGGCCGCCCCGGCCATGCGGTCTGAGCTTCTGCTGGCAGATTCCAGCCGAGCCCACTTCCGTCAAGTCCTGACGACGCCCGCCGTTGCCGACAGCCCCGGGTGCGGTGTGATGTCCCCAGACGACTGCCCCGCCGCGAGCAGCGGCCAAACCAAGGTGTTCCCCCTCAGCACCGCCCTCGGCGCCTGCCCCTACCTGCGAGACCGGGCCTGCTCGGCGTTGTGCGTGCCAGTCAGCATCGCCGGTAACTCGGCGGGCGTGATACATGTAACGGCCGTGGACGGGACACCCCCCTCCGACTCGGTCAGGCGCGACGTCGAGGTGGTGGCCAGACGGGCTTCTGAGCGCTTCGCCATGCTGCGGGCCATCGAGGTCTCCCAAACCCAGGCCAACACCGATTCGCTCACTGGCCTGTTCACCCGAAGAAGCCTGGAGTCCCAAATCCGAGAACTACACGACAGCGGCGTGGAGTACACCGTCGCTTACGGGGACCTCGACCACTTCAAGCAACTCAACGACGTGTTCGGCCACAGCGCCGGCGACCGGGCCCTTCGCACGTTCTCCCAAGTACTACGCGACGCACTGCGGCCCACCGACCTCGCCTGCCGCCACGGTGGCGAGGAGTTCGTCATCGTCCTGCCCGCCTGCCCGGTCATCGAGGCCGTAGCAATCGTAGAACGCGTCCGCGAACGACTGGCGGAGCGACTCACTTCCGGCCGACACCCAGCCTTCACCGTCAGCTTCGGGATCGCCTCCTCGACTCGACACACCGACTTCGAAGGCGTCGTCAACCAGGCCGACGAGGCCCTCCTGCAGGCCAAGGCAGCCGGTCGCGACCAAATCGTCATCGCTGGCGACCCCCAACCGCGACCTATCAAGGACCACGATCACGAACTGACAATGCTCCTGGAAAAACATCCCCTCGTTCGACCAGGAAGCGACGGACCGCCCCGCCAGCAATAGCAGCGCCTCATGGCTCGCGAACCTTGCCCGATCGGATAGGGCACGTCGGGCAAGCTGGTGGGATGACTGACGGAGCGCCGGTGGTCGACCCGAACGAGCTGGAGCGCTTGGGACTGTATGACCCGGGCGCGTCCGATGCGACAGATCGTCTGGAACTGATCCGCTACGTGATGACCCGTGGAGCAACTCTTCAAGATGTGGCGGCAGCCACGAACCTGGGGGAGCTAGCGCTTGACCTCAACCTGCGTCCCCGCGGGTCGCTCACCTTGGGTCAGGTCGTTGCTTCTACGCGCCTCGAGTGGGCGACGGCGCAACGGCTGATGACAGCCGTGGGCCTCTCTACCGATCCGGATTTGCTCATCACTGATGACGAGGCGGCAACTGTCCGGCTGCTCGCATCGGTGAGCACCGATCTGCTCGGCCAAGAAGCGACGATGCAGCTGGCTCGTGTCGCCGGCAATACCATGGCGCGAGTCGCGGAGACTCTCGTCGGAGTGTTCCGACTTCAAGTCGAGCTGCCCCGACGAGCGGCCGGCACGCCATACGCCGACGTTGTCAAGGAGTACTCCAGTTTTACGCAAACGTTGCTCCCAGCCTTCGTCTCCACCCTTGATGCCGTGCTGCGCCGTCAGATAGTGGCGGTCTCCGAGCGGATGTGGTCGACAGACATAGAGCGATCGGCGGTGACGTTGCACCGAACCGTCGGATTCGTCGACCTAGTTGGATACACGTCGACCACCGCATCCTTGTCGGTTCGAGAGCTCACGGACGTGCTCATCGAGTTCGACGAGCGCACGTTCGAGGTGGTGGCGCGGGGTCGCGGCCAGATCGTCAAGACGATTGGCGATGAGGCGATGTTCGTCACCGAGCACGCGGCCGACGCCTGTCGGATAGCTCTGGACCTCGTCGACGCGTCCGGGGGGCAGTTGCCCCCGGTTAGAGTCGGGCTGGCGACCGGGGAGATGGTTTCGGTGTTCGGTGACCTTTACGGCCCCGAAGTCAACCTGGCAGCGCGGCTCGTGGCCGTGGCCGATCCGTCCACAGCGGTCGTTTCCGAACAGGTTCGATCTGGCACTACCCGTTTTCGGTTTGAGCTGCTTCCGGCCCTCACCCTTAAGGGGTTCCCAGACCAGACAACCGCCTATCGACTCCATCGGTGATGACGCCGTGTAGCGGAGCGAAAGCGGCGACCGTTCCACCAAGAACTAAAGAACCGAAGGCACACGTCCGATCACGCGTCCGTTCAGGTAATTCATATGACCCCCCGTGCTGCCCATAGCGACCGTCGCCGCGATTCTTCCCTAATATATGCTATAATACCGATCGTAATCATCGGATTTAGAGGGGGTGGCTGAATGGCTGGGAGGATCGTCGCGGTCCGGGCCAGCTCAAATAGGGCTGCGGCCGTACGAACCGACGATCGCCGACGAGGCGGCGGCGGGGCTCAGTCGGCGGTGATGGTCGGTCGGAAACGCACGGGCGATGGCGCCCGATTCTCCGCCGTTCTTGACGTGCTACCTCCTCCATGCAGCGGCATTTCACGGGCCGGGCCCGACCCCGTGACCAGCAATTTTTGTGGTCAATTCGGCGGAACGACCTTGACGTCTGGGAGAATGGGGGAGGCACCGGGGCTGATTAGGAGACCTGCCGCATGACCATGACATACGAGTTGTCGCACTTGCGCGCTTTGGAGGCGGAAGCGGTTCATATTTTCCGCGAGGTGGCTGCGACGTTCGAGCGGCCAGTACTCCTGTTTTCGGGCGGCAAGGACTCAGTCGTGATGCTTCATGCGGCGGCCAAGGCGTTCTGGCCCGCCCCGCTTCCTTTCCCAGTGATGCACGTAGACACCGGTCACAACCTCGAAGAGGTGATCGAGTACCGGGACCGCACGGTTGAGCGCATGGGGGTACGCCTGGTCGTGGCCAGCGTGCAGGAGGACATCGACGCCGGCCGGGTGGTAGAGGAGACCGGGCCGCAGGCGAGCCGGAACCGCCTGCAGACGGTAACGCTCCTGCGTTCCATCCAGGAGCTGCGCTTCGACGCCGTGTTCGGCGGGGCCCGGCGTGACGAGGAGAAGGCCCGAGCCAAGGAACGCGTTTTCAGCTTCCGGGACCAATACGGTCAATGGGACCCGAAGAACCAGCGACCCGAGTTGTGGAGCCTGTACAACGGATCTCATCGAAAGGGCGAGCACATCCGGGTGTTCCCCCTCTCCAACTGGACCGAGCTGGACATCTGGCAGTACATCCTGGACGAGCAAATCGAGCTCCCGTCGCTGTACTACGCCCACCGCCGCTCGGTCTTCGAGAGAGACGGGATGCTGCTCGCGGTGTCGCCGTTCGTGACGGTCCAAGATGGCGAGGAAGTCTTCGAGGCGACGGTCCGGTTCCGCACCATTGGCGACGCCACTTGCACGGGCTGCGTCGAGTCAGCAGCGGCCACTTCGGTACAGGTCGTGGCCGAAGTGGCCGCCTCTCGCGTTACCGAGCGCGGCGCCACCCGAGCCGACGACCGGATATCCGAGGCCGGCATGGAGGACCGAAAGAAGGAGGGCTACTTCTAGTGTCGGAGCTCTTGCGCCTGGCGACGGCCGGGAGTGTCGACGACGGGAAGTCCACCCTGATCGGGCGGCTGCTGTACGACTCGAAGTCGATTTTCTCTGATCAACTCGAAGCGGTCGAGCGGACGAGCCGGGAAAGGGGCGACGGGTACACCAACCTGGCGCTGCTGACCGACGGCCTGCGGGCCGAGCGCGAGCAGGGGATCACCATCGACGTCGCCTATCGCTACTTCGCCACCCCGAAGCGCAAGTTCATCATCGCCGACACTCCCGGGCACGTGCAGTACACGCGAAACATGGTCACCGGCGCCTCGACCGCGGACCTGGCCATGGTGCTCATCGACGCCCGCAAGGGGGTCCTCGAGCAGTCCCGCCGGCACGCCTTCATCGCCAGCCTGCTCGGGATCCCCCACCTCGTGGTTTGCATCAACAAGATGGACCTCGTCGACTGGTCGCAGGAGCGATTCGAGGAGATCCGCGACGAGTTCCGAAGCTTCGCCATAAAGCTGGAAGTGCACGACCTGGCCTTCATACCGATGTCCGCCCTGCACGGCGACAACATCGTGACGCGCAGCGCCAACATGGCTTGGTACGAGGGAACGCCGCTACTGCACCACCTGGAAAACGTCCACATCGCCTCGGACCGCAACCTCATCGATGCTCGGTTCCCGGTGCAGTACGTCATTCGCCCGCAGCGGGGCACCGACCCTGCGCTTCACGACTACCGCGGCTACGCCGGAACGGTAGCTGGCGGCGTTTTCAAGCCTGGCGACGAAGTCGTCGTGCTCCCATCTGGTTTCAGTTCCCGAGTCGCCGAGGTTCGAGGCCCGGGTGGTGAAATGCTCGACGAGGCGTTTCCGCCGCAGGCGGTCACGGTGAGCCTGGAGGACGACATCGACGTCAGCCGGGGCGACATGATCTGCCGCCCGCACAACCGGCCTTACGTCGGCCAAGACGTCGATGCCCTGGTCTGCTGGTTCTCAGAGTCGTCGTCTCTTACCCCTGGAGCCCGCTACAGCATCCGGCACACGACCAGGACCGTCACCGGGCGGGTGGAACTGCTCGAGTACCGCCTGGACGTCAACACGCTCCACCGTGACGAGGAAGCGGATTCGCTTTCCCTCAATGAGATCGGCCGGGTGCGGCTGCACACCCAAGCGCCCCTGATGTTCGACCCGTACCGGCGCAACCGGTCCACTGGAAGCTTCATCCTGATCGACCAGGCCACCAACAACACGGTCGGAGCGGGGGTGATCGTCGGCGCCGAGCAGGCCAACGTGTCCAATGTGATGTGGCACGCCAACGCGGTGCAGCGCGACCAGCGCCCGTCGCGGGGCATGACGGTTTGGCTCACGGGGCTATCGGGTTCGGGCAAGTCGACCGTCGCCGTGGAAGTAGAGCGACGCCTCGTTGCCGCTGGCCGCCCTTCCTACCTTCTCGATGGCGACAATCTCCGCCACGGCCTCAACGCCGACCTCGGGTTCGCCGCCGGTGACAGGGCCGAAAATGTCAGGCGCGTGGGCGAGGTGGCCAGGCTGTTTGCTGATGCTGGGGTGGTCGCCGTTGTTTCTCTGGTGAGCCCGTACCGGGCTGATCGCGACCGGGTACGGGCTGCCCACGAGGAGGCCGGGCTCCGTTTCCTGGAAGTGTTCGTCGACACGCCTCTGGACCTGTGCGAGGCGCGAGACCCCAAGGGGCTGTACGCCAAAGCTCGCGCCGGTGAGATCACGGGGTTCACAGGTGTCGATGATCCCTACGAACCACCCACCAACCCTGAGCTGGTGTTGCGACCCGGCCATGGCAGTCCCTCTGCGATGGCCGACTGGGTCCTCTCCCAAATCGACCAGTGACAGGCGACGGAGACGCCAGGCTGGCGGCGCGGCTGGCCGAGGACGCCGGTCAACTTCTGCTTAGCGTTCGAGCCGAAGGGGGAGGGGGCGACCCGAAGGAGCTCGGCAACCGGGGCGACCGGGAGTCGAACTCGCTTCTGCTCGAGCTGTTGTATACGGCGAGGCCTGACGACTCCGTGCTGTCCGAGGAGTCGGTGGACAGTCCGGTCCGGCTCGACGCCGAGCGGGTGTGGATCATCGACCCCCTGGACGGCACCAGGGAATTTTCGATGGCCGGCCGCCAGGATTGGGCCGTGCACGTGGCCTTATGGGAGTCGGGATCGGGTATTACCGCGGCGGCGGTGGCGCAGCCTGCCATCGGCGAGGTGTACGCCAGCGACCGGGTCAGCTCCATCGGGGGAGGCGGAGGCGAGGCCAGGCCGCGTCCGCTGATCCTCGTGAGCGACAGCCGGCCTCCGGCCTTCGCGCAGCCGGTAGCGAGCGCGGTGGGGGCCGACGTGGCGCCAATGGGATCGGCCGGGGCCAAAGCCATGGCCGTGGTCCGTGGCGATGCCGACGCCTACGTGCACGCCGGCGGTCAGTGGGAGTGGGACTCAGCCGCGCCCGTCGGTGTGGCGCTGGCGGCCGGTTTCCACGCGTCGCGGATCGACGGAACACCCCTGCTCTACAACCAGGCGCATCCGTACCTGCCCGACCTGCTGATCTGCAGGCGGGAGTTGGCGCCGGCCCTGCTGGGCGCCATTGCGGACGCAGGCTCCTAGTCCCACCCCTTCACCGAGAATCCCGAGAACCCTTCGACGTCCTCCACGGCGACCTCGACTCCGGTGACGTCGGCCCGCACCGGGCCGCTGCGACACCAGTCGACCAGGCTGGCCACCGCGGCGTCGTCGCCTTCGAAGACGGCCTCGACCTTCCCGTCGCCGGTGTTGCGCACCCAGCCTCCCACGCCGTAGGCCCGGGCTTGCTCGGCGCAGGACTGCCTAAACCAGACCCCCTGGACCCAGCCCGAAATCCACACGTGACGGCGCACCACGGCGAGAGGGTAGCCCGGTCCGCTTGACCACGACATACCATCCGGTATCGTATGTCGGGTGACGCCTCTAGACGGGAGAAGACGACGACCTGGCGGTCGAACCAAAGGTGGGGATTCGGTAGCCGAGAGCCTCACCCGGGCCTCCTATTTTTCCGTCGCTTTGGAGATCCTCGCGGCCGAGGGGCCGGGCGCGCTGACGATCACCGAGCTGTGCGCCCGCCTGGGGGTGACCAAGGGGTCGTTCTACCACCACTTCGACGGCCGACCGCAGTTCGTGGAAGCCCTACTCGACTATTGGGCGACCGAGCACGCGTCCCGCCTGATCAGCATTTCGGCTTCGATCGCCGACCCAGCCGAACGCATGTCGGTGCTCAAAAACATCGCCATCACGCTGCCCCACGATGCCGAGGCCGCCATTCGCTCCTGGAGCTCGCAGGACGCCCGGGTGGCAGCCGTGCAAGCGGAAGTGGATCGATCCCGCCACCAGCACCTCCGCGAGTCGTACGTGATCGCCGGGGTGCCCGAGCCGCGGGCCACCCTGCTGGCCACGATCGCCATGAGCGTCCTCGCCGGAATGCAACAGCTGATCCGGCCGGCCGACGCCGACACGGTGCGAGACATATTCGACCAGCTCGAAACCTGGTTTCTTGCCGACGAGTCACCAGCCAGTACAAGCGACCCAACAAGGGGGATGACCAAATGACACCGGAAGAAGCCGGCCGCGTATTCGTCGATCCCACGGCTTACGCAGAGGAAAGCCGATTCCACGACGGAGCCACTTTCCTGCGCCACCACGATCCGGTCCACTGGGTCGACGAACCGGGATACCTGCCGTTCTGGGTCGTCACCCGGCACGCGGATGTGATCGCGGTCGAGCGGGACAACTCCCTCTTCCTCAGCGCGCCCCGCCCCTTGCTGCAACCCGAGGAGTTCGACTTGAAGGCCTTGGAGGAGGGCTCCCCGATCCGGACCCTGATCCACATGGACGAGCCGGACCACCGGGTGTACCGGGCGATCGCATCCGACTGGTTCCGTCCCCGCCAGATGAAAGCGCTGGAAGACAGGGTGACGGTCCTGGCGAAGCGTTTCGTCGACCAGATGGCTGACATGGGAGGGGAGTGCGACTTCGTCAAGGACGTCGCCCTCAACTTCCCGCTTTACGTGATCCTGACGATGCTCGGCTTACCCGAAAGCGACTTCCCCAGGATGCTGAAGCTCACCCAGGAGCTGTTCGGCGGCAACGACCCCGAGCTGCGCCGATCCGAGGACCCCGAAGAGCAGCTCCAAGTGCTCCTCGACTTCTTTGCCTACTTCGGTGAGCTCACGGCCAAGCGCCGCGCCGAGCCGGCCGGAGACCTGGCGTCGGTGATAGCCAACGCCAGGATCGACGGCGAGTACCTTCCCGACCTCGACCTGGCGTCGTACTACGTGATAATCGCGACGGCCGGTCACGACACCACCAGCTCCTCCATTGCGGGCGGTCTGTTGGCGTTGATCGAGAACCCCGAGCAGTACGGTCGGCTGCGCGCCGACCCCTCGTTGTTGCCGACCGCCGTGGACGAGATCATCCGGTGGGTGAGCCCGGTCAAGGAGTTCATGCGCACGGCCACATCCGACGCCACGGTGGGCCACACCAAGGTCGCCAAGGGTGACTCGCTTTATTTGGCGTACCTGTCTGCCAACCGGGACGAAGAGGTGTTCGACGACCCTTTCCGATTCGATGTCGGCCGAGATCCCAACCCCCACTTGGCGTTCGGGATCGGACCGCATTTCTGCCTCGGTGCCCAGCTGGCCCGCATGGAGGTCCGGGTCTTGTTCACCGAGCTGGTCGGCCGGGTCGAGCACCTCGAACTCGCGGGCCCTCCGGCTTCGTCGTCGACCATATTCGTGGGCGGCTTGAAGCGGTTGCCCATCGCTTACCGCATGGCTGCCTGACCGGCCCGCCGGTTTGGTGGCGACCCGCGCGCCAGCGGGAGTGGCGGGCTACGGCCGCGGTTCCAAGACGATCACCGGGATCTCTCGGATGCCTTTGGTCTTTTCCTCGTACTCGGCGAAGCCGGGCATCTGGACCTTCTGGCGATCGAAGATGTCTCTCCTCTCGTCGCCTACGGCTTCGCGAGCGGTTACCTCCAGGGTGTCGCTACCCACTTCGACTTCCGTCTCAGGGTGCGCCTTGAGGTTGCGGTACCAATCCGGATTGGACGGAGCCCCAGCCTTGGAGGCGAAGACGGCGAACGCCCCGTCTAGGGGCAGATACGCGAGCGGGTTCACGCGTACCGTGCCGGTCTTGGCTCCCCGGTGATGCAGAAGGAGCAGGGGGGCGCCCTCGAACCCGCCTCCGACCTTTCCGTCATTGGCCCTGAACTCCTCGATGATCTTTGTGTTGAAGTCGTTCATTTCGGGCATCAGCTCTCCTTTGATCTAAGACGCTACGGGGGTATGGGCTACGAGGAAGTCGCGCACGAGCGCGCCCGTAGATTCGTGCCGCGCCGGCCCGGCCCAGTCCAGGACCAGCTGCGCGTCGGGTGCCAGATCGGCGATCTCTTGAGCGACTGCTGGTGGATGGAACTCGTCATTGCCTGACAGTACCAACAGGGGGACATGGCATTCCCGAACGAAGTCGCGGTCGACGTTGAAGACGAAGTCGCCGCCGAACATGTTGTGCCCGAAAGCGGCGAGGTCTTCCTCGTTGACATCGTCGCGACGACGCCGCAGGTCCGAACCCCAAGCGGTGAACATGGCCGTGAACTTGTCTCGGTTGTCGGCGCTAACACCAATGGGATTCTGCAGTACGGCCGCGCTCACCCGTTCGGGTGCGGCGTGACAGACCCCGAGGCAGTAGGACGAGCCGATGCAGCCGCCCATCACGTGGACTCGGTCCAATCCCAGGTGATCGAGTAGCGCCGAGTGATCGTCGGTGTAGGTATTCCAACCATCTCGGCCGGTTATGGGTCCGCTCGATGAGCCCGCATTGCGCTGGTCCATCGCCACCACCATGAAGCGGTCCGACAGCACTTCGCGGGGGTCGATCCAGGGCATCGGCTGGCCGGGGTTTGCCGGGGATTCGAGCCACATCTGCGCCACGGAGTTCATGCCTCCGGGCGCGAACAGCACGAGTGGGTAACCACTCCCGCGCACCTCGTAGTGGATGACCGCACCGTCTCGTTCCAGGAAAGGCACGGAGGACAACCTATCGAGTTGTGTCAGCTACCGAGCTGGGTCCGCAGGTCGTTGAGGTCGGCCCGAAGCGACTCGACCTCGGTCCTCAACTCGGCCAGCTCCCCCTCGACAGATGCCAGCCGTCCATCCACCACCGTCGCCGGCGGGGCCGCCGGCGGCCTCGGGGCGTCCGCGTCGGGGGGACCCACGGGGGACGCCTCGGCCCCACCATCGGAGTCGAAGGACGCCTCGTCGTCTGTGAGCAGCTGAGTCCAGCGCTCTTCCTTCTGGCCCGGCCGGCGAGCAAGCCGGAGCGCGATCGGATCAGGTCCTTCGCTCAGCCGCTCGAGATCGGCGTCGACGTGTGCGATCCCGTCAAAGCGGGCCATGCGCTCCGTGCGGGCTCGCAGCTCGCCCGCTGTTTGTGGGCCGCGCAGGAGCAGGATTCCGATCAACGCCAGCTGGGTCTCGCTCAACTCGAGCCGTTCCTCCAGAACCTGGCGGTAGCGGGTCACGCTGCGCCCGTGGGACGGATGCACGAATCTGACCAGCCCGCCGTTCTTCAGCGTCGTCAAGGCGCCGTCGACCGTGCGTTCGTCGTAGCCGACGACGGGGTCGCGGTTCGAGGACTGGTTGCACGCCAAGAGCAAGGCGTTTAAAGAAAGCGGGTACTGCTGCGGCGTGGTCAGCTGCTTCTCGATGAGGCTGCCGATCACCCGTCCCTCTTCTGGACTGAGATGCACCCGGTGATCATAGGGTTGGCTAGCTTGGGCGCCGTGGGCCACGTCTCGTTCGATAGGGCCGCGTCGTACTACGACGCCACCAGGGGACTGCCGGACGAAGCAAAGCGATCGCTCGCCGAGATCCTCAGCGGTGAGCTCGCACAGCGTGGAAGGTGCCTCGAGATCGGGGTGGGCACCGGCCGCATCGCCCTGCCGTTGCGCCATCTCGGTATAGACCTCACGGGCACGGACATTTCGGCTGGCATGCTCGATCGCTTGCGGGAAAACGGGCGCGACGGGGAAATTCTTCCGGTTCTGCTGGCCGACGCGGTGGATCTGCCCTTCGCCGGTTCGTCCTTTGGCGCCGTCCTGTCCAGTCACGTGCTTCACCTGATCGCGAGTTGGAAGGCCGTGGTCGACGAGGCCGTCCGGGTCCTGGACCCAAAGGGGGTTTTGCTGGTCGACTTCGGCGGTGGTGCGCCCGCGCCCTGGAGCCGGTGGAGCGCAGAAATACTCGAAGCTCATGGCGTCCCTCGCATCCGTCCGGGGGTTTCCACACCCGGACCGATCGCCGATCACCTCGGGACCCGGTCGACATTACGGCCGCTGGCGGTGCACATGACCGCCCGCCGCAGCCTTCAACAAGACCTCGACGAGTGGCAGGCCCAGATCCACTCCTGGACTTGGCCCTACCGACCCGATGAGATGGAGGTGGCGTGTGAGGCGGTTCGTGCCCATGCCGTTTCCGAAGGCCGGTCGCTGTCGGAGGAAGTCGACCTCCATTGGACCATTCAGTGGTGGGCTTTCGACCTCGCGGGTGATTCGATCGGATCGTGATGCCGCCGGTCGAGGCCCCTACGACCCCCGGCCACCGCGACGACCCGGCCACCCCGGCGACCGTGCGACGGATAGCGAAACCAGGACGCTCTAGGCCCAGACCACCTCGTATACCGGGATGGGTTCGGCAAAGCCCTTCAGTGAGAGTGCACCTCTAGAATCGAAGTTGAGGCGCTTGCCGACACAGAGCTCGCGGACCACCGTCGATACCGCGATCGTCCCCGGCTCCGCCACCGCACACAACCGCGCCGCCAGCTGCACTGCCGCACCGAACAGATCCTCGTGGTCCGTAACTGGTTCTCCCGCGCTGATCCCCACTCGAAGACCGAACGGCGCCGAAGCGTTGGCGTTGCGACGGGCCAACCCGCGTTGGATATCTATCCCGCATTCAACCGCGCCGACCACCGAGTTGAACGAGGCCATGATCCCGTCGCCAGTGTGTTTGACCTCCCGTCCGCGTCCGGCGAGAGCGGATCGCACGAGGTCGTCGTGCTCACGCAGGATGACCATGTAACCCTGATCACCCAAGGCCTGAGTCTGCTCCGTGGATCCACACAGGTCGGTGAAGAGGATCGCTCGGACCGCCGGTTCCACGTAGACCTCTCCGGGCGGATGGTGCGGAACGGCGCCGAGGAAGGCGTTGATCGGTTCCATGCCGACCTCAATGACGTTGTCAGCGACCATGCCGTGCGCCTCACGATGCACCGTCTCGACCGACTCGCGGTCGGGTCCCTCTGCGAGACAGAAGACGGTTTCGTTTTCATCGTCGAACCAGTACGTGACGTAGCGAACGCCGTAGCGTTCCTGCACGGTGAGATCCAGTTGATGCGCGGCCGCGATGTCGGCTCCAGTAGCGCCGGGTGCGTTGTGTCGATCCAGGAACAACGCCATGCGCAGCGACGATAGCAATGGCCAGGGTGGCTCGATAGCGGCGCCGGGGAGGGGCCGCCGGTCGGGCGTTACGAGCCGGGTGCGGAACCTGTGGCGACCGGGCGGGTGCTGGCGTGGCTGTATTGAGACCACGAGCCGGCATAGAGGCGGCCGCCGCCGAACCCGGCCAGCTCCATCGCGATCAGATTGTGACAGGCGGTCACGCCCGAACCGCAGTAGGAGATCGTGGATTTGCCATCGGTCACGCCTGCCGCCAGGAATTGGTGCCGCAACGTCTCGGCCGGAAGGAACCTGCCCGCCTGGTCCAAGTTGGCCCGGCACGCCACGTTGCGAGCTCCTGGGATGTGCCCGGCCCGAGCGTCGACGGGTTCGAGGTCGCCCCGGTAGCGCTCAGGGGCTCGAGCGTCGATGACGGTGTTGGCCGGATCGGATGCGTCGTCGATGTCAGCGAGGCGATGCGGCGGCCAAGGTCGGGGGGTGAAAGTGGCCTTGACAGATCGAGGGGCGTCTCGCTCGAGCGGTCCGTGGTAGGTCTGCAGGCCGCCGTCGAGGAGCGCGGCTTCGTGGCCGGTGACCCTGAGCATCCACACCAGGCGGGCGGCTATGACTCCGCCCTCGTCGTCGTAAGCGACGACGCGGCTGTCTTCGCCAATGCCGAGCGCAGACATCCCAGCTGCGAACGTCTCCGGTTCCGGCAGCGGGTGACGACCGGACTCGGGGCTGGCTTCGCCCGCCAACCAGCGGTCCAGGTCCACGAAAACCGCACCCGGTATGTGGCCGGCGTCGTACGCGGCCCGGCCCGAGCGGCCGTCGAGATACCACCGGACGTCGGCGAGCACCACCGGGCCCGTCCGTTCGTCCACCCACGACATCGACACGACCGGAGGGACCACGGCCCGACGGTACCCGAGGGATAGGATCTTGGTCTGGGTTCCGCCCGGAGCCTCCAGTTAGGAGGCGAGACGGTGCGAACGGGGACCGAGGAGTACTACCGGCGGCGAGCTCTGGAATACGACCGCGTCTACGACAAGCCGGAGCGGGAAGCGGACCTGCGGGAGCTGCGCCCGTGGGTGGCGAGCTCGTTGGCCGGCCGCAGGGTGCTGGAAGTCGCGGCTGGAACCGGGTGGTGGACGGACTCCTATGCCGACACGGCGGCCGAGGTCACGGCCACAGACGTCAATGTGGCCACCCTCGAAGTGGCGACGTCGCGACGAGAGTGGCCGTCGTCGGTTCGCTTCTTCCAAGCCGACGCGTTCGACTTGGATTCGATACCCGGTCGGTTCGACGCCGCCTTCGTCGGGTTCTTCTGGTCCCACGTGCCGCTCGAGCAGCTCGACGAGTTTCTCGACCGCCTGGCCGGGAGGCTGCAACACCGAGCCCGAGTCGTGATCATCGACAACCGTTACGTCGAGGGAAGCAGTTACCCGATCGTGCGGAGAGACCTCGGAGGCGACACCTATCAGGAGCGACGGTTGGAAGACGGGAGCACCTGGTCCGTTTTGAAGAACTTTCCGACGCCTTCCGAGCTTCGAGGCCGGCTGGCGCGCGTCGGAGAGGGGATCGCGCTAAACGAGCTCGAGTACTACTGGTCCGCAACCTTCCGCGTCACCCACCAGAGAGGGGCGCGATGATGTCGATGTGGAACAGCGGGTCTCACTGGTAACCCTCGGGGTCGCCGACCCTTCACGGGCGAGGGCTTTCTACGAGGGCCTCGGGTGGGAAGGGGAGTCGCCGGACGGGGATGTGGTCTTTTTCCAAACGGGCGGGATGATCCTCGCCCTGTGGGGTCGCGACAAGCTGGCCGACGACAGTTGCGTCCACGATTCGCAGGGCTGGGGAGGGGTCACCCTGGCCCATAACGTCTCGTCGGCTGGCGAAGTCGACGCCGTTCTGGCTAGAGCTGCGGCGGCGGGGGCCAAGATCGGCAGGGCGGGCGCGCCGACGTCCTGGGGCGGATACTCCGGTGTGTTCATCGATCCCGACGGCCATCCTTGGGAGGTAGCCCACAACCCCGGCTGGACGATAGAAGAGGACGGCTCGGTCCGCCCTGGATGACGGCGCCGCAAAACCTGATACCGAAGGGTCCAAGCGGATCCGGGATCAGCCGCTGGGGGCCGACGCCGAACGCAGCTCAGCAAAGAGCGAGATCAACTCCGGCAGCTGGTAGCGGGCCTGGAGACCGCTCGGGTTGGGGAGAACCCACAGACCGGCGCCGCCCACGCGTTCGGGTTGCCGGCCGATCGCAGCCCGGGGCCGCCTGAAGCCCACCCGGTAGGCCTGAATCCCGAGGATCGCCACCCACGAAGGCGCCAGGTCTACGGCGGTCGCCTCCAAGCGGACGGCGCCCGCCCGCAGCTCGGCGGCGTCCAGGTCAGACGCCGCCCGCGAGGTGCGGGCGACCAAGTTGGTGATCCCGAGCCCGTAGTCGAGTAGCGCCCACTGTTGGGCCGGAACCAGCAGACGGTCGGTAAACCCCGAACCGTGCAGCGCCTTCCAGAATCGGTTGCCGGGTCGGGCGAAGTGCTGCGCCAGCTCCCCCGAAACGACCCCTGGGTTGATGCCGCAGAACAGCACCCGGAGGCCGGGGCCGACGACGTCGGGAACGTCGCCCACTCGAGCCGGCGAGCTAGCGGGCCGGCGCGGGCGGCGGCGTGACGAGCACGCAGCGAGTGCCGGAGTAGATGGTCGGCATGCATTTGTTGCAGTGGATGCACAACGACTCGGAGGAGCTCCCCTTCTCCAATTTGTTGACCAGGTCCGGTTCGCGAAGCAGGGCGCGACCCATGGCCACGAACGGGAACCCGAGGTCGATGGCGCGCTCGATCGTGTCCAGGCGGTTGATGCCGCCGAGCAGGATGAGGGGCATGGTTAAGGCGTCGCGGAACTGGCGGGCGTAGGGGAGGAAGAAGGCCTCCTCGAACGGGTAGGACGGCATGAAACGCTTGCCCAGCAGGCGGAATCCGGCTTTCAGGGCTGGGGGCAGGGTGGCGCCGAACTCCTCCAGGGGGGCGTCGCCCCGGAAGAGGTACATGGGGTTGGCCAGGGAGCTCCCCCCCGTTAGCTCCAAGGCGTCGAGGTGGCCGTCGGCTTCGAGCATCCGTGCCACTTCCACGCTCTCGTCCAGCCAGAGCCCGCCCGGGACCCCGTCCACCATGTTGAGCTTGGCGGTCACGGCCACCTTGTCCCCGGCGCCTCTGCGGACGGCCTCGACGGCCTGGCGGGCGAAGCGGGCCCGATTTTCGATCGTCCCGCCCCAGCCGTCCTTGCGCTTGTTGAGCTTCGGACTGAGGAAGGCGCTGAGCAGGTAGTTGTGGCCCAAGTGGATCTCGAGCGAGTCGAAGCCGGCTTTGACTGCGACGCCCGCACCTTTTTCGTAGTCGGAGGTGACGCGTGCGATTTCAGCTTCGGTGATGGCGTGGGCCACGCTGCCCATCATGCCGAAGTGGCGCGACGGGGCCAGGGCGGGCGCCCGGTTGGACTTGGCGTTGGCCACCGGACCGGCGTGGCCGAGCTGGGCGGCCGCCGCGGCTCCTTCGGCGTGGATGGCGTCGGTGAGGCGTCGCAGGCCGGGCAGGGTTTCTTCGCCGAGCAGGATGCAGCCACGCGCCGTCCGGCCCTCGGGGGATACGGCTAGATAGGCGACGGTGGACATGCCGACACCGCCGGCCGCGACCCTGCTGTGGAAGTCGACGAGGCCGTCGGTGACCTGGCCTTTGGGCGTCTGGCCTTCGAAGGTGGCGGCCTTGATGATGCGGTTTCGGATCGTGATCGGGCCCAGCTGGCCTGGTTGGAAGGCGGTGGACGGCATGCCTGTCACGATAGGCACGAACCAAGCGGCCGCTCCCGGTACCGGACCATCCAATGAGACGACCCGACGGCGGCTCCGGTCTCAGGTGCGGGCGGGCAGCCCCAACTCCCGGGCGATCAACATGCGCTGGACTTCGCTGGTGCCCTCGCCGATTTCGAGGATCTTGGCGTCGCGGTAGAAGCGGCCGACGGGGGTCTCGTTCATGAACCCGTAGCCGCCGAAGATCTGGGTGGCTTCGCGGGCGTTCACCATGGCGGCGTCCGAGCTCACCAGCTTGGCTACGGCCGCCTCCTTCTTGAATGGGAGGCCTTCCAAGAGCCGGGCCGCGGCGTCCCGGTAGGCCAGGCGGGCCACGTGGGTGCGGGCTTCCATGTCGGCCAGTTTGAACTGCAGCACTTGGTACTCGCCGATCTTGTGTCCGAATGCTTCTCGCTCGCCCATGTAGCGCAGGGATTCGTCGATGCACCCTTGGGCCAGTCCCACCGAGAGGGCTGCGATCGCTATGCGGCCTTCGTCGAGGATGCTCAGGAACTGGGCGTAGCCGCGGCCACGCTCGCCGAGCAGGTTTGCTGCCGGCACCCGGCAATCGTCAAAGGAGAGCTCGTGGGTGTCCGACGCCAGCCACCCGACTTTCGAGTACTTCTTCGACACGGTAAAGCCGCGGGTCCCGGCCGGCACCATGATGGCGGATATCTCTGCTCTCCCTCCCTCGCCGCGTCCGGTGACCGCCGTGACGGTGACCAGAGCAGTGATGTCGGTGCCGGAGTTGGTGATGAAGGACTTGGTCCCGTTGATGACCCACTCATCGTTCTCGACCCGGGCGGTGGCACGGGTCGCCCCTGCGTCTGAGCCGCCGCCCGGCTCGGTCAAACCGAAGGCGCCCAGGGCTCGACCCTGGCACAGGCGGGGGAGCCATTCCTGCTTCTGGGTCTCGGTCCCGAAGCGGAAGATCGGCATGGCGCCCAGGCCGACCCCGGCCTCGAGGGTTATGGCCACCGAAGAGTCGACCCTGGCCAGTTCTTCGAGGGCCAGGCAGAAAGCGAAGTAGTCGCCGCCCATTCCCCCGTATTCCTCCGGAAACGGCAACCCGAACAGGCCCATCTTGCCCATCTTGGCCACGATCTCGTACGGAAATTCCTCCCGCTCGTACATCCCGCCGATCACGGGCGCCACCTCTGCTTGCGCGAACCGCTCGACGGTGGCGCGCAGCGCTTCGTGTTCGGGCGACAGCATGACGCTCATGGTTCGCTCTTTTCGGGGGTTCGCCCGTCCTGTAAGGCCCTGACGACTCGCGAAGGGCTCGGCCGGCCCAGCCGATCCGCCATCCATGTGCTCGTCTTCACCAGCGCTTCCAAGTCCACGCCGGTCTCGATGCCGAGGCCCTGGAGGAGCCACACGAGGTCTTCGGTGGCCAGGTTCCCGGTGGCGCTGTCCGCGTAGGGACACCCCCCGAGCCCTCCCGCCGAGGAGTCCACAGTAGTGACGCCGGCTTCGAGGGCGGCCACGGTGTTGGACAGGGCTTGGCCGTAGGTGTCGTGGAAGTGCACCGCCATCTGGGATGTGGCCACGCCGGCGCGGCCGAGGGCGTCGAGGAGATCATGGACGTGACCCGGGGTGGCCACGCCGATGGTGTCGGCGATGCATATCTCGTCGCAGCCCTGGCCCACGAGGCGAAGGGCCACGTCGACCACCTGGTCGATCTGCACTTCTCCTTCCCATGGGTCACCGAAGCACATCGACAGGTAGCTGCGCACCCACATCCCCTCCTGCCGAGCTTTGGTGACGACCGGAGCGAACATTTCGAGCGCTTCGTTGAGGCCGCGGTTGAGGTTGCGTCGCGAGAAGGTCTCGGTGGCGGCCGCGAACACTGCGATGTGGTGGGCGCCAGCGGCCTGGGCGCGCTCCAGGCCGGCCACGTTGGGCACCAGCACCGGGTAGCGCACGTTGGCTCGTTCGGGAAGCATCGAGAACAGGGTCTCGGCGTCGCCGAGCTGGGGCACCCACTTCGGAGATACGAAACTGGTGGCTTCCACCGTTTCGAGCCCAGCGGCAACCAGCCGCTCGATGAACTCGGCCTTGGTGTCGACAGGGACGATGGCCGACTCGTTTTGCAGGCCGTCGCGTGGCCCCACTTCGTAGATTCGCACCCGATCGGGCAGGTCCGGCCGGCGGTGAACGCCAGGCGCACGCATGGTCACGGCGTGCCGGTCCTTCCTCCGGTGCCGTGGCCTCCGGTGCCGTCGCCCGCGGCCCCGTTGTCGTGGGTGTCGTCGTCCGCGGTGCCGTCGTCCGTGGTGTCGTCGGGCGCGGGCACGGTATCGATGACGGCCAACGGCTGGTCCAACCCCACGGAGTCTCCTGGACGCACCAGGACCCCGCCCACGATGCCGTCGGTGGGCGCGGTCACGACGTGCTCCATCTTCATGGCTCCCACCGAGACGAGGGCCTGGCCGGCCACGACCGCGTCGCCGGGCGCCACGTGAACCTGGAGGACCGTGCCGGGCATGGGGCTGGTTACCGGACCGGCGCCGGCCGCAGCGGGTCCGGCGTGATCGATCGTCTCCCGCTGGCGGGCGACGGCCCAGACGTCGCCTTCCAGGGCCAGCCAAACGACGTCGCCGTCGACGGCCCAGACGTAGGAGGTGGTCGTCCCTGACCACGTCACCTCAAGGCGGGCGCGACCGGTGAGCCGGGCCGAGGCCGCCTCCGCGGCGCCATCGCCCACGGTGACCGCGCCTTCGTGGAGCGTCACGTCTACCTCTCGGCCGGCCGCGCGCCACCGGCTCGGCCGCGGCGCCGTTCCGGTGAGCCGCCAGCCGTCCCTGAGGGTCCAAGGGTCCACCACGGCGCCGGTCGGAACGGCGAGCAGGTCCTCGAGCATGGCCGCCGCCGCCATCACGTGGCTGGGCGCGGGGTCGGTGAGGAGGTCGGCCGCCATCCGTTCTACCAGCCCCGTGTCCAAGTCTCCGGCCGTCACGGCTGGGTACTCGGTGAGCCGGCGTAGGAAGCCGACGTTGGTGGTGACCCCCACAACGGCGGTGGCGGCCAGCGCACCGCGGAGGCGGGCGAGGGCCTGGGACCGGTCGGCCCCCCAAGCGATGACTTTGGAGAGCATCGGGTCGTAGGTGGTGCCGACGACGGTACCGGTCTGGAGGGCGGAGTCGATCCTGACGTGGGGGAGACGGCGGGGTTCACGGAGAAGGCGCACCGTTCCCGACGCCGGCAGGAATCCCCGGCCGGGGTCTTCGGCGTAGACGCGCGCCTCGATGGCGTGACCTCTGGGGGACGGCACGGCCGCCTGGTCGGCCCAAGGGAGCGGCTCGCCGGCGGCCACGCGCACCTGCAGCTCGACCAGGTCGAGTCCGAGTACCAGCTCCGTCACGGGGTGCTCTACCTGCAGCCGGGTGTTCATCTCCATGAAGAAGTACTCCCCGGCCCGATCCGCCGACACTATGAACTCGACGGTGCCTGCCCCGACGTACCCGCACGCAACGGCCGCGGCCACCGCGCTCGCCGACATGGCGGCCCGGCTGGCGTCGTCGAGGAACGGGGACGGTGCTTCCTCGATGATCTTTTGGTGTCGGCGCTGCAGGCTGCACTCGCGCTCTCCCAGCGAGACGACCGTTCCGTGGGTGTCGGCGAAGACTTGCACCTCGATGTGGCGCGGCCGGGCTACGAAGCGCTCCACCAGCAGGGTGCCGTCACCGAACGCCCCGATCGCCTCCCTCTGAGCTTCGGCGATGGCGTTGGGCAGGTCGGCGGCGACGGTGACCAACCGCATGCCCTTACCACCCCCGCCCGCCGACGGCTTGAGCAGGACCGGAAGCCCGATGTCCAGGGCGGCGTCGGCCAGCTGTTCGGGACTCAAGCCGGCTTCGTCTCGGCCGGGCACGACCGGCACCCCGGCCGCGGCGACGGTGCGCTTGGCGTTGATCTTGTCGCCCATGGCTTCGATTGCCGCAGGCGGCGGTCCGATGAACACGATCCCCGCTTCGGCGCATCGGCGGGCCAGCGCCGTGTTTTCCGACAGGAACCCGTAACCGGGGTGGAGGGCTTGCGCCCCGACGCCGGTAGCCGCGTCGACGATGGCTTGGACGTCCAAATAGGCGCCGGCCGGTCCGATGCCGACGGCCTGGTCGGCGGCGGTGACGTGCATGGCGTCGCGGTCGACGTCGGTGTAGACGGCGACGCTGCGGATGCCCATCGCCTTGAGGGTGCGGATGATCCGTACTGCTATCTCGCCGCGGTTGGCGACCAGGACGCGGTCGAAAAGGACAGGCAACCCCGACGACCCAGTCACATCCGGAAGACGCCGTAGCTGACGGGCCCGATCGGTGCGTCACCCGCTGCCGCGAGCGCCAAACCGAGGACTCGCCGCGTATCGGCGGGGTCGATCACGCCGTCGTCCCACACGCGGGCCGTGGCGTAGTACGGGTTGCCCTGGCGCTCGTACTGGTCGCGAAGGGGGGTTTTGAAGGCCTCGGTCTCCTCTTCGCTCCACGAGCCGTCGCGGTCGGCGACCGTTGCGAGCACCGACGCGGCCTGCTCGCCGCCCATCACCGAGATGCGGGCGTTGGGCCACATCCACAGGAACCTCGGGGAGTAGGCCCGCCCGCACATGGAGTAGTTCCCGGCGCCGAAGCTGCCCCCGATGATCACGGTCAGCTTGGGTACCCGGGCGCAGGCCACAGCAGTGACCATCTTGGCGCCGTGCTTGGCGATCCCCCCGGCTTCGTAGTCCTTGCCGACCATGAAACCGGTGATGTTTTGCAGGAACACCATCGGGATGCGGCGCTGGTCGCACAGCTCGATGAAGTGCGCCCCCTTGAGGGCCGACTCGCTGAACAGCACCCCGTTGTTGGCCAGCACCCCAACCGGGTGGCCGTGGATGCGGGCGAAACCCGTGACCAGGGTCGGACCGTATTCCGCCTTGAACTCGAAAAATCGGCTGCCGTCGACGACCCGGGCGATCACCTCATGCACGTCGTAGCTGATCCGGGCGTCCGCCGGGACCACACCGTAAAGGTGGGCCGGATCGACGGCGGGCTCGAACGTCGTGCCCACGGTCCATGGTGGAGCCGGTGGGGGGCCGAGGGTGGCCACGATGGCTCGCACCATCGCCAGCGCCTGCCGGTCGTCAGACGCCAAGTGGTCGGTGACGCCCGAGCGGCGGGCGTGCAGGTCGCCACCGCCCAGCTCTTCTGCGGTGACCACCTCACCGGTCGCCGCTTTTACCAGCGGAGGCCCGGCCAGGAAGATGGTCCCCTGGTTGGCCACGATGACGGCCTCGTCGCTCATGGCCGGAAGGTAGGCCCCGCCCGCCGTGCAGGAACCTAGGACCGCCGCGATCTGGGGGATGCCCGCGGCAGACATGTTGGCCTGGTTGTAGAAGATGCGCCCGAAATGGGTTCGGTCGGGGAAGACCTCGTCCTGGGCCGGTAGGAAGGCCCCGCCGGAGTCGACCAGGCAGATGCAAGGTAGGTGGTTGTCCAGCGCCACTTCCTGGGCCCGCAAGTGCTTCTTGACCGTCATCGGGTAATAAGTGCCGCCCTTGACCGTGGCGTCGTTGGCCACGATCACGCAGCGCCGGCCGGCCACCAGGCCGACGCCGGTGATGATCGAGGCGCCGGGGCACTCGTCGTCGTACATCCCGTTGGCCGCCAATGGAGACAGCTCGAGGAAAGGGGAACCAGGGTCTAGAAGGTGATCGACCCTTTGGCGCGGCAACAGCTTTCCCCTGGATGAGTGACGCAGTCGCGACGCTTCGGGGCCGCCCAGGGCGGCTACCCGCATCCGCTCGCGCAAGCCGGCTGCCAGACCTCGGTGCACTTCTTCGTTGTGCTGGAACGCCTCGGAAGCCGGATCCACGGTGCTGCGCAGGACCGGGAACTCGCGCTCGAACGAAGGTGCGCCCACTTGCATCGCTCGGCATGTTACGGGCCAGCGTCGTGATGAGTCGAAGGCCGGCCCGGGCCAGACCCCAATAGCGCCAGCACGCACATCACGGCTGCCCCGAGCAGGGCTGCGATGGCGAGCCGGGGCCCGCCGTCGTGGGAAGCCAGAGTCACCACTGAGATCCCGAGAGCGGTGCCCAGCCCCCTTGTCATGTTGAGCAGCCCGCCTGCGGTCGCGGCGGCGCTGGCCGGGACCGACCTCATGACCGAAGCGTTGTTGGCCGGAGCCAGGACGCCCAAACCCAGTCCCAGGCCGCCCAAGACGAGAGCGATCCAACCGGGCGACAAAGGCACGGCCAGGGCGGCGCCCAGCGAGATGGCGGCCAGCGACGCACCGACCGTGGCCCGGCGCCCGTCGCCCCAATGCCGGGGCAGAGCGCCCCCGGCCATGGTGGCCGCGACGGCAAACCCGGCAGGGAGGGCGCTCAAGGTCAGGCCGGCGAGCATCGCGGAGATACCCCGCTGCTCGATCACGGCAGGGACGAGCACAAGAGGGCCGAAGAGGACGAGGTAGGTGAGCAAGGCGACCAGCAGTCCTCGAGCCATCCCGGGAACCGAGAGCACGGGGATCAGAAGCGGGTCGCTCGACCGACGCTCGTGGACGATCAGCCACGAGACTCCTGCGAGCGCGGCGGCGACAACGAGGAGAGGAGCCCACGCAGGCAAGCGCAGCCCGCTGAGCGCCGACATGGCGAACAGCACGGCGACCGCAGAGCTGCCGACCAGCAGCGAACTCCCGATGTTCGGCGCCGAATCGGGGCTCCGGGCCACGGTCCGCGGCAGAAACAGAAGCCCCGCGACTACGGCGATCACCCCTATCGGGACGTTGAGAGCAAAGACCCACCGCCACCCCACAGTGCTGACGATGACGGCGCCGACGGTCGGCCCCAGGGCCAGCCCGACGGCTTGGGCCGCGGCCTGGACGCCGAGGGCCTGTCGTAGCTTGTCCCGGGGTGCGCAGCTCGTGACGATGGCCACGCTGTTGGCCTGCAGCAAGGCTGCGCCCGCCCCCTGGGCGACCCGGGCGGCGATGAGTATGGCCAGATCCGGGGCCAGCCCGCACGCCGCCGACCCGAACGAGAAGATGACGAAGCCGTGCAGGTAGGACAGCTTCCGGCCCTTCTGATCGGAGCGCCGCCCGAGCGGAGCGAGCAGGGCCACCAGGGTGACCAGATACGAGAGCGAGACCCATTGGACTCCCGCCAGGCCGGTACCGAAGGCCCGCTCCACGGGCCGGTAGGTCAAAGTGACGATGCTGGCGTCGAGCTGACCCATAAAGGCGCCGAAGCAGACCGTCGCCACGGCCAACTTCCACGCGTGGGGCCAGGCCCGAACCCGGTCGGGGCGGGCTCGCTCCTCCGTCAGGATCGTCACGTGACAATTATAACGGGTACCGATGTACTTGGGGGCCGATTAGAATGGGGGGCGATCCGGTATCATCTGGCCATGGCCCGACCACCGACGCCAGCAGCTCCTGAGGCGCGTGAGCTGACTGACGCCGTGGCCAGATTGCGACGGGTGCTGCGGGCCGGCATCCGAAGCGACATCTCCTGGGAGACGCTCCCGATGGCACAGGTGGAGGTCCTGCAGAGCCTCGCTGAGAGCTCGCCGGCGCGTGTCAACGATGTGGCCGAGCGCCTGCACCTGGCCCAGAGCACCGTGAGCGGGCTGATCGGTCAGATGATGGCTTCCGGTCTGGTGTCCCGAGACGTCGATGCCGAAGATCGCAGGGCGGCTGTGGTCACCCTTACCGGCGCCGGCCAGGACCAGCTCCGGGAATGGGAGCGGGCCCACGCCAAGTGGATCGAGAGGGCGCTGGGCCGGCTCAGCTCGGCGGAAAGGTCGGCCATCTCGTCCGCCCTGCCCGCTTTGCGCCGTCTCACCGACTCGCTGGCCAAAGGCTGACCGCACAAGGGGACCTGACCGCTCAAAGGGACCCGACGGCACCGGGCGGGCCATCTCCCGCGTGCCGGTACTGTTGGGCCCGCCGAAGGGCCCGATCAACAGGGGGAGCTCGTGTACCCAGGCCGCCACGCCGTCGAGAATCCGGATAAGCCCGCCATCATCATGGCGACGAGCGGCGAGACGATCAGCTACGCCGACTACGAGCGGCGGTGCAATCGAGTGGCCCATCTGCTCCGGTCCGCCGGGCTGCAGCGCGGAGACCACATTTCGGTGTTCATTGAGAACAGCGTCCCCATGCTCGAAATCGAGGGGGGCGCGGAGAGAGTCGGGGTCTACTACACCCTGATCAACGCCTACCTGGCCGCCGACGAGGTCGCTTACATCATCACCAACTCGCAGTCGCGGCTGTTGTTCAGCTCCGCTGTCAAGAGAGATGTGGCCGAAGCCGCGGCCGAGTCCTGTCCCCAGCTGGAGCGGCTGCTCATGACCGGACTCGATTCTCCCGCCGGTAGGTGGGAGCCCTACGAGTCGGCCGTGGCCGGATGGCCGGCGGAACCGGTTGCGGACGAGTTGCTAGGGGCCGCCATGCTCTATTCCTCGGGCACGACGGGACAGCCGAAAGGCGTCCTGCGGCCCCTGCCGGAGACCAAGCCGAACGAGCCGCTCCCCATAATGGATTTCGTCCGCTTCGTTTTCGGTATGCGGGAGGGAATGGTGTACCTGAGCCCGGCGCCGCTGTACCACTCGGCGCCTCAAGCCAGCGTCGCCTCCTCCCTCCGGCTCGGGGCCACGACGGTCGTGATGGAGCACTTCGACGCCGAGCAGTGGGTGGAGCTGGTCGAGAAGTACAAAGTCACCCACTGCCAGATGGTTCCGACCATGTTCGGCCGCCTGCTGCGACTCCCGGATGAGGTCCGGGCCGGCCACGACCTGTCGTCTCTCGAGCGGATCGTGCACGCCGCCGCTCCCTGCCCGGTCCCGGTCAAGAAGGCCATGATCGACTGGCTCGGCCCCATCGTCACCGAGTACTACGCCGCGACCGAAGCCAACGGTTTCACGAACTGCGACTCGGCCGAGTGGCTGGCCCATCCGGGCACCGTGGGCCGTTGCATCCTCGGCGAGCTGCTCATCCTCGACGACGACGGGAAGCCGTGTCCGACCGGTACCGACGGCACCATCTGGTTCAAAGGGGCGACAGCCTTCGAGTATTTCGAAGATCCGGCCAAGACCGCGGAGACGCGAACGTCGGATGGGAGCACGAGCACCGTCGGCGACGTCGGCCACGTGGACGATGACGGCTACCTCTATCTGACAGACCGGAAGAGCTACATGATCATCTCCGGCGGGGTCAACATCTACCCCCAGGAGACAGAGAACCTCCTCGCCACCCACCCGGCCGTCCTCGATGTCGCTGTTATCGGTGTCCCCAACGAGGACCTCGGAGAAGAGGTCAAGGCGGTGGTGCAGGCGGCCGACCCGGCGGCGGCGGGGCCGGAGTTGGCCGCCGAGCTGATGGCTTTCTGCCGAGCCAATCTGGCCCACTTCAAGTGCCCCCGGACGATCGACTTCGCCGACGAACTGCCGCGCTTGCCGACCGGAAAGCTCTACAAGCGATTGCTACGGGACCAGTACTGGGCCGGCCACAAAACGTCGATCCTCTGAAGTCCGCCCTACGCTGGGGGTATGGCGACCCGCCTTCGACGACCGAGCCGCCGGACAGCAGTCCGGTACTGGCTGACCGGTCGCGATCCTACGAGCACGACCCGGCACCGGGACGTGCGGGGCGGAGGAGCCCGAGCCGCCGTGCTCGGCGCCGGCGACGGGCTCATCACCAATGTCTCACTGGTCCTTGGTGTCGCCGGCGCGTCCGCCAACGCCTCGACCGTTCGCCTGGCCGGGACCGCGGGGCTTCTGGCCGGCGCTTTCTCGATGGCGGCCGGGGAGCTGGTGTCGGTCCGGGCCCAGCAGGAGCTGGCCGAGAGGGAGCTTCAAGTGGAGCGCCAGGAGCTGGCCGAGGAGCCAGAGGCGGAGCGACGCGAGCTGGCGGCCATGTACCGGGCCCGCGGCGTTCCCGCAGGTGATGCCGAGACCGTCGCCCGGATCCTTTCCGCCAACGATCGGGTCGCCCTCGACACCCACGCCCGCCTCGAGCTCGGCATAGACCCCGACGCTCCCGGAGCAGCGGAAAAGGCCAGCGTTCTGTCTTTTCTGTCATTTGGAGTCGGCGCCGTGCTCCCGCTCTTCCCATGGTTCTTCGCCCACGGGACGACAGCGGTCATATCCTCTGTGGTGATCGGCGCCATCGCGGCCCTGCTCCTGGGCGCGGTGATCGGTCTGCTGGGCGGTCGCAGCGTGACGCGGACGGCGCTGCGCCAACTGGCCGTCGCCATTGTGGCCGCCGGGATCACTTACGGGGTCGGATCGCTGTTGGGCGTGTCAACGAAATGACCGCACCCGCGCCGAGCGTCGTCCGAACCGTTCGGATCGACGAGACGCGCGTCGGCGAGCTTCTGGCTGAAGGCGGGGAGGGGAAGGTGTTCACGCTTCCCCTCCAGCCCCACCTGGTTCTGAAGTCGTATCGTCGCCCGGCTTCGCGGTCCTTTCTCGAAGACCTGGTCGCCTGGCCGTCGACCACCCGACGCGCCGATCTGGCCGGCCGGGTGGGCGCCGCCGCCGCCTGGCCGGCAGCGGTCGCGCTCGACCGCGACGCCAACGCGGCTGGACTGCTGATGCCCAGAGCCCCCCGCCGGTTCGCCCTGCGCCACCGGGATGGGACCACCCGGCTGGCCTCACTGAGCTACTTGACCGCGGACCCGGCCCACCGGGCCATGGCCTACGGTCTGTCATTACCACCGGACGTGAGTCCCGAGCGGCTGGGCTTGGTGTACGCGCTCGCTCGATTGCTCCATGCCTTCGAGGTGGGCCCGCCCAGCGTCGGGCACGGAGACCTCTCCACCAAGAACGTCCTCTGGTCGCTCCAACGGGGACCCGAGATCTTCGTGATCGACTGCGACAATTGCGAGCGGTTCGGCGCCGGGGGCCTTCCTTTGGGTGGTGCGGGACGGCGGCGGGCCATGACCCCGAATTGGGACGACCCAGCAGTGAAGGGTGGGGCCAACCCCACCCTCGCCTCGGACCGGTACTCGCTGGCCCTCATCTTCCTGCGCGTGGTCGGCGCCGCCAACTTCCCGATCCAAGCTCGCCAAAGGCAGGATGGCGCTATCACCGTGGACTTCGCCATGTCCCCTGGGCCCGTGGCGAGCGCACTGCTGGATCCCGACGCGGCCATCTGGCGGCTGTGCTCGGCCGGGCTAGGCGTGGCCAGACCCGAAGCACGCCCCC
>Ga0302326_10000421_pt1 | contig 119097 bp, 112 predicted proteins | sample Palsa_T0_3_FD_202264 | JGI IMG/M metagenome (GOLD analysis project Ga0302326, IMG submission 202264) | Peat permafrost microbial communities from Stordalen Mire near Abisko, Sweden - Palsa_T0_3 | ecosystem: Environmental > Terrestrial > Soil > Palsa > Peat permafrost | place: Sweden: Abisko... | reverse complement strand
CCCGTGCGGATGGAGTTCGAGCCGCTCGATCACTACGACCGCTTGAAGACGCTCTTTCGCATCATCCTCGCGATCCCGATCCTGATCCTGCGCTACGTCATGGGCCTGCTGCTCGAGGTCGGCGCCTTTGCCGCCTGGTTCGTGATCCTCTTCACCGGCAAGATGCCACGCGGCCTGTTCGACCTGATGGTGCTGGCCAACTCCTACACCGCCCGCTCGGACTCCTACCTCTACCTGCTGACCGAGACCTACCCCCCGTTCCAGGACGAGCAGACCCGCGCCGCCGGCGCCCCCACGCCGCCGGCGTCGCCGTCTCCCCCGCCGGCCCCAGAGTACCCGTCCACCTCTTAGTAACCGCTGGTCGCCGGATCGCGCCGTGTGATCAGACGGGGGTGACCGGATTGCGCTTGGCAGGCCAGTCGCGCCGCTTGCTCGTGGCGTGCGCGAAGCGGCGGATCAGATCGCCGCGCAGATCCTGCGGCTCGATCACTGCGTCGATCACCAATTCTGAGGCCAAGTGCAGGATGTCGATGTCCTCGCCGTATTCCCTGCGCAGCTCCTCGGTCTTCTGCGCGCGCTCGCCCTCGTCGTCGATCGCCTGCAGTTGGTTGTAGAACACCGCGTTGATCGCGGCCTGCGGCCCCATCACCGCGATCGAGGCGCTCGGCAGCGCCAGGCAGCAGTCGGGGTCGAAGGCGGGACCGGCCATCGCGTAGAGCCCAGCGCCGTAGGCCTTTCTTACGACCACAGAGATCTTCGGCACGGTCGCTTCGCTGACCGCGCTGATCATCTTCGCGCCGTGGCGGATGATCCCGTCGCGCTCGACCTGTGTGCCGATCATGAACCCGGGCACGTCGGCGAGGAACAGGAGCGGCACGTTGAACGCGTTGCAGTTCCAGATGAAGCGCGCGGCCTTGTCGGCCGAGTCGCCGAACAGCACGCCGCCCTTGTGCTTGGGCTGGTTGGCGACGATCCCGCACACGTGCCCGTCCAGGCGTGCATAGCCGATGATCAGCTCCTTCGCCCAACGCGGATGGATCTCCATAAACGACTCGCCGTCGACGAGCGCGTCGATCAGCAGCTTCATGTCGAACGGCTTGTTCTCATCCGCCGGGATCAGCTCGGCGATCGACGATGCCGTGGGCGGGGGTGGAACGGGCTCGGTGCGCAGAGATTCCTGTGTGGGGAAATGGGCCGTGGGTGGGTTGGCCACTGGTGGGTGAGCCTGCCAATTGCTCGGCAGGTAGGAGAGGTAGCGGCGGGCGGTCTCGATGCCCTCCGCGTCGCTCTTCACGAGCTGGTGCCCGCAACCGGACACGCCCGTGTGCATGCGCGCGCCGCCCATCTCCTCGAGGCTGACCTGCTCGCCGATCACCATCTCCGCCATCCGCGGCGAGCCCAGATACATCGATGCGTTTCCCTCGCGCATGACCACGATGTCGCAGAACGCCGGGATGTACGCGCCGCCTGCCGCGCTCGGGCCGAACAGCACGCACACCTGCGGCACGACGCCCGACATGCGCACCTGGTTGTAGAAGATCCGCCCGGCGCCCCGCCTTCCGGGGAACATCTGCACCTGCTCGGTGATCCGGGCCCCTGCCGAATCGACGAGATAGACCATCGGCACGCTCAGCGACAGCGCGCGCTCCTGGATGCGCAGGATCTTCTCGACCGTCTTCGGGCCCCACGAGCCGGCCTTCACGGTCGGGTCGTTGGCCATCAGCGCAACGAGGCGGCCATCGATCGTTCCCACGCCCGTCACGACCCCGTCGGCGCCGAGGCCGTCCTGCTCCCAATTCGCCAGCAGCGCCTCCTCGGCGAATGAGCCCTCGTCGAGCAGCAGCTCGACACGCTCGCGAACGGGCAGCTTGCCCTGCTCGCGCGCCTTCTCCCGGTGGCGCTCCGGACCGCCGCCGAGCGCGCGTCTTCTCGCCGCGTCCAGGTCGGCCAAGTGAACCTCAGATCCCCGGGTTCTCGGCCGGCGCCTCGCCCGCGTAGTCGTAGAAGCCGATCCCCGACTTGCGCCCGAACCAGCCGGCGCTCAACATCTTGCGCAGCACCGGAGGCTGGGCGAAGCGCCGCTCGCGGAACTCGTCGAACAGCACGTCGCAGATCGAGCCGAGCGTGTCCAGCCCGACGAAGTCCGCCAGCGTCAGCGGCCCCATCGGGTGCCCGGCGCCGGCCTTCATCGCCTCGTCGATCTCGCCGACCGAGCCGATCCCTTCTTCGTAGCCGCGCATCGCGTCGAGCATGTACGGCACGAGCAGCCGGTTGACGATGAAGCCCGCGCGGTCCTTGGTTCCGATCGCGAGCTTGCCCTCGGACTTCGCGAACTCCAGCGCCGTCTCGAACGCCTCGTCTGACGTCGTCACGCAGCGCACGACCTCGACCAGCTTCATCACCTGCGCGGGGTTGAAGTAGTGCAGGCCGACGAACTGCCCCGGTCTGCCGGTGGACGCCGCCTGGTCGATCACCGACAAGGAGGATGTGTTCGTCGCGAACACCGCGTCCGCCTTGACGATCTTGTCGACCTCGCGCCACATCTCGAGCTTCAACGGCAGGCTCTCGGTAATCGCCTCGATCACGAGGTCGCAGTCGGCCAACTCGGCGTAGTCGCTCGTGCCGTGGATCCGCTCGCGGACCGCGTCGGCGTCCGCTTGTGTGGACTTCCCCTTCTCGACCGCGCGCGCGAGCTGCTTCTCGATCTTGCCGATGCCCTTCGCCAAAGTCGCGTCGTCGACCTCGCGCAGCACGACCTCATAGCCGGCCTGCGCCGCCACCTGCGCGATCCCGTGGCCCATCAGCCCAGCTCCGAGCACGCCCACCTTCTTGATCTCCGCCATCGTCTCCTCAATCGTCGTTGATGAGCCCGGAGCCTACTAGGACGAAGTAGAGGTAGCCTGCAGTCATGGCCGCCGAGGAGAACCTCGACATCGACCTTCCGGCTGCTGCCCTGCGTGCAGATGGGGCGGACCTGGAGATCTCGATCGAGGCACTGGCAACCAGCCTCGAGCAGGCGCTGCCCGGGATCGCCTCCGTGGAGCGCCGCAAGGTCGGCGGCTTTCGCTCCAAGCGCCGGGAGGTACGGCGGATCGCCATACCGCTCGGCGATGAGCAGTTCGAGTTGCTGCGCGAAGACCAGCGCACCCAGTGCACGCGCCACAAGGTCGTGCGTGGCATTACGTTGAGCCGCCAAGAGCTACCGATGGCCGACTGGATCGCAGCGCTCGTCGACGGCCTCACTCGCGGGGCGGAGGTCTCAGATCGAGACCGGATCGCACTCGAAGGGCTGCTGCGATGAGCCCGCTCTTCCACCGGCGCAGCGAGGAGGAGAAGGCGGCCGATCAGGCCGCCGCGGAGGCGCGGCGTGAGGCCGCCGAGCGCTCGGAGCAGCGCGCCGCCCAGTCGCTGGAGCTGATCGAACAGGGCCACATTCCAGTGGCCGCCGCCGAGCGACTGGCGCGGTTTGCGGGGGCCGAGATCGGTGCGCAAGGTTCTGAGGGGACTCTCGCCGAGACGAGCGGGCAGGCGGGCGCAACCGTGTTCAGCAGCGACCTGGCGGTGAACGAATGGAGCGCCCTCGCACGGCTCGGCGTGGAGCCGATCACGCAGGTGATGGGCTCCTCGATCTACCACGTCGGCTGGCAGCCGACCTATTACAACGTCCCGACCGAGGTGCACGTGCTGTCCAACGCCTACAACGAGAGCCGCCGCCTAGCGCTCGGGCGCCTGCTGGAGGAGGCCCAGGCGTGTCGCGCCGACGCCGTGGTCGCGGTGGAGATCACCACGGGCGCCCACGATTGGGCGCCCGGCTCGGTCGAGTTCATCGCGGTCGGCACGGCCGTGCGCCTGCCCGAAGCGATGCGCGACCCCAGCCGGCAGACCGCCCTCAGCGACCTCACCGGCCAGGAGTTCGCGCTGCTCTGTGAAGCCGGCGTACGTCCGGTTGGAATCGCCGCGCACACCAGCGTGCACTACGTCCCAGCCTCAGCCCAGACGCAGATGGCCCAGAGCAGCTTCAGCGGGGGCCTGTTGGGGGGCGGCTTGACAGGCGGCGGAGGAGGCTCGTGGGCCAACCAGGAGCTCGTCGACTTCAGCCAAGGAGTCTACGAAGCGCGCGAGAAGGCGATGGGCTTCGTCAGCGCGCAGGTACACGAGCTCGGTGGCGACGGGGTGATCGGCGTCGAGATCTCAGAGCACGGCCGCACCCACGCGGTCAAACGAGGAATGTACGAGTCCAAAGACCTCGAGGTGACCTTCCACGTGATGGGCACCGTCGTCCGCGAGGAGCCGGCGCTTGCCGCCAAGACGACTGAACCCCCACCATTACAAATCCTCTCGCTGAGCTGAATCCCCACCCCCGTCCGCTCTACTCCCTGCCCACTTCTCGCCTCTTTTTGATCTTTCTCCCTCTCCAACTTTTCCTCTCCAACATCACCAAAGGACACAACAACATGGCCTATGACCCCAGCAGCACAGAGGGTGTGCCCGAGGCTGGCACCGCGCGCCTGCAACAGAATCGCTCGGGCCTGTTCACGAGTGATCTGTCAGTCAATGAGTTCCTACTCGTCCGCCAAGCGGGATTTCAACCTCTGGGACTTGTCATCGGTAGCTCGATTTATCACATCGGCTATCAACAGGCGCAATGGAAGCAGAGCCAGGAGATGGAGGTTCTCTCCCAAGCGATGTACGAGGCGCGCGAGCTGGCGATGACGCGCATGGAGGAGGAGGCCGAGCAGCTCGGCGCCGATGGAGTCGTCGGTGTGCGCCTGGAGATCGGCCGTTATGACTGGGGTGAGAGCATGGCTGAGTTCATTGCGATGGGCACCGCCGTCAAGCACCGTGCCGGCGAGCTGCACCGCGCACCCTCGGGTCGTCCGTTCACGAGCGACCTCTCCGGCCAGGAGTTCTGGACGCTGCTGCAGACGGGACATCGCCCGGTGGGGATGGTGATGGGCTCCTGCGTCTACCACGTCGCCCACCAGGGCTGGCGCCAGTCGATCGGCAACACCGGTAAGAACGTGGAGCTGCCGAACTTCACGCAAGCGCTGTATGACGCACGTGAGCTCGCGATGGAGCGGATGCAGGCCGAGGCGCTGCAGGCCAAGGCCGAGGGCATCGTCGGCGTGCACATCAGCGAGAAGTCCCATGGCTGGGGCTCTCACGTGATCGAGTTCTTCGCTCTCGGCACGGCGATCATTCCGTCGGAGGGGATCGAGGATCACGTGATCCCCGCGCCCCAGACCGTTCTGGATCTCTCATGAGCCTCGTCTCAAGCGTTGACCGCGGCGCGGTTCGGCACATCGTGCTGAACCGCCCGGAGAAGCGCAACGCGATGAGCCAGGCGCTGCTCCTGGAGCTCGGGGATGCGCTGCGGGCGGCGGGTGACGACGCCTCCGTGCATTGCGTGGTGCTGCGCGGCGAGGGGCCCGTCTTCTCCGCGGGCGTCGACCTCGGCGAGCTCGCCTCGTTCGCGGGCGATCCCAGCGTCCTGCGGCCGTTCCGCAACGTGTTCCTCGACTGCGCGAACCTGTGCGAAGCGATGCCCAAGCCGGTCGTCTGCCAGATTCACCGCGCCTGCTTCGGCGGTGCGCTGGAGGTAGCCCTCGGCTGCGATCTGCGGATCGCCTCCGATGACGCGCAGCTCGGCCTGCCCGAGGTCAAGTTCGGGATCATCCCCGACGTCGGTGGCTCCTCGCGGCTGCCCGCGGTCGTCGGGCTCGGCCGCGCGAAGGAGCTGATCATGACCGCCCGCACGATCGATGCCGCCGAGGCACATCGCATCGGCCTGCTCAACCGTGTCGTAATCCCGGAGGATCTCGAGCAGGCCACGCAGACATTGGTGGACGAACTGCTGGCGAACGCACACGTCGCGGTCGGCCGCGCCAAGCGTGTGATGGACGCCTCCGCCCGCCCCACGCTCGCCCAGACCTTGGAGCTCGAGGTCTCCGTACAGGAGTACTGCGTGGCGGCGATGCGCGAGATGGCGCGCGAGGCCGAGGGAGCAGCTCAGACCGAGACGGTCGCCGCAGGCTAGCCCTGACCCGCCTGGATGTGAAACGTCCTCCCTATCCACGCGTTCCGCACCTAGCTCCGGCTCCGGGAGCGACAGGAGACGACCTCGTACTGTCCCGAGAGGCGTGCAAACGACTCCTGGAGAGCGGGGTCCACATCGAAGAGAAGCTCGACGGCGCGAACATCAGTCTCGCCATGGGCGATGACCGCCACATCGAAGTTGCATCACGCGGAGGACCTGGGGCGATTGATCGCGGCAACCACCTCGGTCGCGCACGCGCGTGGGCGGCTGAACGCTCCGACGCCCTGCACCGCCTGCTTGCCGATGGTCGCATCCTCTATGGCGAGTGGCTGCTCACCCGCCATAGCGTGGGTTACGACTCGCTTCCCGACCTGCTTGTGGGCTTCGATCTGTTCGAGCCAGAGGTCGGCTGGATCTCGATCCATGACCGCGACGAGCACTTACACAACGCGGGCCTGGCAACCCCGCCCGTCTTGGGCGAGTTTGACCACATCGATCTCGCGGCAGTGGATGCGCTGATCGGACCGTCGGCCTTCGGAGCGCCAAGTGTCGAGGGGCTGATCTTACGCTCGGTTCATACTCGCGACGACGCGCCAAGACTGGCAAAGCGATTGGCGGCAGGCGTCCCACGAGTGATGGACGACGCATTCGGCCCGGGTCGCGAGGAGAATCGAGTGACAGACTCGGCAGTGTCAGCCTGAGCTTGCGCTCAAGCCACCTCAGGGTCGGCAATCCTGGGGTCCCACTCGACCGGGCCGGCCACGAGCATGTGGCTGCCCAGCGGGCGGCCGAGAATCTCCTGCACACGGCGCGCGCACGCGAGCAGCCCGTCCAGGTCGATGCCGGTCTCGATTCCCATCTCCTCCAACATCGAGACGAGATCCTCGGTCGCGATGTTCCCGGTTGCGCCGGGCGGAACCGGGCAGCCGCCCAGCTCGCCGAAGCTCGACTCAAAGCTGTCGATCCCGGCCTGGAGCGCAGCCAGCACGTTGGCGAGGCCCTGGCCGCGCGTGTTGTGGAAGTGCGCGGTCAGCTCGACTGCATCTGCTGGGCTTTTCAGATGCTGGCGAATCACGGTGAAGAACTCGCCCACCTGACGCGGATTGGCCATGCCCGTGGTGTCTCCGAAGCCGATCTCCTGCGCGCCCGCGAAGTGCAGACTCTGCGCGAGGTGGAGCACACTCTCGGGCGAAACGCGGCCCTCGTAGGGGCAACCGAACGCCGTCGAGATCACAGCCTCGCAGCGCAACCCTTCCTCGCGTGCCCGCCCCAACACGACCACAAGACCCGCAAGGGACTCCTCGATCGAGCGGTTCACATTCTTCTGGTTGTGCGTCTCCGATGCCGACAGAAAGACGTTGATCTCGTCGATCTCCTCTCGGTGCTCGAGCGCCGCATCCAGGCCGCGCTCGTTCGGCACGAGCACGCTGACCGCCACGTCCTCGGGGACGTCGATCCGCGCCAGCACCTCACCGGCATCGGCGAGCTGCGGGATCACATCGGGGCGCACGAAGCTCGTGACCTCCAAGCGCTTAACGCCCGTGCGCGCGAGCGCGTCGATCAGCTCGACCTTACGCTCCGTCGGGATCGTCTCGGGCTCGTTCTGAAAGCCGTCGCGCGGGCCGACCTCACGAATGCTGACTTTGCTCGGCAAATTCACCACATCGATAGGCCACCGCTGACGTTCAGCGTCTGGCCGGTGACGTATGACGCGTCCTCGCTAGCCAGGAACGCGATCGCGGCGGCGACCTCCTCCGGCTCACCCGCGCGGCCCATCACGGTCGCATTGACCATACCCCGCTGCAGACGCTCGCCGATCTCCCCCAGCAGCTGCGGCGCGGAGTCGAACAGTGGCGTCTCGATCGGCCCCGGGGCGACTGCGTTGCAGCGCACGCGGTAGCGCGCGGACTCGCGGGCAATCGCCTTCGTGAAGCCGATCACGCCGGCCTTCGCGGCCGAGTAGACGACCGAGCCCTGCGAGCCCACGCGACCGGCCTCGCTGGCAACGTTCACGATCGTGCCCGTGCGGCGCTCCTGCATCTGCGGCAGAACCGCGTGCGTGACGGCAAGCACGCCGCGCAGGTTGACGGCAAGCACGAAGTCCCACAGCTGCTCATCGGAGTTGACAAAGAACGAGAACCGGTCGGTGCCGGCGTTGTTGACGAGCACGTCGATCGCGCCGAGCGTGTCCGCCGCCGCGGCGACCCCGGCGCGGACCGAGCTCGTGTCGGTCACGTCGAGCGCGCACCCAAACCCGTCCAGCTCAGCGGCGACCGATCTGGCGCCGTCCTCGTTGATGTCACCGATCGCCACCTTCGCGCCCTCGGCCGCCAGCCGCCGCGCGGTCGCCGCGCCGATCCCGGAGGCGCCCCCGGTGACGAGCGCCGTCTTTCCCTCAAGCCTCATCATCTCCTCGACAGCCTAACCGTCTTTGCATATGGCAATCGCGGGACTCCTATACTCACCCGCCGTGCCCCCCGCCGCGAACGATCCGGTCGCTATCGTCGGAGCCTCGGGCGCGCTGGGGTTCGGCCTGGCCGTGCGTCTCGCCCGCACCGGGGTGCCGATCGCGATCGGCTCGCGTGACGCCGGCCGCGCCTGCGAAGCCGCCGAGCGCGCGCGGGAGATCGTGCCGGACGGCTCCTTCTCCGGCTACGACAACGCCGGCGCCGTCCGCGCCGCGGACACCGTGATCCTGAGCGTGCCGTTCCGCAACCAGTCCGAGACGCTCGCCAACCTCAAGGAGGCGCTCGCGCCCAGCCAGCTGCTGATCGACGCGACCGTCCCGCTCGCCGCCGCCGTCAGCGGCAAGGCGACGCGGATGCTCGGCGTGTGGCAGGGCTCCGCCGCCCAGCAGGCCGCCGAGATGGCGCCGGAGGGCGTGCGCGTGGTATCGGCCCTGCACACCGTCAGCGCCGCCTCGCTCGCCGACCTCGAGCACCCGCTCGAGCAGGACGTGCTCCTGTGCGGCGACGCGCGCGCGGACAAGCGCGACGCGGCGCTCTTGATCGAGCGGATCGCCGGCTTGCGCTGCGTCGACTGCGGCAAGCTGGAGATGGCGCGCATCACCGAGTCGCTCACCGCTCTGCTGATCGCGGTCAACTCGCGCTACAAGGCCCACGCCGGCATTCGCCTCGCGGGGCTGCCTGACGTACCCTGGGAGTGATGAGCACAGATATCGTCGTCCTCGCCGGCGGCACCGGCGGCGCGAAGCTCGCGCGGGGCATGCTCGACGTCGTCGAAGATCCCTCGCATCTCGCCGTGATCGCGAACACCGGCGACGACATCGAGATCTACGGCGCACACGTCTCCCCCGATCCGGACCTCGTCTCCTTCTGGCTGGCCGACCTGATCGATGCGCGTGGCTGGGGCCTGCGCGACGACTCCTTTGCGGTGATGGACGCGCTGCGCGAGCTCGGCCACGATGTGTGGTTCAACCTCGGCGACCGCGACCTCGCGTGGTGTGTGGAGCGGGCGAGGCTGCGCGAGCAGGACGGCCTGCAGCCGACGGCGGCGCTCGCGCGCCTGAACGGGGCGATCGGCCTGCAGGCGCGGGTGCTGCCGATGAGCGATGACCCCGTGCGCACCTGGATCCGCACGACCACCGGCTGGCAACCCTTCCAGGAGTTCATGATCCGCCAGCGAGCCGAGGGCATCGTCGAGGGCCTCGAGTTCCGCGGCGCCGAGCAGGCAACGCCCAGCTCCGAGGCGCTCGCCGCGATCAAGAACGCCCGCGCGATCGTGATCGGGCCCTCCAACCCGCTCGCCTCGATCGCCCCGATCCTCGCCGTCCCCGGCATCCGCGAGGCGCTCCTCGCCGCGCCCGCGCCGGTCGTGGCCGTCAGCCCGATCGTCGGCGGCGAGGTCCTGAAGGGGCCGACGGCCGCGTTCATGGCGTTCGCCGCGCTGGAGTGCAACGCCGACGGGGTCGCCGACTTCTACGGCGAGCTGCTCGACGGGATCGTCGCGGACGAGAACGTGGCCCGCCTGCCGGCGCTGCAGATCGACACGCGCATGGACGACGCCGCGGCCCGCGCGCGCCTGGCCGAACGGGTCCTCGACTTCGCCGCGGCGCTCGCGAAGTAGTTCAGGCGGCGGCCGGCGGCCGGCTCTCGCGCCACGCCTGCAGGGCGTCGAGCGCGCCATAGGTGACGCGCTCGAGGAAGGTGTCGCGGTCGTTCACGTGTGGCAGCGGCTCGGCGGGCACGTCCACCTCGAGGAACTCGCAGAGCGGCTCCCAGCCGTCGGTGACCTTCCACACGAGCAGCCGCTCCGGCGGCACGGTCCGCTTGACCGCCTCGTCGTGAGCCTTGGCCTGCTCGATCAGCTCCGCCGGGGAATGGCCGGCGGCGAACGTGCCCTGCTCGCCCCAGAACATGCGGTGGACCAGCTCCAGGTAGGTGCGCCAGCGCGGGTCGATCTCGCGGCGGGCGCTCGAAAGCAGGCGGATCAGCGACTCGCCATAGCACATGTCGACGATCGTGCTGCGGAAGCTGCGCTCCCACGACTCGGGCTCGCGCACGCTCAAAAGCACCTTCGCATCCGGGTAGAAGTCCATCAGCTCGCGGTAGAAATACCCCCCGGGCCAGTCCGCGGTGGCGCCGAGGCCGGCGAACACCTCCTCCCAAACGGCCTCTCCGTCCAGCGCGCGGTTCCACAACGGGACCTGGCTGTCGAGGTCGGCCAGCACGTCGACCCAGTGGTAGCAGGACCCCAGGCCGAGCTGCTCAAGTGCAACCTTCTGCGTCAGCGTGCCCGTGCGTGGCAGGCCCGCTCCTATCAACTCAATGCTCATCTGCGATCTCCCAAGACGCCGGTAATGCGTGCAACCTACCGTGCTCGCGCTGCCGAGACCGGTGTTTGAGGGCAAATCGAGCTGCGGGCACGCGAAGAAGTCAGTAAGAACGCCGCCTTGGCACCAGATAATGTCCAGTTTGCGCATATCGTCGAAACCACAACTTGGACGGCGCTGGCCGGTTTCACAGTACGTCCACCGGCAGACAAGGAGTCTCGACTGTGTACAACGGCTCGAATCGCGGCACCGGAGGATCGGTTCTCGTCGATCCGCTGCCAGCTACTCGCGGACACATCCACCGCGCCGGCACACGCATCGCCGCGATCGCGGTCTCCCACCCCGAGGAGATCCTCACGCAGGAGCAGGTGCTCGAGCACCTGGGGCTGAAGGGCGACGAGTTCGCCGAGCGAATCTTCGCGCGCAGCGGCGTCAAGCGCCGCCACCTGGACCTCAGCGAGGACTTCCTGGGGAAAACTTTGCAGGGACGCGCCCAGCAGATCGAGCAAAACCTGCTGCGCCACTCGATCCACGCGGTCGACGCGCTCGAGCTCGACCCGCTCCAGATCGGCACGGTAGTCAGCTCGAGCCTGTACTCGCTCGGCTGTCCGACGCTCGCCCACCAGGTCGTAGACCACTACGGGATGAATCCGAGCACCGACAAGTACCACATCAGCGGCGTGGGCTGCGCGAGCGGCGTGCCGTTGATGCGCCTGGCGATCCAGACGATGCGCGAGCAGCCGGGCAAGCAGGCGCTGGTCGTGGCGGCCGAGAGCATGAGCGGCATCCTCACGCCCGCCACACCAGAGGACCCAAGGGCCAAGACGGTGGGCTCGGCGCTGTTCGGCGACGGCTGCGCCGCGGCCGTGCTCTCCAGCGACCCCGACACGGACGGTCCGGTGATCGTCGACTCGCAGGTCCATCAGATCGCCGGAACGCTCGACGCCGTCCGCCTGGACCTCACCGCCGAGGACAGCTACCTGCACCTCGCCCGGGAGCTGCCGGACATCGGCGGGGCGGCCCTGCCGGAGGTCGTCGCCGAGTTCCTGCGCCGCAATCAGCTCGAGCGCTCGGACATCGATCACTGGATGGCCCATCCCGGCGGCAGGCGCATCGTCGAGAACGTACAAAGTGCGCTCGAGCTCTCCGAGAACGACCTTGCCACAAGCTGGAGCGCGCTGGCCGAGCACGGCAACGTGGGCACGCCCTCGATCTTGTACGTGCTCAAGGACACAATCGCGCGCTACGAGCCCGAGCCCGGAGAGCGCGGACTGATGATCACGATCGGCCCCGGGGTGGCCCTGGGGTTGATGCTGCTCGGCTGGTAAACCGGCCTCGCGCGCAGACGCTCGCTAGCCTCCGTCGAATCATGCGTACCGTCGCGATCCTGCCCGTCAAGCACTTCGCCCAAGCCAAGCAGCGCCTAGGCGCAAGCGTCGCCGATCCGCTCCGGCTGGAGCTCGCGCGCGCGATGGTCGGCGACGTGCTCGCGGCGCTCGCCGAAACCGCTTCGATCGAGCGTACGATCGTCGTCACCGGCGAGCCGTCAGTGGTCGAGGTGGCGCACGCACAGGGAGCAATCGTGATCGACGACACCGCGGGATACGGCCAAAGCGCCGCCGTGAACCTCGGCATCGAGCGTGCACTCACCGAGGGAATGGAGCGTGCACTGTGCGTCCCTGGTGACTGTCCGACGCTCGATCCCCAAGAGCTTGCGGCGCTGCTGAGCTCGCCCGCAAGCGACGAGCCTGAGGTCGTGATCGTTCCCGACCGGCACGGAACCGGCACCAACGGTCTGCTGCTCGCACCCCCCCGCGCGATCCCCCCCAGCTTTGGGCCTGGCAGCTGTGAGCGCCACCGCGAACTTGCGATTGCCGCTGAGGTCTCCTGGCGCATCGAGCGGCCGGCGTCGCTGCTGTTGGACATCGACACCGGCGAGGACCTCGATGCGCTGCGTGCGCGACTCTCCGCAGAGCGCCTCGGAGCCTCCCGCACTCGAGCAGTGCTCGACCGCACCGCGGCCGACGAACGATCCGTCATCACGACTCCCGCCTGAGACGGAGCAGATCGTGGCGAGCCTCTCAGCCCGCGCCCTTAGTGACCTTCCCGAGGTGCGCTCCGGTGACGACCTCGCGGTGCTGATCGTGAACGCACTGCATGAGGAGCGCGAGCAACCCGTGCGTCTCCTGCACGACGGGCAGATCGTGGTGATCGCGCACAAGGTCATCTCCAAGGCCGAGGACGCGGTGGTCGACCTGGCGACGGTGACACCAGGGGAGGCCGCTTTGGAGATGGCCGCGGAGCAGAACAAGGACCCGCGCGGGGTGCAGGTCGTGCTTGACCAGTCCGCGGAGATCCTCCGCGCCGCCAACGGAGTGCTCATCAGCCGCACCCATCACGGCTTCGTCTGCGCCAACGCAGGCGTCGACGCCTCCAACACGGGCGGGGCGAGCGAGACCGGGGCAGGCGAGACCGAGACCCTGATCGTGCTCCCCCGTGACCCCGACGCCTCCGCCCGGGCCCTGCGCAAGCGCTTGCGCGAGCTGACCGGGGCTCACCCCGCGGTGCTGATCACTGACAGCTTCGGCCGCGCCTGGCGCCACGGGCAGTGCGACGTTGCGCTCGGCTGCGCAGGCATGTCCCCTTTAGAGGACTGGCGCGGGCGCACCGACTCGGTCGGCCTGGAGCTACGCGCCACCTGGATCGCCGTGGCCGACGCCGCCGCCGCGGCCGCCGACCTCGCTCGCGCCAAGGACTCGCGCGAGCCCGTCGTGTTGATCGACGGGCTGGCGCGGTTCGTCACCGCGGAGGACGGCCCCGGCGCTGTGGCGCTGTTGCGGCCCTTGGAGGAAGACCTGTTCCGTTAGACCCAGGCGGCGGATCAGACCGGCGCGGCGGCGCTCAGCTGCATGCGGAGAAACGGCAGCACGGCCTGCGCGACACGCTGTGGATCGTCCTGGAACGGCCAGTGTCCGCTGTCCGGCATGATCGCCACGTCTTGCACCTCGAAGAAGTCCCGCTGACGCTCGGCGAACCCGACACCGATGAAGGGATCCTTGGCGCCCCACACCACCAGCGCCGGCTTGTGCAGCTCGGCCATCGCCGCGCCGAGCTCTGCCGCCGTGCTCCCCGGATCAGGCGTGGCTCGGTAGAGCTTCAGCACTGTGCGCCGCGTACCGCGGTCGTAGTCGTCGTACATCTTGTCGACGAACTCCGGGGGCAGCCCCTTCGGGTTGGCCTTCTCCATCGCGCGGCGCCACGCAGGGCGTGGGATCCAGGCCTGCGTCAGCTCGCCGAGCACCGGCGTGCGCCAGCGCCTGGCCATCCTGTGCCAGGTGTAGCCGGGCATGACACCGATGTTGATCAGCACGACGCTTGCCCACATGTCCGGATGCTGCAATCCCCAAAACAAGCCGAAGGGGCCGCCGAAGTCGTGTAGGACAAGATGCACGCGCTCGATTCCGAGCTCCTTCAGCGCGCCCTGCAGGAAGTCCGCGTAGGAGGACACCTGGTAGTCGAAGTCTTGCGGCTTGTCGGCTTTGCCGAAACCCGGCATGTCCATCGCCACGGCCCGCCCCAGCTCGCCTGTCGCGTCCACAAGCGCGGTCCAGTCGGTCGAGGAACCGGGATTGCCATGCACGAACACGACCGCCTCGCGCTCGTCCTGCGGTCCCGCTTCGATGACCGGCGAGCTCAGGCCGCCGACCACGATCCTCCGTGCGCGCGGCATCTCAGGCGCTCCCCGACTCCGCCGAGCGAACCGGCTGGGAAGAGCGCCATGAGAGCGCGTGGCGCGCGTTTACGTACGCCGCGCGCGGGATCCCCGAGACCAACATCCGCGCCGGGGAGATGTTGCGTGATCCGAACGCCTCGAAGGTGCGAGACAGTCGCTCGTCGCGCGTGGCCGCGGAGAACAGCATCCGCTCGCCGAGATTGAGCTTGCGAGCGGTGGAATAGCCGGTGATCATCGCGGTGTGGCCGCGCAGGCCACGAGCATAACGGCGGCGGTAGCGCTCCAGACCCTGCTCCAGGGACTCAGCCCCCGACATCGCCGGGGCGATGCTGTCGGCGAGCCATTCAGCGGACTGGAAGGCGAAGCCGCAGCCGATGCCCCACAGCGGATCCAGCGCGCCCGCTGCATCACCGGCGAGCGCGAGACCGGGAGCCGTGAGGGCGTGGGTCACGGTGGTCATGTCGATCTTGCCCGTGACCTCTCCGACCAGGCGCGAGGCGAGGATCGGAGGGGCCTCCGGCACGGAGGCCACCATTGCCTTCAGCGCCGCCTCGGGGTCGGCGCGGAACTCGGGCAGGCGCTCCATGCTTGGCATCACGGCGTAGAGGACCAGGTCGCTGTCGGTGGGGAACGCCGCGGCCATATCCGGGTCGAGCAGCCACAGCGCCGGACCGGGGTAGGTGGCCGGCCGGGGCCCTTCGAAGTAGCCGCCGTAGGCGAAGCGCCCGTGGCGCTTGGTCTTCGTGGGCACCTCCGCGAGCTTGGCCACGCGCGAGTCGCGGCCATCGGCCCCAACGATGAGGCGCGCGCGCAGCGTCAGCGTCTCACCCTGAGGGTCGCGCGCCTGCACGCCGCACACCGAGCCTCCCTCGCGCAGGAGCTCACGCGCGGTGTATCCGAGGATCAGATCCACCCCGGGGGTCTCGGCTGCCAGCTGGCGAATCAGGGGGTCCAGGCGCTCGCGGCGCAGGTTGACCCCCATCGGAACCGAGCTCTTGGCGGGCGGTTCGATCCAGCCCCAGCGGGTCCACAGGCGCGCGCGTCCCCGCAACGCGCCCATCTGCATCATCCGCTCCAGCAGCCCGAGCCGTTCCAACGTGGGCACGGCGGAGGACTGGATGTAGTGGGTACAGATCCGCTTGAACGCACTGGCGTCCGGGCGCTGCTCGATCAGCGCCACGCGCGCGCCGGCCCTGGCGAGCAGGATCGCCGTGGTGCAGCCGGCGAGGCTGGCGCCGACGATCGCCGCGTCGTAGTCGCTTGCGCCTGCGCCGTGCCCTGGCGTCTTGGCGGCACTCGCCGCGACGGGGTCCGCGACAGCAGCGATGATGCCCTCCGCCTGTGCTGAATCGGCCATCTCAATCAGCTCCTTCCGGTCACGCCCATCGGAGAAGTGGCGCACACTCTATAGTTCGGGGCGGACTATACAGGACGAACTATGAAAAGCAAGCCGATCCGACTCACCACAACCTCCTATGCCGTAATGAGCCTGCTGAAGATGCTCGGCGAGGCCACTCCATATGACCTCAAGCAGGCGCTGGAGCGCTCGATCGAAAACTTCTGGCCGGTGCCGCACACCACCTTCTACGACGAGCCGGCGCGCCTGGCGCAGGCCGGCTACCTCTCGCAACGCCAGGAGTCCGGCGGGCGCCGGCGCAAGCGCTACTCGCTGACCGACAGCGGCCGCGAGGCGTTGCGTGCCTGGGCCGTGACCCCCGGGGCGGGACCGCCGCAGTATCGCGACGAGGGCATGCTGAAGGTGTTCGCGGGCGCCGACCCGCAGGCGGTCTACGCCGGCCGCGGCGACTGGCACCGTGCCAAGCTGGCCGAGCTCGAGGGATACCTTCAGAGCCTGCGCGCCGTACCCCAGAAGCTGCGCGCGGAGGAGTGGCGTGGAGCAGAAGCGACACTGGTGGCCGGAATCGACTACCAGCATCAGATGATCGACACCATCGAACGCCTGATCGAGCGCCCGTCTCCTCAGTGATGCCGCAGTGGCACCTGCGTGTCACCCGGAAGATCAGGCGGCCGCGGGCACCCCGCCCACGTCCCTCAGCGGATAACGACGCCGGACCTCGTATAGCGTGCTGCGCTCGGCCGCCGGCCTGCCGGCCTCGTGCGCTGCGGCGACGAGCTGGTCGGGATCCAGGCGAGTACCGTGGTAGGAGCCCGCCAGGCGGCTGATCGACTCCTCCATCAGCGTCCCCCCCAGGTCGTTCACGCCCCAGCGCAGGGACTCGGTGGCCGTCTCGATCCCCATCTTCACCCAGCTCGCCTGCAGGCTTCCGATCGTGCGGCCGAGCGCCAAGCGGAAGACGGCAGTGTGCTTGAGGTTCTCCTCGCGTGAGATCTCCTCCACACCGTGCGTGCGCCCGAGCAGCGTTTGGAACGGGATGAACGACAACGGCACGAACTCGGTGATCCCGCCGGTGCGTTCCTGCAGCTCGCGGATCACCCTCATGTGCTCGGCCAGCTCCCACGGCTCCTCGATGTGGCCGAACATCACCGTCGAGGTCGAGCGCAGCCCGGCGTTGTGGGAGGCCTCGATGATCTCCACCCAGCGCGCCACCGGCAGCTTGTTCGGGCTGATCCGTTCGCGCACACCGTCGTGCAGCACCTCCGCGGCGGTCCCCGGCGTGGACCCCAGGCCGGCGTCTTTCAGCTGGGCGAATACCTCGGACGGAGGCAACCCGGAGATGTCGCACATGTGGGCGATCTCCATCGGGCTGTACGCGTGCAGATGCAGATCGGTCCCGGCCTCGCGCGCAGTCTCCCTGGCGAACCTCAGCCAGCCGAGGTAATCCTCCAGCTGCCAATCCGGATGGATGCCCGACTGGATGCACAGCTCGCTCGCGCCGTACTCGATCGCCTCGTTCACACGTCGCGCGAACTCCTCGCGGTCGTGCTCGTAGGCGTCGGGCGAGCGCTTGCCCTGGCCGAACCCACAGAACGCGCAGCCGACGACGCAGACGTTCGACACGTTGATGTTCCTGTTCACCACAAACGTCACCGTCTCCCCCGCCAGTTCCTCGCGCAGCTCGTCCGCCGCCTCGCGGATCTCCTCGATCGCCTCCTCGCGCGTCTCCGCGAACAGCGCCGTCAGCTCGTCGGCGCTCAGCGCGATCCCGTCGCGGCCCTTCGCAATCGCGCTCGCCACCAAATCGGGGCGGATCGGGGCGGGCGGGTCGGTGCGGCCTGATCCGCGCCGCGGGATGAAGCTCCAGTACTTGACCTTGATCGTGTCCATCACCGCCGGCGCGATCCAGCTCGGCTCGATGTACTGCGGGTACACGCACAACCGCTCGGTCAGCGCCACGCCGTCCTTCTGCAGCTGCTTGCGCACCTGGTGCGGCGAGGGGAACGGATGCTCGGGGGAGATGTGATCGCCGTTCGCGCTCAAACCGCCCAGATCGGTCGCGCCCACCTGCACGAGCTCGCCCCACCAGTCGGCGAGGTTCGGCGGGATCTGGATACCGACGTCTCCCATCAGCCGCCGCGTCTCGGCGATCAGGCGCTTCATGTCCTCGATGCTCACCGCGCAGGCCCAGTCGGGTAATGGCAGTTCCGGCCTCACGTGAGTCGGATCATCCTCGACACCCGTGCGCCAGTACTCGCGCGCGGCCGCGTCGGCGATCTCGGCGGGCTCTTCGCCGTAGTAGCTCTGGTGGGGGACGAAATTCTGCAGGATCACCTCCTGTATGTGGCCATGCCGAGCGTGCGCAGCCGCGAGCGCTTCGAGGGATTCGATCCGCTCCTGCTCGGTCTCGCCGATCCCGACGAGGATGCCGCTCGTGAACGGGATCTTCAGCTCGCCGGCTGCCTCGATCGTCTCCAGGCGCCTGGCGGGATGCTTGGTCGGCGAGCCGGCGTGGACGGTCTGCATCAGCCGCTCCGACACCGACTCCAGCATCAGTCCTTGCGAAGCGGTCACCTCGCGCAATCGCGCCAGATCCTCACGCGGGAGCACGCCCAGGTTCGTGTGCGGCAACAGGCCGCGCTCGAGCGCCCGTTCGCACGCCCACACAACGTATGCGGTGAAGTCTTCGTGCCCGTACTCGATGAGTTTCGCGGCCACCTGCGGGTTGACCTCGGGGCGCTCGCCGGTGAGCACGAGCAACTCCTTCACCTGGCGCTTGACCGCGCCGTCGAGGATCCCCAAGACCTCCTCGGGCGCATACAGGTGCGCCTTGTGCGTCGCGAACGCGCAGTACTTGCAGTAGCACCGGCACGTCCGCGACAGCGACAGCGTCAGATTGCGTGAGAAGGTGACTCTGCGGCGCACTCTGCGCAGTGTATGACCACTGCGGGGTCCGTCCGACCCGGATCGTAAGTTGGCGACATGTCCGAAGACACCCTGCGTCGCGCGGTCGCCGAGATGATCGGCGCGTTCACGCTCACCTTCGTCGGGGCCGGTGCCGCCGCGGCCGCCGGTGTCGCCCACGACACCACCCTGATCGGCGTGGCCATCGCCAACGGGCTCGCGATCGGCGTGATGGTCTGCGCGCTCGGCTACATCTCGGGCGGGCACTTCAACCCCGCGATCACGTTCGGCTTCCTGATCACCCGCCGGATCAAGCCGGCGCTCGCGGGCGTCTACTGGGTCGCGCAGTTCGGCGGTGCCGCGCTCGCCGCACTGCTCGTCCGGGAGCTACTCCCGCGCGCTACGACCGAAGCTGTGAATCTCGGCGTGCCCGCGCTCGGCCACGGCGTGGACGCCAGCTCCGGGTTTCTGCTCGAGGCGGTGCTCACGTTCTTTCTCGTGCTCGTCGTGTTCGGCGCGGCCGTCGACACGCGCGGCCCCTTCAACGCCGTCGCCGGACTGGCGATCGGCCTCACGATCTCGATCGACGTGCTCTTCGGCGGGCCGTTCACCGGGGCCGCGATGAACCCTTCGCGCGCCTTCGGACCGCAGCTCGTCGGCGATCACTGGGCCAACGGCTGGGTTTGGTACGTAGGGCCGGTGCTGGGCGCGGCGGTCGCGGGGCTGCTCTACGAGTTCCTGTACCTGCGCCCAGCCGCGTCAGAGCAGACAGGCCCACCCGAGACGGGCGTGCTCGAGCCCGGCATCAGCAGCGACCCCGCGGCAAGCTGAGAGGCGCTGCGCGCGCTGCACCCGCACAGCGCACCGTTACACAGCACAGGTTTCATCCTCCCCCGTGGCGTGAGAACCAGGCGGCCCCGGGGGACTATCCTCCGCCGTCACATGAGATCCGCAACCCGTGTCTACCTCGCCCGTCACGGCCAGACCGCCTACAACCTGGAGGGTCGCTTCCAGGGTCAGCAGCCCGTGCCGCTCGACGACACCGGCCGCGAGCAGGCCGGCGAGCTGGCCGAGCGTGCCGCCGGCTACGAGTTCGCGGCGCTCTGGTGCAGCCCGCTGCTGCGCGCGCGCGAAACGGCGGAGATCGTCTCGGCGAGGATCGGACTGCGACCACGCGAGGACGCGCGGCTGATGGAGACCGACGCGGGCGACTGGACCAACCGCAGCTTCGCCGACGTACAGGCGGAAGCGCCCGAGCTGTTCGAGAAGTTCTTCACCGGCGATCCCTCCTTCGCGTTCCCCGGCGGAGAGTCGTTCGCCGCGCAGGAGGTGCGCGTCGAGGCAGCGCTGCGCGACGTCGAAGCAGGCGCGCTGCCGGCGCTCGTCGTCTGCCATGGGATGGTGATCCGCGCGGCGCTCTCGGCGCGTGGCGGCGAATGGCTTCCGAACGGCCAGCGCGTGCTCAACGGCGCGATCGTGCCACTCGACCCGGCGGCTGCGGAGCGGCAGCGCGCCGACCTCGGGGACGAGGACGCGACGGTGGCGAGCTAAGCGGCTGTCGAGCTGTGCGCGTTCTGGGACGGGTTAGCTGACCAGGCTCGTGACTAGCGCCGCACCCTCGCGGGCCATGCGTGAGCGGGGAACCACGAGGTCGAATCCGGCCTCCTCAGCGCGCTCGCGTACCGAGACATCCACGTGCGCGTAGAAGCCGAGGGTGTGCGTCTGCGCGAGGACGCCCTCGCGCGAGAGCGCTTCCACGAGCGCCGGGCCATCCAGAGCGTCGGTCGTGAGGTCCACTACGAGGACGGCGACGGCCGGCGCGGTAGCGTCCCTGAGACGGTCCCGTACGCGGTTCTCGTCCCCGACCAGCTCGACCTCGTCCCCGGCCGCCACGAGCATGCCCAGTACCTGCGAGCCGAACAGCAGGTCCGGGACCAGCGCCACCACACGCGCCATTGAAAACGCCTACTGCGCGCGCAGGCGCCGGAAGTCTTCGCGCACCGACTGCGGGCGGCCCCACATCTGCGTGACCTCGGCCCGTCCCTCGCGCACCTCGCGCACGACCAGCTCACCCTCGATGCCGGCGTCGTCGAGCAGTCCGAGTGTGCCGTGGACGGTGAGCGCCGAGGCGGCGTGGCCGAAGCGGTGGGCGACGAGCAGCCGCCAGTGCCAGTCGTGGTGTGAGTAGGGCTGCGCGTTGCAGGTCGTCAGGTAGACGGCGGCGTCGATGTAGAGCGACTCGTCCAGCAGCCGCAGGTCGAGCTCGAGGTCGGTCCAGTCATCGGGGAGCGAGTCGACGATCGTCTGGAATGTCTCCGCGAGGCCCATCTTCGGTGAAGCCTAGCGTGGCTATCCTCGAATCAGTGGCTGCCACCGACACCACCCGTCTCGACGCCGAGTATCTGACGCTCACCGACGGCTGCGGTCTGGTCGACCGCTCCGAGCGGGGCAAGCTCGCCCTGACCGGTCCGGGCCCGAAGGAGTTTCTCGCTGGACAGGTGACGAACGACACCGAGGCGCTCACCCCCGGGGGCGGTTGCTACGCCGCCTTTCTCACACCGAAGGGCAAGATGCTCGGCGATCTGCGCCTCCTGGACCTCGGCGACGAGCTGTTTCTGGATACCGAGCGCGTGGCGCTGCAAGCCCTGTTCGACATGATCCGCCGCTTCAAGATCGGCTACGACGTGCAGTTGCACAAGCGCACGGTCGAGTACTCGCTGCTCTCGCTGATCGGGCCGACAACCCAAGCAACTGCCGAACATACCGTCGCGGGTTCGATCGCGTCTGAGCGAGCCGGCGAGCACGATCTGGAAGCGCTCGCGCTTCCGGACACCGAGCACGCGAACGTTCACGCTGAGATCGAGGGCGTGCCGGTCATTTTCGTCCGCACCGATGTCGGGATTGACGTCATCTGCGACGCCACCGCCCAGGAAACCGTGCGCGAAGCGCTGATGAATGCGGGGGCCAAGCCCGTGAGCGAGGCGGCCGCGGAGATCGTCCGCGTCGAGCATGGCCGGCCGCGCTACGGAGTCGACCTCGACGAGACCGTCATCCCCCAAGAGGCCGGCCTGAACGAGCGCGCGGTGAGCTTCACGAAGGGCTGCTACGTCGGTCAGGAGACCGTCGCACGCCTCTACTACAAGGGCAAGTCCAACCGTCACCTGCGCGGCCTGCGCCTGAGCGCACCGGCCGAGCCGGGCGCGGAGCTGCGCCTGGGCGAGCGCTCCGTCGGCCGGCTGACGAGCTCCGTGCGCTCCCCCGCCCACGGCCCGATCGGCCTGGCGCTCTTGCGCCGCGAGGCCGAGCCTGGAGCGAGCGTCTCCGTCGGCGAGCACGGTGTCGAAGCCGAGGTCATCGAGCTCCCGTTCGCGGCTCGGTAAGCCTCCGAAGGCCCGCCCCGGATAGGATTACCGCCGAATCCCGATCCCAACACGCGAGGTCCAAATCACCGTGGCAATCGATCTGCAACAAGTCTCCGAGGTTCTCGTCGAACCCGGTGAGCTGCCCAAGACGATGTCCGCCTGGGTGATCCGCGAGGAGCGCTTCGGCGAACCGAAGGACGCCTTCCAGCTCGAGGAGATCGAGGTGCCCGAGCCGGGCGCGTTCGAGGTGATCGTGCGCGTGATGGCCGCCGGCGTGAACTACAACAACGTGTGGGCGGCGCTCGGCAAGCCGGTGTCGGTGATGCGCTATGGCGACCACCCCGAGTTCGGCCACCACATCGGCGGCTCCGACGCGTCGGGGATCGTGTGGAAGGTCGGCGCCGGCGTCACGCGCTGGAAGGTCGGCGACGAGGTCGTCGTGCACTGCAACCAGGCCTCCTACGAGGACCCCGAGGTGCACGGCCTCGACCCGATGGCCGCGCCCTCGCAGAAGATCTGGGGCTACGAGACGACCTGGGGCTCGTTCGCCCAGTTCACGAAGGTCCAGGCCCAGCAGCTGCTGCCCAAGCCGAAGGCGCTCACCTGGGAGGAGTCGGCCTCCTATGGCCTCGTCTACTTCACCGCCTACCGCATGCTGCTCACCCGCTGTCAGATGCAAGCAGGCGCGAACGTGCTGATCTGGGGCGCGGCCGGCGGGCTCGGCGTGTTCGCCACCCAGCTATGCGCCGCGGCGGGCGCCAACTGCGTGGGCGTGGTCTCATCGGAGGAGAAGGGCGAACTGGTCAAGCGCCTCGGCGCCGTGGACTACATCAACCGCGACGAGTTCGCGGGGATGATGCGCAAGGGCGGCGAGTCAGAGGTGGAGGAGGCCGCGCGCTTCAAGGTCTCGCGCGCGTTCGCCAAGCGCGTCAAGGAGATCCTCGGCGACGCGCCCGACATCGTCTTCGAGCACGTCGGCAAAGCAACCTTCCCGACGTCGGTGTTCACCGCCAAGACGTTCGGCAAAATCGTGATCTGCGCCGGCACCACGGGCATCGACCTCGACTTCAACGTCGCCTACCTGTGGATGCGTCAGAAGGAGATCCTCGGCTCGCACTTCGCCAACGCGTACGAGTGCACGAAGGCCAACGAGCTGATCGAGTCCGGCCAGATCCGGCCGGTGCTGTGGCGCACGCTCGGCTTCGAGGGCGTCGCCGAAGCGCACCAGCTGATGCTCGAAAACAAGCACCTCGGCAAGATCTCGATCCTCGTCGGCGCGACCGAGGAGGGCCAGGGCAAGACCGCCGATGGACCCGGCGCGATCCACGCGGAGGTGGGCGCCTGATGGCCGATAGCCGGCACCATACGGCGTCCTCCCTCGCTCGTGTGCCTAGCACACTTCGCTCAGTGCGTCCTTGTCTGGCTTGGCTCTCGGACATCAGGGGGCCACTAATAGAACGAGAGGTGAGTATCTGATGGCCGGCACGGTGATCATCCCCTGGTACTCGACGGGCTTCCGCGGCGCCGACCTCGAGACCGCGCTGAACGAGGTGGCAGCCACGGCGCTGCGCTACGGCGCCAGCTCCTACGCGGTCTACCGTGCCCGCGATGACCGCTACAAATTTCAACAGCTCGCCTGCTTTGAGGAGAAACTCGACTGGGAGCGGTATTGGGCCGGACCGGAGATGACCGACTTCCGCGTGACCCACTCCAGCTGGTACCAGGTCCCGGTGCTCTACGGCTGGTGGGACCTGACCGCGGGCGGCGCGCTCGTCACCCCTACCGCAACCACCGGCCACGGCAACGGGGCGGGCAACGGGGCGCACCATCCCATCGAAGGCGAGAGCGCCTAAGTCCGAAGAAGAAACGCTCCTGAGACAGCCGCCTCAGCCTTGCTCTAAAGGCGCCATCGTGAGCCCCGCACCCTTCAGCTGCTCCCAGTAGTGCTCCGCGATCTCCTGATGGCCGCTGTATACGATCGCCTGCCCCGAGTTGTGAATCGCCTGCGCGAGCCGGTGCCCGCGCTCCAGCGTCGTCGCGGGGATGTATCGCGCCAGGGTGCGGGCGACGTGATCGAAGGTGTTGTGGTTGTCATTGCGCACGATCACCCGCCAGGAGTAGCCCAGGCCGCTTCCCGGCGATCCGATCCGCGGCAGCTCGGTCGTTTGGCCAGTCATCATGCGGCAGGATAAACGCCCAGCCCTACAATTGTCTGTATGAGAGGCGAGGAAGCCCCCCGGCTGGAGCAGCCCGACCGGCCCTGGATGATGCGCACCTATGCCGGTCACTCGACGGCAAAGGCCTCGAACGTTCTATATAGGGGCAACCTCGCGAAGGGGCAGACGGGACTGTCGGTCGCCTTCGACCTGCCGACCCAGACCGGGTACGACCCCGACGACGAGCTCGCGCGGGGTGAGGTCGGCAAGGTCGGCGTGCCCGTGGTCCATCGCGGCGACATGGCGACTCTGATGGACGGTATCCCGCTCGGGGAGATGAACACCTCGATGACGATCAACGCCACCGCCGCCTGGCTCTTGGCGCTATATATCGTCGCCGCCGAGCAGCAGGGTGTCGCTCAGACAGAGCTCCAGGGGACGACTCAGAACGACATCATCAAGGAGTTCCTCGCGCGCGGCACCTACGCCTTCCCACCCGCGCCCTCGATGCGGTTGATCGCCGACATGATCGCCTACACGGTCGAGCACGTCCCCAAGTGGAATCCGATCAACATCTGCTCCTACCACTTGCAGGAGGCTGGCGCCACGCCGGTGCAGGAGATCGCCTACGCGATGTCCAACGCGATCGCCGTGCTCGACGCAGCGCGCGAGCGCGTCGAAGCAGCCCACGCGAACGACGAGGCGGCCGCGCGGGAGCTGATGGGACAGGTGTTCGGACGGATCTCCTTCTTTGTCAACGCCGGCGTGCGCTTCATCGAGGAGCACGCCAAGCTGCGCGCAATGTCGACCCTGTGGGAGGAGCTCGGCCGCGAGCGCTACGGCGTGACCGACCCCAAGCACCTGCGCTTTCGCTATGGCGTCCAGGTCAACTCCCTGGGCCTGACCGAGGCCCAGCCGGAGAACAACGTCCAGCGCATCGTCCTGGAGACGCTCGCGGTTACGCTCGGGCGCGACGCCCGAGCCCGAGCGATCCAGCTGCCGGCCTGGAACGAGGCGCTCGGTCTCCCCCGCCCCTGGGATCAGCAGTGGTCGCTGCGCATCCAACAGGTGATGGCCTACGAGACCGACCTGCTGGAGTACCCCGACATCTTCGAGGGTTCGGTTGTGATGGGCGGGCTCGTCGCGGAGCTGCTGGACGGCGCCCGCGCCGAGATCGCCGTCGTCGCCGAGCACGGCGGGGCCGTGGAGGCGGTCCCCTACATGAAGGGCGCTTTGGTCGACTCCCATCGGCAGCGCATCCACCGAATCGAGTCCGGCGAGCAGGTCGTCGTCGGGCAGAACCGCTTCGCGGAGACGGCCGTCTCACCGCTGACTGACGACGCCGAGGGCGGCATCCTCGTCGTCGACCCCGCCGTCGAGGCCGAACAGATCGAGGCCGTGCGCCGCTGGCGTTCGGAGCGCGACCAGGAGGCCGTCGACGAGGCGCTCGCGGACCTCGCCCGGGTCGCCGCGGATGAGGCCTCGCGTGAGAACCTGATGATCCCGACGATCGCCGCCGCGCGGGCGGGCGCGACGACCGGCGAGTGGGCGCACACGCTGCGCGAGGTGTTCGGTTCATACCGCGCCCCCACGGGCGTCGGCGAGGCCAGCGGGCACGAAACGCCCGACGCGGAGCTGACGGAGCTGCGCGAGGAGGTCTCGCGGCTGCAGGAGCGCCTCGGCCGGCGGCCGAAGATCCTCGTCGGCAAGCCCGGCCTCGACGGACACTCCAACGGCGCCGAGCAGATCGCCGTGCGTGCACGCGACGCGGGCATGGACGTGGTCTACGAAGGGATCCGCCTGACCCCCGCCCAGATCGCCGCCTCGGCGCTGCAGGAGGGCGTGCACCTGATCGGGCTCTCGATCCTCTCCGGCTCCCATCGCGAGCTGATCCCGGCAGTGGTTGAGGCGTTGCGCGAGGCCGGGGTGACGGCGCCGGTGGTCGTGGGGGGGATCATTCCCGAGCAAGACGTTGAGCCACTGAAACAGGCCGGGGTGGCCTGCGTGTACACGCCGAAGGACTTCGATTTGACGCGGATCATGCGAGACATCGTGGAGTTGGTGAGCAGCGGCAGCGCGTCCGGTAATGGCGCCACCATGCACAACGGCGACGGCTCCGCCGCGAACAATGCCGCCGCCTCCAACGGCAGCGGCTCCGGCAGCTCGGCCCACGTGGCGTGAGCGACGACGGGACGGTGCTCGGCGCGCGACTGCGCGAGCGCGACCTGAGCGCGGCGCCGGCGGCGCTGAACCTGCTGGAGAGCGCCACGACCGCCGACCGCGAGCAGGCCGCGGCGCTGCTGCGTGAGGTCTCACCCCAGGCGCTCGGGGGTGAGGCGCCGGGACACGTGATCGGGATCACCGGGCCCCCGGGCGCAGGCAAGTCGACGCTGCTCTCGGCTTTGCTGCACGCCTGGCGGGGTCAGGGCCTGACAGTCGCGATGCTGGCCGTCGATCCGAGCTCGCGCCGCTCCGGCGGCGCGCTTTTGGGCGATCGCGCGCGGATTGAGTTCGACGCGGCCGACCGCGGGGTCCTGATCCGCTCGACAGCCGCCGGCGAGCGCCTCGGTGGCCTGGCATGGCCCACGCGCGCGGCGGCCCACGCGCTGGCTGCGGCGTTCGACGTGGTCGTGATCGAGACCGTCGGCGTCGGCCAGGCCGAGACGGAGATCGTCGACGTCGCCGACACCATCGCCGTGGTCGTCCAGCCCGGCAGCGGCGACGCGCTCCAGTTCCTCAAGTCCGGGATCATGGAGATTCCCGATGTGCTCGTCGTCACGAAGGCCGACCTCGGCCAGCTGGCAGTGCGCACCCGCCGCGATCTGAGCGCGGCGCTGCGGTCGCTCGGCTCGCGCTCCACCCCCGTGCTCGCGGTCTCCTCGCTGCCGCCGCCCGAGGGCGTCGACGAGTTGGTCGCGGCACTTGCGGAGCACCTCGCTGGTCTGGACCTCGCCGCGCGGCGCCTGCGGGCGCGCCGGACCGGGGCGCTGGCGGACTTCGTCGCCGAGCACGGCTCACGCGGGCTGCGCGCGCTCGGCGGGCGCCACGCGGCGCTCGAGCTGCTGGCCGCGCAGGACCCGGGCCTCGATGTGCCCGCGCTGGTGGCGATCCTCGAGCAGAGCAGCGAGGCCCCGGATGGCGCGTGACCTGCTGATGATCCTCGGCGCATTCGTCGCCGCGAGCCTGCTCGCGGGCGCGCTCGGCGCGAGCAACCTCGGCACTGCGCTCGCCTTCGGCCAGATGGCGCTGGCCGCGACGACCGTCTATGTGCTGCTAAAGCGCTAGCGCTCGATCGCCGGGCAGCGCCGGGAATGTAAGGCGTCCGTTCGGCGTCATGAAACGTTAAGAAAGCCGTACTAGCTTCTTCTCGCCACACCCTCCCCCATGTTGATCCTGATCCTCTTTGCGGTTCTCGCAGGCGCCGGTACGGCGCTGTCGCCCTGCGTGCTGCCGGTGCTGCCCGCGCTGCTCGCCTCCGGCGGCGTCGGCGGCCGGCGGCGGCCGCTGGGGGTCGTGCTCGGGCTGATGGTCACGTTCACGATCACGATCGTCGGGATCGCGAAGGTCGTCGGCGGCGTCGGCCTTGGCTCCGACCCGCTGCGCGACGTGGCCGTGGTCGTGCTGCTCGCCTCGGGCGTGATCCTGCTCGTGCCGGCAATCGGCGACCGGCTGGAGGCCCGTCTCTCGCGTCTGGCAGCGTTTGGGCCGAGCTCGACCGGCGACGGCTTTCGCTCGGGCCTGCTCGTCGGCGCCGCGCTCGGGTTCGTCTACACCCCCTGCGCCGGTCCGATCCTCGCGGCCGTGATCTCCGTCAGCGCCGCCAGCGGGCGCACCGTGGCGGTGGCGAGCGCCTACGCGTTCGGCTCCGGGGTCGTCCTGCTCGGGTTGACGCTCGGTGGTCGTGCGCTGTTCGACCGCGTGCGCCGGGCCGGCCGCGGGCCGCTGTTGCAGCGCACGCTCGGCGTGATCATGATCCTCACGGCGCTCGCGATCGTCACGAACCTCGACGTCCGCTTCGACCAGCAGGTCGCGGAACGAATCCCCGACGTCAACCTCACCGCGAGCCTCGAGAAATCCCATGTGGTCGAAAGCCGCCTGCACGAGCTCACCGGGCACGAAGCCAAGTTCAAGCAGAGCGTCTCCACCCCCACCGCCTCGCACAGCGCCAGTCAGGCGAGCCTGCTCGCGATCGCCGCCGGCCTGAAGGATGTCGGCACCGCACCGGAATTCACCGACACCGAGGATTGGTTCAACACGCCCGGAAATCGGCCGCTCTCGCTGGCCTCGCTGCGCGGGCGCGTCGTCTTGGTCGACTTCTGGACTTACACCTGCATCAACTGCATTCGTACTTTGCCCTACCTGAAGGCCTGGGATGCGACCTACCGCAGGCAGGGGCTGACGATCGTGGGGGTCGAGACGCCGGAGTTCTCGTTCGAGCGCGACGCCTCCAACGTCGCCGACGCGATCGGGCAATTCGGGATCAAGTATCCGGTCGTACAGGACAACGAAATGGGCACCTGGAACGCCTACGGCAACGAGTACTGGCCAGCCGACTACCTGATCGACGCCTCTGGCCAGGTCCGCTACGCGACCTTCGGCGAGGGCGACTACTCAAAGACCGAAACCGCGATCCGGGCGCTGCTCGCCGAAGCCGGGCACAACGTCGCAGCCGAACATTCGCACCCGACCGATGTGATCGTCCCCAGCCAGGAAGCCACGCCGGAGACCTATCTCGGGACGGCGCGCGGGCAGGGCTGGGTCACCGGCCCCGTCGCCGGCGTGCACGACTACGGTGCTGGGCACCCCGGGCCCCTGCAGGTCAACGAATTCGCCTTCTCCGGTACCTGGAACACGGCCGCCCAGCCCGTCACGGCCGTCTCCTCCGCTGGGATCGACGTGCAGTTCGAGGCCAAGCACGTCTACCTCGTGCTCAGCTCCGCCGGGAACGTCCCCCGGACGGTGCAGGTGCTGCTCGACGGCCAGCCGATCTCCGCCGCCGACGCCGGATCCGACGTGCACGACGGCCTCGTCACGGTCAAGGGCGAGCGCCTCTACACGCTTGTTTCGCTGCCCCATGACGAACAGCGCCGGCTGTCCCTGCGCTTCGCGCCGGGGGTCACGGGGTATGCGTTTACGTTTGGGTAGAAGACGCTCCTTATCCGTTTGCCGACCCAGATTCCGCCCCAAAGACGTTTCCCTGAACCGTCTCGACCTGAGAACCTCAAGGCGGGCGGCTGCCAATTCGTCCAGCTTGGTCCAATCGGCCGCTCCAGCGACTAGTCTGTGCGGCTCGAAGACGGTAACTGGCGAGTCACGATGCCCTCGAAGGGTCATCGTGCCAAGGGGGTTGGCATGCGTAGGACGAGAACCGGCACAACCAGCTTGTGCACGACTTTGCGAGACGCCTGCCTGGTGGGAGGCCTAACGCTTACGCTTGCAGGCGGCGCGCTGGCAGGAGTCGCAGTGCTTCCGACCTCGGCGTTGGCCACGCCCGCGCCGATTGCCCTGGACGCCCCCGACAATGGCGAACCGCCGCTGATCGCCTATGACCCAGCAAGCGGTACGACATATGTCGCGTGGAACAGCCCTGTGGGCAGTGGCATCGACCTGTGCGTCGTGCCGGCCAGTGCTACCGGCTGTGAGGGTGGTGCACCAGTACTGCTCACCGACTCACACTTCACGGGCTCGGCCACCCCGGTTATCGGCGGGCTCGTTGTCACGCCGGGTGGCGAGGCGGTGGTGATAGGAGCAACGGCTCAGGGAGGCGTAGGCAGTCTGGCCTGGATCTCCCCGGCTGGCGGCGCCGCCTTCTTATCTGTCGGACAGGGCCTACAGAACGGCGGCCAGCCGATCAGTCCCGTCTCGCTCTTCTACACCACTGACAACGCCGTCGCCCTCAACAACACCGACGTGGCACTGCTAGACGATTACGGCGATTACTTCAGTGACTCCCCGTTTGCTGGCCCCGAGTCTCCCGCAATCCCTGCGTCAAACAGCAACCAGACCACCCCGTCGGGAGAGTTCTCGCGCAAGTCGCTGGACACTGACGGACCCGAGGTCGCCGCGGAGCCAGCTCCAGCACCGGCGGCTAGTGGCACCGACATCGTGGTCGGCGTCGCGGACAACTTCGGCGGCCCAAACGAAGCTCTGCCGGGGTGCCTGAATAAGGAAGGCACCGGCTACGGCCTCTCCACCGGCAAAGTGGACGGCACCTCCAAGAGTTCAGGCACACTCAACGCGGAGGGACTGCCGGCGTATGGGGTGCTCGCCTGCTCCGCCCAGGCGCCGGTGCTGGCACAGGGTGGCAAGGACGGGATCGGCGTACTCGAGGAGGAAGGCTCCGCGATCTCCGGAGCCGGGTCGGATTGGCAGATGGCCTACCGCCCGTTCGTCGCAACGGCCACCGGGGGCTCGTTCGGCGCTCCTGTCGAGCTGGCGGACGTGACCGGCGAAGTTCTGGATGGTGTCGATGCACTCGACCTCTCCGAGGACACCGGTACCGGCGTGTACGCCCTCTGGGAAGACGGCCGGACCGTACTCGATTACAGCCCCAACGGGGGCGCTAGTTGGGATGGACCCGTCGTCTCCCCAATCCCCTACACCGCTCACGGCGTGATCGTCGGCATCAACGCCGGCATCGCCGAGATCGCCTACGTCAACAATCCTGGCACCGGCAATCAGGTCTTCCTGCAGACGGTCGACGCGATCCCGCCGACGCCGGTGACCGTGACGACATCGCAGGCCTCCGGCACCACGACCGGGGCCACCCTCTCGATCCCCGCCGGCACGGTCGGCGAGACCGACCAGGCGACGCTGTCCGGCACGAACGTCAGCACCGCGACGGGAACGGTCATCTACAACCTGTACGACGATTCCAGCTGCACGGGGACCCCGGTCTCCACAAGCACCGCAGCGGTCGCCTCAGGCAAAGCGGCTGCGTCCGCGAACATTACGACCTCGCTGTCTACCGGCAAGTACTACTGGCAGGCCACATACAGTGGCGACGCGCTCAACGACCCGGGAGCGAGCACCTGCGGATCGGAGGTGCTGACCGTTACCCCCGCGACAACGATCGGCGGCACAGGCAAAGGCGCGACTATCGGCGAAGGCGCCACCAGCACGAGCTCGACCGTGACTGTCACGATTACGTGCGCCTCGGCATGCACGGTCACGATCACGATCGAGATTCCCACAGCCTCAGCTGCCCGCAAGGGCAAGAAGAAGCCAAAGCCGCTCACGCTCGCCAAGGGCACGTTCACGCTCCCCAAGGGCGGAACGCACAAGCTGACCTTGCAACTGACGAAGACGGGCAGGAAAATCTTCGCCGCCCACCACGGTCGATTGAAGGCCTCGCTGCTGCTGTCGGAGAAGATCGACGGCCACACGATCCTGATCTCCAAGACGATCAAGATCAAACCGGCCGCCAAGAAACACAAGAAGTGACCTGAACAAGGCACACGAGGCGATCTGAGGAGCGCCGGGCTGGGGTCCGGACGGGGATCTGAGGACACCTGGGCGAGCGATGCCGCCGGATCGTTGGGTCACACGCATACAATGAGCCCGATGGAGGGCTCAATGGCTGAGACGAGCGCGCGTAGCTGGCTGCGCTGCTACCGCTGCTGGTCGCAGGATCTGGAGGTCCAGGTCCACTACGAGGGGATCCACAAAATCGACCCCGACACCGGTGAGCGCTCGGAGGTCGTCGACGAGCTCCAAGAGGCGGTCGTGCAGTGCCTGGACTGCATGCACGATCAACCCCACCTCGGTTTCGCCAACGGCCGCGTCGAGCCGATCGAGGATCGCTGGGAACGGATGATCGCGGGGACCCCCTGGGTCGCCTCATGCACCGTCTCGGTCGACGCCGAAGATGTCGAGAGCTGCTCCGGTCCGGAGGCCGGAGACGCTCTCTCCTACGCCGCCTTCGGCGACCACGGCGTGCGCGAGTTCTTCACCCACGTGCGCTTTCACAAGCACGAAGACGACACCTCGATCATCGTCCATCTGCTCGTCGAGCTCTACGCGCGCTCCTTAGAGGAGGCCACCGAGGTGCTCGAGTCCTCTGCCCGCGGCCTCTTGACGATCACCTCGCTCGCCGAGGAGTCGCGCCCGCCGGCGGCGGCGGGCGAGTCGCACGGCTTACACGACTAGCCCAAGCGGGCTTCGAGTCCGTCTAGCTGCGCGGTGATCTCCGTCGGCAGGTTGTCGAATTTCGCCAGGTACTCGCGGAACTGCGGCAGCTGGGCCTTCCACTCATCGACGTCGACGCGCAACAGCTCGGCCATGTCCTCGTCGGAGACGTCCACCCCGCGCGTGTCGATGCCGTCGGCTCCCACGGGCGGGATCAGGCCGATCGGGGTCTCCGTGGCCGCGCCGTGGCCGGCACAGCGAGCGAACACCCAGCTCAGTACGCGCGAGTTCTCGCCGAAGCCGGGCCACAAAAAGCGCCCGTCCTCGTCCTTGCGGAACCAGTTGACGTAGAAGATCTTCGGCAGCTTGCCCGCTTCCGCCTTGCGACCAATCTGGAGCCAGTGAGCGAAGTAGTCGGCCATGTTGTAGCCGCAGAACGGCAGCATCGCGAAGGGATCGAACCTCAATTCCCCGACCGTTCCCGCCGCGGCCGCGGTCTTCTCTGAGGACATCACCGAGCCCAGGAACACGCCGTGCTCCCAATCCAGCGCCTCGGTCACGAGCGGTACGACGGTCGAGCGCCGCCCGCCGAACAGCATCGCGTCGATCGGCACGCCCGCCGGATCCTCCCACTCCGGCGCGATCGCCGGGTCCTGCGACGCCGGGGTCGTGAAGCGTGCGTTCGGGTGCGCCGCCGACGCGCTCGCGTCGGGGGTCCAGTCGTTGCCGTGCCAGTCGATCAGATGCGCGGGCTTGTCCTTGGTCATGCCCTCCCACCAGATATCGCCGTCGTCGGTCTTCGCGCAGTTCGTGAAGACCGAGTTCTTCTCGATCGTCTTGATCGCGTTCGGGTTCGTCTCATCGCCCGTGCCCGGCGCGACGCCGAAGAAGCCGTACTCGGGGTTGATCGCGTACAGCCGCCCGTCCTCGCCGAACTTCATCCAGGCGATGTCGTCGCCGATCGTCTCCACCGTCCAACCCTCCAACGTTGGGATCAACATCGCGAGGTTCGTCTTCCCGCACGCGCTCGGGAAGGCACCGGTGATGTACTTGACCTCGCCCTGCGGAGACGTCAGCTTCAAGATCAGCATGTGCTCGGCCATCCAGCCCTCGTCGCGCGCCATCACCGAGGCGATCCTTAGCGCGAAGCACTTCTTCCCGAGCAGCGCATTCCCCCCGTAGCCCGAGCCGAACGAGGTGATCTCGCGCGTGTCGGGGAAGTGGACGATGTACTTGTTGTCCGCGTTGCACGGCCACGGCACGTCCTGCACGCCGTCGTCGAGGGGCATGCCGACAGAGTGCAGGCAGGGCACGAACTCGCCTTCCGAGCCGAGCGCGTCCAAGGCGCCCTGGCCCATCCGCGTCATGATCCGCATGCTCACCGCGACATACGTCGAGTCGGTCAGCTGCACGCCGATATGGCTCTTATCCGACCCCAGCGGCCCCATCGAGAACGGGACCACGTACATAGTGCGGCCCTTCATGGCACCGGAGAACAGCTCGTTCAGCTGCTCGCGCATCTCCTGCGGGTCGCGCCAGTTGTTCGTCGGCCCCGCTTCCTCCTCGGTCGCCGAGCAGATGTACGTCCGGTCCTCCACCCGCGCCACGTCGCCCGGGTCCGACAGCGCCAGGTAGGAGTTCGGGCGCTTCGCCTCTGACAGCTTCTCGAAGGTCCCCGCCTCGACGAGCTCGTTGCAGAGCCGGTCGTACTCCTCCGCCGATCCGTCGCACCAGACGATCTTCTCGGGCGCGGTCAGGGACGCGACCTCACCGACCCAGGCCAGCAGACGCTCGTTCTTGGTGGGGGCGGGGACGGTGGTGCTCATGGCGTCGAAGCAACTCCTTCGTGTCGCGGTCGTGATCGTCGGGGGGCGCGTCGTTGCGCAGTGCTTCCAGGGCCGAGATTGGCTCCGGAAATGGAAAAGCGCCCATCCGGGGCGGTCCAGAGAGGGTATCGCACCCCCGATTTACTCGACGTTGCCCTCCGCCGAGTCCACCGAGCCGGGGTTTTTCCGCGGCACGAGCACGAGGCGCTTGAACTCGGCGACGAGCACACCGTCCTGGTTGAAGACCCGCGTGTGCACCCTGACGGTGCCGCGGTCGGGCTTCGACTGCGACTCCTTCTTCTCGAGCACCTCGGACTCGACGAACAGCGTGTCGCCGTGGAACACGGGCGCGGGGTGCTTCAGCTCTTCGGTCGCGAGGTTCGCGATCGCCTTCCCGCTCACGTCTGAGACCGACATTCCCAGCGCCAGCGAATAGACCAGCGGACCCACGACGACGTTGCGGCCCTGCTGCGATTTCGCCGCGTAGACGTCGTTCAGGTGCAGCGGGTGGTGGTTCATCGTGATCAGACAGAACAGGTGATCGTCTGACTCAGTCACCGTCTTCGCCGGCCAGTGCTTGTATACGGCGCCGACCTCGAACTCCTCCAGGTAGCGGCCGTACGGGTGGGCGCCGCTCGCCTCGCGGGCAGCCTGCTCGGTCTCGACGGTCTGGGTCGTGCTCATGTCTCTCTCTCGGTCTCCTTTGCCGGCTCTCGCCTTGGGTTCTGGCCCGAACTCTAGACGCTCGCGGTTGCAGTGCCCGCTCGGTGCCGGCTCGCGTCCTGACCGGCGCAACTGACCCGTCTCAGCGGACGTTCGCGCGACCGTCTCCCAAAAGGTCATCCCTCCCCCACTCGGTTCGACGCTGTACCGTTTGGGCCCCAGCTAACCCCAGGAGACCCGCCTTGCGCAACCCCCGCGACTTCTTCAAGCCCCTCGCGATCGACGCCCCCGCGCCCGCGCGGGAGATCCCGTTCAAGCCGTCCCGGATGATCCACTTCATGGACTTCTCGAACCCGAAAATGGTCGAGAAGACGCCGGATCTCGCGCCGCAGGTGGACATCCTGCTCGGCAACCTCGAGGACGCCGTCCCGCTCGAAAAGAAGGAGGCCGCGCGCGCCGGTCTGATCAAGGTCGGGCGTGAGATGGACCTCGGCGAAACCGCGCTCTGGACGCGTGTCAACGAGCTCGCCTCGCCCTACTTCCTCGACGACATCACCCAGCTCGTGGCTGAGATCGGGCACAAGCTGGAGGTGATCATGATCCCCAAGGTCGAGGGTCCGTGGGACATCCATTACGCCGATCGGCTACTCGCGCAGCTCGAAGCGAAAGCGGGGCTCGAGCGCCCGCTCCTGATCCATTGCGTGCTCGAGACCTCCCAGGGCGTTGCCAACCTCGAGGAGATCGCCTCCGCCAGCCCGCGCATCCAGGGGATGAGCTTCGGCCCGGCCGACCTCGCGGCGTCGCGCCGGATGAAGACCACGCGCGTCGGCGGCGGACACCCCGGCTACCGCACGATCGCCGACCCCGACCCCGAGCACCCCGACGCGTCACGGGCCAGCTACCAGCAGGACCCGTGGCACTACTCGATCGCGCGCATGGTCGACGCTTGCACCGCGGTCGGCGCGCTGCCGTTCTACGGCCCCTACGGCGACATCTCAGACGAAGAGGGCTGCGAGACGCAGTTCCGCGCCTCGTTCCTACTCGGATGCGTCGGCGCCTGGTCGCTGCACCCCAGCCAGATCGCGATCGCCAAGCGCGTCTATTCCCCCGACCCGGACGAGGTCGCGTTCGCGAAGAAGGTCATCGAGGCGATCCCCGACGGGCGCGGCGTGCACATGATCGACGGCAAGATGCAGGACGACGCCACCTGGAAGCAGTGCAAGGTGATGGTCAACCTCGCGGAAATGCTGGCGCGCAAGGACCCGGAGCTGGCTGAAGCGTACGGGTTCGTGCCCGTCACGGCATAGACACATAGCAGTCTGGCAAGCCATCCGGCTGGGGTTCAGGCTGGGATGACGGATTGCCGATGAGAAGGGGATGAAGCGCGGATTGCGCATCTATGTTGCGTCCCTTAGCGCGCTCACGCTCGGCCTGCCAGCCACGGCGAACGCCGCGACCCCGGTTTCGCAGTCCTTCAGGACGCCCGGCGAGCAGCAGTTCGTCGTCCCACCCGGGATCACGAGCGTGCAGGTCGAACTGGTGGGCGGCTACGGCGGCAGCGGGAACGCCGGCATTCCCGGCGGCATACCGGCCACCGACAGGGCGACCGTGACCGTCAGTCCCGGAGAAACCCTATATGCCGAGGTGGCGGGCGACGGCCAGTCAGCCACCGGCACCACAAACTATGGCGGCTATGGCGGTGGCGGAAATGGAGCGATCCGCTCGTTCCTGTTCGGATCAGCCCCGACGGGCGGGGGTGGGGGCGGAGCCTCAGACGTGCAGCGATGCCCCGCCAAAGCCACGAACGCTCAATGCGGTGGACATTCAGCGCTCTCCTCACGACTGTTCGTTGCCGGTGGCGGTGGCGGAGGCGGCGGCAACGGCCTGGATCCCTCTTCGACCGCCGGTGGTGATGGCGGCAGCGCAGATCAGTCGGGCGCCGCCGGCGCGCACGACTCCTGGACAGACGCGGGTGGTGGCGGCGGATCGCGCGCCACTTCAGCCGCTGGTGGAGCGGCAGGCGCATCTGGCCAGTGCGTACCGCCGGGCAGCGACTGCGCCACGGCCGGGGTGCCGGGCCAAGGCGGAACTGGAGCCGAATCGGACGGTGGCGGTGCAGGCGGCGGCATATTCGGTGGCGGAGGAGGCGGAGCCGGCGAATTTTCCAATGCCGGTACTCCACAGACTCCGGTGCTCGCCAACGGTGGCGGCGGCGGAGGCGGCGGCGGATCCTCGGGCATCGTTCCCGGGGCAGTAGGCGTCTCGAGCTTCTCACTCTTACCAGACGCCGAAGGAGCGCAGCCGTCGGTGACGTTCACCTGGACCCCGGCCCCGCCCGCCGTCGTGACCGCGGCGGCGAGCGCCGTGACGAGCACCGCGGCCACCCTTAACGGCGCCGTCAACCCCGATGCCTGGCAGATCACGGGCTGCGAGTTCGACATCTCCCCCGCTCCGTCCGGCGTCGCCACAATCCCGTGCGCGCAGCAACTCGCCGCAGGCGGCGCACCCGTCCCCGTCTCGGCCACAACGCTGGGACTGGCGCCGGCGACGACGTATACCGTCACCCTCAACGCGACCAGCGTGAAGGGCTCGAGCAGTGGCTCCCCGGTGACATTCGTGACCTCAGCGACTTCCGGCTCAGGTGTTGGTGTCGGTGTCGGTGTCGGCGTTGGTGTCGGCCCGCTGGGCACCGGACCGCTCGGAGGCGCTGTGACGGTGGCGAACCTGAAGCTCTCCCCCGCACGCTTTCACCGCGGCGCGCGCGTCGCCAAGACCAAGCCGAAGAAGAAAGCCAAGGCACTTCCCACGTCCACGGCAATCTCCTTCACGCTCTCCCAGACCGCGACCGTTGCGCTCAGCTTCGAATTTGCTCAACCGGGCATGCTCGTCGGGCGCAAGTGCGGCGCGGTCTCGAAGGCCCACCGCAGGGGCAAGCGCTGCACCCGCTACACGTCCGTGCGCGGCGGGGTGACGCGCTCGGGCCATGCGGGCACGGACAAGATCACCTTCGCTGGCATCCTCGACGGCGGCACTCGCCTCGCGCCTGGGAAATACCGGCTCTCGCTCGGCGCTACCGGCCCCGGCGGCAAAGTCACAGCAACGCAGCATCCGACCTTCACACTGAGTTGACCCATCGGCGGTACCTCCTCGAGCGACTCCAGATAGGCTTCCGCGCCGCATGAGATTCTTCGAGTTCGAGGCGCGCGAGATCGTCAAGCGTGCCGGCATCCCCGTCACCGACTACGGCTTCACGACCGACCCCGCCGACGCCGCCACGATCGCCGCGCGGATCGGCGGGCCGACCGTGATCAAGTCGCAGGTGCTCGCCGGCGGGCGGATGAAGGCGGGCGGCGTCAAGTTCGCCGACACGCCCGAGGAAGCCGAGTCATACGCGCGCGACATCCTCCAGCTGGAGATCGGCGGGCACATGCCGCGCGGGATCCTGGTGGATCCGAAGGCCGAGGTCGAGCAGGAGTTCTACGCCGGCGTCGTCTGGGACGGCACCGCCAAGAAGCCGCTGATGCTCTTCAGCGACATGGGCGGCATCGACATCGAGCAGGTCGCCGAAGAGCACCCCGACCACGTCGGCCGCGGCCACTTCTCCACGCTCGAGCCCTTCTCCGACTTCCAGGCCAAGCAGGTCATCGCCGCCGCCGGCGTCACCGGCAAGGCTCTCCAACGCGCCACGCCCGTGCTCGCTCGCCTGGCTCAGCTGTTCCTCGATAACGACATGACGCTCGCCGAGATCAACCCGCTGGCGCAGCTGAAGGACGGCTCGTTCGTCGCGCTCGACGCGCACATGGAGATGGAGAACGAGGGCATGCCGCGTCAGCAGGGCCTGATCAAGGCGCTCGGCATAGGCGAGGAGGAGGGCACCCGCGAGGATCACACGCCAACCTCGTTCGAAGTGGCCGTCAAGGCGATCGACGCCGCCGATCACCGTGGCGTGATCCAAGGCAAGGACACCGGCTTCAACGGCAACATCGGCCTGGTGATCGGCGCCGGCGGCGGCTCGCTGACGCTGACCGACGCCGTGCGCCAGCAGGGCGGCAAGCCCGCCAACTACTCCGAGATCGGCGGCAACCCGTCCGTCGCCAAGGCCTGTGGCCTGGCCAAGGAGGTCCTCCAGAAAGACGGCGTGGAGAAGATCGCCGTGATGATGTCAATCGTCTCAAACACACGCGTGGACATCGTCGCGCGCGGCGTGATCAAGGCCTGTCTAGAGCTCGGCAAGGACCCCGGCGAGACGATCGCGATCTTCCGCATCCCGGGCGCCTGGGAGGAGGAGGGCTTCAAGATCCTCGACTCCTACGGGATCGAGTACTGCGATCGGTCGGTGTCGTTGTGGGAGGCAGCCGGTCGCGCGGTTGCCAAGATCGAATCCCACCCATCCACCCCTCAACCCCCAGCCGCGGCCTAGCCATGTCGATCCTCATCAACCAGGACACGACGTTCATCATCCAGGGCATCACCGGGCGCGAGGCCGTCAATCTCACGCGCGAGTGCCTGGACTACGGCTCGAAGATCGTCGCCGGCGTAACCCCAGGCCGCAAGGGCCGCGAAGTCCACGGTGTGCCGGTGTTCGACACGGTCGAGCAGGTCGTCGAGCACAACGCCGGCGTCGTGCCAGACGGCTCGGTCGTCACGGTCCCACCCGCGGGCACGCGCGACGCTGTCTTCGAGGCGCTGCACGCCGGCATCAAGACGATCGTGATCGTCACCGAGCGGATCCCGCGCCGCGACGTCGCGATGATGGTTGAGCTGGCCGACACCAAGGGCGCGCGGATCATCGGCCCCAACTGCCTCGGTGTAATCGTCCCGGGCATCGCCAAGATGGGCGGGATCGGCGGCCCGGCACGCAACGCCGCCGTCGCCTACCAGCCCGGTGCGGTCGGCGTGATGAGCCGCTCCGGCGGTATGACCACGGAGATCTCCTCCACGCTGACTGCCGCTGGACTCGGCGTCTCCACGGCGGTCTCGATCGGCGGCGACGCGATCATCGGCTCGACCTACGCCGAGCTGATGCCGTACTTCGAGGCCGACGAGCAGACCCAGGCGATCGTGATCTACACCGAGCCCGGTGGCCGCATGGAGGCACAGCTAGCGCAGTGGGTCAGGGAGCACAACTCGCGCCTGCCGATCGTCGCCTTCATGGCCGGCAAGTTCATGGACGACGAGGAGATGCAGGGCATGTCCTTCGGGCACGCCGGCACGATCGTCGAGGGCAAGGAGGACAGCGCGACGGAGAAGATCTCCCGCCTCCAGGAGGCCGGCATCCCTGTCGTGCAGCGGATCGACGAGATTCCCGATCTGGTCAAGACTAAGATCGCCGAGCGGAGCGCATCGTGAGAAAGGACGCCCTCTTCATCGCGGTCGAAGTCGATGAGGAGGCGGCTGCCGACACCGAGCTGGCGCGCCGACTGACCGAGGTCTGCCCGGTTGACATCTTTGCCCAGAAGCCCGACGGCAGTTTGGAGATCGTCGAGCAGAACCTCGACGAGTGCGTGCTCTGCCGCCTCTGTCTCGACGCCTCACCTGAGGGGGCTATCAAGATCGTCAAGCTCTACGACAACGACGCCGTTCTCGCCTGAGCCACGTCAACCGTACAGTGGACTAAAGTGGTGTTGAGCCCATGAACGAAAACTTCTCCCTGATCGTGATGTGCCTGTGTCTGCTCGCCTCGCTGATCTTCTTGGCCCAGCAGATCAGCGCCTACCACTAGACGATCGCTCTACTCCTCGTGCTTGCGCGCGGGGCGCAGGTTCTGACGTTCCTGCTGGCGTTCGACGACATTTCTGATCAGCTTCAAGAACTGATCTGGGCCTGAGGCCTTCGCCTGGCCGTACGTAAACGCCTCGATCCAGTCCGGCACCTTCGCCTCGTGGGCCATCACGTTGAAGAACTCACGTCTCATTTCCACCCTGACGCGCGCATCCGTCGGGGGGATCTTCGTGACCTTGACACCCGGCATCTCCAAGCGGAAGTGCTGCACATCGCCGCGCCCGCGCAGCTCGACCGCGACCACCAGCTTGATCGGCTCAAGCGCCGGCACCTCCTCGAGGAACCTGTTGACCGCCAGCTCGATCAGGGTTTTTGCGTCCTCTGACATCAGATCTTGTGCCGTTGCAGCAGCTTCTTGCCGATCACCATCCGCTGGATCTCCGAGGTCCCCTCGCCGATCAGCAGCAGTGGCGCGTCGCGATACAACCGCTCAATCTCGTACTCCTTCGAATACCCGTACCCGCCGTGGATCCTGAACGACTCCTCAACACAGAAGCGCCCCGCCTCTGATGCGAACAGCTTCGCCATCCCCGCCTCCAAATCCGAGCGCTCGCCGGCGTCCTTCAACCGCGCGGCGCGCAGCGTCAACAGGCGCGCGGCCTCGACCTGGGTGCCCATGTCGGCGAGCTTGAACTGGATCGCCTGGTGCTCTGCGATCGGCTTGCCGAAGGTCTTCCGCTCCTGCGAGTAACGCAGCGCCAGCTCGAGCGCGCGTTGTGCGATGCCGACACCACGGGCGGCGACGTTGACGCGACCCACCTCGAGCGCGTCCATCATCTGCACGAAGCCCTTGTTGAGGCCCGCGTCCTCACCGCCGAGGATATTCTCGGCGGGGCAGCGGTAGCCGTCGAACACCAGCTCGGTCGACTCGACGCCCTTGTAGCCCATCTTGCGCAGTTGCGGCGGGACCGTGAGCCCGGCATAGGGGCCTGTGTTCTCGCTGACACCGCCTTCCTTCTCTGCGATGAAGCAGGTCATGCCCTGGTAGGCCTTCTCGGCGTTCGGGTCGGTCTTGACGAGCACGAACACGAGATCCGAGCGCAGGCCGTTGGTGACCCACATCTTTTGACCGTTGATCTCCCAGGAGCCGTCGTCCTGCTTCTTGGCCTGCGTTTTGATCGCCTGCACGTCGGAACCGAGCTCGGGCTCCGACAGCGAGAACGCGGCCCTGATCTCACCCGTGGCCATGCGCGGCAGGTAGTTCTGCTTCTGCTCCTCCGAGCCGAACTTCATCAGCAGGTAGGACCCGATGAAGTGCGTGTTGATCACGCCCGAGATCGAGATCCAGCCGCGTGAGAGCTCCTCGACGATCATCGCGTACGTCGTCAGATCCAACCCCATCCCGCCGTACTCCTCAGGGATCGTCACCCCGAACAGCCCGAGCTCCTTCATCTGCTCGACTATTTCCGAGGGGAACTCGTCCTCGTGATCGAAGTGCTCGGCGTTCGGCAATATCTGCTCGTCGGCGAACTGACGCACCATCTCGGTGATCGCCTGCTGATCATCAGGGTCGGTCGGTGTTGTGGCGGTGGCTACTGCCATGCGTGGCACTCCAAAGGTCGTTTTCGGGCTGTCCGTGGAGAATACCGGCATGAACTTCGCTCGCTCGGTGGTTGACCGGTTACCCCCCTCGGGGCTCGCGCTCGTGGAGCTTGCGCGCGACGGCTCCCGGCGCGAGTGGAGCTTCGGCGAGGTGAGCAAACGCAGTGCCGCGCTTGCCGGGACGCTGCGGGCACACGGGATCGGTCGCGGCGACGTGGTGATGACGCTGATCGGCAACCGTCCCGAGTGGGTCTTCACGATGTGCGCATGCTTTCGGCTCGGCGCGGTCGTGCTGCCGTGTACCGAGCAGTTGCGGGCGAAAGATCTCGCCCTGCGGTTGGTCGTGGCGCGTCCCTCGTTGATAGTCGCGGACGAGCGCAACCGGGGCGAGCTGGAGCTGGCAATTGCGGGAGATGGCACCGATGTGATCCCCGTGCTCTATGTGCCCGACGAGGCCCTGTTCGCCGGCCCGTCCGCCCCCGCCGTCGAGCTCTCACCGGAGGACCCCTGCCTGATCACTTTCACGAGCGGCACCTCGGGCGAGCCGAAGGCGGTACTACACGGGCAGCGCTATCTGGACGGCCAGCGCCTGCAGGCGACCCACTGGCTGGGCGCGCGGGCCGGCGAGCTCGTGTGGTGCACGGCCGCCTCGGGCTGGTCGAAGTCGGCGCGCAACGTCTTCATCGCGCCCTGGCTGTCTGGCGCGAGCGCGCTCCTGCACGACGCACGCTTCGACCCCTCCGAGCGCCTGGATTTGCTCGAGCGCGAGCGCGTACGCGTGCTCTGCATGGCGCCGACCGAGTACCGCGTGATCGCCGCCCGTGCGCAGCTACGGGCGCTCCCGGACCTGCGCGCGATGGTCGCCGCCGGCGAGGCGCTCAACCCGGAGGTGCTCCACGCCTGGCATGAGGCGACCGGCCTGGAGATCCGCGACGGCTACGGCCAGACCGAGACGGGTCAGCTCACGGGGATGCCTTTGGGCGAACCCGCCCGCCCCGGCTCAATGGGGCGCGCGCTGCCAGGGGTGGCGCTGTCCGTCCGCGATGGCGAGCTGATCGCCGATCCGGCGAGCGTGCCGACCTTCTTCCTCGGCTATCTCTCCGAGAGCGTCGAGCGACGCGACGATGGGAGCTGGCACATCGAGGACCGGGCCGCGCGCGGGACCAGCGAGCCCTGGCACACCGGCGACCGCGTCGGCGAAGACGACGAGGGCTACCTCTGGTTCGAGGGCCGCTCCGACGACGTGATCGTCTCCGCCGGCTACCGGATCGGCCCGTTCGAGGTCGAGTCCGCGCTCGTCGCTCACCCCGCCGTGGCCGAGGCCGCCGCCGTCGCCACACCCGACCCCGAGCGCGGCGCGGTCGTGCGCGCGGTCGTCGTGCTGCGCGGCGGCCACACTCCCTCGCCCGAGCTGGCGAGGGAGCTGCAGGAGCACGTCAAGCGCGAGACCGCGCCCTACAAGTACCCGCGAATCGTCGACTTCGCGCAGGAGCTGCCGAAGACCGCGAGCGGGAAGGTCAGGCGGGCTGCGCTACGCGGGGAGGCGTAGCGCAGCCCGGTCCGACCGGCAGCGCGTACGGTCATGCGGGCACGAGCTCCGGTGTGGCACTCGCGAGCTCGTGCTCGTTCTCTGCTTCCTCGGTCATCTGCGGGACCTTCCCCGCCGGCGGGCGCAGAATAAGGAATGCGGCGAGGATCCCGAGCCCGACACAGCTCGCGGCGACGACGTAGGCGAGGTGGTAGCCCCCAGTGAGCGCGCTCGGCAGCGCATGCCCGGCCGTGGACAGCGCTTTCGTGTGGTCGGTCGCGATCGTGCCGAGCGTCGCCAGACCGATCGCGCCGAACAGCTGGACCGAGACGTTGATGATCCCCGAGGCGAGCCCGGCGTCCTTTGGCGGCGCATCGGCCATGCCCATCGTCAACAGCGGCAGGAACGATGCGCCCGCGCCGAGCCCGATCAGCAGGAACGCGCCGAACAGGCCGGGGAAATAGCCGGCGTGTACGCCCTGGGTCGCAAGCAGCAGCAGACCGGCGGCGATCGCGGCGAGACCGGCCGCCAGCGTGTTGAGCGAGCCGAAGCGGTTGACAGCCTTAACCGCGAGCCCCATCGACAGCGCGGCGATCGAGATCGTCAGGGGCATGAACGCAAGGCCGGTGTCGATGGCGTTGTAGCCGAGCACGCGCTCGAGGTACAGCGCGCCGAGGAAGAAGGCCGAGAACATCCCCGTCACGAGCAGCCCGCGGACGAGGCTCGAGCCCATCAGCATCCGCAGCCGCAGGATCCGCAGCGGCATGATCGGGTTCGAGATGCGCGACTCCAGAACGAAGAAGGCGCCAAGCAACACCAGCGCGGCTCCGCCGACGCCGAGCGTGCGCGCCGACAGCAGGCCGTATTCGGTCGACTTGACGATCGCGAAGGCGCCGAGCATCGTCGCGAGCGTGATCAGGATCGACCCGGCGACGTCCACGCCGCCGGCGAGGCCGATGCCCCTGTTCTCCACAATCAGCGCGGAGCCGAGCACGAACGTGACGATCCCGATCGGCACGTTCACGAAGAAGATCCAGTGCCAGCTCAGCGACTGCGTCAGCGCGCCCCCGGCGAGCAGCCCGATCGAGCCGCCTCCGGCGGAGACGAACGCGTACATGCCCATCGCCTTCGCCTGCTCGGCTTTCTCGGGGAACTCGGTGACGATGATCGCGAGGATCACCGCCGAGGCGACGGCGCCGCCGATCCCCTGGACGAAGCGCCCGGCGATCAGCATCCCCTGACTCGTCGAGGCGCCGCAGAAGATCGAGGCGGCGGTGAACAGGACGAGCCCGGAGAGGAAGACTTTCTTGCGCCCGACGAGGTCGCCCATCCGCCCGGCGAGCAGCAGGAAGCCGCCGAAGGTGATCAGGTAGGCGTCGATCACCCACGTGAGGTTGCCCTGGGAGAAGTGCAGGTCGCGCTGAATCGAGGGCAGGGCGACGTTCACGATCGTCGCGTCGAGCACCATCATCAGCTGGCCGAGGCACAGCACGGCGAGCGCTATCCAGCGGCGACGCTCTTGCTTGCGTTCGACGTCCGACCTCTCGGTTGTGGTCTGCTCGGTTTGTTCTGCGAGGGCAATCTGGCTCATGTGTGGCTCCTTCTGGGTGGCGAAGTAGCACACCATACCATGGATCATCCTTGTTGTAGAGATGATCTACATAAAATTTATGATCGTTGCTAAAGTGACGACAGATGGAAAATAGTGTAAAATCACACGCGATGGGTGCTGAGAGGGCATGTGCTCCGGGCTCGATGGTGTTGCTAACCCGGCTGGCCAAGCAGGTCTACCGACGCAGCAGCGACGAGCTACTGGGGATGCAGCTGCGTAACCTGGTCGCGCTCAGCTACGTGCGTGACCACGACGCCTGTCCTCAGCACGAGCTGGCCGAGGCCTTCTGCATGGACGCCAACAACGTCGTTTTGCTGCTCAACGAGCTCGAGCAGCTGGGCTACGCCACACGTCTGCGCGACCCCGACGATCGCCGCCGCCACATGGTCCAGCTCACCACCGCCGGCGCCGAGGCGTTGAGCCTCGCCGAGCACGCCCAGGAAGCGATCGAGGACGACGTCTTGAAGGCACTCGATCCAAGCGAGCGCGCCACCCTCTGGCAGCTGTTGACCCGCGCGCTCTACGGCGCCGAGCCGACCACGAACGATGCCTACAGCGCGACGACCGCGTCGATCTCGACCTGAGCGCCCTTCGGCAGCTGCGCCACGCCGACCGTCACGCGCGCCGGGGGATCGTCCGCGAAGAAGCTCGCGTACACCTCGTTGACCTCTCCGAAGGCCGCGAGGTCGGTCATGTAGATCGTGATTCGCACCGCGTCCTGCAGCGTCGCTCCCGCCGCCGCGCAGACGGCGTCCAGGTTTTCCAGGCAGCGGCGCGCCTGCTCGGCGGGCGTCTTCCCCACGAGCTCGCCACCGTCCAGATCGAGCGGGATCTGGCCTGAGCAGAACAGCAGCCCGGCGGCGAGAACCGCGTGGCTGTAGGGGCCGATCGCGGCGGGGGCGCCGGGAGCCTGCACGATCTCTCGGGGGACGGTCATTGGTGACGCGAGACTAACGCGTGGGAGCAGTTATGGCGCGTCCGTGAACCTCAGTAGATAGATTCCGAAAAATGCAACTCTCGAGATTCGTCGTTGTCCTCCTGGCAGTGTGCCTCTGCGCGGCGGCATCGACCGCACAAGCTCAGGCCCAGATCGCGTGGGCGCCGTGTGGCGACAGCAACGACTTTGCCTGCGGCCATCTCACCGTTCCACTGGACCCGAGCGGAGGCACACCCGGGACGATCACGCTCGCGATCCGCCGCCACCGCGCCCCGGTCGGCGAAACGAAGGATGCGATCGTCGCGCTCGCGGGCGGCCCCGGGCAGGCGGCGATCCCGTTCACCGAACAGTTCGCCCAGGTGCTCGGCCCGATCGCGGATACGCGCGATCTGATCGTGTTCGACCAGCGCGGCATCGGCCTCTCCGAGCCGCTGTCATGCCACCGCTTCGAACTGGGCGCCAACACTCCTCCGGGTCCCACAATCGCCGAATGCGCCGCACAGCTCGGACCGACGCGCAGCTTCTACTCCACAGCCGACACCGTCGCCGACATCGAGGCGCTGCGCGTCGCCGGCGGCTACGAAAAGCTCGTCCTGTACGGCACCTCTTACGGCACGAAGGTAGCCGAGGATTACGCGCAGGCCTATCCGAGCCACGTCGAAGCGCTCGTACTCGATTCCGTCGTGCCGCCGAACGGCCCCGAACCGCTCAACCGCACCACGTTCGCGGCGATCCCGCGGATCCTGCACCAGCTTTGCGCCGCTCGCGCCTGCGCCCGCATCACCCCCAACCCCGTCGACGACCTCGCGCGGCTCGTGCGACGGTTGGCGCGCGGAGGACTGCGCGGCCGTGTGATCGACGGCCACGGCATCGCCCATACCGTGCGCATCTCCTCAGACGGTCTGCTCGAGACCTTGATCGAGGGCGATTTGGAACCGATCCTGCGCAGCGAATTCCCCGCGGCCGTCCGCTCGGCGGCGGACGGTGACACAGCCGCGCTGGCGCGCTTGGAGGAGCGCGCCGAAAGCGGCGAAGCGAGCGAAGCGGAAGACCCGAGCGAGAGCTTCGACAACCCCCTGTACTACGCGACGAGCTGCGAAGACGAGCCGTTCCCCTGGAACCGCTCGTCGGCCCCGGCGACGCGCCTCGCCGAAGCGAAGGCCCGGATCAACGCACTGGGAGCAAGCCAGATCGCGCCGTTCACTCAGGAGAACGTGCTCGACCTCAGCGACGTGCCGGCATGCGCCTTCTGGCCATATGCCACACCCACGCCCGCACCCAGTACGGCGGCCTTGCCGAGCGTCCCGACGCTGATTCTGAGCGGCGCCGACGACCTGCGCACGCCGACCTCGAACGCGCACGAAGTCGCCGCGCAGATCCCCGGATCGCACCTACTGGTCGTGCCAAACACCGGGCACTCCGTGCTCAGCTCGGACCCCACCCATTGCGCGAGCGATGCCTTGCAAGCCCTGTTCGCAGACAAGCCGATCAAGCCCTGCGCGGCCACATCACCACCGCCGATCCTGCGCCTGACGCCGCTGGCGCCGAGGAGCCTGGCGAACCTCGCCCCGGCGCCGGGCAGCCACGGGCGGCCAGGACGCACGCTGCAGGCGGTCGTGCTCACACTGAGGGACTTCGACCGGCAGCTGGCACTCCAGCTCGTCAAGCAGCTCGAGTCGGGCGGACTCGGAGGCTCGCTGTCGCTGCGCACCGGCGGCCTGCGCGCGGGCTGGGCGGGACTCACAGGAGCAACGCTGACGTTCGACCGCTATTCCTACGTGCCGGGCGTGACCGTCTCGGGCAAGCTCACTTCCGGGGCAATCGAGCTCCGTATCGAAGGGGCCGCGGCCGCCCACGGTATGCTGCGCCTCGGGTCTCACAAGAGGCTCGACGGAGTCCTGGGCGGCGAGCGTGTCCAGACGACTGACGCCGTAGCTCAGGCGGCCAGCGCGCAAATGGCGCGTTTCCGTGGCAGCTACCGCTAACGTCTGCGGCAATGCCCAGGCACTCGCCGATCACTCTGTTCGCGGCGGCGCTGATGGCTGGCATGCTCACCCTCGCGCAGGCCCCGGCGGCCGGCGCGCTGACGTTCGTCCCCTGTGCGAGCAGCGCCGCCTTCTCGTGCACGACGGTGTCCGTCCCGCTGACCCGAACAGGCCTCACGTCCGGCGCGATCTCCCTGAGCCTCGAGCGTAAACAGGCGGGCGCTGTCCAGAGCAAGACGGCGGTCCTCGCGCTGGCCGGCGGACCCGGCCAAGCGGCGCTGCCGCTGGGCGAATTCATCGCCAAGGCGCTTGCCCCGGCACTGAGCACACGCGACCTGCTTCTCTTCGACCAGCGCGGCACCGGCACGTCCGATCCCCTGAGCTGTGGCGCGCTGAGCAGTCTCAGCGCAAGCCAGGCCTTCGAACACTGCGCGCTTGAAATCGGACCGGCTCGCGGCGGCTACACGACCCAGGAATCGGTCGAAGACATCGAGGCGATCCGACAAGCAGCGGGCTACGAAAAGCTCGTCCTGTACGGCACCTCCTACGGCACGAAGGTCGCCGAGGAGTACGCCGAACGCTACCCCCAGCACGTGGAATCGCTCGTGCTCGACTCGGTCGTGCCACCGAGCGGGCCGGAACCGTTCTCGATCCCCACCTTCCAGGCGATCTCCTCGGTGCTCGGCGAGCTGTGCTCCGAGAACGCCTGCGCGGGGATCACCACCAACCCCGTGGCCGACATCGCGACCCTGACGGCGCGGCTGCGCAAGCGGCCACTGAGCGGCTCGGTCTACAACGGTTCGGGCCACCGCGAGAACGCCACGCTCGACGAGTCCGACCTGCTCGGGATCCTCGAGGCCGGCGACCTGAACCCCGCCCTGCGCGCACTGCTGCCCGCTGCGGTGCGCTCGGCGCTGAACAACTATCCCGATCCGCTGCTGCGCCTGGAGGCGCTCGCGGAGGGCTTGATCCCGAACCTGCCTGCCGGCCACCCGGCCGAAGAATCGGCGGAGATCGACGAAGCGCTGTACGTGACGACGACCTGCGAAGAGATGCCGTTCCCCTGGCAACGCTCGGCGCCTGCAGCGACGCGGCTCGCGGAAGCCACCGGCGCCCTGAACGCGCTGCCGAGCACCGACTTCTATCCGTTTGACGCCGCCACGGCACTCAGCAACAGCCTGATCTCTGCCTGCGCCGGCTGGCCGGACGCTTCGGCGGTGAGCCTCGAGCCCGGCGTGCTGCCGAACGTGCCGACGCTGATCCTCTCCGGCGCTCAGGACCTGCGCACCCCGACGTCCAACGCCCGGCAGGTTGCGGCCCTGATTCCCGATGCGCAGCTGCTCGTCGTGCCTTACACAGGCCATTCGGTGATCGGCAGCGACTTCGGCAACTGTGCCTCGCTTGCGGTGAGCGCGTTCTTCGCCGGCGCTTCCGCGCAGCCGTGCGCGCCGAGCGCCAACCCGTTCGCGCCGACGCCGCTGACCCCGACGAAGCTCGCCTACGTGCACCCGGTTCCGGGGCTGAGCGGCAAGCCGAGCCTGACCCTGACCGCAGTGCTCGACACGATCGTCGATCTGAACCGCCAGGTGGTCGGCGCCACGCTGCAGGTCGACGCGCAGCTCCCCAGCGGATCGAGCTTCGGCGGGCTGCGCGGCGGCTACGCAAAGCTGAGCCCGTCCAAGCTCGTGCTGACTCGCTTTACGTTCATCCCCGGCGTCGAACTGAACGGGACCTTCCCCGTGAAGAACGGCCAGCTGCAAACGAGCACCTTGCGCATCACGGGGTCGACCGCCTCGAACGGCACGGTGCGCGTGGGCTCGGGTAAGCAGGTCACGGGCACCCTGGGAGGCAAGCGCTTCAACGTGAACGTCGCCGAGGTCAAGCTCTCGCGCGTCGGTACGGGCGGGGACGCGAGCGAAGCCGAATGGTCGTCGACGCCGCTCGCCTTCCCGCTGGGAAAGCTCTCGCGGCTACGCTGAGCGAGTGCCCAACGCGCTAGCGCTCGAGAGCTCCCCCTACCTGCGCCAGCACGCGCACAACCCCGTCGACTGGCTGCCCTGGGGGCCGGTCGCGCTGGTGCGCGCGAGCGCAGAGGACAGGCCGCTGCTCGTCTCGATCGGCTACTCCTCCTGTCACTGGTGCCACGTGATGGAGCGCGAGTCCTTCGAGGACCCGCGCACGGCCGCCCTGATGAACAAGCTGTTCGTCTGCGTGAAGGTAGACCGCGAGGAGCGCCCGGACGTCGACGCGCTGTACATGGAGGCAGTGCAGGGCATGACCGGCCACGGCGGCTGGCCGTTGAACGTGTTCCTCACGCCCGAGCAGCTGCCGTTCTACGGCGGCACCTACTTTCCGCCCGAGCCCCGTCACGGGATGCCCGCGTGGACGCAGGTGCTGCAGGCGATCAGCGAGGCGTGGTCGGAGCGAAGCGAGGAGATTCGCGCGGGGGGAGAGGGCCTGCGCGAGCGCCTGTCCGGCGGCGCCGTGCTGAAGCCCTCCTCCGCGCCGCTCGAGCAGAGCGCGCTCGAGACGGCCGTTGCGAACCTGCGAGCACTGTTCGACCCGATCAACGGTGGATTTGGAGGCCCGCCGAAGTTTCCCCAGGCCTCGGCGATCGAGTTTCTTCTGCGCCGGGGCGAGCAGGACATGGCCCTGCAGACGCTGCGCGCTATGGCCGGTGGCGGGATCCACGACCAGGTGGGCGGAGGGTTCGCGCGCTACAGCGTCGATGCGACCTGGACGGTGCCTCACTTCGAGAAGATGCTCTACGACAACGCGCTGCTCGCGCGCGCCTACCTGCACGGGTTCCAGCGCTCCGGCGAGCCCCGCCTGGGGGAGGTATGCCGCGACACGCTCGACTGGGCGCTGCGCGAGATGCGCGGAGGAGAGGGCGGCTTCTACTCGGCGCTCGACGCCGACTCGGACGGCGTCGAGGGACGCTTCTACGTGTGGACTGTCGGTGAGCTTCGCGACGCGCTCGGCGGTGACGCGGACGCCGCGATCGCGTGGTTCGGCGCCACCGCGGAGGGCAACTTCGTCGACCCGCACCATCCCGCACCCGGGTTGAACGTGCTGGAGGATCGTGGCCAACGTCCGAACGAGGCAACACAAGCGCGCATTCGCACCCGTCTGCTTGAGGTCCGCGAACGCCGCACCCGTCCCGGTCTGGACGACAAGCGCCTTACCTCCTGGAACGCGCTGATGATCGCCGCACTCGCCGAGGCCGGCGCGGCGCTCGATGAGGCGCGTTACACCGACGCCGCCGTCGCCTGCGCGGAGTTCGTCCTGCGCGATCTGCGGGACTCCGATGGACGCTTGCTGCGCACCTACAACGACGGCGCCGCGAAGCTCGACGGCTACCTCGAGGACCACGCCTTCCTGCTGGAGGCACTGCTCGCCCTCTTCGAAACTACGTGCGAGGAGCGCTGGTTCGTGCAGGCGCGCGCTTTGGCGGACGTCCTGATCGCGCGGTTTGCGGACGCGGAGAGCGGAGGCTTCTTCTCGACCGCGGTGGACGGCGAAGCGCTGATCGTGCGACGCAAGGACCTGGAGGACTCACCGATTCCGGCCGGGGGCTCCAGCGCGGCTATGGGCCTGCTGCGCCTGTCAGAGCTCACGGGCAACACCGAGTACGAACGTCAGGCGCTCGACGTGCTTGCGCTGCTGCGCGATATCGCCCCGCGCCACCCCACCTCGTTCGGACACCTGCTGCAGGTGCTCCACTGGCGCCTTTCCCCCGCGCGCCCGATCGCCTGCGAGGTGCCCGCTACAAGATAGATAGGTACCTATCGAGCTCCCACTGTGTCACGTGCACGCGGTAGTCGTCCCACTCCTGGCGCTTGATCTCGACGTAGCGGTTGAACATGTGCTCGCCGAGCGTCCTCAAAACGAGCTCGGACTCGGCCGTCAGCTCGATCGCCTCGCCGAGGCTCTCCGGTAGCTGCTCAACGCCGAGGCGCTTGCGCTCCTCGCCTGACAAATGGTAGAGGTTCTTCTCCATCGGCTCCGGCAGCTCGTAGCCCTTCTCGATCCCCTCGAGGCCGGCCTGCAGCAGGACCGCGAACGTCAGGTATGGGTTGCAGGCCGGATCGGGGCAACGTAGCTCCATGCGCGTCGCCTTCTCGCGTCCCGGGTGGTACAGCGGCACGCGCACCAGCGCGGAGCGGTTGCGCCGCGACCAGGCGACGTAGACCGGCGCCTCGAAGCCCGGGACCAGGCGCTTATAGGAGTTGACCCACTGCGCGAAAATCGAGCAGATCTCCCGGGCGTGCTTGAGCTGGCCGGCGATGAAGGCCTTGCCGACATCGGAGAGGAAGTACTGGTCGTCGGGGTCGTAGAACGCGTTCTTGCCGTCCGCGAACAGCGACTGGTGGGTGTGCATGCCCGAGCCGTTCTCGCCGAACAGCGGCTTCGGCATGAAGGTCGCGTGCCAGCCGTACTTCATCGCGTACTCCTTGACCGTGATCCGGTAGGTCATGCAGTCGTCGGCCATCTTCATCACGTCCGCGTAGCGCATATCGATCTCGTGCTGTGAGGGCCCGACCTCGTGGTGGGTGTACTCGACGTGGATCCCCAGCTGCTCCATCGCCAGCACCGTCTCGCGGCGCACGTCCGAGCCCGCGTCGAGCGTTGTCAGGTCGAAGTACCCCCCTTTGTCGAGCACCTCGGTCGACTGCGAGTCCTTGAACAGGAAGTACTCGAGCTCGGGCCCGACGTTGAACGTGTCGAAGCCCATGCCCTTCGCGCGCTCCATTGCGCGGCGGAGCACGTGCCTGGGGTCGCCCTCATACGGCGTTTTCTCGGGGGTGACGACGTCGCAGAACATCCTCCCCACACCCTGCTCCTCCGGGCGCCACGGCAGCACCGCGAAGGTTGACGGATCGGGCATCGCGATCATGTCCGACTCCTCGATCGCATTGAAGCCCGTGATCGAGCTGCCATCGAAGCCCATCCCCGCCTCAAACGCGTCGTCGAGCTCGGCCGCGTTGATCGAGAACGACTTCAGTTGCCCCAGGATGTCCGTGAACCAGAACCGGATGAACCGGATCTCATGCTCGGCGACAAGCGTCTTCACGTCGTCCGCGGTCTTCGGCTGCTCCTCTGTCGGCTGCACGGACATAGCTGCGGACCTTAGTCGATGGACTTCTTGACCGGTATCGACTTTTGGCTAAACCGGTCGAGTCAGTGGCCGGCAACGGCGGCTACGAACGCGGCGACATCTTCGGCTTCCTTGCCCTGGTAGAGATCGGCGGGCATATTGCCTCGACCCAAGGCGGGGCCTTCCTTGATGGTGCTAAGCACGAAGGCCCTGCGTGCGGCCACGCTGGGGATGCCGCCCACCAGCACGTCGAGGTTCGGCCCGATCCGGCCGACCGACTTGACCGCGGCCAGCGTGTGGCAGACCGTGCAGGTGTGGGAGAACAGTTCGCGGCCCTTGACCTCTTCGGCGTTCAGGTGCACCCCGCCGATCGCCTCGCTCTGCTTGTCTTCAGCGTTGTGCGCCAGTACGAGCGCGGGCACGATCAGGCCGAAGGCGAACGCCAGCACGACGCCGATCGTGATCAGACGCTGGCTGGCCTTGGATTCGTTCTGCGGCGGCTGCTCAGAGGTCATGTAGGCGGGGACAATATCGTCTGCCGCGGCCCAACGGTCCGCAGGCACTCGATGAGAGCACTCTCACCTTTAGGCTGGCGCAAGATGCGGCGCTACCCTGGGGGAGAGAGTCCAGATGACCTATCTACTTCGCCGCCTTCCCCTCTCGCGCCTACTGCTCCTCTGTGGGCTGGTGGTCGTGATTGGCATCTCCGTGACCGCGCTCGCGTTCGCGCTGGGCACAGGACCGACGCCGCCGCCGAAGCCCCTGGCGGATGCGATCCACGACGCGCTCGCCGGGGCGAACGGGGAACCGGTCCAAGGGATCAGCGCGAACATTCAGTTGACTGATCACCTGCTCGAAGGCGCCAACCTCACCAGCGGCGAAGGCAGCGGCAGCGGCGAGCTCTTATCCAGCCCGCTCGTAACCGGCGGCTCTGGCCGGATGTGGGTCGCCAAGGGCGGCCGCGTGCGGCTCGAACTGCAGTCCGAAAAGGGCGACACCCAGGTGCTCTACGACGGGCACACCGTGTCGATTTACGACGCGTCCTCGAACACGCTGTATCGCTACACGATCCCACCTCATGAAGGCGGCGCGGGCGAGTCCTCGGGCTCGGGGTCTACGACCGCCGACCACCACGAAGCTCCCTCCGTCGCGAAGATCGAAGAAGCGATCTCGCACCTGGACCACGTCAACGTCTCGGGCGCCACCCCGACCGACATCGCCGGCCAGGCCGCCTACACGGTGCGCGTCTCCCCTAAGGAAACCGGCAGCCTGATCGGCGGCGGCGAGCTCTCCTGGGACGCCACCAACGGCGTCCCTCTACGCGCAGCGATCTACTCCTCGACGAGCTCTTCCCCGACGATCGAACTGGCCGCCAGCTCGATCTCCTATGGCCCCGTCGCCGCGTCGGTGTTCGAATTCACGCCGCCCTCGAACGCCAAGATCGAAGAAATCGTGCTTCCCAAGAAGGAGGGCGCCTCCCCCGATTCCTCCACGCCCAATGGCGATCATCCCCATGTCACGACCAGTGGTCAGGGCATCACTTCGGTTGCTGTCCTCGAAAGCAAGACAAAGGAAGGCGCGGACGCCAAGCAGACCTCGTCCGCGACCGAAGACGGCCTGCAGAAGGTCAAGATCAACGGCATCGAAGCCTCCGAGCTGCCCACCGAGCTCGGCACGCTGCTCAGCTTCGAGCGCTCCGGCGTGCGCTACTTCCTCGCCGGCGCGGTCAGCCCCGCGGCGGTCGAAGCGGTCGCCAAGGGACTGTAGCGTGGCCGACGCCCCGCCCGTCAGGGCGCGCGGGTTAGTCAAGCGCTACAAGGAGGTCCTCGCGGTCGATCACATCGACCTGAACGTCAACGTCGGCGATGTCTACGGATTCCTCGGACCCAATGGCGCGGGCAAGACGACGACGCTGCGAATGGCCCTCGGGCTGATCGTTCCCACTGAGGGCACGGTCGAGCTGTTCGGGCGTGACCCGTTACGCGAGGGCGCGCGTGCACTGGAGGGTGTCGCCGGGTTCGTGGAGGCACCGCGCTTCTACCCGTACCTCGCCGCGCGCAAGAACCTCGAGCTGCTGGCGGCGCTCGACGGGGACGGCGCGAAGGAGCGCATCGACGAGGTCCTGGAGATCGTCGAGTTGACCCCGCGCTCAGGCCACCGCGTGGGCGGCTTCTCGCATGGGATGCGCCAGCGCCTGGGGATCGCCGCGGCGCTGCTGCGCCGCCCGCGCCTGCTGATACTCGACGAGCCCGCTACCGGCCTCGATCCGGCGGGCATGCGCGACATGCGCGCCCTGATCCGTCGTCTGGCCAACGAAGGGATCACGGTGCTGCTCTCCAGCCACCAACTGCCGGAGGTACAGGAACTGTGCGACCGCGTGGCGATCGTCGACCGCGGGCGCGTCGTCTACGAGGGCGCACTCGCGGACCTGCGCCGCCAGGGCGGGGCCGGCTACCGCCTGCGCACGACCGACGACTCGCGCGCACTGGAGCTGGCGCGCTCACAGCGGGGTATCGAGCACGTTATCGGGACCCCACACGCCCCGCCCGGCTTCGTCTTTCAAGCCGAGGAGCGGGATGTGGGCTCGCTGTCCCTGGCGCTGGCTCAGGCGGGCATCGGGATCCTAGCGCTCACCCCGGAGCTGGCGACGCTCGAGGATCTGTTCTTCCGGCTGACCGAAGGTGGCGGCGACGCGCACGATCCCGCAACCGGTGAGTCGAGCGACGACGACGCCCGGTCGGAAGGTCCGCTGGGGGCCGCCGCGTCGGCGCTGGCCGCGTCAGCGAAGGCCCTCGAGGAGACCCGGTGAGCAGCAGGGCCGTCAGCGCCGCGCCCGCGACCCCGATCGGCGGGGCGGGCGGGCTCTCATTCAAACGACCGTCCACCGCGACCGCCTATCGCTGGGAGCTGCGCAAGCTGATCTCACAAAAGCGGACCTACCTCGGGCTCGGGCTGGCTGTGATCCTGCCACTGATCTTCGTGCTGGTTCAGAATCTGCACACCCATCGTGGCCACGAACCGGGCAACATCTTCGCCTCGCACATCACCCAGTCGGGGCTCGCGACCCCCGTGCTGATGCTGCTGTTCCTGTCCCTCTTCATGCTGCCCCTGATCGCCGCCCTGGTCGCCGGGGACATCGTCGCGGCCGAGGACGGCAACGGCACGCTGAAGACGATCCTCACACGCTCGGTCGACCGCGGCCAGGTATTCGCCGCGAAGGCTCTGGCGGCGATGACCTACGCGACGATCGCGCTGTTCCTGTCAGCCGTCGTGGCGACCGTCGCCGGTGTCGCGTCGTGGGGCTTCCACGACGTCGTCACATTCTCGGGCACCGTCGTCTCGGCTCCAGAAGGCCTGCTGCTCGTGTTCGCCGCGAACGCCGTCTACCTGATCCCCCTGCTGAGCGTCGCGGCGATCGGCGTGCTGCTGTCCACCGCCACGCGCAACAGCGCGGCAGCCGTCGTCGGCACGGTGGGGCTCGTGATCCTGCTGTACATAATCTCGGGAATCCCGGGTATCGAAGGGATCAAGCCCTACCTGCTCACCGAACAGTTCGAGAATTGGCACGGCCTGCTGCGCACCCCGACCGACTGGACGCCGATCTGGCACTCGGCGTGGGTCTGCGCGCTGTACGCGGTCCCTTCGCTGTTCGCGGCGTACCTGGTGTTCTTGCGCCGCGACGTCGCGGGTGGCTGAGGCGTCCTCAGATTACGGAACGGCCCGGTTCAGTGACGCCGATATGTGGCGAGCGTCAAGCCCTTCGCCAGCGTCGCGTCTTTGAGTCCGCTCCGCACGAGGGCGGCACTGAACCCTGCTCTGGAGGCGAGCTTGCGGCTGAGCGCGTAGAGGAGGAACGCGACGTGGTGCACCTGGCCCTTCGCACCGCAGATCCCGCCCCAGCGCGCCTCACCGGCGCTGTTCAGGCCGACGACCGCCCCGTGGGGCAGCCTGCCGGCGGGGATCCCTTGCGAGCTGGGACTGAGCCCGCCCACGGCCCACTGGATCGCGTCCCCGTTACCACCGTCCAGGTCGATCGCCAGCAGCAACAGTTCAACCGCGTCCGCGGGCACGTTCCGCCACGCAAGCGGTGGCGAGACGCCGGCACCGTCGCAGGTGTAGCGCACCGGCATCGCGCCGCCAGGCTTAAAGGCGCGACTGCTTAGCGCGATCGTCCCGATCGCTGATTGGACGGTGCCGTAGGACGGTGTTGTCGTGGGCGCACTCTCGGCCGAGTTGCCGCCACCACAGCCGGCGAGCGCCAGCGCCACGGTCAAGGCCACGAGCAGCAGCAGCCCACCGGCGAGCAGAGGTCCACCGGTAAGCGGCGCTCTGCGATTCCAGTCCTTCAGCTCAGCCCACCTCGGCGGGCAGCTCGATCGCGGAGAGCTCGACATCGCCCATCAGGCGGCGCGCCTCGCGCGGGTCGATCAGGCCAGCGCCCAGTCTTGCGGTGGACTCCGCCCCGCAGGCCACACCGAAGCGCAGGCACTGGTCGGGTGAGCGGCCCTCGTAGCGCGCGGCGATGTAACCGGCCAGGAAAGCGTCGCCGGAGCCGCGCTTGGCGATCGACTCGCGCACCTCGACGCTCACGCGCCGCATACATGGCTGGCCGTCGACGAGCACCTGGGCAAAGCAGCCGTCGGGGAGCGTCATGATCGCCTCGTGAGGACCGAGCGCGGCGATCTCGCGCACCCCCAGCGAGCGCTCCTGCTCGCTTGCGAACTCGTGCCCCACGAGCTCCTCAGCCTCGATCACGTTCGGCGAGACGACATCGGGCTCGGCCCGGACCGCCTGGTGCAGGGGCTCGCCCTCGGTGTCGATCACGGTCGTGACCCCCGTCCGCTCCAGCTCGTGGATCAGCACCGCGTAGAAGTCGGGCTCCAGGCCGCGCGGGAGCGAGCCGGCGAACACGACGATCGCGGCGCCGCGCGCCAGGTACAGCAGCTTCTCGCGGAACAGCTCAACCTCGTGCTGGGATACCGACGGACCGCGTTCGTTGATCTCCGTCTGCTGCCCAGTAGTCGGGTCGAGGACCGATGTGTTCGTGCGCGACTCCTCGCGGATGCGCACGAAGTCGTTCAGGATCGCCTCCTCCGTGAGCTGCTCAACTATGTGCGTGCCCGTGATGCCGCCTGCGAAGCCGGTTGCGATCACCGGCTGGCCGAGCGTCTTCAGCGTGCGAGCGATGTTCACGCCCTTGCCGCCGGCCATCGTGCGCTGCTCGACGGTGCGATGACGCCGCCCCAGCCGAAAGTTCGGCACCGAGAGGGACTTGTCGATCGCCGCGTTCAGCGTGACCGTGATGATCATCTCTGCCTCTCTACCCACATTCCGGCACTTCGAACGGCGGGTGATGCCGTGGGGCGCACACCCAGAGGCTAGCGAACCTGCCTGGAGCCCGAGATCCGATATCCGGCTACCCCAACGCCCAGGTCGCCGTGCGCAGGCGCTCAGCCTCAGCGCGGGCAGCCTTCGCCGGCTCCTCGCCGGTGTCGAGATAGGCATTGGCGATGCTGCGGGAGGCGCTCACGAGTCCGCCCGCTCGGCCCGGGGCGAAGGCAGGAGCGAGATCCTCGACGCGCCCCCCCTGCGCGCCGACTCCGGGCAGCAAGAACGTCGCGTGCGGCATCAGCTCACGGGCGCGCACAAGGTGACCGGGGACCGTGGCCCCGATGACCGCGCCCACGTCGCTCAAGCCCGACTCTCCCACGCCGGGGCCGCCCAGCTCATCGACGATGCCCGCGAGTCGCTCCCACACTGTTCCTCCGCCGCCCAGCTCGAGGTCCTCGACGTCGGCCGCACCCGGGTTTGATGTGCGCACCAGCGCCAGCACTCCGGCACCTGCGGCACGCGCGGCCGTCACGAACGGCTCGACGGCGTCCTTCCCCATCAGTGGGTTGACCGTCACCATGTCCGCACCGAGCCCCTCCACCGCTCCGAACGGTGTCTCGATCCCGCCGATCAGAGCCTGTGCATACGCGGAGGCGCTCACCGAGATGTCGCCCCGCTTGCCATCGGCGATCACGAGCAGCCCGCGCGCCTGCGCGTGCTCGACGACCGCCGCCAAAGCGCTCCAGCCGGGGGCGCCCAGCCGCTCGAAGCAGGCGAGCTGGGGCTTCGTAGCCACGCATACGTCCGCCGTCGCATCGATCAACGCCTTGCAGTGGGTGAGCACCGCGCTTGCGGCGCGCTCCGCGGGTGAGTCCTCAGCAGATATGCCCGGCGCGGGCTCGTCCGCCGCCGGCCACAGCATGCTCGGGTCCGGATCGAGACCGAGCACGATCTGCGACCGGCGCGCCTGCACACGCGCCGTGAGTGTGTCTCCGAATCCCGGGGACAGGTTCAGCGACCCTTAACCGCGCTCTTGAGTCCGCTACCCGCGGTGAAGCGAGGCACCCGCGAAGCGGCGATCTGGATACGCTCGCCCGTGCGCGGGTTGACACCCTGGCGCGCCCCGCGCTCGCCGACGTGGAACTTGCCGAACCCCGACACCGTCACCTCGCTGCCCCTGCGCAATGCGTCCTCCACGGTGGCCAACACCGCATCCACCGCGCGCCCCGCGTCATGCTTGGTCAGATCGGCGCGATCCGCCACCTGGTCGACCAACTCGGACTTCGTCACTTCGCCCTCCTCGCTAGTGAAACGTTGCTCCGAAGCTAACACCGCGCGCGGACGGCCGCCTCCGCCACGACATCCGCGACAATGGCGAGATGACCTTCGAACGCGTCGCCTGGAGCATAACCGTGCTTGTCGCGCTGATCACCGCGCTGCTGCTGCTGCTCTCCGGCTACAACGGTTACGCCGGCCTCGGCCTCGCGGTCGCGATCTCCGCGGCGATCAACCTTCTTTGAGCCACTTGAGCAACGCGCGGGCGGCGCGGCCACGATGGCTGATCGCGTCCTTCTGCTCGTCCGAGAGCTGCGCCATTGTCAACCCCTCAGGTTCCTCGTCCGGCAGGAACGCCGGGTCGTAGCCAAAGCCGGCCTCACCGCGAGGCTCCCCCGCCAAGCGCCCCGTACAACGGGCCTCGAACACGCGCGCCTCCTCGCCCGGCGCTTCCGGATCGACATACACGAGCGCGCACACGTACGCGAGCCCGCTGCCCGCCGGCACCTCGCGCAGCAGCTTCGCCAGGTTCTGCTCGTCGGTCGCATCCTCTCCCGCATACCGCGCCGAGCGCACGCCCGGCGCGCCGCCGAGCGCCGCCGCCTCGATCCCCGAATCGTCGGCGATACTCACCCTCCCGGTCACCAGCGCCGCGGCGCGAGCCTTGCCGAGCGCGTTCTCTGCAAACGTCTCCCCCACCTCCGGTGGCAACGTCACATCGGCGGGCAGCAGCTCCACTTCGTGGCCGAGGAGCAGGCGAGCGAGCTCGCGGCGCTTGTGCTCGTTGTGGGTGGCCAGCAGCAGCTTCACGATGTGGCGAGTGCCTGCTCCTGCGCCGCTCGCAGCCGTTCGATCCCCGCGCCCGCAAGCGCCAGCAGCTCGTCCAGGTGCGCGCGCGAGAGGGGCGTGCGCTCGGCGGTGGCCTGCACCTCGATCAGCCCACCCTCGCCGGTCATCACGACGTTCGCATCGACCTCCGCGGTCGAGTCCTCGGAGTAGTCGAGATCAAGCAGGGCGGTTCCATCGACCATCCCGCAGGAGACCGCCGCGACCGAGCCGGTCAGCGGGGAGCTCTCCAGCTTGCCCTCGGCCTGCAGCCACGTGCAGGCCAGGGCGAGCGCGACGTAGGCGCCCGTGATCGAGGCGCAGCGCGTCCCCCCGTCGGCCTGTAGCACGTCGCAGTCGAGATAGATCGTGCGTTCACCGAGCTTCGACAGGTCGATCACGCCGCGCAGCGAGCGCCCGATCAGGCGCTGGATCTCGACTGAGCGGCCGTCAAGGCGTCCCTTCGTCGCGTCGCGCTGCTTACGATCGCCGGTGGACGCCGGCAGCATTCCATACTCGGCCGTCAGCCAGCCCCTGCCCTTGCCGGCCATCCAGCGGGGGACGCTCTCCTGCGCTGAGGCGGTGCAGATCACGCGCGTCTCCCCGGCCGAGATCAACGCCGAGCCAGTGGCGGTGCGCATGAACCCCGGCTCGATCTCGATCGGCCGCAACTCGCCCGGCCCGCGCCCATAGCTGCGCTCACCGCCGCTCACGCCGTTACCTCGACGGCCGCGAGCTCAACGCGCTCGACCGGGCCGAGTGGCATCTGCAGGAAGCGCGTCCCGGCCTGCTCGAAGACCTCCGTATCGCCGGTGCAGAGGAAGCGGTACTCCCCCTCCCCCGCCTGCGGGTTCTGCAACTCGCGCGTGCTCAGCGCATGCTCGACCTGGCGCGCGAGCGCCGCTCCGGAGCTGACGAGCGTCACGCCCGGGCCGAGCATCCGCTGGAGCATCGGCTGGATCAGCGGGTAGTGGGTGCAACCGAGGATCACCGTGTCGACATCCGCCCGCTTCAGCGGAGCGCAGACCTCGCGCACCGTCTGCACGGCGCGCTCGTCGAACTGCTCGCCGGCCTGGATGATCGAGGCCAGCGTCGGGCACGGCACGGCGTGCAGCGCCACATGCGGATCGATCGCGCCGACCGCGTCCTCGTAGGCGCGACTGGCGACCGTCGTCGGGGTCGCCAGCAAACCAATCCGGCCGCTGCGCGTCGCCGCGACCGCGCGCAGCGCCTCCGGCCGCACGACGCCGAGCACGTCGATACCGAGCGTCGTCTCCATCATCCGCCGGCGCAACGCGGGCAGCGCAGCCGCGGTCGCGGAGTTGCAGGCGACCACCAGCAGCTTCGCGCCGCGCCCGGCGAGCTCCTCTGTCACCTCCGCGGAGAACCTGCTCAGCTCCTCCGGCGTGCGTTCGCCGTAGGGGAAGCGTGCCGTGTCGCCCAGGTACAGGAAGTCCTCATGCGGGAGCCGCACGAGGAGCTCGTGCAGCACGGTCAGGCCGCCGACGCCAGAGTCGAACACGCCGATCGGCCGCGTGCGCGGATCGCTGCTCGATCGCTCGGCGTCAGTTGCGGCGGCGCTCGTCATGCAGGCCATCATCCCAGAGCCCGGAGCGCTACGGTCGGAGGATCGTGCGCGCGCTCGTGCTCTCCAACATGCGGCCCGACGCCGCGCACCCCGAGCGCGGCACCTTCGTCCGCGATCAGGTCGCCGATCTGCGACGCCTGGACGAGCCCGATCTCGAGATCGAACTCTACGAGTTTCCTCCAGGCGCCCGCTCGCTGGCGCAAGCGGCCCGCGATCTGCGCAGCCGCTACGGCGGCCCCCCGACGCTCACCCGCCGGCCCGCGCGCGCGCCGTTCGACATCGTGCACGCGCACTACGGCCTCACCGCCTGGCCGGCGTTTGCGGTTCCCGCGCGCGTGCGCGCGCTGACTGTCCACGGCAACGACATGCGCCATCCCCGCACACGGATGATCACCGGCGCCGCGCTCGGGCGGATCGACCTGCTGGCGGCCGTTTCGAGCTCGCTGGCGCAGGAACTGCCGAGCGCGCGCGCTCGCGCCAGGGCACAGGTGCTGCCGTGCGGCGTCGATCTCGAGCGCTTCCGCCCGATCCCACGGGCCCGGGCGCGGGAGGAGCTGGGACTCGATCCCGAGGCACCCTACCTGCTGTTCGCCGCCGACCCGGCCCGGGCGATCAAGCGCTACGACCTGGCGCTCGAGCTTGCGCGCGCGGTCAACGTCGAGCTGCTTGCGCTGGGCGGCGTCGACCCTGCGCGCGCGCCCCTGTGGGTCAACGCGGTCAATGCCGTGCTGATGCCCTCCGGACACGAGGGCTTCGGCCTGGCGGTGCTCGAGGCGCTCGCCTGCGACGTGCCGGTGCTCGCCACGCCGGTCGGGATCCACCCCGATGCGCTGCGCGGGGTCGCGGGGACGCTGTGCGCGCCGTTTGCGCTCGAGATCTGGCGCGCGGCGCTCGAACCCCACCTGGGCACGACAGAGTCACGGATCCAGGGACGCTCCCACGCTGAGCCGTTCTCCGGCCCGCGTTTGGCTGAGCACGTCGCCGCCGCCTGGCGTACTGCCCTCCGTGACGCCGGATAGCATTGGTGGGTCGATGGAGGATGTTCAAGCCACCAGTCCGGCAACGGAGGTGCAGACGCCCGCGAGCCAGGACGTGCCCAACGGCTCGCCCGGGTTCAGCGAGCGCGGGCGCATGCGCCGTCGCGCGCGGTTCCTGCGCAAGGCACGCGAGCTCGCCTACCGCGACCTTGGCGGGCTGGTCTTCAACCTGCACCGCTTCGGCCAGCGCAACGACGCGCTCGTAATCGCGAAGCTCTCAACGCTCGGCCAGATCGACACCGAGCTGCGCACGCTCGAAGGCGCTCTTGCTGAGCATCAGCCGGTGACCGTGCTGCGCGACGCCGGCATCGCGGCCTGCCCGCGCTGCGCGGCGATTCACGGCAGCGAGGATCGTTTCTGTCCCAACTGCGGGCTCGCGATGGACCGCCACGCGGAGCGGCCTGTCGCCGGACCGTCCCAGTCAGGCGCCGCACTAAGCCAACCCGCGGCCGTCACACCCGCCCCGGCTGCGCCCGCGCCAAGTCCGGCTTCCCCCACACCCACCACTCCCACCCCCACATCGGACCACGACCCCAAGCCGGCCTCAGAATCCAAGCTGGCCCCCGCCGCTCCCCGTGAGCAGACCACGATCGATCGGCCCGCCGCCTCGTCTGAGGCGCCCGCGACACCGCCCGCCACGCCCTCCCCGATCGCGCCAACGACGCGGCCTGCCAACCAGGACCAGCCCACTGTAATCGTCCGTCCTTCCGGCCCTGACGCGTGAGCGTCGCCCCACCCCCCTCCCCAGTCTCCACCGCAGCTCCGCCGCCCGCGGGCGAAGCGTGTCCCTTGTGCGGCGGGGCGCTCGATCCCGAACAGGAGTGGTGCCTGCGCTGCGGCGCCGCCGCCCGCACGCGCCTTGCGGCATCTCCCGCCTGGAAGGCATCGATGATCGCGCTCGCGGTCGTCGCCGCGCTCTCACTCGGAGTGCTCGCCGCCGCATTCGTCACGCTCGCCGGTGGCTCCGGACACTCGACGACGACTCCCGCGACCATAATCGTCACGACCACGCCCGCCACGGCGCCGACCGCGACCACACCTCCCACGACCACGACGACCGTCCCGAGCACGAGCACCCCGAGCGCCGGCCGCCCCGACACGAGCACCTCGGGCGTCACCACGCCCGGCACCACGACGGCGCCCGGGCTCACGACCCCGAGCACCGCTGCTGCCACCACCCCCGTCCCGACCACGCCAAGCAGCATCACAAAAGCTCCAAAACAGTGAGCTCCGAGTGAGCTCCACTCGAACCGGTCCAGTCTTCGAGTCCGAGATCGCCGTGGTGGGTGCAGGCGCCGCGGGGCTCTACGCGGCGCTCTGCGCGGCGCGCGAGGGCGCGAGCGTCGTGCTGATCTCCGCCACGCCGCTCGCCCAGACAGCCTCCTATTGGGCGCAGGGGGGCCTCGCCGCGGCGCTCGCCGCCGATGACAGCTTCGAGCTGCACCTCGCCGACACCGAGCGCGCCGGACGCGCGCTGGTCAGGCGCTCGGCGGCCGAGATCCTCGTGCGCGAGGCGCCAGCCCGGGTGGAAGACCTGCAGGCGCTGGGCATCCGTTTCGACGGCGACCGCTCCGGACGCCTAGCGCTCGGCCTGGAGGGTGGGCACTCCGTCAGGCGCGTCGTCCACGCCGGGGGCTCGGCGACCGGCCGCCGTGTCGTCCGCCAGTTATCTGCGCTCGTCGCCGAGGAGCCTTTGATCAGCGTGTTCGAGCGCGCGCGGGCGCGCGCTCTGTGGACGGATGGGGATCCCACCCAGACCGGTTTTGACGGGGACCGGACCCACACCGCCGATTCCCGCGCTGACATGAACCCCACCCGACCCCGCTGTCGCGGCCTGATCTGCGACGACGGGCGGATCGTCTCCACACATGCGGTAGTGCTCAGCACCGGCGGTGCGGCGGCGCTATGGGCGCGCACCACCAACCCACCCGGCTCTGAGGGAATCGGCCTGCTGCTCGCCCACGCCGCCGGCGCATCGCTGGCGGACCTCGAGCTGCTCCAATTTCATCCCACCGCCGTGATCGGGCTCGCCGGGCGCGAGGGCTTTCTGATCACCGAGGCGATCCGCGGTGAGGGCGCCACCCTGCACGACTCCACCGGCGAACGCTTCGTCGAGGAGCTCGCCCCTCGCGACGAGGTCTCGCGCGCGATCGCACTGCGCCTCCAGGAATCCGGCGAGCGCTCGGTCGGCCTGGACATGCGTGCGATCGACCCCGCTCACTTCCCCAACGTCGTCGCCGCGCTGCGCGAGGCGGGCCTCGACCCAATGCGCGAGCTGGTCCCGGTCGCCCCGGCGGCCCACTACATGATGGGCGGGATCGTCGCCGACCTGCACGCCCACTCGACGCTGCCCGGGCTGTATGCCGTCGGCGAGTCCTCCTGCACCGGCCTGCACGGCGCCAACCGCCTCGCCTCGAACTCGCTCAGCGAGTGCTTCGTCTTCGCGCGCCGCGCTGTCCTGCATGCCCTCTCCGAGGAGCCCTCCCCCTCGTCCGCATCGCCCGCGGAGCTCGAGACCCTTCAGGCGCTCCCCTCGCCCTCCCCTGGCACTCCCGTCACCCGCGAGGCGCTATGGCGCGACGCCGGCATCGTCCGCTCCGCCGAGGGTCTTCGCCGCCTGCTCGACGATCCCCACCCCTTGGCCCGCCTGCTCGCCCGCAGCGCGCTCGCGCGCACCGAGAGCCGGGGCGCCCACCAGCGCTTAGACCATCCCAAGCCAGATCCCGCGCTGGATCAACATCATTTTGTCCTCACCGCCGACGGCGACGGTTCGTGGCAAGCCTGGGCTTGATCTCTTCATAAATATCTTTAAATCTTCGCCCTTCCCCCCTAAATCTCGATCCTTTCTTCTCAACCGAGTGTTTTCGTTCGTGGAATGTCTTTTCACGTCCGGAGTCTTTGAGTACGGCGGATGTGCTCCAGAACCGGTTCGATCGAGAAAGAGGGTGAGGGGTCGCCATGTACCAGTTCAGCCGGGCCATCTATCGGGAGCTTGCTCCCCACCTCCTGGCTCCCAAGCCGGACCTCGCTATCAACACCAACCACGAGCATCTGCTGCAGGCGTGTGAGGCGGTCGTCGAGCGGATGGCCGTCGAACGTCTCTACTTCGCGCGTCCTGAACGCACGCTGTTCTGCAACATCCGCTCGCTGTTCCCGATGAGCGAGCAGGGCCACGTCCACCGCGTCGTTTGCCGCTACATCGGCCTGGCAGAGCAGTTCCTGATCGAGAACCCCCTCGCGGGCTACACCTCGATCAGCGGCGAGGCACCCCAATGTCGTGCGACAACGCGCAAAGGCGCCGCCTGCCAGCGTGTGCCCCTATCGCACAACGGCTATTGCCCTTCTCATCAGCACCTGGCCGATACTGAGGATCGGGAGCTCGTGGCGGCCTGAGTGCCTCGAAGTCGTATGCTCGGGCCATGCCTGAGCGAATTGGCTTTCTCGGCCTCGGGATCATGGGCTCGCGGATGGCCGCGAGGGTGGCGCGGGCCGGCTTTCCACTGACGGTCTGGACACACACGCCCGGCAAGGCCGCCGCCTGGGCATCCGAGCACGACGCGGTCGCGGTGGATACGCCCGGAGAGGTCGCACGCGCGAGCGACATCGTCGTGAGCATGGTCGTTGACGGCGAGCAGGTCTCCTCGGTACTTTTGGGTGAGGGCGGCGTGATCGAGGCTGCACGTGCCGACCTGCTGTGCGTCGACATGTCCACGATCTCTCCGCTCGACAGCCGCCGGATCGCGGCGGCACTGGGCGAGCGGGGGGCGCGGATGCTGGATGCTCCCGTCACCGGCTCCTCGCCACGTGCCGAGGCGGGCACGCTCACGATCATGGCTGGCGGCGCCGCGGAGGACTTTGCCCGCGCGGAGCCACTGCTCAGGAGCATGGGCGAGGTGATCGTTCACGTCGGCGAGCTCGGCCAGGGCGAGATGCTCAAGCTGATCAACAACTCGCTCGGCGCGGCCAACGCGGCCGCGCTCGCCGAGGCGCTGCTGCTCGCGCGGGCGACGGGCGTCGACCTCGACGCGTTCGTCGAGGTCACCTCGGCTGGCTCGGGCGCGTCGGCGCAGCTGACGCTGAAGTCGACGCCGATGCGCAAGCACGACTACACGACGCTGTTTAAGACCGAGCACATGCTCAAGGACGTGCGCCTCTGTCTCGAGGAAGCCCAGGCCGCCGGCATCCCGTTCCCGTCCGCCGCGCACGCGCGTGACCTGCTCACAGCCACGCTCGGCCGCGGCCATGGCGAGGACGACTACGCCGCGATCATCGAGGCCGCCGAGGGACTCGCTGGGCGGCGGTTGTAGCGATTTAGCCCAAAAAAGATGTCTATTTGCAGGGGATTTGGGATTTCCGCCTGGGTTTCGTATCTTTAAGGGGTCGGGCTCGCCCTTCGGTCGCTTTGGATGGCGTTCAGAGTCCGAGGATTTATCGAGACTTTCCTTACTCCTGCTTTCGTCTTTCTTTCGTTCTTCCTATGCCAATTGCTTTCAAAGAATGGGCGGTCACCGTCCGTGCTCTCGCTGAAGGCGAGCAGCTGATAACCCTGCGCAAGGGCGGAATCCGCGAACCCGGCAAGCCGTTCCGGCTCGCCCACGAGCGTTTCTTCCTGTACCCCACCTTCGATCATGAGCCGGGCGAGTTCGTGCGCGAATCCCATCAGCCCGAGCTGCGCCGCGCGCTCGAGGAGGGCGTCTGGAGCGACGGTGAGCCGCCGCTGCACGCCTTCGCCTCAGGTGGTATCCAGCAGCCCGACCGCGTACGCATTCGTGCCTGGGCCGAAGTCGCCGGCCACTTTACGATCGCCGACCCGCGCTGCGTCGACGCGCTTTCCCCCTTCTACGTGTGGACGACCGACTACGCCGAGAAGCGCCTCGGCTGGCGCCGCCATCAGCCGCTGCACGTCCTGCTCCTGCGCACCTACCGCATTCCGCGGCCAGTCACCGTGAAGGTCAAGGACGAGTACTCAGCAGCCCAGGCTTGGGTCGAGTTGCAGCGCGACCTCCCGTTCGAGGGCACCCCGGTACTCTCCGACGCCGAGTTCGAGCGCGCCTCCGAAGAGATCGCCGAGATCACTCGAGGCGCCTCTCAGCCGGTTCTCGTTTAGTCAAGACCGTCCCCAAAAGCCAGGGCTTCGCGGGCCGCTTGCGCGCCTGACTCGGGGACGAGGATGTCGCGTCTCCCGGCGACGAGAAAGTCCGGCACGTCCGCTCCTGCAGCGCGCTGGGACATGCTCGGGATCCCCTCCTCGAGCAGCAGTCCCTGGATCATCTCCGCCTCGACGCCATTCAGCGCACCGGCGATCTTCACGAGCTTTCCTTCGCTGTACTGCGGCTTGATCTTGCGCGCTCGCTGTTGCCGCTCGCTCAACACCGCCTCGGCAGCGCCTGTCATCTGCACCAGCGGCATCCCACACGCCTTGCAGAATCGCTCGCTCGACGGATATTTGCGCGCGCAGCCCGGACAGCGCAGCGCAGGCTCGCCCTCCGCCGGCGTACTTCCCAGCCCATCCCCCGCTGCCGACGGAGGTTCCTCACCCGTCATCTACTCCACCTCCAGCGCTACCTCCTGCACCCGGCCGCCCTCGATCAGATAGGAGCGCACCTCCGGCGCTGCGCCATCGGCCAGCCCGACGATGATCCACTCGACCCCGGGCCAGTTGGCGGCGAAGTTGATGTCGGTCTGCGACGGCTTGGGCGCGGTGCGCGTGTGCGAGTGGTAGATCGCGCCGAGCTCGCTCCCGTCGTCCTCGATCGCGCCGATCAGACCGAGCAGCTCCTTCCCGTCGACCTCGAACTTCAACGGGCTCGCGGCGATGTTCTCCGCGCGGTGGACCTTCGTCGCGTATGCGAACGCGGCCCCGTCCGCCCCGCCAGACGCATCGCCCGCGCCGGCCAGTACGCCGGGATCGATCGCGACCACGCCGCAGCACTCGTTCGGCGCGTCCTCCTCGGCGTGCGCGATCAGCTCGGCGAGCAGGTTGGAAGCGATCTTCATGTCGGACCCGTCGCGTCGGCGAACGGATGGAGGCTTACCACCAGACGGTGGAGTCGAGGTTCTCGACCTCGTCGACCGGCAGCGTGTAGATCCCGCTCGACAGGTACTTCCAGCCATCGTCGCAGACCACGAACACGACGTTCCCCTCGTCGAACTCACCCGCTATCCGCACGGCGATGCTGGCGATCGCTCCGCTCGAGACACCAGCGAACAGACCCTCCTCGTCGAGTAGTTTGCGCGTCCAGACGATCGCATCGTGGTTGGTCACGAAGATCTTCCGGTCCAGCAGCGAGATGTCGATGATCGGCGGGATGAAGCCGTCGTCGAGCGAGCGCAGACCCTGCACGGGCTCGCCCTGCATCGGCTCGGCGGCGACGATCTTGACGGCGTCGCCGAAGGTCTCCTTCAGCCGCCGCCCGTTGCCCATCAGGGTGCCGCCGGTGCCGAGCCCCGCCACGAACGCGGTGACCTCGTCGAGCTCCTCGAGGATCTCCAGCGCCGTGCCGTTGTAGTGGGCGTTCGGGTTGGCCTGGTTGCCGTACTGGTAGGGCATGTACACCGAGGAATCCTCTGAGGCCATCTGCAGGGCCTTTTCGACCGCCCCGTTGGAGCCGAGCGAGCCCTCGGAGTAGACGATCTCCGCGCCGTACATCTTCAACAGCTGCGTGCGCTCGGGCGTGACGTTCTCCGGCATCACGACCTTCAGCTTGTAGCCCTTCAGCCGGCAGATCATCGCCAGCGAAATCCCGGTGTTGCCGGAGGTCGGTTCGAGGATCGTCTGCCCAGGCGCGATCGCGCCTTTCTCCTCGGCGTCCTCGATCAGCGCCTTCGCCACCCGGTCCTTGACCGAGCCGGTCGGGTTGCGCGACTCGAGCTTCGCCCAGATCCTCACGCCGGGCTTCGGCGACAGATGCGGCAGCTCGACCAGCGGCGTGTTGCCGATCGACTGCACGATGTCCCCGTAGCGACCCCCGCAGGGCTTGTTCTTCAGCGGCTGAACGGCCATTACTTCACGGAATATAGCGACCCCTGCCCGGCAATCGTGCAATCGCTCGGCAGAGCGTCGCGCAATCACTAGGATGACGTTGGGATATGGAGGGCGACTTCGACTTCGACTGGCTGGTGATCGGCTCCGGCTTCGGCGGCAGCGTCTCGGCGCTGCGCCTCTCCGAGAAGGGCCATCGCGTGGGCGTGCTCGAGTGCGGACGGCGCTTCGCCGACCACGAGCTGCCGAGCTCGACCGCTGACCTGAAGCGCTACTTCTGGCGGCCGTTCCTCGGCATGAAGGGGATCTTCCGGCTGACGACCTTCCGCGATGTGTCGGTCGTCTCCGGCTGCGGCGTCGGTGGCGGCAGCCTCGGCTACGCGAACACGCTGTACGTACCCCCGACCAAGTTCTTCGAGGACCGTCAGTGGGCGGAGATGAACGACTGGGAGTCGGCGCTCGCGCCCCACTACGTCGAGGCGCAGCGGATGCTCGGGGTCGTGCAGACTCCGACCGACGACCCCGCCGACCAGCTGCTGCGCGAGCTCGGCGAGGAGCTCGGCGTCGGCGACACCTACAAAAAGACACCCGTCGGCGTCTTCTTCGGCGGCCCGGACGGGGCCGGCGTGACCGTGCCCGACCCGTTCTTCGGCGGTGAGGGACCCGCGCGGACCGGCTGCCGCGAATGCGGACGCTGCATGGTCGGCTGCCCTCACGGGTCGAAGAACACGCTCGTCAAGAACTACCTATACCTCGCCGAGAAGCGCGGTGCGCGCGTGATGGCAGAACGCACCGTCGTCGACGTCCGCCCGCTCGGCGATGGCTCCGGCAAGGACGGCTACGAGGTCGAAAGCGTCCGCTCCGGCGCCTGGCTGCGCAAGGAACGCCAGGTTCAGCGCGCGCGGGGCGTCGTCGTCTCGGCCGGGCCGCTCGGCACGAACAAGCTGCTCCAGCGCTGCCGCCTGAACGGGTCGCTCGGGCGGATCTCCGCGCGCCTGGGCGAGCTCGTGCGCACGAACAGCGAGTCGATCCTCACGGTCACCGTCCCCGAGGACTACCCCGACGACCTGATCAAGCGTGTCGCGATCACCTCCTCGATCTACCCCGACCCGAACACCCACATCGAGACCGTCACCTACGGCAACGACGGCGACTCGATGCATCGCTTCTACACGCTGCTCACCGGCGACGGCACACGCGTGACGCGCCCGCTGAAGTGGCTCGTCCAAGCGCTCCTGCACCCGCGGCGACTCGCGCAGGTGCTGTTCCCGAAACACTATTCGCGGCGCACGATCATCATCCTCGTGATGCAGACGCTCGACAACGCGATCGCGCTACGGCCCAAGCAGGGCCCGTTCGGCTCGCTGTGGCTGAAGACCGAACAGGATCCCGAGAAACCCAACCCGACGTTCATCCCGGTCGCCAATCAGGCGGCGGAATGGTTCGCGAAGCGCACCGGCGGGATCGCCCAGAGCTCGACCACCGAGGCGCTCTTCAACATCCCCACGACCGCCCACATCCTCGGCGGCGCGGTGATCGCGCCCGACCCCTCCCGCGGCGTGCTCGACGCCCGCCAGCGCGTCTACGGCTACGAGAACCTGCTCGTCTGCGACGGCTCGGCGATCCCCGCGAACGTCGGCGTCAACCCCTCGCTCACGATCACCGCGCTGGCCGAGCACGCGATCAGCCACATCCCGCCAGCGGGCGTGCCCGATACCTCACGGCCGGCCGCGGTGGACAGCGAGCCCGCCCCCGCGGCCCTGTAGCGGCGCGCGACCGGGTCGAGGACCCCTCCTACCTCTACGCCCTGTAGGGATCGATCACCTTGTGATCGCAGCCGACCAGCTTCCACGGCCGGTTCTGCGGCAGGTAGCGCATCACGAGCGTCTTCAGGCCGGGCCCGTTGCAGTAGACGGTGCCATGGCCGTAGACGAGCGCGACGTGGTCGTTGCCCGCGCCGGTCCAGATCGTGTTTTCGCCGTAGCTCGCGTAGATCCAGTCTTCGCCTTCGCCACCGTGCAGGTAGTCGCGTTGGCCCGTCGGCTGTTCGCCCGGGTGCGAGTCGCCCCAGATCACGTCGCCGTCGTTGCCGGCGTAGATCGTGTCGTTGCCGCCGCCACCGAGCAGCATGTTGTGCACGCCGTCGAGTCCGCGCATCACGCCGCTTTCGTTGTTCGGATGTCCCTCGTGGTGTCCGATCTGCGGCCAGCCTTCGTGGTTGGCCTCGGCAAGCGCGGTTCCGGCGCAGGCGAGCAGGGCGCAAGCGAAAACTACAACCAGATGGGCTGAGGACCTGATTGTGAGTGGCGAGAATCGCATCTGCCTGTTGTTGTTCGGCAGATGCGCACCGGATCGAAACCCGGGAAAGGTGCAGTGGACGAGTGGCTCAGCCGCCGGCCATCGCGGGGAGGATCACCAATGTGTCGCTCTCCCCCACCGCCGTGTCCAGCCCGTCCAGCACGCGCACGTCCTCGTCGTTGAGGTAGACGTTCACGTAGCGGTTGAGTGCGCCGTCGGCCCCGAACAACTGATCCTGGGTGGCCGGATGGTTGGCGGCGAGGTCGCGGAGGACCTCGCCGATGTTCGCACCGTCGGCCTGCACCTGCTTCTCGTTGCCGACGCTCGCGCGCAGGACCGGGGGGATCTTGATCGTCGCCATATCGGGCAGGCTACCCGGCGGCGGCGCAGAACGCCTCGTAGTCGGGGAATACGCCGAGCTCCTCGTCGGAGATCTCCTCCGGCGGGCGCGAGCAGATCGGGCACTCGGGGTCTTTGTGGACCTTCACCTCGGTCAGCGTCGCTCCCAATGCGTCGTACAACAGCAGCCTGCCGATCGCGGGCTCGCCGATCTCGAGTATCAGCTTGATCACCTCGGTCGCCTGCAACAGGCCCATCGTCCCCGGCAGCACGCCGAGTACCCCGTTGGCGCCGCAGGAAGGTGCGAGCTCGGCCGGCGGCGGCTCGCGGAACAGGCAGCGGTAGCAGGGACCGTCGTACGGTTTGAAGACCGACAGCTGGCCGTCGAATCCGAGGATCGAGGCGGACACGACGGGGATCTTCAACCGCACCGTCGCGTCGTTGAGGAGATACCGGGTGGGGAAGTTGTCGACCCCGTCGACGATCACGTCGTAGCCCTCGATGATCTCGACGATGTTCGACGCGTCGATCCTCACCGGGTACTTGACGACGTTCACGTCGGGGTTCAGCGCCTTGATCGCCTCCTCGGCGGAGTCGACCTTCGGCACGCCGACGCGGTCGGTCGTGTGGATCACCTGGCGCTGCAGGTTCGACAGGTCGACGACGTCGTCGTCGACGATCCCGAGCGTGCCGACGCCGGCCGCCGCGAGGTACAGCGCGGTCGGCGAGCCGAGCCCGCCGGCGCCGAGCAGCAACACCTTCGCGTCGAGCAGCTTCTGCTGGCCCTCGGCGCCGATCTCTCCGATCAGGGTGTGGCGTGAGTAGCGCTCGCGCTGCTCGGCTGTGAGCGTGCGGGGAACCTGTACCTCGTAGCCGCGGTCCTTCCACAGCGTGATCCCGCCGGTCATCGAGGACACGTTCGTATAACCGAGGTCCTCCTCGAGCGTGCGCGCGGCGTAGGCGGAGCGGTTGCCAGAAGCGCAGTACAGGATCACATGCGCGTCGCGGTCGGGCACGATGCCCTCGATCCGCGACTCCAGATAGCCGCGCGGGATGTGCTTGGCGCCGGGGAGATGGCCGGCGGCGACCTCGTCGGTCTCGCGCACGTCGATCAGGGCGACGCCCTCGTCGATCAGCTCGTTGACCTCGGCGGGATCGACCTCGTCGATCTGGGACTTGATTTGGCGTAGAAGCTCGGCGCTGCTCTGCTGGCTCATCTTGAAACTCCTAAATCAGGGGCGGGATTCATGGAGACTTCATTAAGTATAGCGGCGCGGGGAGGTTCCCCGTGGCTCAGGAGACGAGCAGATACGAGAAGCCCACGGCGCTGGGGCTCGACGTGCGCGAGCCCTCGTACGTGGCCTTCGCACGCCACTGGCCGACGGCGGGCGGCGTGAACGGGATGCTCGCCGCTCCTTCGCTGACGTAGGCGGTGCTCTGGCGGTAGAACTGCCAACCGAAGACGGGGTCGAAGCGTTCGATCTCGACGACGACGGGCCCGGAGGCAGCGGGCGAGACCTTCACATCGATCCCCAGCCCTTCGCCCGGGGCAGCCTTCGAGGAGGAGAACGAGAGCGAGGTCGAGGTGATCGTGCGCGACTCGCGCACGAGCGTGAAGTTGCCGGCGGTGCCGTTGCGCACGGACACGACCGCGTAGTACGTGCCCGGCTGCAATTGGTGCGTCAGTGTCTGCGAGCCGCTGCCTTCGCAGTCGCATTCGATCACGTCGCCGCTGCGGTTGCGCAGCTGCAGCTTGAATTCGGCGGAGTTGGGGGCGGTCAGCTTCAGCGTGAGGTTGGAGTGGCTCGTGACTTCCATGCGATACAGGCGCAGCACCCGCGCGCTGCGTCCGCTGAGATAGCCACGCGCACGGGCGTAGTTGCCGAGCGCCAGCCCGGGCGCCGTTTCGGCGGGGCCGGCGGGAGCGATCTGCAGATGGAAGCGCTGGATACCGCGGAAGGAGTGGCGCGGGGTGATGTCGAGGCTGTAGCGCCCGCCCTGGCCGGGCCCGGGGGTGAACAGCTTGTAGCCGCCGCAGTTGATCTGTAGCAGCGCGGAGCCTGAGCCCGATTCTTCTTCTTCGCCTCCGAAGGAGCTCGTGCCGGGCGCGTACAGCGCGCCGCTGACGCACGCGTGCGCGGTCTCGTTGGCGAGGCTGATCAGATAGCTGACGCCCGCGTGCATCGTGTAGGAGTAGGCCGCGTTGATGTTCTGGATGCGATCCACCCGCCCGCTGACCCCGCCGGATGGCAGCGACGCGCCCGGCGGCCCGATCGCGGGCGTCGGCAGAAAGACTTCGAGCGAGAAGCTCGCGAGCTGCGAGCTCGCCAGCGCGGCCACGCGAATCAGGTAGAGACCGTTCTTCGAGGCCTTGAACGAGAGCGAGGCCTTGCCATGACCTTCGGTCTGCTGACAGCCCACCGAATCGAGCTGCGAGCGCACCGCGTGATAGACGTCGATCGTGGCGTCGAGCTCCCCGCCGGCCGCCAGGTCGAGCGCGATCCGCTGGGCGCTGGATGCGCGCAGGCTGTACCAGACGGAGGCGGTCGTGGGAGGGTTGCAGGCGGATTCGCGTTCGCCCGCTTCGGTCGTGGCGCCGACCGTCGTGCCGTTGATCGATGCGGGCAGGCTGTGGATGACCTGCGCGTTGGCGCGTTCGTCGTTGGCCGGGGCGGGGACGGCCGGAACAGGCGCGGGTGTCGCGGCCAGAGCACTTGACGGTATCTCCGGCCCGGCGATTGCGGCCGAGGTCCCCGCCACGGGGACGATCGCGATCGTCGCGACCATGCCGAACGCGATAGCCACAACCCTCATAGGCTTTCCCTCACGGGCTTTCGATCGAAGCGCACGGTCGTTATGTACGTCGTCGGGTCGGCGATTTCCTTCATCGACCCTACGACTCCTGCAATCGGCTACCGAAATCGGGGTCGTTTGCCCGCCCCTTCAGGACGCTGTGCCACGCTATGCCGCGCCATGCACCCGCGCTCCCGGATCCTCCTGCTCGCCGTCGTAACCGCGGTCGTGCTCGTCTTCGCGCTCGTCGTCCTGCTCGACCGGCCGGCCGCGCGACCACAGGCAGGCGCGTCGGCCACGGCGGGCGGCACAGCTGCGGCAGAAGAGGAGCGCGCCTCCTCGGGCTTTGACGGCGCGCTACTACCCGGCGGGGTCAGCGCACCCGACTTCACGCTCACCGATCAGAGCGGCCGGCGTGTGTCGCTGGATCAGTACCGCGGCCGGGTCACGATCCTGACCTTCCTCTCAACCGCCTGCTCCCCGGCATGTCCCCTGATCGCCCAGCAGATCCGTGGCGCGCTCGACGAACTCGGCCGCTCCGTCCCCACACTGATCGTCAGCGCCGACCCAGTGGCCGACACCCCCGCGCGCGTGCATCGCTTCCTCGGCGAAGTCGCCCTGTCGGGCCGCGTCGAGTACCTAACCGGCGCGCTTGGCGAACTGCAACCGGTCTGGCGCGCCTACGACATCGTCCCGTCGCTGCTCGGCAACGCCGCCTCCCCCCACACCGCCTCGGTCCTGCTGATCGGCCGCGCAGGGCAGAAGCGCGATCTGTTCGAGGTGGAAGAGCTCACCCCGGAAGGACTGGCGCACGATCTGCGGAAGCTCGAAGGGTCGCAATGACCAGCGGGGAACGGGTCCACCTATGTCTCGAGAATCCCGGCTTCCTCAACGCCCGCTGATACCCTAGTCCGCAGGTAGGAAATGCGACGATGATGTTCTCAACCAAGGCCGAGTACGGCGTGCGCGTGATGGTCGAGCTGGCTCGGCGAGCTGGCGAGGATCCGATCCCGCTCGCGGAGATCGCCGCACACGACGGTCTGCCGCTGGCATACCTCGAGCACCTCGTCGCGCGGCTGCGCAAGGCCGGGCTGGTCGACTCCAGGCGCGGCTCGCGCGGGGGCTATCTGCTCGCGCGCTCGCCCGTTGAGATCACGATGGCCGAGGTCGTCGAAGCGCTGGAGGGATCGATCGCACCGATCGAGTGCATCTCTCAAGCCTCGGATGGGTCGATCGTTTGCTCGCGTGAGTCTGACCCCGCCCACGTCTGCCCCACGAAGCTTTTGTGGACGCGCGTGCGTTTTGCGATCGTGCGCACGCTGCAGGAAACAACGCTCGCCGACCTTGTGCTCGCCCCCGCCCTCTTGAACGGAATTAAACCCGAACCACTGACAACTGGAGCTTGATTACAGAACATGGCCGACCTAGAGATCAGAGACCTGCACGTGCGCATCGAGGAGCGCGAGATCCTCCGCGGCGTTGACCTCGACATCTCGCGCGGCGAGGTCCACGCGCTGATGGGCCCGAACGGCTCGGGCAAGTCGACGCTGGCGAACACCCTGCTCGGGCACCCCTCGTATGAGATCACCGAGGGCAGCATCACCTTCAAGGGCGAGGACATCACCGCGGCCGAACCGCATGAGCGCGCGAAGGCGGGGCTGTTCCTCGCCTTCCAGTACCCCGTCTCGATCCCCGGCGTCTCGGTCGCGAACTTCCTGCGGATGGCGATCAACGCCAAGCGCGACGAACCGATCCAGGTCAAGGAGTTCCGCAATCAGCTGCAGCACGCGATCGAGCTGCTCGATGTCGACAAAGCCTTCACCTCGCGCCATCTCAATGACGGCTTCTCCGGCGGCGAGAAGAAGCGCGCGGAGATCCTACAGATGGCGATGCTCGCGCCCGACGTGGCGATCCTCGACGAGACGGATTCGGGGTTGGACATCGACGCGCTGCGGACGGTCGCCGAGGGTGTTCAAAAGTTGCATGAGGAGCAGGACCTCGGCGCGCTGATCATCACCCACTACCAGCGCATCCTGCACTACATCAAGCCCCAGTTCGTGCACATCCTGATGGACGGCCGGATCGTGCTGCAGGGCGGTGTCGAGCTGGTCGAACGGCTCGAGCGCGAGGGCTATGACCAGATCCGCCAGGAGGTCGGCGCGGGCACGGCCGGCGCGGTTGCAGCTGGTGACAGCGGTGTCTGAGCAGAGCGACGCGGGCACAGCCACAGTGGCCTCGAACGGCGCGACGCCGGTTCAGGTCAAGCCCGGCCGCCACCGCGAGGCGACGCTCTACCACGCGCTGAGCGGCGCCGGTGCGGGCAATGGCCGCACGCTCGAGCAGTTGCGCGAGGCCGCGCTGAAGTCGTATGAGACCTCGGAGCTGCCGGTGTGGCGGCGCTCGGGGTTCTGGACGACGAGTCTGCAGAGCCTCGATCTCGACGCGCTGGAGGCTCAACGCAGGACATCCGAGCCAGGCACTGTGCCCGAGATCGTGGCACGTACGCTCCCCGACCGAGCCCGCGCCGGGCGGCTCGTGCAGCGCGACGGGTCGGTCGTCCATGTCGATCTCGACCCCGAGCTACGGGCGCGCGGTGTGATCCTGTGCTCACTCCAGGAGGCCTTTCGCGATCATCCAGAGCTGGCCGGGCGCTGGTACTCCAAGCGCTTGACGATCGACCGTCACAAGCTGGAGGCCGCGAACGCGGCGTTCTGGACCGGCGGCGCCTTTTTGCACGTGCCCAAGGGCGTCGTCGTGGAGGATCCGTTTGAGATCGTCTACGCGATCGACGGCCCCGGGGTGGCGCAGTACGCGCGCACGCTGGTTGTAGGCGGAGAGCACAGCGAGTTCAAGGTGCACGAGTACGACCTCGCGGAGGACTTCTCCGGCCAAGCGCTGCACGCGGGGGCGTTCGAGCTGTACCTCCAGGACGGCGCGCGCTGTCGCCTCGCGCAGGTCCAGGATTGGGGTACCGGCGAGGTGTACGACGTGTCGACGCGCTTCGTCGGCGTCGGGCGCGACGCGTACTGCCACTGGCTGCCGGCGCTACTCGGCGGACATCTCGTGCGCCAGCATCTGGAGCTGGCGGTGTCAGAGCCCGGCGGGGATATGGCCTTCCGCGGGCTGTTCTTCACCGAGGAGCACGAGCACCTCGACGTGTTCGCCGTCGACCTGCACGAGACAGGGCCGTCGGGCGGGGACGTGCACTGGCGCGGCGCCGCAACAGGCGAGAGTAGGGCGAGCTTCGAGGGGCTGATCCAGATCGACCCGGGCGCCCAGCAGACGCACACCTACCTGCAGATCCACTCGATGATGCTCTCGCCGAAGGCGCGCGTGGACGCGATCCCCTCGGTCTTGGTGTCCGCCGACGACGTGTCCGCCTCGCACGGCGGCACTGTCGGCGAGCTGGACGAGGCCGCGATCTTCTACATGCAGTCGCGCGGGTTGGACCGCCCGGCGGCGGTGCGGGTGATCGTCGAGGGCTTCTTCGAGCCGCTGATCTCGGAACTGGCCGACGAGCCGCTAGAGGAGCTCGTGCGCGAGAAGATCGCCGGCAAGCTGGCCGCGGCGCGCGATGACATCGAGGCCTATGCCACCAGTCGTTGAGAACTCGCTGCAGGTAAAGACCGACTTCCCGATCTTCTCCCGCCGCTTCGACGGGCGGCCACTGATCTACCTGGACTCGGGTGCGACCTCGCAGAAGCCTGAGGTCGTGATCCAGGCGGTCGCCGACCATCTGCGCGAGCACAACGCGAACGTGCACCGCGGTGTGTACGCGCTGGCGCAGGAGGCCGATGCGGCGTACGACGGGGCGCGCAGGCGCGTTGCCGCCTTCGTCGGCGCACAGCCCGAGACGACGATCTTCACGAAGAACGTGACCGAGGCAATCAACCTCGTCGCCTATTCATGGGGTCGCGCGAACGTCGGGCCCGGTGACGCAGTGCTGATAACACAGATGGAGCACCACGCGAACATCGTGCCCTGGCAGGTCCTCTGCCGTGAGCGCGGCGCGGAGCTACGCTATCTGGAGGTCGACGAGCGTAGCGAGATCTCGCTCGATCAACTCGATTCAGAGCTGGCGCGCGGCGACGTGCGCCTGGTGGCGGTCACCCATGTGTCGAACGTGCTCGGTACGATCCTCCCGGTCACGGAGATCGTCGCGCGGGCTCGCGCCGCGGGCGCCGTGTCGTTGGTGGACGGCGCCCAGGCGGTGCCGCACATGCCGGTCGACGTCGAGGCGATCGGCGCCGACTTCTACGCGTGGACCGGCCACAAGGCACTCGGGCCGACGGGCATCGGCGTGCTGCACGGCCGCCGCGAGATCATGGAGGCGATGGAACCGTTCCTGACCGGCGGCGACATGATCGCCTCGGTCGACTTCCAAGGGGCCACGTGGAACGAGTTGCCGTACAAGTTCGAGGCCGGCACGCCCCCGATCGCCGAGGCCATCGGGTTGAGCACCGCGGTCGAGTACCTGTCTGGGCTCGGCATGGACAGTGTGCGCGCACACGAGCGCGCGTTGACCGGATACATGCTGGAGCGCCTTGGGGACGTGCCCGGCCTACGTGTCACTGGTCCCCCCGAGGCGGGCGGGCGCGGTGGGTTGGCTTCGTTCACGATCGAGGGGATGCACCCCCACGACATCGCCGAGCTGGCCGATCGCGGCGGCGTCTGCATCCGCGCCGGACACCACTGCGCGCAGCCGCTGATGCGCTGCCTCGGTGTGAGCGCAACCGCGCGCGCGAGCATTGGCGTGTACAACGAGCCCGCCGACATCGACGCGCTCGTTGACGCGCTGCTCGCCGGGCGCGAGGTGTTCGGCCTCTGATGGACGACCTCTACCGCGACTACATCCTCGACCACTACAAGCAGCCGCGCAACTTCGGCGAGCTGGAGCCCCACGACCTGGAGGCACTGGAGCACAACCCACTGTGCGGCGACGAGCTGGGGGTGCACATTCGCGTAAAGGACGACCGCATCGAGGACCTCCGCTTCCACGGCCACGGCTGCGCGATCTCGCAGGCTTCGGCGTCGATCGCCTCCGAGGAGTTGAAGGGCATGTCCCTGGAGGAGGTCTCAAAGCTGGGCGCCGATTGGATGATCGAGCTCCTCGGGATCCCCGTGTCCGCGACGCGCCGCAAGTGCGCGCTGCTCAACCTGAAGGTCGTGCGTGGCGCAGTAACCGGCGACCACGCCTGGCCCGTCTGAGGCAGGGATACCTAGGGTCGCCTGACGCCCGCGATACAATTCCTACTTCAGAGCACAGGATTCGCAGAGCGATCGTATTGAGGAGCCAGATGGCCACGACGGACAGCACCAGGATCACCAAGCCGAGCCCGATCGTCGAAGACGATCAAGGCCAGCTGCTCGCCCGCCAGGGCATCTCCCGCGAGGTCGTGAGCGAGCTTTCGAAGATCAAGGGCGAGCCCGACTGGATGGCCGAGAAACGGCTGAAGGCGCTGGAGATCTTCGAACGCAAGCCGATCCCGACCTGGGGCCCGAACCTGAGCGAGCTGAACCTCGACGACCTCGTACTCTACTCCCCCCCGACCGCCGGTCGCTTCAACTCGTGGGACGATGTCCCCGCCGAGATGAAGCAGACCTACGAGGACCTCGGCATCCCCCAGGCCGAGCGCGAGCACCTCGCGGGCGTCGTCGGTGTATGGCGCCAGGAGCCGGTGTACGAGGGCCTAAAGGAGGAGTACGCCAAGCAGGGCATCCTGTTCTGCTCGATGGACACGGCCGTCACCGAGTACCCGGAGCTGGTACAGAAATACTTCATGAACAAGTGCGTCCCCGCGCAGGACAACAAGTTCAGCGCGCTGCACGGCGCCGTCTGGTCCGGTGGAGCCTTCTGCTACATCCCCAAGGGCGTCAAGTGCGACCTGCCGCTGCAGTCCTATTTCCGCATGGAGGGGGCGGGCGAGGGTACCTTCGAGCACACCCTGATCGTCGCCGACGAGGGCTCAGAGGTGAACTACATCGAGGGTTGCACCGCACAGACCTACTCGGTCAACTCGATGCACTCCGCGGTCGTTGAGATCTTCGTCCACGAGGGCGCCAAGGCACGCTACACGACCGTGCAGAACTGGTCGAAGGACGTCTACAACCTGAACACCAAGCGTGCAGTCGTCGACGCGAACGGCACCGTCGAGTGGGTCGGCGGCTCGATGGGCGCAAAGTACGTGATGCTCTACCCGGGCTCGTTCCTGATGGGCGAAGGCGCGCGCGCCGACCACCTGAACGTTGGCGTCGCCGGCAAAGGCGTGCACAAGGACACCGGCGCAAAGGTCGTGCATCTGGCGCCGAACACGACCTCGAACATCCTCGCCAAGTCGATCTCCAAGGATGGCGGCATCATGGGCTATCGGGGCCTAGTGAAGATGGGCCCCAACTCCCAGGGCTCGAAAGCGCGCGTGCAGTGCGACGGGCTGATGATGGACGGCGAATCGAAATCCGACACATGGCCCGACATCCAGATCCAGAACCCCCACGTGACCGTCGCCCACGAGGCGACCGTCGGACGCATCTCCGACGACCAGCTCTTCTACATGGGCTCGCGCGGCTTCACCGAGGACGAGGCCGCCGCGATGATCGTCAACGGCTTCATCGAGCCCGTGACGAAGGAGCTGCCGATGGAGTACGCGATCGAGCTCAACCGTTTGATCCAGTTGGAGATGGTCGGCAGTATCGGCTAAGGGCGCTCGGCCTTGAGGGTGCCCACGGACACGATCGTCGCGCCTTTGTTCCCCACAGGCTTGCCCTGGGCGAACGTGGTCGGGCGCGAGGCGAGCATCATCCAGCGCGGAAAGCCACTGCTGATCGAGTTCTGGGACTTCTGCCGGCTGAACTCGCTGCGCACACTGCCCTACTTACGGGCCTGGCACGAGCGATACTCAGAGGACGGGCTGCGCACGGTCGGCGTGCACTCCCCCGGCTTTGCGCCCGCGCGCGACGAGGACGCTGTCAGGGCGGCCGTGGCGCGGTTGGGCATCGAGTATCCCGTGCTGATCGACCGCGAGCTGGAGCTGTGGCGCGACTACGAGAACCAGGGCTGGCCGGCGCGCTACCTGTTCGACGGCCGCGCACGGCTGTTCGAGTACCACTACGGCGAGGGCGCCTACGCGGAAACCGAGCTGGCGATCCAGGAGCTTTTAGGAGTCGAGCGCGAGCCCCTGGCACCGCTGCGTCCGGAGGACGCGCCGGACGCCGTGCTGGTGGCGCAGACCGAGGACCAAGAGGGCGCCTACTCCGGCCCGTATGAGGCCGGCGGCGTGTGGGCGGTGCTGGACGGGTCGGGGACGGTGCGCGTCAACGGTGGCGAGCACGAGGTGACCTACCCAGGCGCCTATCCATTGGTCGAGCACGAGCGCCACACCGCCGCCGTGCTGGAGTTGGAGATCGGCCCGGGCGTGCAGTGTTACGCGACCTGCTTCACGCCGGGCTTGGCGTAGGGCTGTCGGCAGACCCCGGCGTCAGCTCGGCATGGGAGCGATCCAGCAGCAGGCGCTTCAGCTGCGGTGAAGTTGACGGGTCGTCCTCGACGAGCACACAGCTTCCCGGCCAGTAGGGGGTCTCACCGGCGCCGCGGCCGAGGAACACGAGGTCGTACGTCCAGCAGCCGCAGTTCATCAACCGCGCACCGCCGCGCCCGCGCCACTCGGACTTGCTATCGCCCGGAAGTGGCCCGGCGCGGTGCGTGTGGCCGAAGATCACGTACGCGTCGCCCAAGCCGAGGCGCTCGGCCACCTCGCCCATCGCGCGCAGCCCCGCGCGGCGCAACTCCTCGGTCGAGATGTCGGTCCGCAACGGCCCCAGCCCGGCGCGGTTGAGCGCCGCGACGGCGAGCGGGAACGCGCCCGCGAGCGCGAGCCCGCGCAGCTTGCGCACCCGCGAAGAGCCGCCTCCGTCACCTGAGAGCGCTCGCCACGCGCGGATCGTGTCGACCTTCGAGACGTGGCCCATACGGGCTTCCCTGGCGACGGTGTCTCGCCACGCGAACACCGGCGCCCCTACCGCCTCGTAGTCCTCGACGCGGCTGAAGGACGCGGCCGGGAGCCCCAGCACTCGACCCATCGCGGCGACACTCAGGCGCTCGATCGTGGGTACCGTCAGATGGCAGTCGAGGTAATGGCCGTGGGTGGCGTATACGTCGGGGCGTACCCATAGGCCCGGATAGGCGACGCTCATCTGTGCCGGCGCCGCCCACCCGGCGAGCCTGGCGAGCATCGGCGAGGCCTGCTCCGGTAGCAGGCGCTGTTCGAGTCTGAGCGGCTCCGGTGCCTGCAGCGCGCGCTCACCGAGCCACGACTCGATCAGCAGATGGTCGTGGTTGCCCGCGCTCACCACGATCTCGCGGCCGGAAAGCGCCTGCCCGAGATCTTCGAAGAACGGCCGCGCGGCGCCCATCGCGTAGCGCGGCGGGCGGTGGCGCAACTCGAGCACGTCGCCGAGCAGCACGAGGCGATCGACATCCTCCAGAGCCTCCAGCAACGCCGCGCGCGGCCCGGGACGACTCAGCACATCCGAGCCCAGACCGCTGCCGAGGTGCAGGTCGGAGACGATTAGTGTGCTCAGGACGCCTCGCCCGCGACGATGACCTCGCGCACCTGCTTGGGCAGCATGAAGCGGACGTCCTCTTTGACCGCGTCCACCTCGGAGATGTCTACGACGCCCCGCTCGAGGAAGAAGCCAACCAGCTCGCGCACGAGGTTCTCGGGCGCGCTGGCGCCGGAGGAGATACCCACCACGCGCTTGTCCGTCAGCCACTCCTCGCGCACCTCGCTCGCACTGTCGATTAAGTGCGCGTCGGCGCCAAAATCGCGCGCGACCTCGACGAGCCGCACCGAGTTCGATGAGTTGCGCGAGCCGATCACGAGCATCAGGTCACAGCTGCCAGCCAGCTGCTTGACGGCCGTCTGGCGGTTGGTGGTCGCATAGCAGATGTCGTCGGTGCGGGGACCGACGAGCGCCGGGAAGCGCTCCTTCAGCCGCGCGAGAATCGAGCTCGTTTCATCGACGGAGAGCGTGGTCTGCGTGACGTAGGCGATCCGCTCGGGGTTCTCGACCTGGAGCTCGTCGACATCCTGCTCTGACTGCACGAGCAGGATCCGCTCCGGGGCCTCGCCCATCGTGCCTTCGACCTCCTCGTGACCGTCGTGACCGACGAGCACGATCGTGTAGCCCTCCTCAGCGAAGCGCAGCGCCTCACGGTGGACCTTCGTCACGAGCGGGCAGGTGGCGTCGATCGTCTGTAGTTCGCGCGCCTGCGCGTTGGTGTGCACGCTGGGGGCGACGCCGTGGGCGGAGAACACGCACACCGACCCCTCCGGCACATCTGTCTCCTGCTCGACGAAGATCACGCCACGCTCGCGCAGCCGCTGCACGACGTGCTTGTTGTGCACGATCTCCTTGCGCACATACACCGGCGGACCATGGATCTCGAGCGTGCGTTCGACCGTCTGCACGGCCCGATCGACCCCCGCGCAATACCCACGCGGCGCCGCGAGCAGTACCTTCTCAACAGTGTTGGTGAGGGCCTTCGACATTCCAGCCATTGTAGAGGGGCTCCAGGTACGCTAAGCCCGATGGCGCAACGTCACCTCGACAGACTCACCCCGGTCGACGCATCCTTCCTGCATCAGGAGGGACCGACCTCGCACATGCACGTCGGCGGGCTGACGATCGTCGAAGGCCCGCCTCCCTCGATGGATGAGTTTCTCGAACAGATCCGCCGGCGGTTGCACCTCGTTCCGCGCTACCGCCACAAGCTCGCCCATACGGCGCTTGACAGCGGCAGGCCGGTATGGATCGACGATCCGAGCTTCAACCTCGAGTACCACATCCGTCATGCCGCGCTGCCGACTCCGGGAGGCTGGGAGCAGCTGCAGGGCCTGACCGCTTGGATCTTCTCCCAACAGCTCGACCGCTCGAAGCCGCTGTGGGAGATGTGGTTGATCGAGGGCCTCCAGGGAGATCGTTTCGCGCTGATCTCAAAGAGCCACCACGCGCTGATCGACGGGATCGCCGGGATCGATCTGGCGACTGTGCTGTTCGACCTCTCTCCGGACCCGCCGCCACCGCGGCACTCCGGGCGTGCGTGGCAGCCGCACTCAGAGCCGGGCGTCGCCGAGCTCTTGGCCGCCGGTCTGCTGGGCGCCGTGCGGACCGGGCTCGCGCTCGCCGAGGGCGCGCTCGACGCGCTCTCGCACCCAGATCACGCGCTTGCCCGCGCGCGCGAGGCGGCCGAGGGCATCGGCGAGATCGTCTGGGCCGGTCTGAACCCGGCGCCGGAGACGCCTTTGAACGTCGACATCGGCCCGCACCGGCGCTTTGTCGGGGTGGCGAGCTCACTACAGGACTTCAAGCTCGTCAAGAACGCCTTCGGAGGGACCGTCAACGATGTCGTGCTGGCTGTGGTCGCCGGGGCGCTGCGCTCGTTTCTGATCTCCCGCGGGGTGCGTACCGAGGGCATGGAGATGCGCGCGCTCGTACCCGTGTCGGTCCGCGCCGAGGACGAGCACGGTACGGGCGGCAACCGCATTGTCGTGATGCGCGGGCCGCTGCCCGTCTACATCGCAGACCCTGTTCAGCGCCTGCGCTTCGTCTCCGCCGCGATGGACGGCCTGAAGGAGTCAAAGCAGGCATTGGGCGCCGAGGTGATCGCCGGCGTGCAGAACTTCGCCCCCCCGACGATCCTCGCGCAGGCGTCGCGCCTAAACTTCTCCACGCGCCTGTTCAACCTACTCGTGACGAACGTGCCCGGCCCGCAGTTCCCGCTGTACGTGCTCGGTCGCGAGATGCTCGAGGCCTACCCGGTGGCCTTCCTCCCCCAGCACCACGCTCTGGCAATCGCGATCATGTCTTACAACGGCCAGATGAACTTCGGCCTGCTCGGCGACTTCGACGCCCTGCCGGACATCGACTCGATCGGCGAGAGCATCGCCGAGGAACTGGCGACGCTGGTGTCGTTGGCCCGCGAGGCTGTTACGACGCCGGCCTGAGCCGGCGATCGGGCTCAGTAGCCCAAAGCAAACTTCGCGTCCTCTGACATCTTCTCCGGTGACCAAGGGGGCGTGAAGACCATCTCAGACTCGATCGTCCGTACATCATCCAGTTCGCCGACGAACTCGTCGATCTGCTCGGTCACCTGCGGCCCGATTGGACAACCAGGCGTGGTCAGAGTGAAGGTCACATGCACGTTCCCGTCATCGACCTCTACCCCGTAGATCAGACCGAGCTCGACGAAATCCAACCCTAGCTCGGGGTCGATCACATTCGACAGGGCATCCATCACCTCGTCGACAGTTGGGGCAGCCATGCTCCGAGTCTAGCTGGCTGGTGCGTATCCGGTTGATTCCGTCTGGGGTGGGTTGTAATTTCGCGAGGTGTCTCGGCCTTCGTATCCTGTGAGCATCTTGGAGTTCCAGGAGCGGTTCGCGACTGAGGAGGCGTGTCGGGAGTATCTGTTCGCCTCGCGCTGGCCGGACGGGTTCGTCTGTCCAGCGTGTGCGTCGACGCGGGCTGGCGTGATGCACCGCCACCGGCTGCTGTGGCAGTGCAAGGACTGCGCTCAGCAGACCTCAGCGACGGCGGGGACGGTGATGCACGGGACACATACGCCGCTGCGGACGTGGTTCTGGGCTGCCTATCTGGTCGCTACGCACCATCCGGGGATCTCCGCCAAGCAACTGCAGCGCCAGCTCGGTCTGTCGCGCTACGAGACCGCGTGGTTGATCCTTCAGAAGCTGCGTCGTGCGATGGTCGCCCCCGAGCGCGAGCTGTTGAAGGGAGAGGTCGAGATCGACGAGTTCTGGCTCGGTGGCTATGAGGAGGGCCTGAAGGGCAGCCGCCAGCACGGCAAGAAGGCGCTCGTCGGGGTCGCGATCGAGGTCCGCGGGGCCGGCTCGGGGCGCCTGCGCTTGGCGACGCTGCCCGACTCCTCCGGGCCGACGCTACGCGACTTCACCCTCACCACCACCGAGCAAGGCGCGATCGTCCACACAGACGGGCTGCAGTCCTACCGCGTCCTGGCCAAGCACGGCTACGACCACCGACGCCGGCCCCAGGGAACCGCCGCGCCCGGCGAGCAGCTCTTGCCGCGCGCCCATCGAGCGATCTCCAACCTCAAGGCCTGGATGCATGGCACCCACCGCTGGGTCAGCGACGAGCACCTGCCCGTCTACCTCGACGAGTACGTCTTCCGCCACAACCGCCGCGGCACTCCGATGGCAGCATTCCAGACCCTCCTCGGGCTCGGCGCCGTCCACCCACCCACGACCTACCACCAGATCACCCACCAGGCCGCCTAAAACCCAAACGGAATCAACCGGATACGCACCAGCTGGCTAGTTGTCGCAGCCTAATCTGTCCCACATATACAGCTGGATGCACTCGGTCGCCAGCTCGACCGCCCGCTCACGCGAGAGGCGGGGCAGCACCGTGTCCAAAGCCTGATCCTCCGAGACGCCCGCCTGAAAGGCTTCCTCACCGCGGAAGCCAGCCGCGATCTTCAAAGCCTCGCGCCGGTTCTCGCCCAGGCTCGCGAACACCCCGACCAGAAACTCCGTGTTGGGAACCGGCTGGCCGACCTCAAGCGAAGCGTGCCAGGCGGCGAGCAGGTGCAGGTCGTCCTCGTCGAGATCGGCGATCGCCTTGGCGTAGTGAATCGACAGCTCCTGATCGGGAATATCGTCCACCCACGCGCGCACCACCTCGCCCACCAACTGCCGGCGAGCCTCACGACCGACCGACTCGGCGATCACGCGAATAGCGTCTTGGGGCTCGATAAAGCAGAGCGGCATTACAGAGACTGTAGGTGGCCGTGTGGACGGCATTTTTCTACAGCTCAAATGCCTCCCGGCTGCGCTCGAGCGCATGTTGATCGCACGTCTCACGCCGGACTCCAAGCGTCGCCCGAGACCCGGAGCCCCAGTTCGCGAGCGCCAGGTCAAGCGTTTCAATCGGAACCGAGATCGCCTCGGCGAGCGCGCGGGCGCGGCGCTCGAGCAGCAGCGGATCGCCGATCGCGAACACCCGCTTGGCGGCCAATGTGGTGAGGTCGCCGGAGTGTGCCTCGCTCGCGCTCGTCAGGTGCAGCGAGTCGGCGCGCAGTTCGTACAGGCCGAGATATCCCAGCGTCACGAGCAGGTCATAGCGCCCCATGCGACCGAAGCCGGGCAGCGCGAGGCGCTCGAAACCGCGCTCGAAGCGCCGCTGTGGGCTCCACGTGGGATCGCCCTCGAACGCGCGCGCAGCGCCGCCACCTCCGCCTGTGGGGCCCCCGGCGCGCTCGGCCCAGTGGCGGTAGGCGAGCAGCGTGCTGGCCCCGCGCGCGGGGTCGTGGGAGGTGCGCGGACCGAGTGGAATCTCGTCGAGGTCACCCAGCCGGCCTAGGTCGTAGCCGCCACCGTCGCCAGTGGCGGTGAGAGCTATGCGGATGCCGACGAAGGGATCCTCGCCCTCCAGCGGCGAGAGGTAAGCGATCAGGAAGCACGCCCACGTCGCCCGCTCGATGTCTTGCTCGGCCAGCGCGCGCACCTCGCCGTACAGATCGGGGGGCGCTCCCCCGAGCGCCAGCAGACGGCCGTGGGCGAAGGCGATCTCCTGCCCCAGCGCCTCGGCGTCGCCGGAAGCACGCAGGCCGGGGAGCAACCCCGAGCGATAGCCGTCGTCCCCGGCGCGACTCTCGCGCTTGACGCGCACCTCCTTGCCAGCGCGCAGCCGCGGGTGAAGCGGCCGTACGGTAGCGCCTTTGGTGGGGGCGCGCCTGGGTTTTACCGTCGACTTTCCAGCCGCCGCGCTGCTTGCGAGCGTCTTGCTGCAGATCGGGCAGCGCTCGACGAAGCGATTGTGGCGGCAGAAGGTTGGCACTCCTTCAGTCTAGGAGCGCCGTGCACACCCGGTAACGGCTATCCGGCTTCAATCCCCGGCCCGACGTGCTGCGGAGGGCCCTCGGGACCTGAGTCCGCGTCTTCGTGGCCCGCCAAGCCATCGTCCTCGGGCAATTGTCCCGTCGAGGCGCTGCCGTTCAGCTTCCCCGCCAGGTAGCGATCGACCATCCGCGCGCACTGACGCCCCTCGTTGATCGCCCACACGATCAGCGACTGCCCCCGGCGGGCGTCGCCCGCGGCGAACACGCCTTCGACAGACGTCGTGTACGGCTTGAGCACCTTGACGTTGCCGCGCTGATCCTTCTCCACACCAAGCTGGTCGAGGAGCGCCTGCTCGGGTCCCAGAAAGCCCATCGCGAGTAGCACGAGCTGTGCCGGTAGCTCTTTCTCGGTGCCCGCAACCGAGGCGAATGGGGGCGCGGGCGCGGCCTGGGCGATCCGCAGCGACACGACAGCGTCAGCGCCATCGTCGACGAACCGGACCGTTGTGACGGAGTAGTCCTGCTCGCCCAGGTCGAGCTGCCTGGCCTCCTCCATCGCGTAGCTCAGCCGGTACTTCAGCGGCCACTCCGGCCACGGTGTGCGGTCATCCGGACGCTTGGGCGGCGGCTCGGGGAGCAGCTCCAGCTGCACGATCGAGCGCGCGCCCTCGCGCAGCGCATTGCCGACGCAGTCGGCGCCGGTGTCGCCGCCGCCGATCACGACCACGTCCTTGTCTTTCGCCGTGATCTCCCGCGTGGCGCCAGGCTGATCGACGGTCGGCGCGGGGCCGAGTTCACGTGCCACCCAGCGGTTGCGCTGGTAAAGATAGTCCATCGCGAAGTGCACCCCTTCGAGCTCACGGCCCGGCACCAGCAAATCACGCGGCACGCGCGAGCCGGTCGCCAGCACGACCGCATCGAAGCTTCCCTTCAATTCCTCGACTGAGATGTCGCGGCCGACCTCCACGCCGCAGCGCAGATCGACGCCCTCCGCGACCAGCTGCTCGACGCGCCGTTGCACGACGGTCTTCTCAATCTTGAAGTCCGGCACCCCGAAGCGCACGAGCCCGCCCGCCGCCTCGTCGCGCTCGAACAAGGTCACACGGTGACCCGCCCTGCGCAGCTGCTGCGCGGCGGCCATGCCGGCGGGTCCCGAGCCGACCACCGCGACCCCCTGCCCGGTCTCGCGCCGCGGCGGGTGCGGCGTGACCCAGCCCTCCTCCCAGGCGCGGCCGATGATCGCGTGCTCGATCTGTTTAATCGTGACCGCGTCGCCTTCGCGGATCTCCAGCACGCACGCGGCCTCGCACGGCGCGGGGCAGAGGCGCCCGGTGAACTCAGGGAAGTTGTTCGTCGCGTGCAGCTCGACGATCGCGTCCTCGAAGCTGTCGTTGCAGACGAGATCGTTCCAGTCGGGGATCAGGTTGCCGAGCGGGCAGCCGTTGTGGCAGAACGGCACGCCGCAGTCCATACAGCGCCCGCCCTGCTCGCGCAGCTCTCCCACCGGCCGCGTGAGCAGGAACTCCTTGTAGTCGTGCGCGCGCTCGCGCGGGTCCCGCTGGGGTATCCCACGACGCTCGATCTGCAGGAAGCTCCCCAGCTTGCCCATCAGGCGGCGACTCCCTCGGCCTGCTCTGCCAGCTCGCGCAGCACGCGCTTGTAGTCGTGGGGCATCACCTTCACGAACGCCCCACGCTCCAGCAGCCGATCCCAGTCTCCGAGCACCCGCGCCGCCACAGGCGAGCCGGTGCGCTGGGAATGCTCCTCGATCAGCGCGCGCAGCTCAATCGCGTCGGCCTGATCGAGCTCGTCGAAGCCGACCATGCCCATGTTGCAACGCTCCGCGAAGGCTCCCTGCTCGTCGAGCACGTACGCTACGCCGCCGCTCATGCCGGCCGCGAAGTTGCGTCCCGTCGGCCCGAGCACCACCACCCGGCCGCCGGTCATGTACTCGCAACAGTGATCGCCCACGCCCTCGACCACCGCGCTCGCGCCAGAGTTGCGCACCGCGAAGCGCTCGCCCGCCAGGCCGCGAAAGAACGCCCTGCCGGCGGTCGCGCCGTAGAGGACGGTGTTGCCCACGATCACGTTCTGCTCGGCGATGAAGTGCTCGCCCATGCCTGCCCGCGGGCTGACGGAGAGCACTCCGCCCGAGAGCCCCTTGCCCGCGTAGTCGTTGGCGTCGCCGCGCAACGCAAAGTCCACCCCCGGCGCCAGCCAGCCGCCGAAGCTCTGTCCAGCGGAGCCTTCGAAGTCGACCACGATCGAGTCTTCCGGCAGACCCTCGGCCCCCCGCGCGCGCGCGATGTGGCTGGAAAGAATGCCCCCGACGCAGCGGTTGCGGTTGCGGATCGGAAGAGTGATTCGCACCTGCTCCTCGCCTCCGGGCGCACCCTCCGGCTGACTCACACTTGGCTGACCGTTCCCGGCGATATCGGCGCCGCCACACTCAAGCAGCGGGCGCGTCCGCTCGACGAGCTGCCAGTCGAGTGCGTCCTCCAGCACCGCCGGGGGCGCTTCCACGCGCCGGCGCGGCCCGCCCTCGGTGATCTCGACGGACCGCAGCAGATGGGTCAGGTCGACACCGCGCGCCTTCCAGTGATCGATCGCCTCGCGCGTGCCAAGCAGATCGACGCGGCCGATCGCCTCGTCGAGCGAGCGCAGGCCCAGCGAAGCGAGGATCTCACGCACCTCCTCGGCGACGAAGAAGAAGAAGTTGACGACGTGCTCGGGGGTGCCCTTGAAGCGCTTGCGCAGCTCCGAGTCCTGGGTGGCAATCCCCACCGGGCAGGTATTCAGGTGGCAGGCGCGCATCATGATGCAACCGGTCGCAATCAACGGTCCCGTGGAGAAGCCCATCTCGTCGGCGCCAAGCAGCGCCGCGATCACGACATCGCGGCCGGTCTTCAGCTGGCCGTCGGTCTGCACGACGATCCGTGACCGCAAATCATTTAACAAAAGCGTCTGCTGGGTCTCGGCCAGGCCGATCTCCCAGGGCACACCCGCCGACTGGATCGAGGACAGCGGCGAGGCGCCGGTGCCGCCATCGTGGCCTGCGATCAGCACGCGGTCGGCGTTCGCCTTCGACACGCCCGCCGCGACCGTGCCGACGCCCACCTCTGACACGAGCTTGACCGACACCTGCGCCCGCGGGTTGGCGCAGCGCAGGTCGTAGATCAGCTGCTTGAGGTCCTCGATCGAGTAGATGTCGTGGTGCGGCGGCGGCGATATGAGGCCCACGCCGGGGGTGGTGTGGCGGATCGAGCCGATGTACTCGTCGACCTTGTGCCCAGGCAGCTGGCCGCCCTCGCCGGGCTTAGCGCCCTGGGCCATCTTGATCTGTAGCTCGTCGGCGTTCACGAGGTAGTGGATCGTCACGCCGAATCTTCCCGAGGCGACTTGCTTGATCGCCGAACGCCGGCGGTCACCGTTTTTGTCCGGCTCAAAGCGCGCTGGGTCCTCCCCGCCCTCGCCCGTGTTCGAACGCCCGCCAAGGCGGTTCATCGCGATCGCGAGCGTCTCGTGAGCCTCGCGGGAGATCGAGCCTAGGCTCATCGCCCCGGTGCAGAAGCGCTTGACGATCTCCTTCGCCGGCTCAACCTCCTCAAGCGGTATCGCTGCGCGTGTATCCGTGCCGATCTGGAGCAGCCCCCGCAAAGTGGCTTTGCGCGCAGAGTCCTCATTGACCTTCAGCGCGTACTCGCGGTACTGCTCGAACGCCGTGCTCCCGCGCACCGTCTCCAGCGCCGCGGCATCGCCCTGCAATGCGGCGCCCACATCGCCGTTGGCAGCGCGCACGGCGTGCTGGACGAGCGCGATCGTCTCTGGGTTCCAGATGTGGTGCTCGCCATCGCGCCGCCATGCGTAGACGCCGCCGACGGGGAGCAGCCCACTTGTGTCGATACCTTCGCGAGAGGTTGCTGTTGGCCAGGCGCGAGCGTGGCGCTCCAGCGCCTCGGTTGCCAGCACCTCCAATCCAACCCCGCCGATCCGTGAGGCGGTGCCGGTGAAGTGCCTGTCGATCAGCGCCGGCTCCAGTCCGACGGCCTCAAAGATCTGTGCGCCGCAGTAGGACTGGATCGTGGAGATGCCCATCTTTGAGATCGTCTTCAGCAGCCCTTTGCCGATCGCCTTGATCGCGTTCTGGGCAGCCTGCTCGGGCGTAAGCGTCACCTTGCGGCCATCCTCCCCGACCCGTGTGATGCGCCCGTCGAAGACCAGCCGGTCGAGCGTCTCGAGCATCAAGTAAGGGTTGATCGCGCTCGCGCCGTATCCGAGCAGGGTGGCGAAATGGTGCACCTCGCGCGGCTCGCCCGACTCAAGGATGATCCCCGCGCGCAACCGCGTGCCCTCGCGCACGAGGTGGTGATGGACGGACGCGACCGCCAAAAGCGATGGAATCGGCGCGCGGCTCGGACCCATCAGCCGGTCGGAGAGGACGATGATGTTGACGCCCTCGGCGATCGCGTCGTGGGCTTCGGCGCAGACGCGACCGAGCGCGCCCTCGATCCCCGCCGCCCCCTCCGCTACCCGCCAGGTGATGTCGATCGTGCGCGCCGCGAACTCCTCGTAGGCGACGTGGCGCAGGGTCTCAAGCTCTCGGTTGAGCAGGATCGGCTGCTCCAGCGCCAGCTTGTGCGCGTGCTCGGGCGTCTCGCCAAACAAGTTGTGCTCGGTGCCGAGACTCGTCGCGAGGCTCATCACGACTTCCTCGCGGATCGGGTCGATCGGTGGGTTGGTGACCTGGGCGAATAGCTGCTTGAAGTAGGAGAACAGCGCGGGCGCCTGGTCGGAGAGCACCGCTAGCGAGAGGTCGTTGCCCATCGAGCCGATCGGCTCGGCCGCCTCGCGCGCCATCGGCGTGAGCAGCACGCGCAGATCCTCCATCGAGTAGCCGAATGCTCGCTGTCGCAGTTGTATGGGTTGTTCAGAGAGTGTCACCTGATCGGATGGAGGCAGCTCGGAGAAGGGAACCGAGCGCTCCGCGTACCACTCTCGGTATGGCTTTTGGGTGGCAACCTCGTGCTTGACCTCGCTGTCCTCGACGATACGGCCGCGCTCAAGGTCGACAAGGAACAGCTTGCCCGGCTGTAGACGCCCGAGGCGACGCACCTGATCGGCGGGTATGTCCAGCAGACCGGACTCTGAGCCGAGGACGACGTGACCGTCGGTTGTCTCGACCCAACGGCCCGGCCGCAGCCCGTTGCGGTCAAGCGTAGCGCCGACGACGCGCCCGTCGGTGAACGCGACCGACGCCGGACCGTCCCATGGCTCCATTAGGCAGGCGTGGAACGCGTAGAAACCCTGCAGCTCCTCGGGCAGGTCCTCGCGGTCGCGGTAGGCCTCGGGGATCATCATCATCACGGCGTGCGCCGGGGTTCTGCCGGCGAGCATGAGCAGCTCGAGCACGTTGTCGAACGTCGCCGAGTCCGAGTTCCCCTGGGTGACGACCGGCAGGATCTTCCGCAGGTCCTCGCCGAACAGATCACTCTGCAGCTCGGACTCGCGCGCACGCATCCAGTTGACATTGCCCTTGACCGTGTTGATCTCGCCGTTGTGGCAGATCACCCGGTAGGGGTGCGCGAGCTCCCAGCTCGGGAACGTGTTCGTCGAGAAGCGCGAATGCACGAGCGCCAGCGCACTCTTGGCGCGCTCGTCCTGCAGATCCGGGTAAAAGGCCGCTAGCTGGTAGCTGATCAGCATGCCCTTGTAGTTGAGCGTGCGCGAGGAGCTCGAACAGACATACAACCCAGGGTCTTCTGCGGTCAGCTCGCAGACGCGGCGGATCACATACAGCTTGCGCTCGAAGGAGTCCTGGTCTGACCCATCCGCCGCACCGACGAGGAGCTGACGAATGACCGGGCGACAGGCGCGGGCGACCTCGCCGGTGTGGTCCTCACAGACCGGCACGTCGCGCCAGCCGAGCACCCGCTGGCCCTCCGCGAGGACGGTCCGCTCCAGCAGGCCTTCCAGCCGCGCGCGCGCGGCCTCGTCCTCTCTGGGCAGGAAGCACATCATCACGCCATAGGCGCCCAGCGGCGGCAGCTCAAAGCCCACCACCGCGCGCAGCAGCTCGTCGGGCATCTGCAGCAGGATCCCCGCGCCGTCTCCGGTGCACGGATCCGCGCCCGAGGCACCACGATGCTCAAGGTTCTCAAGCGCAGTGATCGCTTTCGAGATCACCTCGTGCGTCGGGCGGTTGTCCAGGCGCGCGACCATCCCCACGCCGCACGCATCGTGCTCGAAGCTGGGGTCGTAGAGTCCGACGGCCTTTGGCGGCTGCATGGTGTGCGTGGTCATGGAAGTGCTCCCTGGGAACGGTGCATCCCGTGCGAGTGGGCACATCCCGGACGGGTTTAGGCGGGCACCTGAGGCGGAGCCAGAAAGCGTAGCAGCGCGGAGGCTCCGCGAGAGGACGCCTCGAGGGTCTTTCCTGCGAATTTCAGAGATGGCTCTCGCGTATGCTCCGGCACAGTGGCGCACCAGTTCGCATGCTCTACCGGCTGCTCTCGACCGCTCAGCGAGCGGGGATCGTGACCGACTGCGAGGCAGAGCTAATGGTCGGCCGTCGATGTTCGATGTGTGAAAACCGCCCGCGCAGGGCACCATCAACGAAGACGAGAGTTCGTCACGGACCCAGGGAGCCAAGATGACGACGGCCATGACGACGCCGGACATGGAGCTGGCGCTACCCGCGCGAGCCACGAATATCGCAGTCGTACGCCACGCCTTCGGGGCACTCGGCGAGGCGTTCGCCCTCGACGAGGAGATCCTTTCCAACATCCGGCTTGCGGTCACCGAGGCATGCACGAACGTCGTCGTCCATGCTTACCCGGACGAGCACGAGGGGCTGCTCGAGGTAGCCGCCACCCTGCAGGCAGACAAGCTGGAGGTCGTCGTGCGCGACGAAGGCCCGGGAATCGGACCGCGACCGGGCAGTCCGGGCCTCGGGCTCGGACTGCCGCTGATCGCGTCGCTGACGGAGTCTGTGCAGCTCGGCCGCGACGAGGACGAGCGCACCGAGGTGCGCATGACCTTTCCACTCTCCGTCGCGAGCTCGTGACCCAAGTGCTCCCGCATCACCGGCCGGCTCCATACCAAGAGCCCGTAACGGCAAGCTCGTGACGAGTGCACCCATCAAGCAGGGTCCGACGGCGGAGAACTCCGTGTCCCTGCGCCTAGCGAACGGGCCTCTGGCCGCCCCCGTGCTCGGTCGCGTGATCTCGATGGTGCTCGCGCGAGCCAACTGCCCCATGAATCGGCTCGACGACGCGATGATTCTCTGCGACGCCCTGTCCGCGCACGCACCGGCACACGCACGCGACGGCCATCTCGCCTTCACGATCGAGACCGACAGGCAGGGAATCGAAATGCGCGTCGGCGAGCTGGCTGAGCAGGGCGCCACCAAGCTGCTCGCCGATGCGACTGTCCCTGGCGTCGGCAACGTGCTGGAGCGGCTGTCTGACGAGCTGCGGATCGAGCCCTCTTCAGCTGGTGAGCAGCGCGAGGACCTGGTCCTCGCGCTGCGCTTCGGCTGAGTGCATCGCGCTCGCCCGGCGGTGGTGCCTACTCGGGCGTCGGCGGCTCATCGCGTGGCGGGGACTCATCGTGTGGCGAAGGCTCAGCCAGGCCGGCGCGCAGACGCGTGAGCGCCTGGCGGATCAGGCGGGAGACCTGCATCTGGGAGACACCGATCCGCTCGCCGATCTCCGCCTGGGTCATGTCCTCACCAAAGCGCAGCGTCAGCACCAAACGTTCGCGGTAGGAGACATGCGCGAGCAGCGGCGCCAGGGTCGCACGCTGCTCAGCTCGCTCGAAACCGGCCTCGCGCACGCCGAGCGTGTCGGCCAAACTCTCCCCCGACCCCTCCACGTCGGCTAGCCCGGGACGAGGCGCGTCCAGCGAGCCGGCGTGGTAGGCGCCCCCGGCCCGCAGCGCCTCGAGCACCTGCTCCTCGGTGGTGTGCAGGGCCTCGGCGAGCTCGGCGACGGTCGGTGCGCGGTGTTTGTCCAAAGACAACGCCGCCACCGTCCGATCCACTCGTAGCGCCAGCTCCTGGAGGTCGCGAGGCACGCGCACCGACCACGTGCGGTCGCGGAAGTGGCGCTTGATCTCGCCGAGGATCGTCGGCACGGCGAAGCTCGAGAAGGCCACCTCGCGGCTGGCGTCGAAGCGGTCGATCGCCTTGAGTAGGCCGAGCGAGGCGACCTGCTCCAAATCATCGAGCGGCTCCTCGCTGCGCTGGTAGCGACGGGCGAGCCGGCGGGCGAGCGGCAGATAGCGCTCAGCCAGCCGCTCGCGTGCTTGAGCGTCGCCGGCGCGAGCACGCGCGAACAGCTCCCCATCCGAATCCAAGGAATCCCCCGTCAAGACCTATGCACTCGCTCACCGAGCGTGTCGGAGTCGTCCCACGAGCACAGTCCCGAACGTCCCGGGCAGGTCAGACACAGACCGCGATGTGGATTTTGACTGACTAGGAACGGGTGTGCGCGCGCGTTCTTGACCAACTGAGCGACCCTATCCTCTAACCGCTGCTTATCCGCCGCAGCAAACACAGCGCCGATCGGCTTTGAGGGACGATGCAGGAACCAGTGGACGATCTCCACGCGCCGGGCACCGTCAGAGAGCACGGCTAGGGCGTAGATGAGGCGCTGGATCGAGTACTCGCGCTCGACCACCGCCTCCAAATCCTCCTCGGCAGCGACGCTGTCGCTCTTGTAGTCCACAACCAACAGGCCACCGTCGGGCTCGCGGAGGAGAATGTCGAGCACGCCGGTGAGCAGTGGCTCGCCGGCGCCGAGCGAGAAGGCGAACGGATGCTCCCGGCGTGCGCCTGCAGCGGCGACCGCAAGACGCGCCGCGAAGGGCGTGGCGAAAGCTGAGCCAAGCAGCGTTGCGAGCTCCTCGCACTCAGCGGGCGCGACGCGCACGCCCAGCTCACCTGCGACGTGGGCCACGTCATCAGGGGCAGGGGCGCCGCCGGGAAGGAAGTCGAGCGACTCGAGCAGCCGGTGGACGATCGTGCCGCGCACGCGCGCGTCCAAGCCGTCCCGGCGGGACTCGCCCTCCGCGCGCGCGGGCGGGCGCTGCTCGGGCAAGCCGACGACTCGTTCGAGGTAGAAGCGATAGGAGCAGCGAGCGAGCTCGGTGAGGGTTGTGTAGCTGAGCGTGTCCAGATGCGTCGGATTACCGAATGACGCGGAGCTCTCAGCGTGAGAACGATCACCGGGACGCGCGAGATCCCCTGCCGGCGGATGACCCCCAGATCGTGCCTCGTTCCCGGCTACGAGCAAAGAGAATCGGGAAGATCGTTGTTCTTCCTCTCCGTCGATCGCAATCGCCTGCGCCTGTGAGTGAGTCAAAGACGAAGAAAGATCACCGCCACCCGCAATCGGGGAACTGTCGAGACCCAGCACCGCGCCGACCGTCTCGGGGGCGTTCAGGCGCAAGCCCACACGTACCTGCGTCCCGTCGCTCGCGCCGACGAGGAGCTCCCGCACCGGCGGATCCAGTGTCCGCACGTCCCCAGGCAGCTCCGCCGAAAGCGCCGGGCCGAGCCAGGAGATCGCGGGAGCGCCGAGCCGCTGCTCCGGCCAGCGTTCGAAGTCGACTGCCCCACTCAACAGCAGTCGCTCGCGCGCGCGAGTCATCGCGACGTAGAGGATCCGATCCTCCTCCTCTGCCTGCGCCAAACGGCGCTGCGCCGAAAGCTCCGCCCACGCCAAGGACGGAGTCGCCTCCGAGGAGTCCAAGTGCGCCAAGCGCAGGCCAACCCGATCGCCGTCCACGAGCAGGTCTCCCACGCCCAGGTTCTGCACGCGTCCAAGGTCGGCGACGCAGACCACACCGAACTCCAGGCCCTTCGCCGCGTGAATACTCATCAGCCGCACCGCGTCGGTCTCGCCATCGGCCACGGGCGCGTCGGGCTCGGCGCCGCTGAGCCCGTCCTGATGGTAGGCGACGTGGTCGAGGAAGCCGCGCAACTCACGCCCCTCGCTCGCTTCATAGCGGCGAGCCATGCGTAGCAGCTTGTGCACGTTCGCCATCCGTCGCTCGGGCCATCTCAGCGTGAGTACATGCTCGGCGTAGCCGCTCTGAGCGAGTGCACGTTCGATCAACTGGGAGAGCGTCCGCCGCCTCGCGGCAGCGCGCTCGGCCTGAAGGCGCGCACGGAACCCAACGAGCCGGTCACGATCGGCGGTGGGCAGGCGAATAGCTGAATGGAGGTCGGGAGACGGAGAACCCACGGACTGGAACGGGGGCGTCCCGGGAAGATCAGCCTCGTACGGATGAACCGCAGGCGGATTGTGCTCCAAAAGCTCCTCCCCGACGCGCTCAATCGTCTCCCACACGCTGCGCCTGCTCGCTTTCGCGGCACGGCCCAGCAGCGCGAGCCCATCGCTCGACACACCGACCAGCGGCGAGGCGAGCGTGCCGTATAGAGCCAGCTCGTCCAACGGATTGGCCAGCGTGCGCAGGTACGCCAGCAGGTCGCCCACCTGCTGGGAACCCCAGAAGCCACCAACCGTCGCGAGTGTACTCAGGCCGCGGTCCTGCAGCGCCCGCTCATACACCTCCAGGTCGCCGACCGCGCGCAGCAGCACCGCCACGTCCCCCGCCTTCGCGGCGCCACTCTCCACGAGCTCCGCCACGCGCTGGGCTAACAGCCGCGCTTCGGCCTGACGCCAGCGCGGCGCGGGCGGGAGCTCCCCCGCGATCCGCTTGGCGAGATCATCGTCCCGCTCCCACCCCAATTTGTGGGTCAACAGCAGCTCGACGATCGGCTCCCCGGGCGTCACCTCGTCCACACGGCCCGCCTCGAGCGGCATATACCCATCCCCAAAACGCTCTCCAAACACCGCGTTCACAACGTCCAGCAGCGGCTTGCGACCGCGGAAGTTCCGCGTCAGCGAGAGACTGCCGCCGCACTCGGCGAGCTCGTCGCGGCGAGTGCGGAACAGGGTGACGTCGGCGTGGCGAAAGCCATAGATCGACTGGAGCTCATCGCCCACCGTGAACAGGTTCCCGCGCTCCAGCGCCTCCAGGATCGCGAGCTGGCGAGGGTTGGTGTCCTGGAACTCGTCGACCATCATCAGCTCGAACCGCTCCGCCCAGGCCTCGCGCACGTTCTCGTGCTCTCCCAGGAGTACGCCCGCGCCGAGCTCCAAATCGTCGAAGTCGACAGCGCTGCGCCTGCTCTTCAGCAGCTCGTACTCACGGCCGAAGAGCTCCAGCAGCTCCCCCAGCAGCGCGTAGGCACGCGCGCCCTCCGCATCGACCTCTTCCGGATTCCCCGCTCCAGCGCTCTCCTCAGAGCGCTCCGGCTCAGGGACCGTCGGGCCGAGGGCCGGCGAGGGCAGCGTCGGCTGAAAGACCAAGGCGGGCAGCCTCGGCAGACACTCGCCCCTGCTGCGCAGCTCCGCGTACGTGCCCGCCACCATCGCACGCACGCGATCGGCGCCCCACGCCGCCACCAAGTCGACCGCGTCGCCGCGCTCGCCCTCCAGGAATCCTCTCAGCGCAGCCGTCCACGCCAGCCCACGCAAGCGCGCAGCCAAGCCTTCGTCGAGGATCTCAAAGTCGGGGTCGAGTCCCGCCGCCAAGGGATACACGCGCAGCAGGCGCGCGCAGAACCCGTGGAACGTGCTCACGAACGCCGCCTCGGTATCGCGTGCCGCCTCGCGCTCGCCCAGCTCAACGAAGCGCGCGCGCACCCGCTCGCGCAGCTCGCCCGCGGCGCGCTCGGTGAACGTGATCGCGAGGATCCGCCCGGGCGCCACACCATCCTCGCGCACAGCGCGTACGAACCTCTCGACCAGCACGGATGTCTTCCCGCTTCCCGCTCCGGCAGCCAGCAACAGTGGCTCTCTCCGGCGTTCCACCGCCAGCTCCTGCTCTTTGGTGAGCATCCGCGTCGTGGGGTCGGCTCTGTCGAGGATCGGCCACGGCACCGCGCGTTCGTCGAAGCTCAGCTGGCTCATGCCTCGCACCGGCAGATCGTCGGATACATACAACCGCCCCGATACGCGCACGTGCGCGGGCGGGGCTCCAGCTCGCCGCGTCCCGCCTCCGACGCCGCCGCGCGTGCCGTTGCGAAGGCCTGCGCCAGCAGCTCTCGCACCTCCGCATGCTCACGCACCTCACCCCTCACGCAGTCGATCTCCACACCGCTCTCCCCGTCGAGCACACCCCGCGCTCGCAGATCGCCACCGCTCAATGGTTGGTAGAAGCCGCCCGCGGCTTCCAACCCGAGCAGATCCTCAACCGCTCGCATGTACAGCGCGATCTGCACGTTCCCCTGTTCAGTCCACTTCGCCGCCGGCGGCGCGAGTCGCCCCTTGTAGTCGTACACGACCCCCTGCCCGCCACCTGCGGCAATGTCCACCCGGTCGATCCGCCCACGCAGCCTGAGCCCATCGCCGAGGTCGAGCGCCGGCAGCTGGGCCTGGTAGGAGAGTGCAGGCGGTGTGGAGCCCATGGAGGGCTCGGGATCCGCATCCTGCTCTTTCTCCCCGAACCCGAACCCCAGCTCCAAATACTTCGGCTCAAGCGGGCTCTCATGCGCGGCGGCGTGCTCCAGATAGCGCTCCAGATCGACCTGGAGCCGGCGGCGCAAGCCCGGCCGGCGCTCCAGCGCCGCCGACAGCGGGAACTCATCCTCGCGTCTACCCAGCGCCTGCAACAAAAGCTCCTTCGCGAGCCCTATCCGCGCCTGGGTCACGCGTGCCGAGCCGGTCCGCTCGCGTAGGCCTTCGAGCGTGTCCTTCAGCGCCGCATGCGCCAGGCTCCCGCGCGCGAGTGGCTCGGGCTCCGGGTCGAGGTCCTCGGCGCGGAGCATCCGCGCTACGAACCACTTCACGGGGCACTGCGCCCATACTTCAAGCGACGAGGGCGACCAGACGTGCTCTCTCAGCTCCCGCGTGATCTCCTCGTCGCGGAGGGAAGCGAGCGGGGTTGGAGAACGCGGGCCATCGGCCAGCAGATCCACCGCACCCAGCGCCCGGCGCACACGCCCCTCCATCAACCCCTCCTCGAACAGGTCGACGACGTCATCTACGAACAGTGACCGCGCCTGCGCCACGCCATCGTCGTCTCCCGCGTGCCAGCTCAGCACCAGCAGCTCCTCCGGACGCGACACCGCCGCATACAGGGCATACCGCTCTCCCGCCAGCGCATCCACCTGCCGACTCCCCCCCAGCCGCAACCCCGACGTTTCCGCCAGCCGCCTACGTTCCTCTTCGGCCAGCAGCGGCTCGGACCGCGCACTCGCTGGAAACACACCCTCCCCCAGACCACAAAGGAACAATGCCCGTACCCGCCGCGCTCTCAGCGCGAGCGGGTCAACGACCGCCACCATTCCTTTCCCCGCCAGCTCACCGCTGAAGATCTCCAACCCCCCAAGCACCCTCGCGAGCTCCACCGCGTCAACTTCCAGCTCGAGGGCACCACGCGCCAGTCCGCTCAATTCCGCCAGTGCGCGCTTGCCCACCGCCAGGGCGCGCGCCTCATCCAGCTCATCGCTCTCGAGCAGCGCCGCGCTCCCGCACCGGGGAGCGTTGAACAACCACTCCAGCTCGCGCCCCGCACGCTCGTTCAGCGCCTTCCCGCCGCGCCGGGCCGCCTCACTCAAGCGATCGAGCGCCTCCAGGCGCCAATGCTCCGCCTCCCAGATCGCTCGCGCTCGCGCCGCGCTGCTCACCCCCTCGCGCCTCGCCCTGGCCTCCAGCCTGTCGGCCAGCTCGGGGCGCGTCAGCAGACCCGGCGCTCGCAGCCAGGCCAGCAGGTCGCCCACTTCGCCCTCGTCCGTAGTGCTACGCAGCGCCCCGACGAGCGCTCCGCCCGTCGCGGTGTTCGCGAATCCCACCCGCCGCTCCAGCGCATATGGGATCCCCTGCGCCCCGAACACCTCCCCGAGCAGCTCCGCCACAGTGCTCGGCGTCCGGTGCACCACAGCGATCTCCTCCTCCCTCATCCCCCCGTCCAGCAGCGCCCTCACCTCGCCCGCCACGAGCTCCAGCTCCGCACGCTCGCCTCCGCCCTCCAACAGCCGCACCGCCCCGGCCGCGTCAATGCGCTCAGCACCTGGCTCGAACAGCGAACGCTCTAGATGGTGCAACGCCGCCCGCGCGTTGGGCGCGTAGTACTCGGCGCGGGGATGTAGCCGCCGATGCTCTACAGCCAGCGGCCGCAGCGTCTCGAACGTGCCCGCGCGCCCTGCGAACGCCGCCCGGCCGGGCTCATACGTAAGCGTTACCGTCACACGCGCATCCACCACCGCGCCGAGCGTCTCGATCACGTCGATTTGTAATCCGCCGAAATCGTCGAAGCCGTACACAACCACCGGCGTACCTCCCCACAACGCCGGTTCACGCCGCAACACATCCAGCGCCTGCACCGCGCGGCGCTCGGGGTCGGTACGCTCGATCTGCCGCAACAGCTCCCGGTACTCCCCGTGCAGTCTCCCCAGCTCCGCCGCGCCCCCCACCGCGCCTGCCCCATCCGCGCTAGCCCACGCTTTCAGCGCCGCCTGCAGCCGTGCCGGCGTCACACGTTGCACCTCCAGTTCCGCCACTGTGGACGCCAGCGCGCTCACGAACCCGGGCGTGCTCCGGGATGCACCATCCCAACCTCCGGAGGCCACCTCCGCCAGCACCCGTTCGCGGGCGACCTTCCCCAACACCGGCTCGCTCATCCCGGCACGCCTCGAGACCTCGCCGATCAGTCCCTCAAAGCGCTCCACTCGCGCGCCCAGCACCGCCCCCTCCAGCGCCAGCTCGCGCCGGTAGCGCTCCACGTCCGCGCTCGTTGGCACGATTAGTAGCGGCTCCTCCCCGCGAACCAGATGCCCGCGCACGGCGCCCAGCGCCTCGCGGGCCTTGCCCGCGTTCGCGGGGCCGGTGATCAGCGTGATCGGCACTGCGTCTCATCCTTACGCACGAGCCCGACACGCCCCGGCCTTTCCTGTCCGGGTCTCCCAAAAATGGTGTCCCGGCCCTACACGGTGCTCCCAGCAGACGCTACGCGGCGCTCTCGACCTCCACCGCGGCGGTGCCCTCCACTCCAGCCTCCGCCTCCGTCTCGGCATCCGGAGGCTTTGCACCCTCCTTCGCCCACGCCTCGTCGAACTCCACGCGCCATTTGCCCTCCTCGGTCTGGCTCATCGCCAGGTGAGCGCGGAAGCTACGTCCGCTACGACCTTTGAAGCCCGTTATCGCGCGGGATGTGTAGCCGGTCTTGATCAGTTCGCGCGCGATCGGGATCGGCAGCGTCTTGCCCGCTTTGCTCTTCCAGATCACAAAGCCACAGCCCGAGTCGTCACGCGCCCAGCAGGAGTAGCCCTTGCGGTTCTCCACGATCTCGTGCCCGCAGATCGGGCACGGCCCGAGCTTCGCGCGGGGGATTTTCACGTCTTTCAGCGTCTCGTCGAGCTCGGTAATCGTCTCTTTCGCAAAGCCCGCGATATCCCCCATAAAAGCCTCGCGCGAGTCCTCGCCGCGCTCGATCTTGCCTAACCGGTGCTCCCAGTTGCCGGTCAGTTCGGGAGATGTGAGCGCGTGCTCGTTCAGCAGGCGGATCACGTTCAAGCCCTTCTCACTCGCCACCAGCGAGCGCCCGTCGCGCTCGACGTACGCCACCTGGATCAGCCGCTCGATGATCGCCGCGCGCGTCGCCGGCGTGCCGATGCCCGAGTCCTTCATCGCCTCGCGCAGCTCCTCGTCGTCCACCAGCTTGCCCGCGGTCTCCATCGCGCCGAGCAGCGACGCATCGCTATAGCGGCGGGGGGGTTTGGTTTCCTTGCGCGCGCTGGCGATCTTGCTGGTCTCCACGTCCTCGCCCTGCTGCAGCCGCGGCAGCTGCTGAGCGGTGCCCTCGTCCTCCTCCCCGGCTTTGTCTTTTTCCGGTTTCGCCGCATCGGCCGCCGCCTCGCCGTACACCCCGCGCCAGCCGGGCTCGAGCAGCAGCTTGCCGTGCGTGCGGAACACATACCCGCCGTCCTTCTCCTGCGGCCCGTCGGGCACCGTGGTCTCGACTTTCGTGTTCTCGAACACCGCTTCGGGGTGAAACACGGCGAGGAAGCGTCTCACGGCCATGTCATAGATCCGTTTGTCGTCGCTGCCCATCTTCTCGACGTTGTGCTCCGAGCGCGTCGGGATGATCGCGTGGTGGTCGGTGACCTTCGCGTTGTTCACCACGCGACTCAACGGCAGCTCCTCCAGGGCCGTCACGTACTCCGCGGCTTTTCGGTAGTCGGCCTGCCCACCCACCAGCTCGGCGATCGGCTTGATCTCCTCGACCATATCCGTCGTCAGATAGCGCGAGTTCGTCCGCGGGTAGGTCAGCGCCTTGTGCTCCTCGTAGAGACGCTGCGCCGCCGACAGCGTGCGCCTGGCCGAGAACCCGTAGCGCGTATTCGCCTCGCGCTGCAACGTCGTCAGGTCGTACAGCATCGGCGCGCGCTCTTTCTGCTTTTTCTTCTCGAGCTTTGTGATCTTCCCCTGCTTGCCCTCGCAGGCCTGCACGATCGCCACGGCCTCCGCCTCGCTTGCGATCCGCGGTTTCGCTCCGGCATGGAAGCGGCCGATGTAGCTGCGCTCCGCGTTCACCGTGTCGCCCGCCGGCGCTCCATTGTCCTGCGCCTGGGCGCCGTTCTCCGCAACCTGATCGCCATTCTCGGTCCCTTTGAAAGACCCTGCGGCGAACGTCGCGTCTACCAGCCAATAGGGCTCGGGCGTGAACGCCCTGATCTCCTCCTCGCGGCGGGCGATGATTGCGAGCGTCGGCGTCTGCACGCGGCCGAGCGAGACCGCGCCGTCGAACGAGCTGCGCAGCCGGATCGTGGCCGCGCGGGTGGCGTTCATGCCGACAATCCAGTCGGCCTCAGAGCGCGAGCGCGCCGCCTGCTCGAGTTTCGCGAACTCCGCCGCCGGGCGCAACTCTTTGAACGCCTCTTTCATCGCCGCGTTCGTCATCGAGTTCAGCCACAGACGCCGCACGGACTTCTTCGCTTTCGCCTTCTCGTACAGATACGCGAAGATCAGCTCTCCCTCGCGGCCGGCGTCGCAGGCGTTGACGACCTCGTTGACGTCGTCGCGGCCGAGCTGTTTGGTGACGACACTCATCTGCTTGCGCGAGCGCTCGTCGCGCACGACCAGCTTGAACTTCTCAGGCACGATCGGTAGGTCTCCCATCCGCCAGGTCTTGAACTTCGGGTCGTACTCGTCCGGGTCGGCGAGCTGCACGAGGTGACCCACTGCCCACGTAACGACGTGGTCCGGACCCTCTAGGAAGCCCTCCTGTTTCTTGAACGGCCCCTTCAGTACGCGCGCCAAGTCCCCCCCCACGGAGGGCTTCTCGGCGATCACCAGGGTCTTCGACATGGCGCCCAGCGTAGCGGCTGGGGGCGGCTGGGGACCGCGAGCAAGCAGATACCAGCGCCGACGTACAGCTGAATCAGCCGGAGGTGCAGGGCCCCGTGCTCACCTGAGCATCGGCGCCGGCTTCATCGGCCAATGCCAGCACATGGGCAACCGTCGAGTTGGCGACCCCGTAGCCGCCATGCGGGCCTCCACCGACGGTGCCCGCGAATACGGTGGTCAGCACCTGCCCGGCGCCGTCCACCAAAGGACCGCCGGAGTTGCCGGGGCGCACTAGGCCGCGCAGCGGAGTCAGCAGCCGCGAGACCGGCCCCTGGCCGTAGGCGTTCTGGGTGATCACCGTCTGCGTGCGTCCGATCCGGCCGGGCTGCACGTCGAAGGGTCCGTTCTCGGGATAGCCGAGGATCGCGCCGGCGGTGCCCGAATCAGGTTCGGAAACGAGGCTGAGGGCCGGCGCGGAGAGGTCGGGGACGCGCAGCAGAGCGATGTCGTCTGTTGGGTCGAACGCAACCGCACGCGCGGGCAGGCTCGGTGAGCTACCACCCGGCTCGACAGTCGTGTCCTGCTCGCCGGCGAGCACATGCGCATTGGTCACGACGATGCCCGGCTGCACCACCCACCCCGAGCCCTCGATCGCCAGGCCGCAGGCGGTGCCGAGCACGCGCACGACGCTGCGCGAGGCGCTCCGCACACCCGGCTCGCGCGCGACTGCAGGCTGGGGCGCGGCGACGTCTGGCGAAGGGCCGGCAACCTGGGGCAGAGGGTCCAGCCGCGCGAGCGCGTTCAGGATCGAGCCCGTCGGCGGCAGCAGCTGGTTGAGCTCGCGCAAGACGGCCGAGCGCTGAATGTCCGCACGCAGCTGATTCTGGCCAGGCGTCTGCGCCGCCACGGCTGCGAGGATCCACACGATGCCCAGACCAAGGGCCGCACCGAGCGCCGCGCCGAGCAAGCCGTCGAGCAGGCCCAGGCCCGGGAGGAAGAGCGCGCGCCGCAGTCTAAAGCCCAGACCCTCCAGCCCACTCGCGAGAATCGCGCCGGCGAGCAGCGCGCCGATCAGCCCAAAGGCGGGCGCGTACGGCGAGGAGGACCCACGAGGCAGCAGAAGAGGACCCAGGCGAGTTCCGAGGAATGCACCAAGCGCGAACCCGCCAAAAGAGAGCACTCCGACGATGAAGCCCCGCCGGAAGCCGAAAGCGGCCAGGATGGCCACAAACGCGACGATGAACCAGTCGAGCTCCGTCATCTCCCATGTTCTACCGTTCGGAGAGGTGGATGTCCGCATCGGGGTAGGACCGTGAGCACTATGCCCTCCCGGAGCCGGCCCCCCCGGCCATCGCAGGGCGGCCGGCGAGAAGATGTTCAGCGACGGCGCCGGCTGGCGCAAGCAGTGATCGCCCTGGCCGCTGTAGCGTTCCTGATCGGCGCGATCGCCGGCGCGAGCCATTCCCCCTCCTACGCGCACACGCTCGCCGAACGGTTCGCCGCCGCCTGGACGAGGAGCGACTACGCAGGCATGTACGCCGATATCGACGCCCAGGCCCAGCGCGAGCTGACGCCGAGCGAGTTCGCGAACTTCTACCGCGGCGCGCTCACCACGGCGACGATACCTGCGACCGGCATGCATGTAACCGGCAAACCACGTAGCGTGGCCGGTGGCGTAGAGGTGCCGGTGCGCGTGCAGACGCGTCTGTTCGGAGCGCTCTCAAGCGACTTCACGCTGCCCATCCAGGGAAGCGGCTCGGGGACGCGGATCGCCTGGTCGCGCTCGCTCGCGTTCCCCGGCCTGCGTTCCGGCGAGCGGCTGAGCCGCCACACGACGCTGCCACGCCGCGCGACGCTGCTGGCCCGTGACGGAACGGTCCTAGCCGAAGGCGCGGCGCTCGAAGCGGGGCAGCGCGCATCGCCGCTCGGCTCGGTCGCGACTGCGGTCGTCGGCACGGTCGGCCCGATCCCGGCCGCCAACCTGCATACCTTGGAGGCAGAAGGTGTGCCGGCGGACGCAATCATCGGCGTGAGCGGGCTGGAGCTGGCGCTGGACTCGAGCCTGCGCGGCACCCCCGGGGGCGAACTGCTCGCCGTCGACGCACAGTCAGGGGCGAGCACTCGCGTGCTCGCCACCGCGACCCCGAAGGCGGCGGGCGCCGTGCGTACAACCGTCTCCCCGGCGGTGCAGAGCGCCGCGGTGACCGCGCTCGGCGGACAGCTCGGCGGAATCGTCGCGATGGTGCCCGCCACGGGGCAGATCCTGGCCGTCGCCGGGATCGGCCTCGACGATCTGCAGCCGCCAGGCTCGACGTTCAAGATGATCACGCTCACCGGTGTCCTTCAGGCCGGCCTGGCCAATCCGCATACCGTCTTCCCCTACGCAACCTACTCGACGCTCGACGGCGTAAAGCTGAACAACGCCAACGGCGAGGAATGCGGAGGCACGCTCGAACTGGCATTCGCGGTCTCGTGCAACTCCGTGTTCGCGCCCCTCGGCGCGAAGCTCGGGGCGGCGCGCCTGGTGACCACGGCCGAACGCTACGGCTTCAACCACAGCCCCGGCGTTCCGGGCGCGGTGGAAAGCACGCTGCCGCCCGCACCCCAGATCCAGGGTCAGCTCGACGTCGGCTCAACCGCGATCGGCCAGGGCGAGGTGCAGGCTAGCGCGCTGGAGATGGCGACGGTCGCCGCCACGATCGCCGACGGCGGCAAGCGACCCCAGCCGACTTTCAACCCCGCCGCCGCTCCCGCCCCCGACGGGGGCACGTTCGTGAGCAGCGCGGCGGTAGCACACACCGTGCGGCGTCTGATGATCGGGGTCGTCCGTGAAGGAACCGGAACCGCCGCCGCGATCCCGGGGGTGACGGTCGCCGGTAAGACGGGCACCGCCGAACTGAAGAGTGCGAGCACCTGCTCGCCCTCGGAATCGAACACGAGCTCCAAGGAAGAATCGGGCTCCGGGGAAACAAGCCCCGAAAGCTGCGGGTCGGCACAGAGCGAAGCGAGCAACACCGACGCCTGGTTTGCGTCCTTCGCCCCGGCGCTCGCGCCGCGGATCGTTGTCGGCGTGCTGCTCGTGCAGGACGGCGCCGGCGGGGCGACCGCGGCGCCTGTGGCACGTCAGGTGCTCGAAGCGGGACTACATGCCAGCCACTGACGGAGCGGCAAGACGCCGTCAGCGTCTAAACGTCGAGCTCGGCTGAAGCCGTCTGGGAAGCATCGTTCGGAGCGACGATCTTCAGCTCCAGCGGACGGTTGTCGAGCGAGACGACCTGGATCTTGTAGAGCAGCACCGCGCCCCCGGTGGCGCCCGAGGCAGCGGCCGACTCCGGCAGCGGCAGTTCGCCCTTGGCCGGCACCAGGCCGCCGCGATAGGCGAATTCGTTTTCGGCGTCCGGCACGATCGGTGTGTAGACGTTGTTCTGGGTGTCTGAGATCGTCAGGTTGGTCGCCGCCGGCAGCGGGACGGACTTGTGATTCCACACCTGCATGAACACCGCGAACCACTCCTGGCCAGGTTCGAGATGCGCCTCGGCGGGTGTTAGCCCTTTCAGGTAGGCAGCGTCTTCGATGTTGGCGGGGTTGAGCTCGCGCGAGAGCTGGACCTCGTAGACGAGCGGGCCGACGTTCAGGTAGGGGGCGTTCTTGCCGGACTCCCCGGCGTAGGTGCCAGTGGTGACCCGCGTGTGGGAGTCGCCGCAGGCGCCGAGAGCGAACACCGCCACGAGGGCGAGTACGGCGAGGAGGATCTTGCGCAGGGGGCTGGACATGCGACGCGGCAGTTTATCCGGCGGCGACGGTGACGCGCCGTCCAACGTCCTCGGCGTAGGCGCCCCGACCTTCATCGCGCTCGAAGATCGAGCGCAGCCGGCGCATCGCCTTGTTGTTCTTGCGCTTTATCCAGCCCCGTCCGCCGAGCCCCTCCAGCAGGCGATCGGACGGCGTTACGGGCACGGTCTCGAGCGTGAACCGCACACGCGTGGCACCGGGCGAGGCGAATGCGAGCTCGTAGACGCCGAGCGTGCGTATGCGGTTGTTCTTGCCCGTGCGGCCAGCCTCGACGATCCGGTGAGGCGCCTGCACCTCGACGAACGTGACGTCACCCCAGCTGAAGCGGTTACCGGGCGCCTTTACGCGAAAGCGCGCCCCGGCGCCGAGCCCGACGGAATCGATCCGCGTGAGATGCCAGTCGACGAGGTAGTGGTCGGTGAACTCGGGATGATTGGCGATATCGCTCAGGTAGTCGAACACCTGCTCTCGGGGGGCGTCTACGATGATCGACACTGTCACGGGGTGCACGGGGACGCCAGTCTAGACGGCGCTCACCTCGAACGCTGCTAGGCGGCGCGGGCGGTGAGGCGAACGGTGTGACCGTGCTCTGAGTGGCGCACGATCTCCGTCGCCACCGGGGCCTCGCGGCGCAGGGCCCGGCAGAGCTCACAGACGATGCCATGGGCACGTCCATACAGGTGGATGTGCTCGCCGGTGAGGGGAGTGCGCCCGCAGTCAGTGCAGCGATGCCGATCGGCCTCCAACGCGCCGACGCTGCGACGAAGGAGAACGCGCTCGAGTTGCTCGACATGGCGTTCGGTGGATGCCATGGTCTGAAAGATTCGTCCTCGCAGGCTGGGTTCCTGCCGTTTTGGACAGCCGAACGATGGGTAGGAGCTGAAAGTGCAAGAATGGCTGGGTACCTAAGGGAGCAGAGAGGAAGATGCTTACATCGGGAACCGTCACCGGGGCAGGCTCATTTCGCTGCTTGGGCTGCGACTACGTGCTGACGCTCATCGGCTCGGAAACCCTCACGGACTGCCCGCATTGCGGCGGGGAGGACTTTGCCCGCGCCTCGCTGTTTCGGGCCGGGCGAATGGACACCGGTAGAGGCCCGGAGCGCGAGAAAATGCTGGCCAGACGCCCTGGTAGCGAGGAGACGCTGACCGGTCACCGGCCGCCGCAGGACCTTTCCCAGTCAGAGCACGACGCGTTGCTGGCCGAAGCGAGAGAGCGTGTCGAGCAGCCCGGAGAGTATCTCGTGTACGAGGAGAGCGGTGAGTGGCGTACGGTGGCACTCACGCGCGAGTGGACACGTATCGGACGCTCGCTCGCGGCCGACGTGCGCTTCGACGACCCGACAGTCTCGCGCCGGCATGCGCTGATCGTTCGCCAGCCCGACGGCGTGCGAGTGCTCGACGATCGCAGCCTGAACGGCGTGTTCGTGAACGACGCGAGGATCGAGGGGCAGACGCTCAAGGACGGCGATGAGATCCTCGTCGGGCGCTACCGGCTCAACTTCCTCAGCGTGGCCTCGGCGTAGAACGCGGCGCAGGGCCGGCCTTGGCAAACGCGGACTGAGCAGCGAGCCAAACCGCGGGCTGAGGATGTCACAACGCCCGGGAGGGCTCGCCGCGTAGTATCGCCCGCGCATGGCGAAGACCACCACGATCGCCGTGCTCTCCCAGAAGGGGGGCACCGGCAAGACCACCACCGTGCGCACGCTCACCGACGCGCTGCGCCGCGCGGGCGTGAGGACGCTGGCGGTGGACCTCGATCCGCAGGGAAACCTGTCCGACTACTTCGACGTCCCGCCCGACGCCGAGCCGACAGTCGCCGACGTGCTGTCGGGGCGCGCGAGCGCGACCGAGGCGATCCACGACGATCTGATCCCCGCCAACCTGAGCCTGGCCGAGGCCGAGCTGATGCTGGGCGGCAAGATGGGCCGGGAGATGACGCTGAGGCGCGCGCTCGCGAAGGCACCGAAGGGGTACGAGATAATCCTGATCGACTGCCCGCCGTCGCTCGGGCTGTTGACGGTGAACGCGCTCGTGGCGGCCGATCGCGCGCTCGTGACCGCCGAGGCCCAGTACTTCGCGCTGCAGGGGGTCGAGCAGGCGATGGAGGTGGTGGACCTCGCGCGGGATAGCCTGAACCCCGATCTGCAGCTGCTGGGCGTGCTGCTGAACCTCGCCGACATGCGCACCGTGCATTCGCGCGAGGCGCTCGCGTCGCTGAAGGAGCGCTTCGGCGAGCAGGTATTCGACACTGTGATCCGCTCCTCGATCGCCTACGCCGAGTCGGCCGAGCGCGCGACGTCGATCCTCGATCACCGCCCCGACCTCGGCGCCGACTACCTGGAGCTCACCGGCGAAATGCTCGCGCGGCTAGGTCAAAGCTCCCCGACGTAAGCGCCCTGCGGCTCGAACGGCGTCCGCAGCAAAGTCGCCCAGCCGTCGATCTCTCCGCTCAGCGCCTCAACGACGGCGCCGGTCTGCTCGTAGAAGCACCACACAAGCACCGTCGGCCCCGCGCCTGAGATCGTCGCGCCCAGGGCGCCCAGCTCGCTCGCTCGCAGCGCCAGCTCGTAGGAGCGAGGGAACAGCGATGCGCGGCGAGACTCGTGCAGGCGGTCGTGCAGGCCGCGCGCCACCAGATCCCAATCGCCGCGGGCAAGGCCGAGCGTTAGCAGCGCTGTGTGGGCGAGGTTGAACACGGCCTCCTCCAGCGGGACCTCCGCCGGCAGCGCCGCGCGCGCTTGGAGAGTGCCCACCGCCTGATCCGGCACGACCGCCAACGCCTCCAAGCCCGTCGGTGCCTCGAAGCGCACCGCCTCGCCGTCGGCGCAGACAACGAACCCGCCGCGCAATGCCGCCGCGACGTTGTCGGGGTGGCCCTCCAGCTCGGTCGCCAGCCCCAACAGGTCGGCGTCCAGCTCGAACAGGTGGTCGGCGGCCGTCAGGCCCGCGACGATCGCCGCGGCGCTGGAGCCCAGTCCGCCGGAGAGCGGGATCTCCGAGCGGATGCGGAAGGTGAAGCCGTCCGCGGAATGCAGCCGCTCGAACGCTCGCACGCACAAGTTCTCGCGCCCGCGCGGGACCGGCAGATCGCTCTCGACGGCGAACTCACCGGTCTCCTCGACCTCCAGCTCCAGGTGCAGTGCCAGCGCGGTAGCCATGCAGTCAAAGCCCGGGCCGAGGTTGGCCGAGGACGCGGGCACGCGCACCTTACGGCGACGGATCATCCCCAGAGGGCCGCCTGCGCCCGGGCGGGCGGGCGGGCTCCCATACCGGCCGGTAGCACGCGCACGAGGCGCCTACGGATCACCCAGCACCGCTTCCTCGATCGCGGCCGTCTCGGCCGCGCAGGTGATCACCCTGCCGTCGTTGTTGGCGAGCGCCGTCTCGGGATCCTTCAGGCCGCGACCAGTGAGCACGCACGCGACCTGCTCGGCGCCGTCGGCGCCGTACTTGAGCAGACCCGCAACCGACGCGGCAGAAGCGGGCTCACAGAACATCCCTTCCCTGGAGGCCAGCAGCTGGTAGGCCTGGAGGATCTCCGCGTCGCTGACTACGCGGATCGCGCCGCGCGAATCGGTCGCCGCGGCCATCGCGTCCTCCCAGCGGACCGGGTTACCGATCCTGATCGCGCTCGCCACGGTTTCCGGGTGCTCGATCACTTTGCCCTCCACCAGCGGCGCCGCGCCCTCAGCCTGGAAGCCGAACAGTTTCGGCGCTGCGCCCATCTCCTGAAAGCCGCGCCAGTAGGAGGTGATGTTCCCAGCGTTGCCTACAGGGATGTACAGCGCTTCCAGGCCACCCTCCAAGCCCTCGTGGATCTCGAAAGCGGCGGTCTTCTGACCTTCGATGCGATATTCGTTCACGGAGTTGACGAGCACGATCGGGTGTGTGTCGGTGAGCTCACGGACGAGCGTCAAAGCCTGGTCGAAATTGCCCTTCAGGGAGATCACGCGCGCACCGTGGACGAGCGTCTGCGCCATCTTGCCCTGGGCGATCTTGCCCTCGGGGACGATCACCGCGCAGGTGATACCCGCGCGCGCGGCATAGGCCGCCGCGCTCGCGGCGGTGTTGCCGGTCGAGGCGCAGATCACCGCCTCGGCGCCGTCGCGTACGGCCGCCGAGACTGCGCAGGTCATGCCCCGGTCCTTGAACGACCCGGTCGGGTTGGCACCCTCGAGCTTCAGGCGCACGGTCGCGCCCACCATCTCCGAGAGCACCGGCGCGCGCAGCAGCGGCGTCGAGCCCTCCTGCAGGCTGACAAGCGGATCGCCTGCGGCGAACGGAAGACGCTCGAGATAGCGCTCGATCAGCGGCACGTGAGCGCCCGTCTGGGGGGTGCCTTCAACCCTCGGAAGCTTGACCCTCGGGATGTCCATGCGCACCTCGCTCATACAAACTCCTCTTCGATCACACGAATTGTCCGCGGTGTAGAGCGTATGAACTCGGACGCCTCCAGCAGCACGATCGCCGCGCGTAAGCTCGACTCAGCCACCTGATGGGTGACCATCACCAGCCGCGCATTCTCGCCGAGACCCCGCTGCACGACCGACTTGATCGACACCCCCTGCTCGCCCAGCACCTGTGTGACGGCCGCCAGCACACCCGGGCGGTCCGCCACCTCTAGGTGTACGTAGAACGCGCTCGGGACGTCCTCGAGCAGGCGCAACTCCAGAGGCGGGGCGGGCGGTCGCGCGCCACCGGTCATCACGCTCACGACATCCCCCAGCACCGCGCTCGCGGTCTGCAGCCCGCCGGCGCCCGGGCCGGACATCGTGATCTCGGTGATCGCCTCCGATTCGACCGTCACCGCGTTGAACGGCCCCGACACGGAGGAGAGCGGATGCCCGGCGTAGAGGAACGCGGGATAGACGCGCACCGACAGCCCACCGTCGCGGCGCTCGGCGGTCCCGATCAGCTTCAGGCCGAGGCCCAGCTCGCGGGCATACTCGAGATCGTCTGTCTGCAGGTGCTCTATCCCCTCGTAAGGCACGTCGTCCAAGTGCACAGGCGCGCCGAACGCCAGCCGCGCGAGAATCGCCATCTTCGCGGCCGCGTCACGGCCTGAGACGTCGTCGCTTGGGTCCGCCTCGGCGTAGCCCAGTCGCTGAGCCTCGGCGAGCGCCTGCGAGTAGGTGCTGCCGCGAGCCATCTCGGAGAGGATGAAGTTGGTCGTGCCGTTGACGATCCCGTGGATGCGCTCGATCGGCGTGGCAGCCAGCGACTCCTCCAGCAGGCGTACGACCGGTACCGCGCCGGCGACCGCCGCCTCGAAGCGCAGGCGCACGTCGTGCTCGCGCGCGACCCCGAACAGCTCCTCGCCGTGCTGGGAAAGCAGCTGCTTGTTGGCGCTGACCACATCCTTGCCGGCGCGCATCGCCGCGAGCAGGTGCCCCCGCGCGGGCTCGATTCCACCCATCACCTCGACTATCAGCTCAGCACTGTCGAGGATCTCCGCGAAGTTGCCTTTTGTGCGCGTCAGCACGCCGGAGATCACGGGCGCGCGGCCGTTGAAGCGCTCGATCTCCCCGGCCCGCTCGTCCAGCAGCGCGGCGAACGCCGAGCCCACGGTACCGTGGCCGAGCAGGCCGACTTTGAAGGGTTCAGTGGACATCGCGCGCTGTCAGGTCCTCGAAGCTCTCGCGCCGCACGACGATCCTCGCGTCGCCGTCTTTGCAAAAAACGACCGGCGGGCGCGGCACCCCGTTGTAGTTGCTCGCCATCGCGAACCCGTACGCGCCGGTCGCCGGCGTGACGATCACGTCGCCCGGGCGCGGGTCGTCGAGCCGCGCGTCGCGCACGATCACGTCGCCGGACTCGCAATGCTTGCCCGCGAGCACGCAGCTCGTCGAGCCGCCGAAACGATCAACGACATGCGCTTCGTAGGGCGCACCGTAGAGCATCGGGCGCAGGTTGTCGGACATCCCGCCGTCCACCGCCACCCAGCGCGAGACGTTCTGCTTGACGCTCTCCACCGTGTACAGCGTCACCCCCGCGCTGGCCGTTAACGCCCGGCCGGGCTCGATCAACAGCCGCTTGCTTGGAGTGTCCATCCCGTGCTCTCGCGCCCCGCGCACGAGCGTCCCGACATACTCCTCGATCGTTGGCGGGCTTGGCTGGGACTCGGTGTAGGCGACCCCGAGGCCGCCGCCGAGATCCCAGACGGGAAAGTCGCCGAGCTTCGCGAGCTCCGCCACCTCGCGGCGAAAGGGCTCCAGTTCGAGCAACTGCGAGCCGATATGGGCGTGCAGACCGGCGAGCGCGAGCCCATCGATGCCATCGATCCGTTCGATCGCCGCCCGCGCATCGTCCATCGCGAAGCCGAACTTGGAGTCCGCCTGGCCCGTGGAGATCTTCTCGTGCGTCTCGCCCCGCACATCCGGCGTCACCCGGATCAGCACCGGCTGGGCCTCTCCCCTCTGCGCGCCCTCGGCGGTCAACCGCTCCAGGCGGTCGAGCTCGTCGAAGTTATCCACCACGATCAGGCCCACGCGCGCCTCAAGCGCCGTCGAGAGCTCGACCTCGGACTTCGCATTGCCGTGCATCACGATCCGCTCTGCCGCGTACCCCGCGTTCAGCGCCAGGTGCAGCTCGCCGCCGGAGGCCACGTCACACCACAGACCCTCGTCGGCAAACAGCGCGAGCACGGCGGTGCAGGGGAACGCCTTCGAGGCGAACACCACGTGGAAGTCCACGTGCCCTGCCTCCGCGCCGGCCTGGATGAACGCACGTGCCCGCGCGCGCAGGTCATCCTCCGCCACCACGTAGGCCGGTGTCCCGAGCTCGCGCGCCAGCTCCACCGTGTCGCAGCCGCCCACCTCCAGCCGCCCGCGCTCGTTCAGCCGGCTGCCAAGCGGAAATACGTTCGAAAGACTCGTCTCGGTAGCCATCCCGGGGATTATCGCCTGCCGGCTCAGGACGGCGTCGAACGGCCTGACTCAGGCCGTCGTCGGGCGTGGGGCGCTCGTATTGGCGCGCAGGCCGCTCAATCCGCCTTCACGTGTCATCAGGGCCAACCACACCAACCCGATCGCAAGCAGCACGAGGCTCTCTACCTGCGGCGCCGTCAGGCCGGCGAGCACCTCCTTGTTGCGACGGATGAACTCGACCAGGAATCGCTCCAACCCGCTCAACACGAGATACAGCGCGAACACGACCCCTGGGCGCACTTTGTCGCGCAGGTGCCACAGCAGGTAGGCCAGGAGGCACATCGTCACGGTCTCGTAGATCGGCGTCGGCTGGACGGTCACGCCAGGCGGGGTCGGGACGGTGCCGTGCGGATAGCCCATCGCCCAAGGCAGGTGCGACCTGATCCCGTAGTCGCCGTCGCCGGAGACCTGGCAGCCGATCCGCCCGATCGCGTAGCCGAGCGCGAGCGCGGTCGCGCACATGTCGAACATCTTCAATTCCAGCTGATCGCGCCAGTGCATCCACAGCAGGACGCCGATCGCGCCGCCGATCGCGCCGCCGTACCAGACGAGGCCCGATCCGGAGAAGATCGATCCGAGCAGATCGTGCTTGACCGTGGAGTAGTTCTGGATCAGGTAATAACCGCGCGCGCCGATCACGCCGCCGAGCAAAGCCGAGAACACGATCTCGTAGGCCCAGTCAACCGGCTTGTCCAGCTCCTTCAGCCGGCGCGCCACCAGCGCGCCGCAGGCGAGGAACGCGAGCGCGAACATCACCCCGAAGGTCTTCACCGAGATTCCGATGATGTGGACTTCGGGTTTCATCGTGCTCGCTTTCGCCGGGGCATCAGTTGCGCCGAACTTTAGGGCACGTCAATCCGCTTCTGCCACAATCACGCCCGTGTCGCCCCGACGATCCAACTTTGGCAAGGACACCGGCTTACAGGCCAGGATGCTGCTGACGCTGTTCCTGCTCGGCCTCGTCTACGTCGTCTTCATCGGGGTGCTCGTCGCCGTCGGCGCGGGCGCCGGCATCATCGTGGTCGTGGCGCTCGTGCTACTCGGGGGCCAGCTGTTCGCCTCCGACAAGATCGCGCTTTCCACGCTCGGCGCCAAAGAGGTCTCCCCCGCCCAAGCTCCCGAGCTGCACGGGATCATCGAGCGCCTCTGCGTCCAGGCCAACCTGCCCAAGCCGCGCGTCTGCGTGATGGACACCTCGATGCCGAACGCGTTCGCGATGGGCCGCTCGCAGAAGTCGGC
>Ga0302326_10000419_pt1 | contig 119118 bp, 79 predicted proteins | sample Palsa_T0_3_FD_202264 | JGI IMG/M metagenome (GOLD analysis project Ga0302326, IMG submission 202264) | Peat permafrost microbial communities from Stordalen Mire near Abisko, Sweden - Palsa_T0_3 | ecosystem: Environmental > Terrestrial > Soil > Palsa > Peat permafrost | place: Sweden: Abisko... | reverse complement strand
CTCTGCTTCGCCGCTGCGGTGCTAATCTTCTTCATTGCCGGTCTCCTTTTTTATCTGTGCCTTGAGCACGTCGATAACTTGGGAGCGTACAGCATCCCGTCCGGAGACCGGCCTTCTCATCCCATCTTCCATGTCTTCGGATGGGCGTCGTCCGGCCGCGTAGCGTGTTTTCAGTAGGGGCAGGCCGGTAAACGGATCCGCGTCCGCGATCAATAGTCGCGGGCGGCGAACGGTTCCCTGGGCCCTCGCGGGCCACCTGGTGGCCAGCACGGAGAGAGCCAGCGCGGAGATGAAGTCACGCCTTCTCATGAATTCAGCGAAGCGCTACGAAAGTCAAAGATTGAAGTGATCACTGCGCAGCTTCGGACTTCGCCAGCCGCGTGAAGTGATATGCCAGCATGCGGTCCGGCAGCAACAACGCTTTTCGGAATCGGATATCTGCCTCTGATGATCGGCCGAGTTCCTGCGCCAAAGATGCAGCCGTGTATTCCCACCAACTCGGGTAGCTGCTGGTATTGCTTCGACTTTCCGCCTGCTCTAGAGATGTTTGCAGCCGGTCTTGCCATTGCGCCTGGTTGAAGGCTGGCAATTTCCGCGCTGCCAACCAGGCCCACTTGATCTGGTCGGGCGCAGACGCTGTCGAGGCAAGCTCGAATTTCGCTTTGGCCTCATTCGCCTTTCCGCAACTGGCAAATACGGCTCCAAGCAAGTAGCTGGTTCTTGCGGATTGAAGAATGGGCTCAAGGCCGTCACGCGTGAAAGCCAAGTCTGGAACTTCTGAGCCAAGATGTTCAGCGCCTGCCAACGCGTCGCCGCAATGTCCTTCCTTTGCCGCAGCCAGTATCCGCAACAACTGCACTTCAATCCACACCTGGCGAACGTTGGTCCCACCCTCCTCGCGCGGGAAAAAGTGGTTGTGAAAGAGTTTTGTGGCACGGTCAAAGTCTCCGGCTTCCGCCAGGTTGAGAGCCAATTCGAAGATCAGCGCCGGAGGCGCCGTATCCAGCTGCGGATATTTTTCCAGCGCTTCCCCCCGCTCGCGGGCCGCCCTCAATTGCAATCGCAAGTTGGACGAGCGCCGACAACGCGCTCTGACCCGATATTATCTGGCTGCCGGTGCGGGCGGCATTGCCGTGGGTGTGCATACTACCCAGTTCGCAATTCGCGACCCACAATTCGGATTACTGAAACCAGTCCTGAGCCTCGCCTTGGAAGCGATTCGCGGACATGACATCGTCAAGATCGCCGGCGTTTGCGGAAGGCGCGGCCAAGCCATAGCCGAGTCGCAACTCGCCAAAGACTTAGGCTACGACGCTGTGTTGCTGAGTTTAGCCGCCCTGAAAGATTCGACAATTCCAGAACTTCTGGAACACGCTCGAGCCATCGCTTCCGTGATTCCAGTCGTGGGATTTTACCTGCAGCCCGCGGTCGGAGGGCGCGTGTTACCTTACGAGTTCTGGCGTGAGTTCATCGAGATCGACAATGTGGTCGCGATCAAGATCGCTCCCTTCAATCGGTATCAAACAATCGACGTCGTGCGTGCGCTGGCTGAATCCGGACGCGCGCACGAGGTTGCTCTTTACACCGGAAATGACGACAACATTTTAAACGACCTGCTGACGACGTTTGCGTTCGGGGATCAGCGAATTCGGATCGTCGGTGGCTTACTGGGGCATTGGGCTGTATGGACGAAGACAGCGGTTTCCCACCTCGCCCTGGTGAAAAAAAGTTCCGTCGCAATCCCCTGTGAGCAACTCACCCTCGCCCAGCAGGTTACCGACGCGAATGCGGCGATCTTCGATCCCGTACACCAATTTCACGGATGCATTCCCGGCGTTCACGAGGTCCTGCGGCGCCAGGGTCTGCTCGAAGGACGCTGGTGTCTTGATCCGCATGAGGAACTCTCCCCGGGCCAAATGGAAGAAATCGACCGAGTGTGCAAGTCGTATCCGCATTTACAGGATGATGCTTTCGTACAGGAGCACTTGGATGAATGGCTTCGCTAAAACTCTGGTTGTTCTGCTGCTTGGTTGGGTCTCCGTGCTCGCCGCGGGGCAAGCTGTATTCGAGAGCGCCTTCGTGAAACAAGACGTGCCGCTGCAACTCGATCCAGGTTTACCCTTCTGGAGCGCCGCACGCCCCGTCTACATGGAGAAAGACTCGTTTGGAAAGGCGGTCCCTCGATATCGCACGGAAGTGCGCTCGCGCTGGACAAAAGATAACCTCTATTTCTTATTCATTTGCCCATACGAGCAACTGAACCTCAAGCCGGAACCGAATACTCACCAGGAAACCAACCAGCTTTGGAATTGGGACGTAGCGGAAGCGTTTATCGGTTCGGACTTCGCGAACATAAAGCATTACAAGGAATTCGAAGTTTCGCCGCAAGGCGAATGGATCGACCTGGATATAAACCTGAGCAATCCTCATCACGAGGATGGTTGGACGTGGAACTCAGGATTCGAAGCGGCCGCCAGGATCGATCCGCAGAAGCAAGTCTGGTATGCCGCCATGCGAATCCCGATGGCAGCAATTGATGTGCGGCCTCCGGCGCCCGGAAACACGTTGCGCTTAAACTTGTTCCGCAGCCAGGGACCTCCTGAGCACCTTCACGAAATAACCTGGCAGCCGCCCATGAGCAAAACGTTTCACGTACCCGAGCATTTCGGTCTGATTAAATTGGTCGGCAGCGAACACTGAACTGCCCTCTTAATGAATGTATGCCCCGCCTGGGAGCAGATACTCGATCGGCCATAGCTCGGTTTTCTGGTTCACCAATTCAGACCACTGGATGACTTGTTCGTCCGGCTCAGAGAGCAGCCTGACATTCGGTAGCGTTTCGGAAATCACGCTGGCCAGCGTGAAAGCGCCATGCGCACCGGTAATCGCAAACTCGGGTTGAAGGTTTACTTCTGCTTTGAAAAAGCGAGTCGCAATTTCAACGTCTTCAATCATCTGGAGAAAATAGGGTCTGCCGGTCAAAATCGAATTGTAGACATAATCGGCCAGAACCCCGGAAACTGGACTTACATAGGCGCGATCGAAGTCCAATTGCGCCAACGCCGGATCATCAGGCGACGCCGCCTTGTACCGCATTCGCGTTTCGCCCAACCCACGCGGATCGACGGAAACGACGTCATAGCCGGCCTCCAAATATTTCGTCAGGCTCGTCCAGTCCTGCGCGGTAGCTTTCCCGTTTTTCCCCAGCCACAACAGTACCGGACGCTGCACTCCATCCGCCTTGTGGAGATATAGAAGGGGCAACTCCAGATACGTGCTGTGGTGAAGCACATACTTGTCGATGGTGACTCCTTCAAACTGCGAACTTCCACGAGCTTCCCATCGGATTTCTTGCCGCCCCGGAATCTCTCCCTGAAATTCAGCGACAAACCACGAATTGATTCGGGGGTAGAGATCGGAATAGTAGAGTGGTTTGAGAGTCTTGGCGGGCAGGTTCTTACGCTCTGTGTAGTACTCGCGGATCACGTCCATCAGCGACCGCGCATCCTCAAAGTCGAGCATGACCTGGCCGCTGCGCGTACACTGCAGCGTTTTGTCGTCGAGCTCTTTTACCTGCGCCAAACCTCGCCGGGCAGGCAAACCATTGAAGTGGTCCAGGAAATTAATCGCTGCTTCCTGATTCTCGAGCGAAAATTCGTGGCCATGGTATCCCTCTGCCATTCCAATGCGGTCCGCGTGGTCGAACTTTGCGTAAAACTCGGTGACTTCGCGGACTGTTCTACGAGCGCCCTCGATCGGGAAAAAGTCGAGCACTCCCGCGGCCACAAATACCGGGCGTGGATACATCATCAGCAGGAGCCCGGCAATGTCCACATGATTCGAGATCATTCCGTAGAGATCCTGCTCAGGGTCGCTGTCCGGATCCTGGAAAATGCGGTTGTACATGCGCATGGGTAACGCAGTGATGTAGCAGGAAACAGCTGCAACTTTAATGCGACGATCCAGGGCGGCGATGTGCGCCGCCTGAAATCCACCACCGCTTGTGCCGGTGATGCTGATGCGCTCCGGATCTACTTCAGGTCGCGTCAAAAGATAGTCGACGGCGCGAATCCCGTCCCAGATCTCCCAGCGGGCCAGGTTCGTCCCCGCAAGATATGCCAGGTTGCCCAGCACCGCATGCTCGGCACAGATCAGGTTGTAGCGGCTCTTGCCAGCTTTTGCGTCCCAGAATTGGCTGCGCTCGCCCTGCCCTACCGGATCCCAGGAGATTACGACGTATCCCCGCTGTACTAAACGCTGACAGAGAGCCTGGTAGTGAATTTTTCCATTGGCAGCATGGCCCGCCGGCACAAGGATGGCAGGATGCTTCCCGTTGCCATCCTCTGGAACATAGACCAGCGCGGAAACATAGACTCCGGGTAAGCTTTCAAAAATCAGCTTCTCGATTCGAAACCCATCCATCTGAACCTTCCCCGTGATGTGGGGATGCAGAGGGGTTCTTTCGCTCGGAAGGCCGCCTAACATCGCGAGCAGATTCTCTTCCATGCGTCGCTGCACAGCCTGCAAATCCTGCTCGGTTCCGATGCCGCGCCACTCTTTGCGACGCTCGTCGTCCTGCCGCCATGCCATCTCGGTCTGATACTCCAGATAAGGCGTAATGGCCGGCGCTTCTTTTGCCGCCGGTGCAAGCACGCGGAAAGCCTCGGCAGGAGGCTCATCGGACGCGGCGGCCCATGACACGCATGCTCCCCACAATCCGAGAATGAGCACGCCTTTCATTCGCCGTCGCACAGTTTTTGTGAATGTCATTGATTGACGCCGCTCCCGCGGTTCGTCCCGTTGTTGTCTTATATGTATGGTATTGGGAAGTGAATAGCAAACCACAGTGCCTGGGTTTGCGATGATAAACTGCTCAAGCATGCGCTGACACTCGCATTGGAACCGGGTTTTTCTCGTCGTTGGTGCCCGCCATTTCTTCTCTCTTCATTCTTGCGATCCCAATCCCGGGTACGCAAACATCAATTCACGATCACTGCTCTAGCAGCCTGTGAAGAAGACCTGTGAGACACCATCTGAATCGAAGTTTCGTCCTCGCCATCGTCGCAGTGGTTTTGCTTTGCGGTGGCGCATTTTCTCAAGCCGGAACCTGCAGTGGAATGACCGTTGGCCAGCTCACGAGTCTGAATGGATTCGTACCCTTCCCATCCACCAGTTTGTGGAGTACCGATATATCCAACGCACCGGTCGATCCCAATTCCGCGAATTACACCAACTTCATCGGAAGCACCGTAACGCTCCATGCGGACTTCGGGGCCGGACCTTTCAGGACCAGACCATTTGGTATCCCCTATCAGGTTGTGGCAGGAACCCGCGCGAAAGTGTCCGTAAAGCTGGGCGCCTTCGCGGATGAAAGCGATCCCGCCTCTGAGCCAATTCCTCCTAACGCTCTCATCGAAGGCTATCCCAAGCCTGGCAACGGCCAATCGCCCATGGGACCCAGTAGGCAGTCCTCTACGACCGGTTGCGGCAAGATGATGAGGAAAGCAGTGATCTCTCACGGCTTCGGGTGTGGTGCTGTGTATGGGTTGCAGCACGGCTCTTGTGCGGGTCCGAATTCCATGAATTCGACCCGCGTGGCGTCCGGATCGTAGATATCGACAGCCCACTTGCCGTCGCGGCCGATTTCGGGTTCATCAGTGTTCTTTAGACCGCGGGCATGGATGAGTTCGATGGCAGTTTTTGAACTACGGACGCCCAAGGAAAAGTGATTCTGCACACCGAGTTCCTTGTGGTCTGCCGAGGCTGGAATATTGAGCATATATTCGATCCAGTCGCTGCCATCGGGAACCTGAATTTCTTCCCAATCCGTATCCGACTCTTTGAATCCGCCGTGCCAATACATGCGGAAACCCAGCAAGCCGCGGTAGAAGCGATCTTCGACACCACTATCGCGGACTACAAAACCAGCGTGAAAAAGACGGGTGCTCAACTGCTCGGCCGATGGTTTGAAAACAGTCATCGCTGCCCGCTGCACAAAGGCGATGGGGTGACCCTCAGGATCAAGAAGCTCGAAATGCTGTGCGCCATTCGCATCTTTGGAGATTTCGCCTACGGTGACGCCGTGCGCAATAAGATAACGTCGCATTTCGCCGACATCATCGGTTGCAAATGCCACTTGGGCAAGAAAATTGGAGTTGGCCGGAGTGTTTGCGGGAATAATTTCAACCTGCTGGTGGTCGTTTACGGCAAAACAGGATTGCGCCAGGCCAGCGCATCCAGCAGTGCCCGGGGCAAGCCCGATGATCTTGCTATAAAACTTTCGCGACTTGTCTAGATCAACGGAATAGACGCGGACATGCGCGATACCAGTGATTCTTGGCTGCGCGGGCAGGTCTTTTGCGGTGAGCGGGAACCAAACCAGAATAGCTGCGAGATAGAAAAGCAGCGAGTTCATGACCTCTCGATGAACCACCGAATTTTACCCCAGCGCTGGGATCTTGTGTACACTGCGAACCACACTTTCTCCCTGATACTCGTTTACGCGGGTTTTACGATCATGCCATTCCGCCCGTTGCGGTAGCGCCAGGGCGGACTGGGCACCTACCATTACCCTCCAATGGGCTCAGGAAAGTGTCCCAAAAATCCCAGCAGAGGGTTCGGACACCCCTGGCCCGTCTGATGCCTCACTTTGCCGGTCGACCGTGGGGGCGGGCTTCTGGAGCGCCTTCTGCCATTCTTGGCTGACGTTTGCCACAGTCATCAAGCTGAACTCAATCGCCGCCGTTGGAGCCTGAAGGCTACCGAACCGTTTCGCCGCTATCGGTAGAATGAATTGAAATGCCCGTCTCACTCGAGCTGCATGCCAGCGATCCAAGCATCAGGGCCGAAATTCAGGCGCTAGTTGAGCACCACCTGGGCGACAGACCGGAGATTGGCGGGTGTCGACCGTTGGTTCTCGGGAGAGTGATGGTTGGGAAATGAAGGTCTGGGGACCGAACGGATTTGAGCGGTCATACACACTGGCAGGAAATGCGGGGGAGCACCAGCCATTAGCCACCGGAAACGTGCTTCTGAGGTTGGTGCCGGCGAAGAGGACCGAGGATCGAAAGGGTCGCACAAACACAAGAATGTGTGTCGAGCGAATCATCAGAGCTGTGGTGTACGTGGCGTGTCTTCTACGGAGAACCGACCGCTTGCTGATCGGCCGGGGACACATCGGGGACACATCGGGGACACAATAAGGCGTTTCTTGCTGCTCCTAGAACGCCATCCAGTGCGTCCGTGTTCCTGTAGTTTGTTAGAGTTACGTTTAGCCATCCCGCTTTCACGGCGGTAACACGGGTTCAAATCCCGTCGGGGACGCCAACAAAATCAAGTACTTGCAGGAGCCCCAGTTTCCGACGCGGTATGATAGCGACGGCAACATCCTCTCCGGCGGCGAACATGATCCGCGACGGTCAGGCGGCACTGATTGATGGAGGGACCACTAATCTAAGAATTGCTTCCTATCTTTCAAGAGAGCGTTCGGCGACGATTGTAACCAACAGCCCACCGCTCGCGCTGGCGTTGGCGGATCATCCGAAGTTGAGCGTTGATGCTCGGAGGAAATCTTCTTAAAGAGGAGCGGGTCACGACAGGCATCGAGACCATTCGTCAAATCGAAGCCATTCGCGCTGATCTTTGTTTTCTCGGAATGTGCAGTTTGCATCCGGAGGTCGGAATAACCGTCGGCAACCGAGAAGAAGCGTACGTGACGCAAGCGATGATAGGGGCTTCTACGAAAGTGGTTGGCCTGATTTCACTTGGGAAAATGGGGACATCGCTGCCCTACCTGGTCGGTCCCGCTTCCCGGCTGACACGTTTGATCACCGATGCATTCGACGAAGATGTCCTGAATCCCTACGGCTCCCAGGGTATAGAAGTCACAAGTACGTAAACCGAAGCGGTTGGACACTTCTATCGGTACTCCTTTTCGATATATGACGGACCGGGACAAGGGTTTATGCTGCGCGGTCAACGGCTTCATGCACGCGATTGCATTCCGCTTTCATTCGAGGAAAGTTTCATGCATAAATCCTGCGTAAAGGAACACGAAATCGCTCGAACCTTTCATAAGGCTTTCCGCCTGATAACGAAGTATTTGCTGATGGGACTGATGGTCGCAGTCTCCCTTGAAGCACAACAGGGTGTTCCGTCGCCGCCGGCCTGGACTGGTGTCGTACGCACGGCTGCCGGTGAACCTGTGGCCGGGGCGAAGGTAACGGTATACACACGGGCTCCTACGGAGAACCTAATGGCAGTTACGGGAACCGATGGAAAGTTCGCGATTGCGAACATTCGACTCGGGCCAAATCGCGTGAGCGTGCAAGTGCCCGGGCGAGGTCCGACAGGGAAAGTGGTATTGAATATTACTGGCGTAACAATTGTGCTGACGGTGTCCGATCAAAACGTGCTGTCGATTGCGGCCAACCCGCAAACTTCTGCGGGAGTCTCGAATGGGAACCCGAGCACAACTTCGAATGCAGCCAGCGGAACAAGCGGCGACAAACTCTCCAGCCAAAAGGTAAATGAGTTGCCGTTGAATGGGCGGGACTTCAGCACGCTGTTGTTGTTGGCAGCGGGCACGATGACGGACGTGAACGGGCAGACGAATTTCACCCAGCAGTTTGCCATCAACGGACAGCGTGGCGTCGAGGCCGTGTTCGCGATGGACGGTGCGGATGTCAGCGATCCAGAAATGGGCGGCAGTACATTCACGAATTTCGATGTGGACGCGATTCAGGAATTGCAGTCGAGCTCGGGTTGGATGCCGGCGGACATCGGGCGCGGCGCGGCGGGCTTCACCAACATCGTGACACGGTCCGGGAAAATCGGTTTTCACGGGTCATTCTTCGAGTTCTTAAGGAACTCAGCTCTCGATGCGCGGAATTATTTCGATCACCCATCAATTGCGGACCCAGGCCGGATCCCTCCGTTCCGCAGGAATGAGTTCGGATTTACCAACGGCGGCCCCGTCGTGTTGCCACATGTGTATGACGGACGCGACCGGACCTTTTACTTTGTGCAGTATCAGGGATTCAGGCAGGTGCTGGGAACAACACAGGTACTGGCTGTGCCTACAGTGGCAGAGCGAGCGGGCCAGGATGTGGTGACGTATCCGGACGGCAGCACGGACACGCTGCAGATAGGGGGGAGTTCGAATAGCCCTGGAGTAAATCCGGCGATTGCTTCCATACTGGCCCGCTATCCACTCCCCAACAACCCAACCGGCGCGTATGGTGCGCGCACCTATGCTGCGCCCTCCAACGTCAACACGGATACAGACCAGTTTTCCATCCGCATCGATCAGAAAGTTGGCGCAAAAGGACAATTGCTCGGTCGATTCAATTTCGACAATCTAACGGGACCGACAACAAATCCAGATCAAACACTGCTTGACCCGAGCTTCGGCGTGCAGTATGTGGATCGGCAGCGGAACGGGGTCATCACCTACGCGCGCACTGTGTCTCCGCGCTTTCTTTGGTCGACGTCGGTGAGTTTTACGCGAACGACGCCTTCGTTTGTGACGCCGAACCACACCGATCCGGCTTTGAAGTTCATCGATGGCCTGTATGAGGCGTTCAATGGAGCAGCGGGCTCGGTAATGTCGGCGTTCGGGAATTTGTTCCAGGGGCAATTGAATTTTACCTGGACGCCTGCGCGCCACGCGGTGAAATGGGGTGTGGAGGCACGCCTTAACCGGGACACGACATACTTCGGTATAAGCCCCAATGGCGAGTACGATTTTGGTGGCGGAACAGTTTATTCGCCCGTGTTCATTCCTTCTGCGAGCGGACAGCATGATGTGCAGCCGGGTCAACCTCTGCCAGACACGCTAAGCAGTCTGCTGATCGGGTATCCGTACGGATACACGATTGCAGTGGCGCCGCCCTACGCATCGAACGGCGCGCAGATTGGGGCCGCCGCGATCAACCGGAATGACGTGAATGCTTACGTCGAGGATACGTGGAAAATCAATCCGCAATGGACGCTCGATTATGGGCTGCGATATGAGCTCTACACGCCGATTGCGGAGCGGGCGCACCGGACGTCGAGTTTTCTGAATTCGTTCCCACCCGCGGGCCTTGGCCAGGAATACTTGATCAATCCGCGGCCTACTTATCAGACCGATTGGAACGGATGGGGGCCGCGTGTGCAACTGGACTGGAACGCGCCCCACGCGGTGCATGTGCACATGGGCGGGGCGATCACAGTGATTCCGCCCAATATCTGGCAGGACAATCTTCTTACGGGATCAACGCCTTACGTTGTTTATCCCCGAGTCAATGCGGCACAAAACGGGGAGATTGCCTACGGATTCCAAATTACACCGAACGAATTGCCACCCGTCTATAACACCGCTGGCGTGAACGTGCTGGCCAGCGGCGATCCGAAAAAAGTTCCGGCGAATACGGTGATGGACGTAAATCGATACCAGCAGGATCTGGCAACGCTGGCGCCGAGCGGTCAGCTCTCGCTGCTGAGTCTCGCCGGGATCGACCGGCGCTTCGGCAATGGCTACCTGCAGACTTGGACGATGGGACTGGAGCGGGCGTTCGGCGGCCTCACGGCCGATGTTGCATACGTCGGAACATCCGCATTCCGACTTCCCAGAATGTCCTATCCAAACGCGTATCCCGGAGCGGATTCGGAATTTGCGCGGTTTACAAACTTTGACAGTAGCGGCGCGGTGACAGGAGGGTTCGGATACGAGTCTGTGATGACAGCGACGTCGCACTCGTCGTACAACGCACTGCAGACTTCATTGTCGGGAAATGTTGGGCACAGCGGGCCGTCATTGCAAGCGGGTTACACCTGGGGCAAATCGCTGGATGATGTCAGCGGCATCCTGGGAGGAGCTGGATCTACCGGCGCTGCGACTCAGTTTAGTCCCCAAGACCCGTTCGATACGCAAGCGGAAAGAGGGCCGTCAAGCTTTGACGTGACGCACGCCTTCACGTTGAGCGCGGCGCAGGACTTGCATTTCGAGCATTTGGGACTCCAGTCGGATCGAACCCAATTATTGACGAAGGGCTGGGAGTTGCTGAGTATCTCGACGATCACCAGTGGCTCGCCGTTTACGGTTTATTCGGGGATCCAGCAAACAGGCGCGGGGACGATTGGCGCGGACCGGCCGGATCAGATCGGAACGCCGGATCTCTCGAGCGCCGGCAGTCCAACGCGACCGCGCGACGATTATTTTGGGCGGGGCGCGAACAACGGAAGCTTCTTTTCGATCCCCATCGGGATCGCGGGCGGGACCGGACCAAATTCCGGATTCTTTGGAACGCTCGGCCGTAATACATTTCGCGGCCCGGCATATTATGATTTCGATTTTGCGCTCATCAAGACGACTCCGATTGGCCACCGAGAGAGCGGTTTGGAGCGAGCGGACCTGCAATTCCGCGCAGAGTTATTTAATTTGTTTAACATCGTCAACATGGGGCTACCTGCGAACCTCATCGAGGGTACCGGGTTTGGCATGATCAGCAAGACCGCCGGAACTTCGCGGCAAATTCAGTTTTCGCTAAAGCTCATCTATTGAGGCATGTCCTTGCATTTTGAAGCACGGGGCTTGCCAGAACTGGAAATCATCCACTGCCGGGCAGAATCAGGTGTTTGCGCAGGCTGTTCCTGCTTTTTTCTCCTGCGAGTGATCCCAAAGCGAACGTCTGAGTGAGCGGAAGACGCTCGCACAGGCTCTGTCGATCAATACGAAGGGTAAACAAGATTAGCCTCGCCATGAGAAAGGGAGAGAATTGCCGGGGACAAGCGGGTTAGAACCTTCGCGATGAGAGTCAGTCCTCGTGAACCGCTCCTAGTGAACCCGAAAGCACACTTGCATCAGGATTGCGCCGCCGAGTGACGCTAATAGAGCGATCGGCATCGCCACTACTCCAACTTTGAGAAAGTCCCAGACCCTGACATTGAGCTTTTCCTTACGCAAAGCGATCAGCCATAGGATGGTCGCGAGCGAGCCCGTGATGGAGAGATTTGGTCCAAGGTCGACACCGATGAGAACGGCGTCGGCGATCAGACCATTCGTGTGCGCCGCGTGCAGCGTGCCCCCGGCAATCAGGCCGAGCGGCAGATTGTTAACCAGATTATTTGCGATGCCAACGGCAAATCCCGTAATCAGTGTGCCCGTGGTCGATCCCAAGGTTTGGACCCAGGTCAACCAGTCGCGCGTCTGTCGCATCGCGCCGATGCTTTCCATCGCATCGACCATTATGAAGAGGCCCACTACGAGAGCCAGTGTCGCCCAGCTGATCTCACGTGCGAGTCGCAGTGGATTGCATCGCGCTATGATCGAGACGATTGCTGTAATCGCGAGAGCAGCCAGGCACGTGGGCAATCCCAGATCTTTGCCCTCCGAGGAGGCCGTTAACAGAACGACCACCATGGCGGACAATCCAACCAGGACTAGAATGCCTTCTCTTCTCAACGGCTTGGTTTCTACCTCGCCTTCAATGGCGTCATAAAGTTCCTTTCGAAAGAGCCAGCGCATCACGATGAATGTCGAGGCGATCGAGAGAAGAGACGGAACACCATAGGACACGAGCCATCGACCTAACGGCGGCATCTGGTTGTGGAAGACCACGAGATTTGCGGGATTGGAAATGGGCAGAACGAACGACGCCGCATTCGCGATAAAAGCGCAAACAAAAAGATAGGGCAAGGGCTGGACCTTGGCCCTGCGCACCGCCGTCAGGATCGCGGGAGTTAAAACGACCGCCGTTGCATCATTCGACATGAAGATGGTGACGATTGTTCCTACGGCGTAGACCATCGCAAACAGCCTGGAGCAAGATCCGCGGGCACTCCGAACGGCGATCGACGAAAGCCAGTCGAAGACTCCATGTTTGCGTGCGAGTTCAGAGAGTAACATCATGCCGATGAGAAAAAAGCAGACATCCAATGCTTTCGCAACCGCTCGACCCGCGAGCTGCAGCGGCACCAGCCTGAGGATAAGCAATAAGAGGACGCCGCCCGCAATCCAGTAGACCTCGGGAATATTGCGGGGACGGACCAGCATCAGCACGATGCTGAAACCGACGATAAGCGCGAGAAGAATGTGCGCAAGCACGGGCGAGATCATCTATCAGTTTCTCCCGCTTTTGTTCGATTCGAGCTGACGGCCCATGTTGACAGCGGCATCACCGAGAGTTTCAGGGATTGCGGGCCACAGCACCGCGCAAGCGAGCAAGGCGATTCCCGCCAAGCCGAGAAATGACGCTCGGTAGCCTAGATGCTGAATCAGTAAACCTCCGATTCGTTGTTACCAAAACGCTCACCTCCCGTGCGCTTTGTGACCTTTGCTTATCGGAGAGTGTGCCAGGAAGAGTGCCACCCTCGCATCGAGCTTTCCTGGAAGGGACCATCATCGAGAGAAGCTCTCGGTATCCAAGTGATCGAATGCAACTATAGTACGGTAAAGACATTCCAGTTTGCGAAGAACCAAAGCGTTCTGAGCCAAGGTGTGAAGGTGCTTCGCGGCGGCTGAAAAACACAACGAACACCACGAACGACATCACCTCCCGCCAAAGGTGAGATGATGTCATAGACTCTGGGCATGATTCTCGGCGTGATATCGCCATGAAATTGACCACCCCCGGATCCTTGCCAACGGCAGCTGGCAACATCATTCCTTCGACGCTCCAGTCTCCGGACGCCGTACGCTTCTGGCTAGCCGTCGTGTTTACGGGAGTTGGTACGGGAATTGGAGCGGCAGCGCTGACGCGGCTTCTGGAAGTCGTACAGCATGTGGCTTGGAGTGGATCAGCCACTAACATCGTCGATGCGGCTCAACGAGCGGCCCCGTTGCGGCACATCGTGGTGCTTCTCGCCGCCGCCGCACTGACCGGTATCGGACAACTTCTGCTCAAGCATCTCTCGAGCGGAAACGGCATCGATACAACTGCCGCAATTTGGTTCCACGCCGGACGAATGCCGGCTTTGCGCACGCTAGGAAGCGCTGTGCTCTCCGTGATCATCGTGGGCCTCGGAGTATCGCTCGGTCGCGAGGGCGCTCCGAAACAAGCTGGCGCGGTATTCGCCAACTTTTTTTCTGACAAAGGGCGTTTGTCGGATGAACAGCGGCGGTTGCTGGTCGCCTGCGGAGCGGGTGCTGGAATGGGCGCGGCGTACGGGGTTCCCTTGGGCGGTGCACTCTTCGCACTGGAGGTCATGCGTGGAAAGCTGGCGCTCCGTTTCGTCCTACCCGCCCTTTTTGCCTCGATGATTGCAGCGGGAGTTTCGTGGTTTGCGTTGCCCAACACGCCTACGTATGTGATCCCCGCCTTCGTGAGCTCCACGTCGATTATTCTGTGGGCGGTGGTCGTGGGCCCGATTGCAGGGCTGGCATCCGTTTTCTATGTTCGCATGGTGACCTGGGCAGATCGCCACCGGCCTACGGGCTGGGGAAGGATCACGGCACCGATCATCGTGATTGGATCGCTCGGGATCGTCTCGATCTGGTTTCCGCAAATTCTTGGCAATGGAAAAGATATTTCGCAACTCGCTTTCACCGGCCAGGTAGCGCCGCTTCTGATGCTCGTGTTACTCGTTTTGAAGCCTGCAGCAACGATCTTGTGCATGCGCAGTGGGGCGCCCGGCGGGATGTTCACGCCATCGCTGACCTTCGGAGCCATGCTCGGGGGCGTGTTAGGGCTCCTGTGGTCACACTTCTGGCCTGGCGCTCAACCAGGAATATTTGCATTACTTGGAGCTGGGGCTGTGGTGGGAGCTACCACTCAGGGCCCGATCTCCGCTGTGGTTCTAATGATGGAATTGACGGGAAGAGATCGTTCTTTCATCTTGCCGATGCTACTTGTCGTGGGAATTGCAACACTGATAGCCCGTAGCGTCGATGCGCGATCGATTTACGATGCACGCCTGACGGACGAAGAAATCGAACAACGACAGAAGCAGAGGGACCTACCCTCTCAGTAAGCCTCTGCAGGAACGGCACAAGGTTCCGTTCCAGCCCCACAAGAAAAGAAATTCAATGATTGATGGCACCCGATCGTGACGCCGCAGGTGGTTTATTTGTGGAGTGTACAAAACTGACCATATTGCAAGCGTGGAATCGGACATACTTGTAAGCAATGACGAGCACAAGTGAAAGAGGAGAGATAACGAGTCGTCAGAGTGCTAAAGAGGCGGAAATTATCGAGCAGTCGAAGGATCCGATCGCGAAAGCAAAACGGTCATCTGCGATTGCCAGCACGAAGAACCTGGCTCTTCGCAACCAAGAACAAAACGATGTTTTTCGCGCAGGGAACAGCAAGCATTGAGGAATGGCTCATGGAGAATCTGCCGGCATGACAGCCAAACTTGCCACTCTAGACGACCACATTCTGGCGGCCTTTGAGGACGCTGGAGGCATGCGCGGCGAGAGCGTCGACCCCCGCAGCGCTACCGACAAGTCGCAGGTTGGCTTTATAAAATTCGACTCCGGATACCTCTCACCTTACTTCGTCACAGATCCCGAACGCATGGAAGTCGCCTTCGATAACGCCTACATCCTCATTCACGAAAAGCACGTCGGTTCCAGGCAAGACCTGCTCCCGCTGCTAGAGCAGATCACGAAGAGTGGCAAGCCGTTGGTCATAGTCGCAGAAGATGTTCGGGGCGAGGTGCTGGCCACTCTCGTCGTGAAGAATCTGGGTGGGCCGCTGCGAGTTGCCGCCGTTAGGGCGCCCGGCTCTGGGGATCAGCGCAAAAACTTGTTGCAGGGCATTGCCATCATCACTGGGGGCAGGGCTATCACCGAAGGCCCCGACGCTCAGCTGAAAAACATACAAATCTCCGATCTCGGTCAAGCGGCGAAGATCACCATCGACAAGAATTGCACGGTAATCGAAGTTAAGGCAGCGTACGACCGGAGAATCAGAATGCCTTTATACGCCAATCTTTCCCTCCCGCCGGGGTCCCGGAACAACGCGACCATGACCGCGGACCGGGAACTTGCGCCACCCGAACAATGAAAATACTGAGGAGTTCAGGAATATGAACATTCTTAAGCATGTCGCAGGCTCTTTCGGGTCTCGATTGGGCAGTCGGAGTCTGGGTTGTCTCTTGTCACTGGTTCTGTGCTGCGTGGCTTGGCCTCAGAACCTGTTTGCCGATCAGGACCAAGGCGGCCAAGCACCGGCACCACCACCAGACCAGCAGACCGCGCAGACTCCGCCCTACACCCAACAGACTCCCGAGCAGTTGCAGCAGTTGGTCGCGCCGATTGCGCTATATCCGGATTCACTGGTGGCACAGATTCTGGCGGCGTCGACCTTTCCCGAGCAGGTCGTCGAGGCCGACCGGTGGGTGCAAGCGAATCCTGACTTGAAGGGCGCCGACCTGGGGAAGGCCGTAGACCAACAGCCCTGGGACCCGAGCGTCAAGGCCCTCGCTGCGTTTCCATCCGTTCTGGGAAATATGGACAAGAACCTCTCCTGGGCTTCGTCTCTGGGCGACGCATATTACAACCAGCAAGAGGACGTTATGAATGCTGTCCAGGTGATGCGCCGGAGGGCGCAAGCCGCCGGCAATCTCAAGAGCACGCCGCAACAAACCGTGGCGACGCAGGACTCTGACATCAGCATTGCGCCGTCCGACCCGGATGAGGTTTACGTCCCTGCGTACGATCCGTGGCTGGCGTATGGAGATCCCATCGATGCATGGGGAGGATGGTACCCGTATCCCGGAATCTGGTTTGGCGGTCCGTACCTTTCCTTCGGAATGGGGTACGGGATTGGCTGGTACGGCGGTTATGGATGGGGCTGGAACAACTGGGGATTCAACTGGCGCGGCGGATACGGACGGTACGGCGGTGGCCGGTACTACTCCCACAGCAATACGTTTTACAACCGGAACAGCTACTACCGGGGAGGCGGCGAGCGGGGCGTAGCCAGAAACGTGCAACGTGGGTCGAACGGTACCCGGGGTGGATCAAACGCCCGCGGCGGGTTTAACGGCGAGCGCGGCGGAGAAAACGGCCGTTCCGGCGCGAGCGCCAGGGCTTTCAACGGAAACAATCGAGCGGCACGAGGATACGCAGCACCGCGCGGGCAGAGCGGCGTTCGTTCGGGCGCGTTCAGCGGCTACCAGCGTGGCGGACAGGCGAGAAGTTCCTCCTCGCGCGGAAGCGCCAGTATGGGCGGTGGCGCGCGGGGCGGCGGTTTCGGCGGCGGACATGGCGGCGGAGGCGGTGGCCATGGTGGCGGCGGGCACCGTTGATTGGATCTTCCTGGATGTTCCCGGCAGGTTGCAAGAGTTAGAAATGGAGAGAAGCCATATGCGACGGACGACGCTGAAATTCGACAAAACTGATTGGGCCAATCTTTCTAAACTGGTGGCGGTCGCGATCGTTGTGACGATGTGCCTGCCTGCGCGTTCCATGGCGCAGCAATCAGGCCAGAAAACATTTTCATCGCCGGAAGACGCCAGCCAGTCACTGGTCACGGCCGCGCAGGGTAACGACGAAAAAACGATGCTCAATATCCTCGGACCGGACGGGAAGCAAATCGTCTCGTCAGGGGACGAATCCGAGGACGCCAGCAGCCGCGCTAATTTTGTAGAGAAATATCAGGAAATGCACCGTCTGGTGAAAGAACCGGATGGAACTACCACCTTATACATTGGAGCGGAGAACTGGCCCACGCCAATACCGCTGGTGAACCACGGAGACTCGTGGTACTTCGACACCGAGGCGGGCAAGAAAGAGATTTTGTACAGGCGAATTGGCCAGAACGAAATATCTTCCATTCGCATTTGCCAGGAACTCGTCGCCTCGCAAAAGGAGTACTACTCCGCCCAGCACAGCGAGTACGCGGAGAAAATCTTCAGCGATGAAGGGCAGCATAACGGACTCTATTGGAAAGCCGCGGATGGGGCGCCAGAGAGCCCCATCGGACCGCTGGTGGCGGCCGCAGTTGCGGAGAGCAACAGCCCGGGAAACACTCCGACTCCCTATCAGGGATACTATTTTCACATTCTGACGCGTCAGGGGAAAAGCGGCCCTAGTGGGGCGAAGAGTTACGTAGTAAACGGCAAAATGACCGGTGGATTTGCTTTTGTGGCCTATCCGGCGGAGTACAGATCGTCCGGCGTGATGACGTTTATTGTTAGCCAGGACGGGGTAGTTTACGAGAAGGATCTTGGTAAGAAGACCGATGTCGTCGCCAAGAATATGAAGGAATACAACCCCAACTCCAGTTGGCAAAAGGCGGAAGAGCAGCAGGCGGAAACTGCCAGCGACCAGCACGCCAGGTAAGAGGCATTCTGCCGCTGAAGGCCTTTCAAGAAGCATTCGGACGCTCTGACACTCAGCTTCTGCGATGGATCGGAGGCTTGCCGTGGTCCAACTTTACAATGCACCGGGCGGCGGTTGGAGGCCCGACAATGCGCAATTTACGAAGGGCCACTGAGCATTCGCACGATGAAACGCCTTCCGCTTTTTGAACCCTGAGACGTCAGGCACATCGTTCTGAGGCCACAGCGCAATGGACCGCTTCCTTTGCCATCGTGACGCCGGGCCGAAATGTGTTCCCTATTGCACAGAAATGCTTTTTCCCAACTTCTAAGATTTTCCTTAGATCGCCCGTTGTTGATCCGGAGCTGTGCCGATGATCTACACCTTGGGCGAACTGAACGAACGAACTTTCTGACATCCGCGAATTGCCACCCGTCTCCATTAGTGAGTTCGAAAGCCAAGGAGGATTAAACCAATGTTGAAACGTATCGTGATTGTCACAACGCTAGTTGCATTTGCAGCTCTAACCGCCGTCGCCTCGGACCGCGAGGATGACGTTAAACGCACCGACAGGGCTGCCCAGGTCTTTAAGGAGATCATGAACACACCGGACCAGGGCATTCCCCAGGATCTGCTGGAATCTGCGAAATGTATCGCGATCATTCCAGGGGATGTGAAGTTCGCCTTTGTATTCGGCGGCAGCTATGGCAGGGGACTGGCAACCTGTCGCACAGGGCATGGCTGGAGCGCTCCCATGTTTGTAGCGGTTGACGGCGGAAGCGTGGGATATCAGATCGGGGGCTCTTCCACCGATCTGGTGATGCTCTTTATGAACGATCACGCCTTGCAAAGCCTGCTCAGCGACAAATTCAAACTCGGAGCCGACGCCTCTGTGGCAGCCGGGCCGGTAGGCCGGAACGCCGCTGCAGGCACCGACCTTAAGCTTAAAGCGGAGATCCTGTCCTATTCGCGTACCAGAGGCGTTTTCGCAGGGGTTAGCCTGGACGGCGCCGTGGTGCAAGCCGACAAAAGTGGCGACAAGGCCATGTATGGAGACGAAGTAAGCCGCCGTGAAATTCTTCACGGCAGAGTCGCGGTTCCCGCGTCGGCACAACCACTTCTGGACGAAATTGGCGGATACGCCCGACAAGCCAGGGCTGAATAGCGAAGTCCAGACGGCGGAGCGCCCTGGATCGCTTTACGGAATGCACCGGTTGAACGCGACAAAGCTTGGCGACTGCTCATCTGAGCAAGACCCAGCGCGGTGCGAGTCTGGCCGAAGGGCGCTCAGACGTCTGGATAGGAAGAGGCTGCGCTTTGGTATGTTGTTCCCGCCGATGATAAGAAGAACGCTAGGTTGATCGTTTCCAGAATTGTCCCTGGAATTGCAATCGATCCGCAAGGAACTGGCGAGCTAGTCGAGAGGAACAATTTGGATGCCAACAAAAAAGCAAACGAATCGTGGTTGACCGGGACAGCGGTTCCCGAAATCGCGGCCAATGAATCGAGATCGGCTCCTAAGCCTTTTTGAGTTTGATTTCGTTGCCGCTTTGTCAACTGCTGCCGCCGACAACTGATAAACGAAGATAGGAGTCCAGCCACTCTGTGGTTCGGAGAAAAGATCATCATGGCACAAGCGACTGCTTCCCATTTCATTCCGACAAAGATTCTCGTGCCCGTCGATTTCAGCTCGTCATCCGACGCTGCGCTGGAGACCGCATCTGACCTCGCTCGGCACTTTCATGCTGAACTCTACCTTCTGAACGTGATTCCCATGCTTCCAATGGGGACAAAAACCGTGTCTTTTCCTGAAACCGAGTACCTGCACAAGGCGGAAGATAATGCGGAGCGCCGGTTGGCCACGTGCGACGCCGGTCTTGTTTCCAAGGGGATCAAGGCCAGCTCTAGTATCGAAATTGGCAACGACGTAGTTGGAAACATCATGCTGGCGATCGAACGTGAGCATATTGACATGGTTGTGATTTCGACACATGGTATCTCTGGGTGGCGTCCGCTGGTCTTCGGCTCGATCGCGGAGAAGGTCGTCAAACAAGTGCAATGTCCGTTGTTGCTACTTCGCTCCGTCGAACCAGCCGCAACTTGCGCAGCCTCCAGTCTGCAATCTTGAAGAATCGTGGACAGATAGTTCCACATAGCGAAATATGGCTGCACAGGTTGAAGCCGTACCGTCACAACCATCCGCAAAGCCGCCCCAGAACATAGCCTCCCCCGGACTCTCCAGCGCTGAGGCACATCGTCGTCTTGAGAAAGATGGGCCCAATGCAATGCCCGATGTGTCCGCTCATCCACTTCGAAATGCATTGGCCAAGTTCTGGGCGCCCGTCCCATGGTTGCTCGAAGCGTCGATTGTGCTTGAGCTCGTGCTGCACAAATATTTCGAGGCCTCGATTATCGCGGGGCTGCTGGTCTTCAACGCAGCGCTAGCCTATTTCCAGGAAGGTCGCGCCCAAGCCACTCTAAAAGCTTTGAACTCGCGTCTTGCCTTGAATGCCTCGGTCAAGCGCGATGGCGCCTGGAAAACGGTACCCGCCGCGGAGTTGGTGCGTGGCGATGTCGTGAAATTGTCACTCGGCGGCGTGGTTGCCGCGGACGTGCATTTGATCGGGGGATCTGTCCTGCTCGATCAATCCATGCTCACCGGCGAATCTCTGCCGATTGAAGCTGGTCCGGGCGTCGATACCTACGCGGGAGCACTGGTGCGACGTGGTGAAGCTACCGCGGAGGTCACAGCCACTGGCATTCACACCAAGTTTGGCCGTACGGCAGAACTCGTGCGCACGGCACACGCTGCGAGTTCGCAGCAGAAAGCTGTTCTCCGCATCGTACGGAATCTGGCTATTTTCAATGGCGCTATCATCCTCGTTATCGGAGCGTATGCCTATTTCCATGCCATGCCGTGGAGTGAGATCATCCCTCTCCTTCTCACGTCGGTTCTTGCCGCCATACCCGTGGCATTGCCTGCCACATTCACCCTCGCGGCAGCGCTCGGAGCGCGATCTCTGGCGAAATGCGGCGTCCTTTCAACGCGTCTCTCCGCGGTAGATGAGGCTGCGACGATCGATGTCTTGTGCTCGGACAAAACCGGAACGCTAACCCGCAATGAACTTTCGGTCACCAGCGTTAAGCCGATGCCCGGCTTTGACGAAGCCGACGTTCTCGGAATGGCAGCCCTCGCAAGTTCTGAGGGAGGAGATGACGCTGTGGATGCGGCGATTCGCTCTGCCTCCACCCAAAAGCCAGCATCGGACCTTCCAAAGCTAATCACGTTTGTGCCATTCGACCCCGCCAAGAAAACTTCCGAAGCCACTGCTACCGATGCAAAGGAGGGCGTAGAGCGCATCCTCAAGGGTGCTTTCACGGTAGTCGCGGGCCTCACTGCCACACCACCTACAGCGGCTGGTCTAGCCGACGAACTGGAGAAGCAAGGTTTTCGGGTGTTGGCAGTAGCTGCGGGCCCCCAAACTTCTCTGAAGCTTATGGGCCTTATTGCGCTCAGCGACCCGCCCCGAAAGGACTCGACTTCTCTGATCTCGGAGCTCAAGACTCTGGGCGTGCGCACGGTCATGGTGACTGGTGACGCTCCAGCTACGGCGGCTATCGTCGCGCATGCCGTCGGTTTGGATGGGGCTGTCTGCCCGCCCGGAGCGATACCCGAAGGCGTAAAACCGGAGGATTTCGCGGTATTTGCAAGCATTCTTCCCGAAGGAAAATTTAACCTGGTCAAGGCCTTCCAGAAGAATGGGCATACGGTTGGGATGTGCGGCGACGGCGCCAACGACGCCCCGGCGCTTCGTCAGGCACAGATGGGCATTGCGGTATCGACCGCAACCGATGTCGCCAAATCGGCAGCGGGCATAGTGCTGACGGAGGCTGGGCTTGGCGGCATCGTCGCTGCAGTCAAAGAGGGCAGGACCACGTTCCAACGCATTCTTACCTACACGCTGAACTCTGTCCTCAAGAAGATCGTGCAGGTGCTCTTGCTGGCAATTGGCCTGGTCATGACAGGACACGCGGTTTTGACGCCTATGCTTATGGTGATCGTGATGATCACCGGCGACTTCTTGGCCATGGCGTTGACCACCGACAGAGTACGACCTTCGCCCATGCCAAATTCCTGGCAAGTCGGCAGGATTACCGTGGCCGGTGTCACTCTGGGAGGCTGCTTTTTGGCGTTCTGTGTAGCTGTTCTAGCAGTTGGCAAGTTCGAAATGCATTTCGGAATCGAACCCCTGAGAACGCTTTCTGTCGTTGCCATCGTATATGGCAGCCAAGCCACAATCTATGCCCTGCGGGCACGACGCCATCTGTGGGGACTGCGCCCGACGGTATGGCTCGTTGCCTCCTCCATTGCAGACATTCTTATTATCTCAACATTAGCTATTCGAGGGATTGCCATGGCGCCGCTGCCCCTCTCAGTCCTGGGCGTTGAATTTGCAGCGGCAATCGGTTTCTGGTTGATCCTGGATGGAGTGAAGATCCCTGTCTTTGCTCGTCTTGGCATTTCGTAACTACGCGTGGCCTTCCCGACAGGCAAGATCGGCGGCTAGCTGTTTTATTGGCGTTGCCGGTATCTCGAATTCCAAAAATCAACCGCCTCATACCTTTGCGTCCGGTGAGTGGGCGACACCTCCCGGCGGCAAGACATCCGGCACGTTAAGGCGTGCTACGCCAATCCGGCAGTCGGCCATCCCGTAGTAAATGTCGAAGCGTTCCGGTGAGCCGATATCGTCGCGACGGTCAATTCCGGTCGGGAACACAACATTCGCGACGGTCCCGCGGCGTTCCTGCGGCAACTCTGGGGTCAACACCGGCTCCGCAGAACGATAACGGATCACTTGCGGATGCTCCTTCGAAAGCACCATCACTCCAGCCGAATAGCACAGGGGATGCACCTCCTTACTGGGTCCTTCCAGTTCGCTGACGCCGTGATAGACGATCAGCCAACCGTGCTGCGTCAGCACGGGCGGCGTGCCGCAGCCGATTTTGAGCCGCTCCCAGGGAAACACTGGAGTCGCCAGCCGGTGACGAGAAAACTGGCTGAGGTTACTTGGTCCACGAGGCTCCAAGGAAAGCGGGCGGTAGGAAATCCAGATGCTTTCGCGATCAAGGTCCACCTCACGGGTCGCGGCGCTGCATGCGGTTTCCTCAGGACGAGTTCCAGGAAACAGCGGCCGGTGGAGCAGCGCGAGCTCCTGTTCCCCGGACGGATTCGGAATGGCAACAGGGAATACGCAGGCATCTTTGTCATCGATCTCGCTGGAATCGATGCCATGATACGGAGGAAAGGTCGACAGCCCCAGTCGCTCCCAGTGGAACAGGTCTTGCGAGATTGCTCGGGCGATCCGCGGGCCTCGCGGAGACAATGCTGTGTAAGTCATCACGTAGCGCTGCAGCGGTTCCACGAACGTGATGCGAGGATCTTCGCAGCCCCCGCCGCCATCGGGCCGCCGTTCATAATCCGCTTCGGGTTCTAGCGCGATGCCAAGCCGCTCGACGCCTACGGGATCGCCGGCTTCATTGAACCGCACTCGTGCAACGCCGATTCGCGAGTAATTTCCCCGCGCAACCAGCCGCGGGAAGAGGTAGAGTTCACCGTCAGGGCCACGAGCAGCAGCAGGATTCAGTACTCCTTCGATCTCCTGGGGGTTGCCAGGCTCCGGTTCCATCAACATTCCCAGGCGCTGCAAGTCAAAACCGCTCATCAGATCCTCTCATCAGCGCCTCTTCTGACCTCACGCTGCCTTATCGGTGACTCCTAAACAGGCAATGATGGTTCGAACAACCCGCTTCGTATCGTCCGGATGGTTGACCGAAATGCAATCGACTCCCACGGTTTCAGCCGCGTGGTCATTGCCTCCTACATACAAGGCATCGCCGATGTAAATCATTTCGTTTATCGAAATTCCGAGGATGTCTCGCAGTTTCCGGATGCCGTAAGCTTTATCGATGCCAGGCTTGGTTATGTCGATTGATGTCGAGCCGCCGGTTCGGATAGAGAACTCCGGAATAAACTTCTCCAGGATCGATTTGATCTTTCTCCGCTTGCTGACATCGGGGTCCCATTTGTCTTTTTCCTCCAAAGGGGCCTGCTGACCTAAGGCGGAAAATGTTATCTGGCTTCCCCGATCTTCAATTTGTTCGCCCCACATCTTTGTGATCTTGAAGCCTGCAACTCCGATCGCCTTCTTGAGAGAGCTGAGGATCTTATCCCGTTCTTCCGTAGTGAAATCTTCTGAGTAGATCTTTTTCCAGCCCGCTGAGTCGTATCGATAGAATTTTGTCCCGGATGTAGGAAGCAGGGATAGGTTCAGCAGGCGCTCGTCAGGTACAAGATTGGCGACGACTTGTTTTTCAAACTGCGGCCAATCGCCTCCGGAAATCACGGCCACTTTGACGATCGCGAGAAGGTCGCGTAGCAGTCCCGACATTTCTGCGTCAAGAGACGATTTACTTTCCGCGAGGGTTCCGTCCAGATCAAACACAATTAGTTTTTTCACGATGCTTCCCCCTCTGAATTCTCGCGATTTCACTCCGGCAGCGCAATCTCCAACACGTTCACTGCGCAATGGGGCCGAAAAACACATGTTCCGATCGCCGCAGGCAAGGCGAATACGTCGCCTTTTACGACGGCGTAAGCGGCGCCTCCGTGCTCGATTTGTCCCGTGCCCTCGACGCACACCAGTATGCGCGGTACGCCCACGGCGCCGACGGTAAAGGGCGACTGTCCGCGCAGGCGCCACAGAACGAAATGTTCGCAGTTGAATAGTCTTTCGCGTTCCACTGGGGTCGTTGCCTCCACCACAGGCGTCACCCAGCCGAGCGGACCTTCCGCGAAATCGATGCAGGCCATCGCCTTATCGACCTGGAGTGCCCGAGGCTTTCCCGTCTTCGCATCGATATGGTCCCAGTCATACAGGCGAAACGTCACGTCGCTGTTCTGCTGAATCTCGAATACCACGACGTCTCCGCCCAGAGAGTGCACCGTCCCCGCCGGCAGGAAAACAGCTTCGCCGGGCTTCGGTGTTAAGCATGAGAGGTGGTCCGCCACCGTGCCGTTCGCGAGCGCCCGCCGCAGATCGGCTTCCGTTGTCTCTGGCTTGAGGCCCGCATAGATGCGGCTTTGTGTCCCGGCTTCCAGCACGACCCAGGCTTCGGTCTTCGGAGTCTCGCCCGCCGGCAGCAGGTTCAAATTCGCTTTCGTGGGATGCACCTGCACCGAGAGCATTTCGTGTACGTCGAGGAACTTCAGCAACAATGGAAATCGGTGGAAGCGCCCGGCCAGCTTTCCCAACATTGGCTTCGGGAACTGCTGCAGCAGTTGACCGATAGTCCGCCCTTTGAGAGGTCCATCAGTGACGCGGCTCTGATGCTCCTCGCGGTCGCTGAGCAGCCAGGCTTCGCCAATCGGACCACTGGGCAAGGGTGCGGAGAGCCAGTTAGCCAAACGCCGCCCGCCCCACAGACGATACTGATAGATCGGTTCGAATCGCAGAGGATACAGCAGGGCTTGATTCAATGCTCCTTCCCTGTCGTCGACAGCAAGGCCGGCGGCGGTGTCGATCATGACTGGTCTGGAAATGCCGGATCGTGAGGAGCTGAGTCAGTTCTGTGCGCGCGTTGATCATGCAGTTTGCCGAGAGTATGTTCGATCAATCTAGCCAACTTATCTGCGGCGCCGTTGACGGCAAGGTCCAAAGTCGACGCTTCGTCGGTGACCGCTACGGGCTGCTGGCCTTCGAGGCGCGCCTCCATCATGCAGCGTTTGTCATTCTTGCCCCTCTTAGGGCCGCGTTCGTCGGTCACGTGGACCTCCACCCGCGTAATGTGATCGCTCATTCGGCGCAGCGCACTCTCTACTACGCCCCTGATCCGGGCGGCCAACGCCTCGTGGCCTTCGATTGTATGATCCGTATTGACTTGGACTTGCATGCTGATCTCCTGCCTAACTGTTTGATCGACGATGTTTTCTTGCGCTCATACATTGCCGTCGGCCCGTTACGCGCCACGAGCAGTTGCGCGTCTAAAGCGCAGGTGGCCAAGCTCGAGCCTCTCGTTTTAGTCGAATTTTCAGGATGCGAAGTTTATGGAACTCGGCTACCGGCCGGCATGTGCTTCTGGCGGCCAGAAGGCACCATCGATAAGTCGTTCGTTCCAACATAAACGGCGATCGCTACAATCATGGCGACGAGGCCGAACCAAAAGCGCCAGTCGTGATGCGCGCGCCGCCAGTATGGAGTTTGACCGTGGCCGTGATGACTCTCCCCGTCCCGATGCAAATGTTCGGTGTTGTGCATAGTCATGATGTTCCCCAAATAAACAACGCAAGGTGGCTCGCCAACGGATTTCTTCCTTTGATGATCCGAAAGAACAAAAAAGCCACCCCAGTCAAAAAGCTGGTCTGTGGCTCTCTCCGTTCTCGAACCATTTACAGATCCCTTGCGAAACCCGCACCTACAGTGGCGACATGTCGATCTAGTTCCGAGCGCTGCTTCTTCGTTTGAGCTGGCGCGAAATCAAGGACCACACGCGACGGCACATCGCCGTGCTCAAGGCGGTCAAAGATTTGATTGATCGAGGAAAGCGGCTGCAACTCGATATCGGCTTTGACTTTGCCTCCGACCGCGAAGGCGAGGGCTTCGGCCATATCCTGACGGCTGCCGACGAACGAACCGCGGATGGTGATGCAGTTCGCCACCACATCAAAGAGTGGTACCGGGAATTCGCCTGGTGGCAGCCCGACCAGCACGCAAGTGCCACGCTTCCGAGTCATGCCCACGCCTTGCTTGAATGCGATGAGCGAAGGCGCGGTAATCAGAACGCCATGAGCTCCGCCGCCCGTCGCCTTCTTCACGGTGCCTGCCGGGTCTCCAGTCTTGGCATTGATCACGAAATCGGCGCCAAGACGCGTGGCATGGGCCAGCTTGCCATCGTCAATGTCGATTGCGCAGACGAGCAATCCCATGGCCTTCGCATATTGGATGGCCAGGTGTCCGAGCCCCCCGGCGCCAGAAATAGCGATCCACTCCCCAGGCCGTGCCTCGGTTTGCTTAATCCCCTTGTAGGTCGTGATTCCAGCGCAGATCAGCGGCGCAGCTTCCTCAGCCGTAAGGCCGGTAGGGATATGCGCAACATAATTCGGATCGGCGAGCAGGTATTCGGCAAAACCGCCGTTCTTGGTGTAACCGCCGAACTGCGCCTCAGCGCACACCGTTTCCCAGCCCGTTAAGCAGTACTCGCAATGACCACACGCCGAATAGAGCCAGGGCACCCCGACGCGGTCGCCTTCCTTCACAATGGTGACGCCCGATCCAACCTCAACAACCAGACCGATAGCCTCATGCCCAGGAATGAACGGGAGTGTGGGCTTCACCGGCCAATCGCCATGGGCCGCATGCAGATCGGTGTGGCACACGCCGCAGGCCTCGGTTTTCACCAGAATTTGGCCTGCACCGGGAGAAGGAACGTCCCACTCCAGCAGCTCCAACGGCTTTCCAAATTGCTCGACAACCGCGGCGTGCATCTTGGACGGCATGGACGACTCCTCCTTTAGTTCTCTGGTCCTGACAGATTCGAGCTTAACAACGGACCTCTCGTTCTTCTGAGCAAGAGTGCTCACTCCCGCCTGGGCGGGACCCCTTCGAGCTCACATTGGCCGCGGGATGGTTGCACGTCTCAGGGGAACTGCGAGTACAGAGTTTGAGCGGACGCGAGCGCGAGACTTCACCAGCAACCGAGGTACAATTCCACCTGCCGTCAGACGGTGAATCTCGACCGAGCCATAGCCATGGACCCGAAACGTACCCCTCGGCAGTTGCTCGTTGTTCTGGGCGTTGTCGTGGTTATCGTTTCCTCTGGTCGGGGACAATCCGGCAACAGCGCAGCTGCGCGCTCCAATCCGCAAATCACGGCGCAGCAGATCTTAAGCGAGCCAGCCGGCGCAAGCCGCTGCCAGTTCTGCCATCCTTCCCAGGTCGAGGGGTACGCACGCTCGGCGATGGCGCGCTCCCTCCGTACCGCGGGTCAGGAGCCGGATGGCGAAGTCAACACGCCCGATGCCAAAATCACGATGCATTCATCTCCGGCGGGCTATTGGCAGACCCTGCAGAGCGCTGGAGACGCAATCGATTACCGCATTGATTACGTAATCGGGTCCGGCAATCACGCCTCTGGCTACCTGCTCGACCTGGCCGGTCACCTGTTCCAATCTCCCGTTGCCTACTACAAAAGCCGTTCGGCGTATGACTTGGCGCCGGGATACGAGGGACTGCCAAATCCAGATTTCACGCGGCCCGTGGCGGAAGGATGTCTCTTTTGCCATTCCGGAACCGCGTTACACATCTCTGGAACCTCGAACGCGTACCGGTCGCCGCCATTCTCCGCCGAGGCGATCACCTGCGAGCGTTGTCACGGCTCCGCTGAGAAGCACTTGAGCGATCCCCGCGCAGGCAAAATCATCAATCCCGCAAAGCTTGATCACGCCGCTCGCGACAGCATTTGCGAACAGTGTCACTTGCTGGGTGTTGGCAGGGTACTCAATCCGGGAAAGAAGTTTTCTGATTTTCGGCCGGGACAGAGCCTGGAAGATGTTTTCACCACCTATCGAAATGTCTCGCCGCCTGGCGCGGACGCCGGGAAATTCAAAGTCATCAGCCATGTAGAGCAACTTGCACGAAGCACTTGTGCACGCAAAAGTAATGGTCAGTTGTGGTGCGGCACGTGCCATGACCCACACAATCAACCTCAGGAGCCAGTCCAGTTCTACCGCTCCAAATGCCTTTCCTGCCACGTGGAGAATTTCGCCAGCTCCCATCCTGACAAAGCGAGCAACTGCATCGGTTGCCACATGCCCCGCCGCGATGCAAAAGACGGAGGCCATACGGCCTTCACCGACCATCGAATCCAGCGGCATCCCGAGCCGCAACAAACTTTGCCTGAAGGTACCCACGAAGATACCGACATTGCAGCGTGGCGTGAACCAGCGCCGGATTTACAGAAAAGGAATCTGGGCATTGCCTATGTGAATGCCGGCGCGGAACGCCGTTCCCCACCATTTGTTGTTCGCGGTTACCGCATGTTGACAGAAGTGCAGGACCAGTTCTCCACCGACAGTGCAGTCTTCACCGCCATGGGGACTGCCTTGCTCTTGGGCAAACAATCCACGGAAGCAGAATTCGCTTTCGAACGCGCCCTGCAACTCGACCCAGGCTCGGCACCGGACGAGACGAACGCGGCGTCAGCCTACCTGCAAGCGGGTGATGTCGATCGAGCGGTCGCTCACCTGGAGCGCGCAGTCACGATTGATCCGTTCCATCTGCCCGCCGATATGCCGCTGATCGATCTTTACAAGCGCCAGGGAAATGTGGCGAAGGCTGCCGCGTTGGCCGACAAAATCAGCGCGGTCGTGGATAGGCGTTCTGACGAAACCGGGGAGAAGCATCTGCCCGGCAGTTCGCCCCAAACGGCCGAGGCCGTCTTCAAGAATATCCAGGTGCTTAAGGGTGTTTCCTCCGACCAGCTGATTCCGGCGATGCGGTTCATCACGGCATCGCTCGGTGTGGAGTGCAACTATTGCCACGTGCCGGACCATTTCGATAAAGACGACAAGAAACCCAAACAGGTCGCGCGCGACATGATGCGAATGATGCTTGCGATCGATAAAGACAGCTTCGCAGGCAATCGGGAAGTCACCTGCTACTCCTGCCACAGGGGTTCGCTCAAACCGGAAGCCGCTCCGATTGTTGGGAGTGAGGTACAGGTAAAGCCAAACACGACGGCGGCTCCAGCCGAGGAAAAGCTTCCCGTCAACATGCCTACCGCAGACCAACTGATTGACCACTACATTCGTGCACTCGGCGGAGCGGCCGCGATCGAAAAGATCACTAGCAGCGAGGAACAGGGCACCGCAACTCTGGGTGGACAAGCCGTCCGCTTCGAAGTGTTCAACCAGAATCCGGACAAGCAGGCCCTGATCCGCCACCTGCCGTCAGGCGACAGCGTGACCGTTTTCGATGGTCACGCGGGCTGGTCGAGCATACCCGGGCGGCCTCTACGGGATATACACGGAGCGGACCTGGATGCCGCTCAGATGGACGCAGACCTTCATTTCCCGCTGCACATCAAGCAAGTGTTTGCCGAGCTGCGAGTCGAATATCCGGAAAAAATCGGCGACCGCGAAGCTTACGTGATTTCAGGCACAAGAAATGGGCAACCCCCGGTGAAGTTTTACTTCGATGAACAGTCCGGCCTGCTGGAACGTCTCGTGCGCTATGCGCAGTCGCCCCTCGGACTTGTTCCCACTCGAATCGACTACGCCGACTACCGGAATGTCGATGGCGTCGAGACTCCGTTCCGCAGGACAGTGGCCCAACCTGGCGAGACTTTCACGTTCCAGGTGGAGCAATTCCGGCAGAATGTTCCGATCGACGATGCCGAGTTTGCTAGACCAACAGCATCGCCGCCAAAACCATCGGGACCGTAGCCCTTGACTGGAGTCGAGGTTTGACGGATTGTTCTGACAACACCGTCGTCTTGATGCGCAGCCGGAGGCAGGATCATGAGCTCATCCACACTGGTTCGCCGCAGCGCCTCAGTTCTGCATCTGACGGAGAATACAGCACGAAACTTCTCCTTATTGTGTGCGTTGGTCATGTCCGTTGTCATCAGTGGGGCGCAAGTCCCCGCTCATACTGAGCCCGCGATGCAGTGCGCCGACACCTCGAAGCGTGACGCGGGAGACGTTGTTGTCACCAACACCTGTGCCTTCAAAATCACAGTTCAGGCGTCGACCCCCGGAGGAACGCAGTTGGGAAGAAATCTCGACCCCGGTGGCTCGATCTCTATCGCATCCTCGGCCCATAACCCATGGCGGGTTTTCGCTTGTACTTGGCCGGGGACTCCCGCGGACCAATCCGCCGGGAAGGAACTAACCTACGCCACAGTGAAATACGAGTGCAATGTACAGTCGGTATCCCCGCAAACCCCGCAAGCCCCTTCCCAACCGAGTGACGCGATCAAGGCGGATATAGCGCGGCTTTATTCTGGCGCCCATCCTTATATGGACGAACCTCTGCCGGAGCTTAAGAAGACGGTGCGTGAATTGGCGGGATTGAAGCCGGCTCCTAACCAGGAACAACCTCCCGACCTTGTCGCCAAAGTTGGCGCGACAGCTGACGAGCTGCTGCAGAAGGTACCCGATCTGATTTCTGACGAGGCAGTGAGCCAGACGCAATATGCTGCGTCTCAGGGGTTGACTCCAGGATGCATCGGCACAGGTTGCCTATCAACGGGACGCAACTCGGGATGGGACCGGAACTTTAGCTATCTGATCCTGACACATCCAGCTCCGGAAGGAACGGTAGCGCTGCGAGAATATCGGACTAGCAGCAAGGGTAAGCCAGTCGAGGAAGCAGGAGCGGGAGCGCCCAGTTTTCAGGGCTTCATTGCTGCCTGGATTGTGTTCTCTTCCGCGAATCAAGTGGAATCACGCTTCCGCTACTTAGGCCAGCAGCAGACCGACGGGCATAGCACGTACGTCATCGGGTTTGCTCAAATTCCGGGTGCGGTCGTGTCTCCTGGAATTTTTCTGAGTGACACGGGATCAGTCCCCATGCTCTTGCAGGGCATCGCGTGGATTGATCAATCGGATTTTCGTATCGTTCGTCTGCGGACTGACCTGTTGGCTCCTCAGCCCGAGATTCTGGTGCAAAGAGAGACGGCTAACATTCTGTTCGGCCCGGTGCAGATACCGACGCTCGACTTAAAATTGTGGTTGCCTCAAGCAGTACACGTCGAAATGGAGGCTCGCGGGCAGATCGTCCAGGAGCAACATAAGTATTCGAAATACCGGCTGTACAAGGCGAAGAGCAAAATGGTCTTGTCCCCGAATTAACTGAACCCGGGACCAGCTACCGAGGCAAAGTGCGAGCAAACGATTTCCCCAGAGATCCAAGTTTCGATTTTCTTGGCGACGGATTGCCTGTAGCCCCATTTGCCGCCTCAAATGAGAAAATTGGCTTGAAAGCGATCTGGAGGATGCACAAAGATTGCAGCTTACGGTCGATTGCGGCCTTATGTGAGGAAACCTTTTCCAAAGTCTTCCCGCCTCGAGGGAAGGGGCGATAATGGCAGGTATGCGTTTCCCCACTCGGTTGGGTGTTCTGGCTGCTATGTTCGTCGCTTGTTCCTTCCTCGCGGCTCAGACCGCAAAGGAGCAAGTGGGAGCCATTACTTCCGCGCTGCGGGCTGGGCTATTCGACAAAGCGCTGCAACTGCTGCAACCCGAACTGCAACAGAGCCCCAAAAATCCGCAATTGTGGACCTTGCGCGGCATTGCCCTTTCCGGCAAAGGAGACAAGAAGGAAGCGCTCGGTGCGTTCCGCCACGCCCTGGAGAATTCGCCGGACTACTTGCCCGCATTGGAAGGATCGGCGCAGATCGAGTATGAGAGTGGCGCAAAGGATGCCGTTGCACTATTGCAACATATCCTGCAGTTGCGTCCAAATGATCCCACCAGCCACGCCATGTTAGCCGTGCTGGCGTACCGGCGCGGAGACTGTGCCGCTGCCGTGCCTCACTTCGAGCAGAGTGGATCGTTGGCCGAGTCCCAGCCCGGAGCGTTGCAGGCCTATGGCGATTGTCTGGTGCGGATGAAGGAAACCGAGAAGGCGATTTCAGTTTTTAGCGCGGCGCTCGCGCATTCCGATACGGACGCCGGTCTCCGCTCTCGCCTTGCATCGGTGCAAATGATGGCGCAGCGTCCCAAGGATGCCATTGCCACTCTGCAGCCCTTGCTGCAGGAAAACTCGACAGATGCCAACGTCCTCGATCTGGCCGCGACTGCCTACGAGGCTGACGGAAATACTCCCGAGGCCGTCCGCATTCTTCATCAGGCGATTGTGGCGGACCCGCACAACATCAACCTCTATCTCGATTTCGCCAACGTTTCTATGGACCATCAGTCATATCAGGTCGGCGTGGATATGATTAACGTGGGACTCGCAGCCGAGCCGAAGGCCGCGCCGCTTTACGTCGCGCGCGGCGTGCTCTACGTGCAGCTTGCGCAATATGATAAAGCCGAGGCCGATTTCGAAACCGCCGACGCGCTCGATCCGCGGCAGTCCCTGGGTTCGGCCGCTGAAGGCCTTGCCGCCGTGCAGGCGAATGATCCCGACCGCGCGCTTGCGACGGTACGATCAAAATTGCTCAAGAAGCCCAACGATGCACTCCTGCTTTATTTGCAGGCGGACATTCTGACGCAACGCGGTCCCGACCCCGGCAGCGCGCAATTTCGTGAAGCCATGGAGTCCGCCAAAAAGGCCGTCTCGCTCCGCCCCTCGTTGGCTTCCGCGCACGACGTTCTGGCGAAGCTCTACCTGCAGGCAGGACAGAACGATGCAGCCATCGCCCAGTGCCGCAAAGCATTGAGCAGCGACCCCAAGGACCAGACGGCCCTGTATCACCTAATCCAGGCGCTGCGCAAAAGCGGCCGAACCGACGACATTCCGAAGTTGCTCAAGCAGTTGGCCGAACTCCGAATGGAAGGCACCAAAGAAGAAGCCGCACACAATCGTTATAAGCTGATAGAAGATAAGCCACCGTCAATGGAGAAACCACAGCCCTGACTTTTACCCGCCGCGATTTCGTACGACTCTCCGTCGGTTCTGCGGCTCTGGCGGCCGCTCCGCGCCTACTCGCTCAGGGCGTTTCCTCGCACACCGTCAAGCCGGTGGCGCGGCCGGCGCCCTCGGGGCGTCCTTTCTATGCGCACTTCGTCGATGTCGCAGCGGCCGCGGGTCTAAACGCTCCGGTGATCTACGGCGGAGTCGAAAGCAAGAAATACATTCTGGAGGCCACCGGCTGTGGGTGCGCCTTCATCGACTACGACAACGACGGTTGGATCGATATTTTTCTCTTGTCCGGCACCCGTTTGGATGGCGATCCGCCCGGCGCCACGAATCGCCTCTACAAAAACAACCGCGACGGCACTTTTACGGATGTGACCGAGAAGGCCGGATTAAAAGCTGTGGGCTGGGCGTCGGGCGTCTGCATCGGTGACTACAACAACGACGGGTTCGAGGACATCTTTTGCACTTACTTTGGCCAAAATCGTCTCTATCGCAACAACGGCGATGGAACGTTTACTGAAGTGACCAAGGCCGCAGGCCTCTGGAACGATCAGCCTCGCTGGGGTGCGGGATGCAGCTTCCTCGACTACAACCGCGATGGCCATCTCGATCTTTTCGTTTCGAACTACGTGCGCTTCTCTTTCGATCACGCGCCGGTGCCGGGCGAAAACGTAAATTGCAACTGGAAAGGTGTACCGGTGGAGTGCGGCCCGCGAGGATTGCCTACGGGAAGACACTCTCTGTATCGCAACAACGGCGATGGCACCTTCACCGACGTGACCCAGCAGGCCGGAATCGCGAGCGCAACCGAATCCTACGGCATGACCGTGGTCGCTGCCGATCTCGACGAAGACGGCTGGACGGACATTCTCGTCGCCTGCGATTCCACCCCAAGTTTGCTCTTCATGAATAATCATGACGGAACTTTTCGCGAAGAAGGCGTGCTCCGCGGCGTAGCCCTCAGCGATGACGGCATGGAGCAGGCGGGAATGGGAGTCGGAGTCGGCGACTATGATCCGGACGGTCATCTGGATCTGTTTAAGACTCACTTCGCCGAGGACGCAAACGGCCTTTATCACAACGACGGCAAAGGAAACTTCGACGACCTCACTCGATCCTCTCGCCTCGCCGTCGATACCCGTTACATCTGCTGGGGCGCCGGCATCGTCGATCTCGATAACGATGGCTATCCCGATCTGTTCATGGTTACAGGCAACGTTTACCCGGAAGTGGAGCGCAAACTCCCGCAATATCCCAACAAATCCCCGCGCGCAGTCTTTCGCAACCTGGGCAACCGCACGTTTGAAGAACTCGGGGCCGAGGCTGGGCCGGGCATCACCGACGCTCACTGCAGCCGCGGCTGCGCCTTCGGGGATTTCGACAACGACGGAGATCTCGACATCCTCATCATCAATCTGAATGAACCTCCATCCCTGTTGCGGAACGACATGAAGGGAAAGCAGAACTGGATCAAGGTCAAGCTCGAAGGCGTCAAATCCAACCGCAGCGCCATTGGCGCCCGGGTGCTGGCCCACTACGGTGGCAAAGTACAGGCACAGGCCGTGCTAAGCCAGTCCAGTTTCTATTCCTGTAACGATTCCCGCCTGCACTTCGGCCTCGGTGGATTCAATTCCGTCGACCTCGACATCTACTGGCCCAACGGCCTGCACGAAAAATACAACGCACTTCCTGCCAACCAGCTCGTCACTCTGCGTGAAGGATCGGGAATCGTGAAGAACAAAGGCTGGAGCCGCTAGAAGTCATCTCAAAAATGGTTCGGGAAGGGCACGGCCCCAGCCATTGCTGAAAAATTCCGCATCGAAGCGGGCTCGGGAAGGGCACGAGTTTCACTCGTGCCGCTAAGCCGTCGAAAATGCGTTTGCGCTTTAGCGCCTGAGGTCAACCCTCACTGTTTCTTCCTGTTTTGTGTGGAATCCAGTAAACGTTCCCGACCGCGGGGTACCCAAGAAAGTTCTTGACAACAGGAAACCCTAATATTTATATAGTATGCGTTTGAAGTAAACGTTTGCTCAGAGCGCCTCCCTGCCGAGGCGCACGCCCGGGAGGATCCATGCAGCTCCGTCGCTATCTGTGGTTACTGTCCGCCATTCTTTTCAGCACTGCCGCGTTCGCCCAATTCACCAGTAGTGTTCAAGGCGCCGTGCAGGATCCCTCAGGGGCCGGCATTTCCAAGGCTACGGTGCAGCTGGTCAACACCGCCACCAGGTCCACGCAGACCGCCACCACAGATGCAGCTGGCAACTTCCGGTTCTTAAGTCTCTCGCCCGGTTCTTACAAGATCACCGCCGAAGCCGCTGGCTTCGCAAAATCCGAGGTCGACGTTACCCTGCTTACCGAGCAGAATCTCAGCGTGCCCGTCACGCTGAAGGTAGGGTCCGTGTCTGAGGCGCTCACCGTCACCACGGAAGCTCCAGTGGTCGACACCACGGACAGCCGCACTCAGTTGACGCTCGAAAATCAGGCGGTCGATCAGTTGCCCATCGTCGGCCGCAACCTGGTCACGCTTGTGACCATGGCTCCCGGCGCCTCCGGTTTGGGAACCAGCGCGTCCGGAAGTCCCGCCTCCGGCGTAGACAACTACTCCACCGAAGAGCAGGTCGATGCCAGCGCCAACGGCCAGGGCCAAAACAACAATCAATACGTGGTCGACGGACTCGACGTAACCAGCGGAATTCGCCAGGGCGTCTTGAATCTCACTCCGCAACCCGATGCAATCCAGGAAACCAGCATTCAGGTCAATACATTTTCCAGTGAATACAGCCGCGCCGCCGGATTGCAAACCATGTTCACAACGCGGTCGGGCACCAACGCGTTCCACGGCTCCGCGTCGGACTATTTCTATGACCAGAAGATGTTCGCCAATCAGCACTACGTGAGTTCGCCGACGCAGCCTTACCAGCCCTTCCATTCCAACAACATGGATTTTGCGATAGGCGGTCCAATCATTCCGCATCACAATAGCTTCTTTTACTTTGCGGTAGAGCCGCTGCGCTCCTCGCAGGGGGCAGGCGGTTCGGTGACATTCGCAGCCCCCGAATTCATACAGTTCGCTCAAACGAATAACCCAGGCACTGTTGGAACTGGTCTGCTCACCAATTACCAGCCTGTAGGAGTGGCTGGAGCCGCCGTCTCCCAAACGGCGCAAGAGGTCTTCGGCAAAGATGCTCTTGGTAATTACATTTGTGGAACGCCGGCGGTCGAGAACATCCCTTGCTCCACCCCCATGATCGATACCGGCACATTCGGTGCAACTTCAATACGGAACGGCACGCAATATTTTGGCCGCATCGACCAGGTTTTCAAGAACGATCGCGTTTACGCCAGCATTTTTAGAACGCTTCTGCTCACGGGTGCGCCCTCGGCCATGCCGCAGTTCTCCGCGCTGAACAATACGTGGCAAGTCGCCGGGCAGGCCACGTGGACACACACTTTCTCTCCCACCTTGCTCAATGACTTCACCATCGGTCAGAGCCGCGTGGAGGGTGTGCTGGGCAGCGGAGCCAAGGATTATACGGTTCCTTCAATAACCGTAAATGGCATCGGCGTTGACTCCGGGCAGGCCTTCGGCGTGGGTTTCGCTCAGGGAGATTTCATTCAGCACAACTACCACTGGCGCGACGTCCTCACCCATGTGAAAGGCGCGCATACCCTGAAGGTCGGTTATGAAGGCTGGTACGGAGACGATGTCGAGCCCTTCCAGGGCCCCTGGTCGCAGCCCAAATTCAACTTCGCCAATCTGTTGACCTTGGCGCAGGATGCCCCCGTCAACGAGAACGGCATTTACTACAACCCGCAAACCGGGACCGAGCAGTTGTGGAGTTGGGACGCAGCGTCCAGAACTTTCGGACTCTTTGTGGAAGACACCTGGAGAGCCAGGAAGAATCTGACCCTGACCTTGGGTCTGCGCTACGACGACAGCGGCAACCCGTGGTCCAAGAGTCCGACCACGGTGTTTGGAAACTTCTACCGGGGCACGGGTTCGACCGAGCAGGCGCAAGTGGCCGATGGCGTTGCCAGGGCCACGCACAACGCCCTGCTGGGCTCGGTGGACAACCTGTTCAGCCCACGCGTAGGCGTAGCCTGGGACCCCACGGGGCACGGCGACTGGGTAGTGCGCGGCGGGTTTGGCATCTACAACAATTGGCTGACTCAAGCCAACGTGCAGGAAGAATTCCGCGGCAGCCCTCCGGGAGAGGTTGATCCGACCTTTGTCGCGGGCGGGACAGCGAGCACGCAGGCGCCCATTTTCGTCCTCGGAACCGGCAGCAAGCCCCCGTTTGGCTTCACCTTCCCAACCTTCGGGCCAGGAACTGGTCCGACTCCGCAATCAGGAGGCGGCCTTAACGCCCAAGGGGGGGTCGTAGGCGCCGAATTTAGTATCGGTGGGGTCAACCCGCACTTGAAATCGCCGAAATCCAACATTTGGTCGGCAACTTTGGAGCGCAAGCTCGGAAATAACTTCGAGGCCAGCGTCGGCTACAACGGGTCCCATTCCTACAACATGGTCGGCAACGGCAACTCCATTGGAAACGTCTCCTATGGTGTTGATATCAATGCTGTTCCGAACGATCTGATCATTCATAACAGCCTCAATCCTGTCCGCCTGAATCCCAGCTTCGGCGAGATTCTCTACGCCGACAACGACCGCTATGGCAACTATGATGCCGTGATCTTTGACGTGAGAGGGCATTTCTCACGCGGATTCCTCGATGCTTCCTACACTCGTTCGAAGTCGCAGGACGATGCGCTCTCCTATCCCAATTCCGAGAGCCTGAATCCGGGGCAGTATTACGGGCCATCTATTTTCGACGTACCCAATCGCTTCTCCCTCAGCTTCAACTATCAACTGAAAGGCGTGCATGATGGCCGGGGTGCAGTCGGCTATCTGACTGGTGGCTGGGGAATTAGCGGTACCAGTATTGTCCAGTCGGGTTATCCGTTGACCGCCGGCAATGGCAATTCCTACCAGCCGATATGTGGGAATACCGCGGTCGGAGCTCCGCCGTGCCCCTCAGCCGCGAACCCAGCCGTAGGCTATGGCGCTTCCAGCGGCGACTATCTCGCCGATGGGGACAATATCGCTTACCCGGACGCGCTCAGCTACAGCCAGCCGAACAACAACAAGGCGTGGACCAGTGGTGGAATCCCGAAGGCCGATTTCGCCGTTCCCACGTTCGGTTCGGAGGGGAATGAGAAGTCGAACGGGTTCCGCGGGCCAAACTTTTACGAAACCAACGTCAACTTCTATAAAAACACGCATATTACCGAGAGAGTCAATTTCGAGTTCCGGTTTGACATCTTCAATCTCTTCAACCGGGCAAATTATGCATCCGTCGATACCAACTTCCCGGACGGAAACTTCGGCGTAGCCACGTCGTCTCACGAAGCCAGGTTCTGGCAACTGGGAGGCAAGATTTCGTTCTAGGCGGTTTCGACAAGAGAAGATCTTCAACCAAGAAGGGCACGAAGTATCACGAAGGGACTTGCTGGTCGGCTTCCTTCGTGCGACTTTGTGCCCTTCGTGGTTAGTGCCGTTGACTTTGACCTCTGGTAGGATTGCCCGGAGATGTCGCTGAAATCTGGTAGGTCGAAGTCTGGATCTGAAATCTAGAGGGCTGACATGAAGCTTCCGCTCGCCGGCGCGCCGCGCGTGCTCACACTGCTGGTTCTTATTCTGGGGGTTGGGGTTATGAGCTCTCACGCCGACCTGCCGACGAAAAAATATCTCAACCTGGCGGCCATCAAGGTGATGGTTGCCGGAGCGGAAGCCGAAGCGCAACGGCTCCATGTGGACGTGACGATCTGCGTGGTGGACGAAAGCGGCAATCTGCTTTTTCTGCAAAAGGCAGACAGCGCACCACTTAACACGATTACGTGGGCCCAGAAGAAAGCCCGGCACGCCGCGTTTTACAGGAGCCCTTCGAAAGACGCTGCCGAGAATTTGAAAAAGGGCAACGTTGAGGCGCTTGCGTATCCCGACTACTTCCCCAACCAGGGCGGACTTCCCATTCAAGTCGATGGCCAGACTCTCGGCGGAATCGCCGCCAGCGGAGCGAAGGCAGAAGTCGACGAGGCTGTTGCGCAGGCGGGGCTGGATGCGTTCTTCGGCAAGAAGTAGCGGGGTGGGTCAGAGAGCAGGGGTCAGTGATCAGGGGCCAGGGGTCAGGCCAGGTCATTGCAAATGATTGTCCTGAAGAAACTTAGTCTCGGAATTCTCTGGTTGGTTTGTCTGTGCGCTTTCGCGCAAGATCAGGAACGGCAGATTGAAGCAATCGCGTCGGCACTGCAAGCCAGCGAATTCGGCCGTGCGGTTGAGATGACCCGGGCTGCGTTGAAAGAATCTCCCAACAACGCCCAGCTGTGGGCGATGCAAGGCGCGGCCTACGCGGGTGAAGGGAGCAAGGCGGAAGCACTCGCTTCCTACCGCGCCGCACTCAAGATTTCTCCCGATTATCTTCCCGCGCTGCACGGTGCGGTGCAGATCGAATACGACGCCGGCAGTGCGGAGGCGATTCCACTTCTGAAGCATCTGTTGCGGTTGCATCCCGCCGACCGGACCAGTCACGGCATGCTGGCGGTGCTTGAATACCAGCAAGGAAACTGTGCGGCTGCGGTGATCGATTTCAAAGCGGCGGGAACGTTGTTTGACACGCAACCGGATGGCCTGCATGCGTATGCCACCTGCTTGGTGAAAGTGAAGCAGTTCGATAAGGCGGCAGAAGTTTTTCAGCGGACGCTGGCGCTCAGGCCGGAAGACGCGCGGGAGCGTCGCCTGCTGGCGGCCGTGCAACTGATGGCTCACCAGCCGCAGGACGCGCTGGCCACGTTGCAGCCGATGCTGGGAGCGAGCAATCCCGGCGCCGAGACTCTGGAGCTGGCCGCCACGGCGTATGAGGACTCCAAGGACACGCCGCAAGCGGTCACGGTGCTTCGCCAAGCGATTCTGCTCGACCCGCAGAATGTAAATCTTTATGTGGATTTCGCGAACATCAGCTCGGCGCACGATTCGTTTCAGGTTGGCATCGATGTGGTGAGCGATGGCATCGCGCAGCTGCCGAAGGCGGCACAGCTCTACCTGGCGCGAGGAGTTCTATACGTTCAGTTGGGCCAGTACGACAAGGCCGAGGCGGATTTTGAAACGGCACACCAACTGAATCCCCAGCAGTCGCTAAGCGCGGCCGCGCAAGGACTTCTGGCGGAACAGGAGAATGATCTGGATCATGCGTTGGCCACGGTGCAGGCGAGACTCGCGCACAAGCCCAATGACCCGGTTCTGCTCTATCTTCGAGCGGATTTTCTTTCCCAGAAGGGCGTCGAGCCGGGCACGCCGGATTTTCGGTTAGCGATGCGATCGGCGCAGCAGGCTGTGTCGTTGCGGCCGGGGCTCAGCGGGGCGCGGACGGTACTGGCGAAGCTCTATTTGCAGGCGGGTAGCTACCGAGAAGCGGTAGCGCAGTGCCGGAAGGCTCTGGAGCAAGACCCGAAGGACCAGACCGCGCTGTATCACCTGATTCAGGGGCTACGGAAAACGGGGGACGAGCGCGACCAGCGCGAAATTCCTGACTTGCTGAAGCGCCTCGCGCTGCTGCGCAAGCAAACGGCGCACGAAGAAAGCCAGCGCTACCAATACAAGCTGGTCGAAGGGGACTCCGCACCCAAGTAGCTGAAGGGCCCTGCTCGCCGGAATATTCCGCGCATTTTCGGCAACTCAAGACTTCAGCAAAACATAGGCGCTGTAGCTTTCTTTGTCGATGTTCATGAACGGACGCATGGTCACGCTGCTTCCGTCAGATGAAGTAACGAGCCAATCTCCCCTGGGGTTGTTGGTGGGCTTGGCTTGCAGCAACGCGTTCCGGTCGAAGCTGGGCTGCGAATCGGCGACTGCAAAGAGCACGAGCGGACCTTGCACGAGGGCAACGAGCTTTGGATGATTGACATCCACCTGCTCCAGCCGCAAAGGCATGGGGAGTTCGAGCTCGACACGATCGCCGTCTTTCCAGGTTCTCCGGATCGCCGCAAAAGTTCCCGGCTGCACTGCATCGGAGACTCGCTTTCCATTCACCGAGAGCACCGGGTCCGGCGCCGCCCAGCCCGGAATGCGGACGTAGAGCGTGTAGTCCTTGGACTGCGAACCGGACACGCGGATCTGGATTTTGTTGTCGAAGGGATACTTGGTCTCCTGCTTCAATCCGTAGCGTCCGCCGTTATCGCTCCAGTTCAGCGTGGACGGCGTGAAGAGATTCACATATACGCCGTCGGGTGCACGCAGGTAGGTGCTGATGTGGTAGTCCGCGGCGAGTTGCGGGAAAGTTCCGGAGCAGCACGGCCATTTTTGACCGTACCAGACTTTTTTGCCGGTATTGGCGTAGTCGGAGTAGTAGAACGAAGTGCCATCGGGCTGAATGGGCCACGCTCCGAGAATGGTGTTGTAGAGCACACGCTCCATGCTGTCGCCGTAACGCGAATCTTTGGTGACACGCAGCAGGTAGCGCGTGATCTTGAAGTGTCCGTAGGCGCCGCAGGGCGTTTCAAAGCTGGCGTGAGTAAACGCGAGACTGTCGCCAAGTTGCCCGGTGCTGGGCTCGCCGAAAGATTCATTCGGTCCCCATCCGCCTGTGGCAAAGCTTTGTGTCTTGACCAGCATCTCGAACCCGTTTTTGGCGGCGCGCAAATGTTTTTCGCTGCCCAGCGTGATGTAGGCCTGCATGGCGGAGCTGAATGCGTTGACGTGGCTGTAGGCGTGTTCGAAGGGCAAAACGTTGTTGCCTTCGGAGAGCGGGTTGAAGTACCTGTCATCCTCGAGATATTGCTTGGCCATGTCGCGATAGAACGGTTTGCCGCTGCGCTGGTAGGCGAGAAAAAGATTTTCCGGCAACGTGTAGGTTTCGTCCCAGGTGTAGGCCGTATCTTTGTGGGGGCGCGCACGCTGTTCCTGGCGAGACAGCGCTTTCTCGGGGAGATAGGCGGTGATGGCGTGCGTGAGCTTCTCGTGAACATCCATGGCGATGGGATCGTGGGCGAACTCGTGCGCGTCGATCAGGCCGCAGGAGAGTTTGTCGTAGGTGTAGGCGGGCAGACGATAGTCGACGAAGAATTTGGCCTTGGGGTCGAGCGTTTCGGCGTAACCCTTGACCAGGCGATTGATTTTCGCGCGCGTGGGTTCTGATCCGGTGACAGCGTAGGCGCGGGCGAGTGCGGAAACATATTGTCCAAGGGTATGGCCGGCGATGAAGCCGTGGAAGTCGTTGCGCTCCAGGCTGAAGCCGGTGAGGTCGTACCAGCCTCCCATGTCCTCTCCGGGAGCGGGCAGGCCAGCAACCTGGCGGAAGACCTTGAGCAGGCGATCATCGTCGAGGTTGAGAAAGAGGGCGTGATTTTCTTCAAACTGGCGGTTCATGGGTCCGTCGAGCAACTTCACATCGGAATAGGCAAAGGTGGCGAGCGGAGTTTCGACGGCGACCGAGCCTCGGTTCGAGGCGGCCGAGTCTGCGGCGGCCGAGATCGCGATGGCGCTGGCGGGAAGCGCACGAGCCGCGTAGGTGGCTGCAGTGGTGGCGGTGGCGGCTTGGAGAAAAGTTCTGCGGCTGACACGGCGGGCCATGGGTGTCTCCTGTGCGATGATGGGGTTTGATGGCAAACGTTTACCAGACCAGCTTCGTCCTCTTGTCTGGGGTTTGTCAACCGCCTCTCCGGATCACCTCCGGAGCCAAGGCCCAGGTTCGAGCAGCTAAGAGCCTCTTGACAGCCACTCCCCGAGGCGCTGTAATCTGTGTTCGCTAATCAGGAAATCGTTTACTCCAGCGACCGAAAAGACACGAGCATTGAACTCGGAGTTTCGCCTCCGAGTGGGGAACACATGACGAAATTCTCGGCCTCCAGACGCCGGTTTCTGAAACAAGCTTCCAACGCCGGGATGGCCTGTTCCGCTACGGCTTTATGGGGTCGCTCTTTGTGGGCGGCGGACGGATTGGGTCAGGCTACGTCCAATTCCTCTGTTAGTAGCAGCGCGGCCGCGCGGGTTTATGTTGACTCCAGGCGGACCGTCGCGCCGCTTGATCGCAATTTGTTTGGCTCATTCCTCGAACACCTGGGACGCGCCATTTACGAAGGCATTTACGAACCCGGGTCGAAGTTCTCCGACGCCAGCGGATTTCGTAAGGACGTGCTCGACGAGATCCGACAACTGGGGGTACCGATCATTCGTTATCCGGGAGGAAATTTTGTTTCCGGATACAACTGGCTCGATGGTGTGGGGCCGAAGAAAGATCGTCCGCGCACGCTCGACAAGGCCTGGAACTCGATTGAGTCAAATCAGTTTGGGACCGACGAGTTTCTTGCCTGGTGCAAGGCCGCGGGCACGGAGCCCCTTATGGGGCTGAATCTGGGGACCGGGACGGCGGAAGAAGCGGCAGCGCTGGTGGAATACTGCAATGTCGATAAGGGTACGAAATGGAGCGACCTGCGGCGTCAGCATGGGATTGCTGATCCTTACAAGGTGCAACACTGGTGCCTGGGAAACGAAATGGATGGACCGTGGCAGATCGGGCACATGTCCGCGACGGAATATGGTCTGAAGGCCGCGGATGCGGCGCGGCAGATGCGCGACGTCGATTCCACTCTGAAGCTGATTGCTTGCGGGTCGAGTGGTCCGCTGATGCCGACGTATCTGGAGTGGGATCGCGAAGTGCTCGAACAGTGCTACCAGTACGTGGATGGTCTCTCGCTGCACCGTTACTTTGGCAACGATGAACGCGACTCTGGCAACGACACTTCGAAGTATCTTGCTCTGAACCTGAGCATGGAACGGCAGATCGCCGAGACGATTGCAGTGTGCGATCTGGTCCGTGGGCACAAGCGGTCGCCGAAAAAACTGTGGCTGTCGTTTGATGAATGGAACGTGTGGTATCGGACGACCGGCGGAGATGATGTGGATGGCCAGCGTAAGGAAGCGCCGCACTTGCTGGAAGAGGTCTACAACCTGGAAGATGCGCTGCTGGTCGGCGGACTCATCAATTCTCTTCTGCGCAATGCGGATCGAGTAAAGATCGCGTGCCTCGCGCAGTTGGTGAATGTGATTGCTCCGATTATGACGGACGAGAACGGTATTCTGCGCCAGACCATCTACTATCCTTACAGCTGGGCGCTGCAATTTGCCAGGGGGGCAGTGCTGAACTTGCTGGTGGAATCATCCACATACGAAGTTGCGGGTCTCGGCCAAGTCGGGCATCTCGATGTAGCGGGGTCGCTGGATCACGACGGCGGCAAACTCTCTCTATTCATTCTGAACCGAGATTTGTCGAAGGCTCATGATGTGGAGGTGGTTTGGGAAGATGCGGCTCCTGCGCGGGTGATTTCGGCATCGGTGCTGACCGGTGACGACCTGAAGGCATCGAACAGCTTTGCAGTGCCGAAGCGCGTTGCGCCGCAATCGTTCGCGCCGCCCGCCAGCACCGGAGGAAGAACCAGGTTCGAGGTTCCGGCGCGTTCTTACACGGTTATTCAATGGTCGATGTAGAAACGGGGAAGAGCGCATGTCTGAAAAAATAAACATCTCGCGCAGACAGTTCGTAACTGCTGCAATTTCGGCAGCTGCCGCGTCGTCTCTGCCCGCTCATTCAGCTTTCGCTGAGGTTGCGAGCGGTAAGGCCGCGCTTCAAAACTCTGCGACGCTGATCAACTCACCCGGCTGGAAAGATCAGGGCGTTGAAAATCTTGCCAAGTCGCCTCACGCCAAATTGCGGGACATCCCTGTGCGCGCGGTGACCATCACCGGCGGCTTCTGGGGCCAGCGCCGCGAGATCAACGTGACCAAGAGCATTCCCACCATGCACGACCTGCTGGAGGCGAACGGCCGCATGAATAATTTCCGCCGTCTGGTGGGCAAGAGTAGCGCCGCGCAGAGCGGGCCCGTATTTTCTGACTCGGACGTTTACAAGTGGACCGAGGCGGTTGGATTCGTGCTGCAATCGGGCGATCGTCCTGAGCTTCGGGCAAGTGCAGAAAAGCTGATCGACGAGGTGGTTGCCGTACAGGAATCCAGCGGCTACTTGAACACTTACTATCAGGATGACCGCAAGTCTTTGCGAATGCTGCCGCAAACGCAGACAACGGGTCACGAACTTTACAACATCGGGCACATGCTGCAGGGCGCCATCGCGTACTATCGGGCGACTGGCGACCGCAAGCTGCTCGACGCCGGTATTCGCTTCGTTGACGACTTTCTGATTCCGAATTATGGTCCGGCGCCCAAGAAGCCAATCGTTTCTGGGCATCCTGAAATTGAAATGGGATTGATCGAGCTCTACCGCATTACCGGCGACAAGCGCCAGCTTGATCTTGCGGGCTACATCCTGCAGGGAGACTCGCGCATCGAGTTACCGGAGCGCCGGACGATCTACATGTTCAGCGGAACTCCGTTTACTGCACGGACCAAGATGCAAGGGCATGCAGTTCGCGCGATGTACGCTTGCTGCGGTGCCACCGACTATTACCTGGAGACGGGCGATCCGGCATATTTGCAGACGCTGAACCATCTTTGGAACGACATGACGACCACCAAGATGTACGTCACAGGTGGAGTCGGTTCGCGATCCGACGGGGAAGCGTTTGGGGACGCATACGAGTTACCGAATTTCCGAGCTTACGGTGAAAGCTGTGCGGCTATCGGCAACATGATGTGGAACTGGCGCATGCTGGCTGTGACCGGAGACGCAAAGTTTACCGACGTGATCGAACGCGCGCTGTACAACGGAATTAATTCCGGGATGTCGCTCGACGGTACGCTCTACTGCTATCGCAATCCCCTGGCTTTTGACCCGTCTACGGGAGATAAGATCCGGAACCCCTGGTACGACACGACCTGCTGTCCGCCGAACCTTGAGCGCACGTTCGGGTCGCTGCCAGGATATTTCTACAGCACCAGCGCGGACGGAATCTACGCGCACCTCTACGATAATTCGGAGCTCAACTGGCATCTGGAAAATGGAGTTGGCTTGAAGGTTGTGCAGAAGACGAGCTATCCGTGGGACGGGAACGTGGAAATCGCTGTCACGCCTGCGGAAGCTAGTGAATTCACTTTTTATCTGCGCATTCCGGGGTGGGCGGACCACGCGCAGGTAGCGGTGAATTCCAAAGCAGTGACCGGCGTGACGCCGGGGCAGTATCTTCCCATCCGCCGCCGCTGGTCGCACGGCGACGTGATTCAGCTGAAGGTGGAAGTCGTACCGCAGGTGATCGCGGCGAATCCGCGCGTGGCTGATGACAGCGGGAGAGTCGCGATACAGCGTGGGCCGCTAATCTACTGTCTGGAAGAGATCGATCAACCCAGCGGCATATCCCTGAGCGATGTGGCTGTGAATCCCGGACGCCGGCCGGCAGAACAATTTCAAACCGAATTCAAGAACGATCTGCTCGGCGGGATGGTGGTGCTTCACCATACGGGCGCGGTTTACCAAAGAGGAGCCGCCGAGAAAATGCTCTACTCACGTTACGGCGGGGAGTCGTTGAGAACCCAGAAGACTCCGCTCACGTTCATTCCCTACTACGCGTGGGCGAACCGGCAAGCGACGTCGATGCAGGTGTGGAATCTCTTGCTGCAGTCGTAGTGGCGATGGAGATTCGCGTTCGAGATTCACCACGAGAGGCGAACGAGGGAAAGACCTTGCCGAGGCAACGTGAAGTGCAGTTGAACCTTACCCTGCTGCATCTCCACCCACGCGGGAGAGTTCAGGAGTTGGAGTTGGCCGGCACTCTCCAATCGTTTGTACGCGCTCTCGGAAGGTGCTTGTGGTGAGCCCATCTCCTTCCATGCGGTGAAGGCGTTGCTGTGGTCGGAGTCTACCCGGAAATGTTCGAGCGAGCCGCGCTTTGCGTCGGCAGGCAGGCCAGCAATCGCCAGATCGATGTTCGCGGCCGGGAATAAAATGTCGTCGTCATGATAGTTCCAGATCAGAATCTCGATCTCCCTATTTTTGCGCGTGGCGATGGCGTTGATGTCCGGCAGAGCACGCACTCCGTTGCGCGCAACGTCCTCGGTTGTTAGTGCTCCAGAGCTGATTGCCTCCACGCGCTCATCGCCCAACATACCCAGCACGCGAAAGGCGTTCAGCACCGGCTTATCCACGCCGTTCGTTGCTAGTTCCCGAAAACCCGCGAAGTAAGGCTGGTCCTCAAATTCGAATGCCCAGGTCACCGCGCCGAGAAGATTGATGCGTTCTTGACGCCCCAGCGCCAGGATATTATTCAGAACCTCAACGGTATAGGCGCCGTATAACGGTCCATTGCGGTATAAGTTCTGCGGATTCTCTTTGGCGGAGCAAGCCGCGCAGCCTTCCGGGTCCGATTCGCCAAGGATGATCGGAGTCTGTCTCCACTCCGGAAACGATGCCACGATCTTGAATCCCTGCTCGATCGCGGCAAGCTGGCGGCTGATCCCCATCTGCACGTGGTCGCTTTCCCACGTGGGAGATCCCTTGGGATGAAAGCTGATGAAATCGAGGTGCGATCCAACTTTGCCGGTCGCGTAATTTTTCTGGTGTGCGCAATGTTCCAGAAACGCTCGGAGAAAGTCTGCCGCTTTCGAGTTGCCCGGACCCGTGGAGTCCGGCCCTCCGATCCGCGCCTCGGGAAGCGCCCGCAGCACTGCCTCGACTGAAACGTCATAAAGCTTGAAATATTCTTCGGGCGTTCCTTGCCAATACGCAATGTCGGGTTCATTCCACACTTCCCACAACCAGGTCTTCACTTCGGCGTCGCCGTAACGTTCGCGAAGATGGTGAACGAATTGAAAAACAAGTTCGGACCACTTCTTATAATCGTTCGGTGGATAAGCCCATCCGGTGTAAATGTTGCTGACTTTGCCTCGCGGAAAATCGTGACGATAAGGCTCCGGGTGGGTGGAGAGCGCCTTCGGCATGAAGCCAATTTCAACCAGAGGCTTAACTCCAGCCGCGTGGAACGTGTCGAAAATCTGATCGAGAATTACCCAGCTATAGATCGGATGTCCGGTTGCATCCTCCGAATAGACGTTCGTGGAACCCCACTTCAACGAGGCCGATCCGTCGCCGCTCGTCAGCAGATTGTGAGTCCGCACATAAACCGGAACGGCATTCGCCGCAGCCAGCTCCACGAGCAACTTCCTGCCATTCGGCGCGTACGTGTAATTGGGTTCGTCATAGCCGAAATAATTCCATACCGGCGAAATCGGCCCCTCGGACCGGTCGTACCGCACCTGGATGTTTACACTGCGCAGAGGCTCCTGGGACCAGCAGAAATGACAGATCAGAAACGAGAAAATGACCGATAGGAAGAAATATGCCGGCCTGTGACGGCGGTGCCAATCGCGCATTCGCGTGCGTCGCCTCAATAACCACTGCTCGTGCGAAGGACCATTCGAGCATTCCTTAGCGAGTCGAGAAGCTGTAGATGGTGACTGTGTGATAGCGCTCACCGGGTTTCAATTCAGTCGTTGGGAAATCGGGATGATTGGGTGAGTCCGGAAAGTGTTGGGTCTCCAGGCACAGCGCAGCGTGCAGCTCATCCGGCTTTCCGCCCTTGCCTTTGATCGAGCCGTCCAGGAAATTTCCGCTGTAAAACTGGATTCCAGGCTGATCGGTCAAAACTTTCAGAACTCGCCCGCTTCCTGGATCATAAAGCTCGGCAGCTTCGGCCAATTTTCTTCCGCTGCTGTCGAGCACCCAGTTGTGATCGTAGCCACGGCCGCGATGAAGTTGTTCATCGTCGGCGTTGATGCGCGCTCCAACGGCGGTCGCCTTGCGAAAATCGAAAGGAGTCCCTTCGACAGATTTCAACTCTCCCGTCGGAATCAAGCCAGCATCCACGGGAGTAAAGCGAGAAGCGTGGAGCGTAAGCTGATGGTTCAGAATGTCACCCTGGCCTGCAAGATTGAAGTAAGAGTGATTCGTTAGATTGACCACGGTGTCTTTGTCCGTGGTGGCAGAGTACTCAATGCGCAGGTTTCCTTTTATTAATGTGTACCGAACCACAGCCGACAAATTACCCGGATATCCCGCCTCGCCGTCTTTGCTGAGATAAGTCAGCTCCACGCCGTTTGGGATGGGCTTGGCCTTCCACACCACATTGTTAAAGCCGTGAGGGCCGCCGTGAAGCGTGTTTTCGCCATTGTTGAGCGGCAAAGAATATTTCTTGCCATCCAGAGTGAAGCTGCCGTGCGCAATACGATTCGCGTAGCGGCCAATGATCGCTCCAAAAAACGCGACGGATGGGCTATTGAAGTTAGTGACGTATCCGTTGAGATCATCGAAGCCCAGCACCAGATCCGCCGACTTGCCGTTGCGATCCGGAGCTTTCAGGGAAACTAAAACGCCGCCGTAGTTTGTGATGCGAGCTTCATACGGGCCGTCGCTCAGCGTGAAAATCTCTACCGCAGTGCCGTCGGGCGTTTTTCCAAACGGTTGGCTTGTCACTTTTGTTTCAGCCTCCGCAGTCATCGCAAAAACGGCGAGCCACAATCCGCTGATCGCGATCATTCGCAGGACTTGCTGTACGCGCATGATTGCTCCTCGATTTGGACCTAAGTGTTTTGGCCGCCCGTTGCAGCCTGAGATACAGTGATCAATGTTGGCAGGATATCGCCGAGTCCGTCGTTGCCACGCTGGCCTAGAGTGAAATACAACTTGTTATACAAGAGATACAGCTGCTCGTAAGTGCGCTGCGCCTGAGTGTTCGGCGTGAACGTCCGGTTGGGTGGGCAGATTTTGTCCTGGGCTTCTTCGATCGTCTTGAAAGTTCCGGCGGCCAGAAAAGCAAAAATAGCAGATCCTAGGCTGACCACGCTCTTGCTCGGCACCAGCACCGGACGTCCCAGCACGTTGGCGTAGACCTGGTTCAGGACATCATTCTTCTGTGGAATTCCCCCTGCGTTGATCACGCGTTTGATGTGCACGCCGTGGCTGGCCATGCGATCAAGAATGACACGCGTATGAAATGCAGTACCCTCGATCGCCGCGAAGAGTTCATCCTGCGCCGTGCTTTGCAAATTCCAACCCAGCGTGACTCCGCGCAGGTTAGGATTCACCAGCACGGTGCGGTCGCCGTTGTCCCAGGTCAGGCGCAGCAGGCCGGTCTGCCCGCCGCGATATTTTTCCAAGCCGGCGCTCAACGTCTTCACGTCGGTTCCGGCGCGGGCAGCGATGGCGCTGAAGATGTCTCCTACCGCGGAGAGTCCAGCCTCGATTCCCGTGCGCAGAGGATGCACACTGCCTTGCACCACGCCGCAAACACCGGGCACCAGGTTCACTGACGGAGTGATTCCAATGATGCACGTCGATGTTCCGATCACGTTCACCATGTCATCAGTGCGGCAACCGGCGCCGATCGCGTCCCAGTGCGCGTCGAAGGCGCCGACCGGAATCGGAATTCCGGCCTTGAGCCCTAACTTGTCGGCCCATTGTGGAGAGAGGCTGCCTGCAATTTGATCGGAGGTTGCGTACTCGCCGTCGAGTTTATCGCGGACGCCTCTTAGAAGAGGGTCGACTTTTACGAGAAAGCTCTCCGGTGGAAGGCCGCCCAGCTGCGCGTTCCACAGCCACTTGTGCCCCATCGCGCAAATGCTGCGTTTTACTTTCTTAGAGTCGGTGATGCCGCATAGCGTGGCTGCCACCATGTCGCAATGCTCGAAGGCGGAAACGAACTCAGAACGCTTTTCCGGATTGTGCCGGAGCCAGTGCAGCAGTTTGGAGAACCCCCATTCCGATGAGTAGACGCCGCCGCACCACTGGATCGCCTCCAGGTTCTCTTTATGCGCAGCAGCCGTGATCTCCGCCGCTTCGCCTTTGGCGCGGTGATCGCACCACAGGTAGTATTCGCCGAGAGGCTGAAGATTCTTGCCGACTGCAATCACGGAGGAACCCGTGGTATCGAGCGCGATGGCCTGCACCTGATCTCCCGCGATGCCGGACTTCTTCAGAACTTCGCGCGTGGCGGAGACCAGCGCGCGCATGTGGTCGTCGTGAGATTGCGTGGCGTACTCGGGATCTTCGCGCTTACGGTGCAGCGGATACTCGGCGAGGGCGGATTCGAGCAGGCCGCGTTCACTGTCGACCAGGGAGACGCGAACGCTCAGAGTTCCGAAATCGACTCCGGCGACAATGGCCATCAGCAGGCTCCGTTATCGCGCCCGTGGTAATACATGTCCCAGCCTAGATACCGCGTGGTGGCTTCCTGCACGGCGGAGGCGACCGTCGACAGATTCGCGGCCACGTGGTGCTCAAAGCCGCGCTCGCAGATGAAGTGCAGCAACTTCTGCAGCTGCGGTATCTCGACCACGCCCGCGCCGCCAAACGTGTTCAGCGGGTCGTCGGTGAATCGTCCTTCGCCCACGTAGCCGCGCATCTTGCCAGCAGTATCGTCGGTGGAGAAACGGGCGAAGCTCATCTTCTCCGGCCTGATCAGCCCCACGCACGTTCCAAACGTATTTTCTTTGCCCACGGTGCCGGCGATGATTTCCTGAAAATCCATTTTCACCGAGCGGAAAAAATGTTTCGGAAGGTTCGAACAGTGGAAGCAGACCGCTTTGTTCGGGTCGGATCCGTAGTTATTATTCCAATCGAGCAGCGCCGAAGGCGTGCCTGACGCCAGTTGCAGCGCGTGCATCCCCAGCACGCCGCAAATATCCACTTCGCAGGCGCTCGAAAGCAGTTCGTTGCTCATCATGCTCATCACGGTGCAGGGAACTACTCCCAGGTTTTCTTCAATCGAAGTCCAGCACTGCACCGCGCTGATCGTGACTTCCGTCGCGGCCATCCACTGGTCGACCACAGCCCCCAGCTTCGCCATTTTCAATAACGCAGGCGCGGGCACGCTGCTGGCGTCTACATATTTCTTGATCGCCGCCAGCTTGGCCTGCGCGTGATCATCGTTGTCCTTCATGCGCTCGATGCGGCCCAGCACCTCAGAAAGATCCAGCGTCTCGATCGAGATACCCTGCGACTCCAGAATTTTTTCGCTGTAGCGCACCGTGTTGAACGCGGTGGGGCGCGCGCCAATCGCTCCCACGCGCAAATTGCGGAATCCCTTCACTACCCGGCAGACTCCGGCAAACCATTCCAGATCCTTCACGAACTCCGGCGAGTCCGGACTCTCCGTGTGCAGCGTGGTGATCGAGTAAGGAATCCCATATTGTCGCAGGTTGTTGCACGCCGACATCTTGCCGCAGAAACTGTCGCGGCGCGAAGCGATGGTCATCTTTTTGGGATCGTCGGGCGTGGCCTGAATCAGCACCGGCACGCGCAGATCGGCCAGCCGCAGGGCATCCGCGATGGCTCGTTCTTCGCCAAAGTTCGGCAACGTTACGATCACTCCGTCAATCCGCTCGCGATGGCGCTTGAACAGTTCGGCGCAGCGCCGCGATTCTTCCCGCGTCTCCACCGCTCCGTACTTGCTCTCCTTCGGATCCAGAGCGACCACGTCCATGCCCGCCGTCTCCAGCGCGCGCAGGATTTCTTCCCGTCCGCTCTTGGCCAGGTGGTCGGGAAAAAATCCCCGATTCCCCACGATCACTCCCATCGTCATTTTTTTCGGATTCGCAGACATATCACTTCCTGTCTCAACTCAGCTTCGGGTCGTCGCTGTGCACTCCTCGTTTATCGTGCGCATTACTTATTCTTCCCCTGCCCGTAGTACGCGTCCTTGCCATGCTTTCGCAAGTAATGCTTGTCCCGCAGCGCGCTTGCCGCCGGTTGTGCCGCGGCATTGATGCCCAGCGTGAAATAGGCCATCCGCGCCAGCGCTTCCAGAATCACCGCGTTGTGAGCCGCTGCCGAAGCGTTTTCCCCCCACGCGAAAGGACCGTGGTTGGCCACCAGCACGCCCGGAGTCGCCGACGGATTCGTTTGCCGCAGGCTCCGCACCATCGCATGGCCGGTGTTCTTTTCGTATTCTCCCGCAATCTCTTCGTCGCTTAATTCGGAAGTCACCGGCACCGGGCCATGAAAATAATCCGCGTGAGTCGTACCGAAACACGGAATCGGTTTGCGCGCCTGAGCCCAGGCCGTGGCATATTCGGAGTGCGTATGAGCGACTCCGCCAATTTCAGAAAATTCGTTATACAGCACCAGATGCGTGGGCAGATCGGACGACGGCCGCAGTTTTCCCTCCACGATTTTGCCGGTCAAGTCGGTCACTACCAGATGCTCCGGCTTCATCTGCTCATAAGGCACACCGCTGGGCTTGATCACCACCAACCCATCCTCCCGCGAAATTCCGCTGGCATTGCCAAACGTATACAGAACCAGGTTTCTGCGCACCAGTTCCAGGTTGGCTTCCAGCACTTCTTCCCGCAGCTCTTGCAGCATCGGCCCCTATCCTAATCCTCCCAGCACCCGGATTTCCCTTTACGGTAATCGTTTACTCAAATGGACGGATTCTAGATTATTCCCGTGTCCGGTAAGTTGGCAAGGGCTTTCTCGGGGTTTGGCGGACGCTCCTCTTCGGCAAGGCAGGCTAGAGGGAGAGGTGCGATCGGGTTCTAATGCGGGAGTGTGGCCGAGGCATTCCGGGCTCTGCTGCGCCCGGATCCTTTGGGCGGCGTTGCGGTCCCTCCAATTGGCGCCAACGCGGTAGATCGCCTCAGCACCAAACTGGTCGTCAGCTCGTATTCGTGGCGTTCATGCAGGGGTGGATCGCCTTCGATCTCGTTCAATAGAGCTCGGAAAGCAATCTTAGCCAGTTCCTTTTGGGACATTTGGACCGTCGTCAACGGAGGGGTCGTGAACTCCGCCAAACGGATGTCGTCGAACCCGACCACGGAAAGGCTTTCCGGCACCCGGATATTCTGCTCATAGGCTTGTCGCATGACTCCGATCGCGGTCATATCATTGGAGCACAGCACGGCAGTCGGCTGAACACTTAAGCTGTTCAGTTCGATCAGGGCACGCATTCCTCCCTCCATGCGGTGGTCTCCGACTGTGATCAAGTCAGGAGAAAGTCCAATCTCCATCATGGAGGTCTTGAATGCCTCCCGCCTGGCCATGGCGGACTTCAAATGCGGTGGCCCTGCGACGAATGCGATGCGCGTATGCCGGAGGGCCGCCAGATGCTGTACCGCCTGCCGGATTCCGCTCTGATAGTTGACGCGGATATTCGCGATTCCTCTTACATCGGGCCCTACATCCACGAATACCAGAGGAACCTTACGGTAACGAAGGTGTTCGAGCAGCGACTCTTCCATGCCAAACGTCAGGATCGCCACCCCATCCACACGCCGCTCGATCATGCGCCGGACCGACAACTCCATCCGCTTCGGGTCGTTCACGGTCGACGTGATTAAGATCTCGTAGTTATTTTCGACCGCTAGATTTTCAAAAGTTTGGACGATCTCCGGGAAGAATGGATTGGTGAACTCGGAGACGATCAGGCCGAAAATGCGGCTTCGTCCCGAAACCAACGCGCGCGCCTGCGTGTTGGGGTAGTAGCCCAGTTCGTCCACTACTCTCCACACCCGCTTCGCGAGTTGGGGATCAACAGTCGGAACACGATTAATTGCCCGGGATACGGTGGCGGTGGAAACCTTCGCTCTGCGGGCGATCTCGCGGATATCCATCGGGCTATTTAGAGAAAAAAGCCAGTTTTATCCACGTCATCTTACCATAGCGTCCAGGCAGACTCATGAATTCGGGGCAGGCATTGCAGCAAACGTTTTCCATCTTCTGGGGGCAAAACGCCCCCCGCAAACCTTGCTGCAGATCAACGGCCAGGGGTTAGTTCCAGCCAAGTTTCTTGTTTCTGGAGCGGAACCGCATAGGCTCCGCGCCGAGACTGCAAGGGCGTAGCGGGGCGATAGTTGCCGACGCCACTAATCCTGGCCGGCTGCTCGATTCGCAACAGACCTTCTGGCGTGGCGTCGGTCGCTGCAGCGAGTCCCACTCGTACCACGCCGGACTCGCGATTCACTTCAACACTTTCAAATTGACCCGCATCGAGCGTCAGCCACAATCCCAGGGACGCTACGTAGACGCGCGCTCGAAACGAGTCACGCGGTGTGACCGTGACCACCTTGTCGTGCGTCTCAACGTTCCCGCCAAACGCGATCCACCCGAACTCAGGGTGATCCACGATATAAGTAGCGGTATTCCAGGCGTGCCCGAAGAAGTTGGGGCCGTAGTCGCCGCTGTAGGGGTCATGCTTCAGCATGTCCGGAAATCCGTGGAAAGCCGCCGAGGCAAACCCCTCCTGGTCAATGTCGGTGAGCGCTCCCATCGTTCCCCCGTAGCCCACTCGCAATAGATAGAAATCTTCGGGGTGTTCACGATATTCGTCCAGCACCGGAATCGCGTTCAGTCCCGAACCATAGTGATGCAGTTGCCGCTCCAGTCGCCGGTCCTTGGCGGCGAAAATAAAGTCCCAGTAACGCCGCGCGCTGCCGTTGTAGCCCCAGTGAGGAATCGCGGGATCGTATCCTAGAATTGCATCCAGCGTGACCTCGGCCTTGTCGTTGTAGCCAAAATACTTTGTCCACGCATAGACCTCTTCCTGACCGGTGGAATCCCACGGCATTTCGCTGCCGAACGGGTAAGCTTGCTTCGTCCAGTGTTCGGCGCGCTCGCGCATTTTGCTTTCGAGAGCCGCAGCTTCTGCATTCATGCCTTCACGTTTGAGGTCGGCCAAAATCTCCACAAAGACGGAACCCTCCATCTGGCCGAATACAGCCAGGTCCCCGGCATACTTCGTCATAGCAATCGACGTCTCGTAGGCATGATTCAGATACCAATCCCACGGATGGTTGGTGACCAACCTTTGGTGATCACGAGCCAGACGATAGAGCACCCAATACGCCGCCGCCACGTGTGGATAGTCATACGAACGGTCGACCGCCTCCGAGGCTTGCTTATTCCAACTGGTCCAGGACTTCCAGTCAAAGCTGCTGTCGTAATAGTTTGGCGGCATCTGGTCCGGCTGGTAGTAGAAGAGGCTCTTGCGCACGCCGTAGGCGTGAGGACCGTCTTTAAATTGCAGCCCGCCCCATAAAACGCCGTCGACGAACTGCTGCAATTTGTCGAGTTCTTCTTTGTTGGGCTGGACCAACTCCTTCATGATCGCCGCGAGCCACGAGCCGGCGCCGCCTTCATCGCCCAGTCCTGCGATCCAGACGCGGCTGTCTTGCAGAACAACGTGGTTGGCCTCGCGATCATAAGTGATCACCGAGGGAGCGCGGTGGAACGGATCGCTCGTATCGGTAAACCACTGGCGCGTGGTAAGAAAGCGTCCCATGTCCGCCACGGTTTGTACTTCCGGCTTTATCACAAAGTAGTGGATGGTCTGCACCGTTCCATCCGCGTAGGTGACAGTCAGACGCGAGCGCCCCCATGTTTTGCCCTGCAGAGTGTAGGCTCGCCAGCCTTTGTGATCCGAGGCATCTTCACGAATCTCAATCGCCGATGCGGGCTCGACCTTCAACGAGGCGACGGGCCTCCCGTACTGGAGGAACAGTCGCCCCTCAATGTCCTGCGGCAGGATGTAACCGGGCACGCCGACGGCAACCGGCCTCTGATTATCGGCGAGAGTTTTCTCGACATGACGAATCGAATCGGAGACCAAAAACTTGAGCCCATAAGTCTTCGACTCGCCGGGCGCAAGCATAAGGCTGGTGGGAGCGTTCCAGGGTTGCGCGTTCTTCCATTCATTTTCGGCATACGCCTGGCTGTGCACCATCCATTCGTAGAAGCCCTCGAACGTAATTCCTCGCGGCGTGGGATCGGTAAATACCGGGGCCGCGCCCCAATGGCCCTTGTGATCCAGAATTGGGTTGTAAGCTTCAAACGGAGTTTTGCCATCGGGAACAACGACCAGAGCCGGACCGTGGCCGCTCAGTCGCGTCACTTGCAGATAGCCGGCGTCCTCGCCGATGTAAGGATCGTAAAACGAACAGATCGCGTGCGCCTGGTCGAGCGTTCGATCATTGAGCACGTTGTTGAAAATCATGGGAATGCCCAGCGCTCCGATCTGCACGTTTTTCGTCGACGTGTTCGTCAAAACGAAACGCAAAACGAGTTTGCCTCCGTCCACGGCCCAGGTACGCGTGACGCGCAGTGGAATATCCGCGGGTAATGTGGGCGCAAGGTCGGCAGCGGCCAGCACGTTCTTGGACGCAGGCAAAGTGCGCACTGCCGCGCGTGCGACGGATGTCGAATAATTTTTCCAGTCTCCCGAATCTCCCGCGCGCAGGCGAAGCGTAATATCACCAAGATGAAAATATCCATCTCTCGAGCGCTCCGTAAGCAGGTCCCCGGGAGTGAAATCGAAGCCGTCACCGCCTTTCGGTTTGAGCGCGGCAACAGTTTGCGAGGAACGTACCAAGCTCAATGTGAAGTCAGGAGTGTCGTAGCTCGCGATTCCCTGGTCGAGCATCGGCCCCGGAGTCGGAGCCGGCTTGCTGGCAGCGGGTTGCGCCGCGGCAACGGTTGACATCAAGAACAAGATTGATGTGACGACAGGAATAAGTGCCCTGCACGCAACCCGGTTGAGCTTCACGATCTCGTCCCTCGATTCCGGCACAAATTATGAGTTCGATTGTTTCCTCGACAATTTGGAAACGGCCGAAAAATCTTCGTCGCCGTGGCCCTCAGCAATGGCCCGCTTGAACACGGAAAGCGCGGCCGTCGCGGTTTGCAGCGCGATTCCGTTCTTGGACGCGTCGGCTATGGCATACGCAATATCTTTCGCCATCCAGCGCAGCGCAAAGTTCGGCGTGAAGTCATTGGCAGCGAGGCGGTCAGCCACTCTCTTCACGATTGCGCTTCCAGGGGCGCCGCCGGTGAGAATGGAGACGGCCTTGGCGCGGTCGAGGCCGCCAGCATCGATCATGGACACAGCTTCGGCAAACGACGCGGCCTGCACGCCGCAGACGAAGTTGTTGATAAGCTTCATCAACGAGCCGCTCCCCACCGGCCCCAGGTGAACCACATCGCGCCCGAGCACCGAAAACACAGGCCGCGCTGCATCCAGCGCGTCTGCAGAACCTCCGACCAGGAAAAGCAATTCACCAGACGCAGCATGCGGCTTGGTGCCGGTGACCGGCGCATCCAGAAATCGGCAGCCGCGCTCGCCAGCCTTGGCCGCAAGTTCCTGAATCCACTCGCCACTCAGCGTGCTGGATTCGATCAGCACGGAGTTTGGAGACGCGCCGGCCAATGCTCCGTTTTCTCCGAACCATGTGTTTCGTGACGCAGCGTCATCCCCCACCATGCTGAGAATGATTTCTGACCGCGATGCAGCCTCCCGCGGTGAAGCTGCTATGAACGCGCCGGCGTCCGCGAAGGGAACGCTTTTCTCGCGATTCCGGTTATAGACCGTCAGCGGGAAGTTGGCAGAGAGCAGACGATTGGCCATGCCCGCGCCCATGATGCCAAGTCCGAGAATTGCAACGCGTGGTTTTGCCGTGGTTTCACTCATTGATTTCGCTCATCGCCCCCACTCATCCCAATGAAACGACATTAATTAGAGCTGGTTTTGACGCGTCGATGCGCACTGCGTTCCGCAAAGGGCGTCCGTAACCCTCGACCGCAACCTGCATGACATCACCATCTTGCAAACGAATCTTATCGCTGAAGCTGAGGCAATCCGTCCCAAAGAAGTGAACGTGAACGTCTCCGGCCCTGCGGTGGCCCTCAAATTTGAAGTGATGATGCTCAATATTCTGCAGGCTGTGACACATTTCTGATTCTCCCGTGCGGAAAGTCTTTGTCCAGTGGACGTTACCGCCCCTCTCGATGGTCGCCGCAACCGGCACGGATTCGAATTCCGCATCCACCACGAGTTCCGGCCCGAGCGCGCAGGTGCGAAGCTTCGAGCCCGCCAGGTTCAGATAGTTCTTCTTTTCAAATTGATGATCCGAAAACTCGTTGCCCACCGCCATGCCGATGCGATACGGCCGTCCGTCGCGGGCAATGACATAAACCCCCGCGACCTCAGCCTCTTCTCCGCCGTCTTCAGCATAGGAAGGAATGTCGAGCGGTTCACCGTGGGCACGCAGCGCGCAGCCCGAGCCCTTGTGGAACCACTCCGGCGCAATCCCGATGGTTCCTTCAGCCGGACGTCCGCCTTCCACTCCCCAGCGAAACATTTTCATGCTGTCGGTCAGATCCTCGGTAGCCGTCGCGTGCATGGACTGGCGTCCGCGCGCGCTGCCCAGATGAGTCAGTCCAGTGCCGGAAATCAGACAGCGGGCAGGTTCCTCTGGGTGATCAATGGCCGGAAGCAGGCGCCATTCCGAACTTCCGTTGTAGATCGCGTCGTAGTCGATGGTTTCGAGTCTGGCTCTCTGCCGCGCCGCCTCGCTGAGTTTCATGCGCGCGGCGATGGCGATATGAGCTAACTCGTAGATCGAAGAGCAGTTGTCCAGCAGGCGGATGTTGGGTTCTTCCACCAGCGCCACGCGCCGGATGCCTTTTTTCTTGATTTGAATGAGTCTCGTCATTGGATCGTTTCATTGCCCCAGGGATTATTCGATTACCTCGAACTGCTCGAGCCCGGATTCGTTGACGGTCAGTCCGAGTCCGGCGGTGTTTTCGTCGAGATCGATGAACCCGTCTTTCGCTCTGGGTTCGCCTTGAAATATGTACCAGAACAATTCGTTGCCTACTTCTACATCGACGATGGGAAAATACTCCGCCATCGGCGAGTTCAGGCTGGCCATGACAATGTGGTAGTTGTGCATCTGTCCGGCATGAGGAATCACCGGAACGGAATAGGCCTCCGCAAGCGCAGCGATTTTGCGGGCTTGCGTGATGCCGCCCACGCGATTGGTATCGAACTGGATGTAATCGAGCGCGCGAGCTTCGAGCAGCTCGCGAAATCCGTAAAGAGTGAACTCGTGTTCGCCCCCTGCGATCGGAATTCGCCCGCAGGCCTTCAGCTCTGCATAGCCATGAATGTCGTCGGGGATCACAGGCTCTTCCAGCCATCGCAGGTGAAAGGGCTCCAGCAACGGCAGCATGCGCTTCGCGTAGTCGAGAGTCCAGCCCATGTAAGCGTCGGCCATTACATCGATGTCATCGCCCACACTTTCCCTGACAGTTCGTACCAGTTCGACATTCCGCTGCATGCCCGACGCGCCGTCGGCAGGTCCCCATCCGAAACGGAGCTTCATTGCCCGGTAACCCTCTTCTTTGTAACGCTTTGCCTCCGCCGCGAGTTCGCTCAGTTCGACGCTGTAAAGCCGCGATGCGTAAACCGGGATGCGATTCTTCGTTCTGCCGCCGAGAAGGCGATAGACGGGCTGTTTGGCCGATTTCCCGAGCAGATCCCACAATGCGATATCCACCGCGCTGATCGCGACCATGCCGAGTCCCTTGCGGCCGAACGCCATTGTTTTCCGATACATGTGTTGCCATAAGCGTTCAATGTCCCACGGGTCCTGGCCGATCAGCAGTGGCTTGAGATAGAGATCGATGATCTGTTTGGTCACCTGTGGTGCCAGCGCAGCGTTGCCCAGGCCTACGAGCCCGTCGTCGGTGAACACTTCGACCACCAGCCAGCCATGAAACGTAAACGTCTGCATGGAGGCTTCGGGTAACTCCAATAGATCCATTGGGTTGGTGCAAAAATGCGGAGGCAGCGGGACGGTCTTACCGCGCCAGCGCACCACCCGAGTGCGAATCTCGGTGATTTTCATGCGACTCCCTGGTAATTCAGTTTCCGCTCCAAATTCAACGGCAGCAGAACGGGAACGGCAATCAGAATAATCAGAAACGCGGCGACGTGGAGTGTGCCCGCGATACGAAAAACGGCGCTGTATCCGAAGCCGTGGTCGAGCAGGTAGCCGACTATCTCCCCAAACAAGATTCCGCCCATCGCTCCTCCGAAACCCACCAACCCGGCAACGGAGCCGACCACATTTTGCGGGAACAGATCCGCGGGCAGAACCATGACCAGAGTGGACCACGACTGCTGGCCGAAATACGCGAGGCAGAAGAGGCCGATGGCCCAGGACACGGGAACGTGAGGCACCAGAATGACGAAGGGCATGACTGCGGCGCTGAGACCGAGTGCCAGCTTCCGCGCCACGCCGAGCGAGAACTGGCGACGCACCAGGTAGCTGGAAAATCCGCCGCCCAGCAGACATCCCACGCCAGCCGCCGCGCTGGGCATCCAGGCGAAAGTGCCGACCGCTTTGATATCAAAGCCGCGAGCGTCGTAGAGATACTTGGGGAGCCAGAACAGGTAGAAAAACCACGCTGCATCGCTTAGAAATTTCGCGGTGACCAGGCCCCAGGTCTCACGGATGCGGAACAGGCGGATCCACGGCAGCGGAGATGTTGCCTCTGAAGCCGGATGTGAAATTGCGTCGACGGTTGTCTGCTCGACGATCGTCTCCGCGGGAGTTGTGCGCGGAGGAGAATACGAAAACTGCCACCAGGCAACCCAGAGCAGACCGAGCGCGCCGGTGAGAACGAATATCCAACGCCAGTTCGTGTAGCCGAGAACAGCCGCGATCAGCGGAGGGGCCATGACCGCTCCGATGGCGGTGCCGGCGTTGATGATGCCCATTGCGGTGGCACGTTCTTTTGTCGGGAACCATTCCGCAACCGCGCGAGTCGCGGCGGGAAAACCGCCGCCTTCGCCTACTCCGAGCAGGAACCGGCTTGCGGCCAGCATGCCGAAACTGGTGGCCAGACTGTGACTTGCGCAAGCCAGCGACCAGAACAACATGATCACCGTAAAGCCGCGATGCGTTCCAAGGAGGTCCACCAATTTGCCGCCGCCTGCGTACATCAGCGCGTAGGCGAACAGGAACGCAGATTGGAGCGCGGAAAATTGTCCGTTGGTCAGCGGAATATCTTTGCTGATCGCCTGGACGGCGACCGGCAGCGTCTGCCGATCGAGGTAACTGATGGCGATCGCAGCGCTGACCAGGATGGCGATCCGCCACCGCAAATTGCTACCTCCATCCACGAATATTCCACTCCAAATGTTCCGCTGTAATGTTCTGACGAACCGGAATTATACGCGATGGATGGTAAACGTTTACTGCATTTGTCGGTTTCGGTTACAATCTCCCGACCCTCGCAGCTCGAGCGAGAAAGTTAATCGCCGAGTTAATCGAGCGTGAAGCGGCGGGAGAATACTCCACAGTCATGACTCCGCGGTGGAATCGTCGGGATGTTTTGAAAGGATTGCTGGCGGCGTCCACCGGAATCATTGTTTCCTCGAAGCAGGGAACTGCGCAGGATGACACCCATGCGCCAGAAAAGCCGATTGAGATACGAGTCACTTCGATCAGCGTCCACACGTTTCGGCTGAGCATCCTCCCTATCGATAACGGAACGGTTGCGCAAATCCCCTTTGACGGGTCCCTCGTTCAGGAGTCCTGGGGCGCTCCGGTTGCCAATCTGCGAGCGGGATCTGCCAACCCGATTGCTGTAGGAAACGTTCGGCTTAGGATTTCTTTCCATCCTGTCAGCATCTCAGTTGCAGACGACCACGGCGACGTCATCCAGCAGTTGGCTTGGGACGAGAGCGCCGGTCTTCTGACTTTTCTGAATGGAAGTTCACCCCTGTTCGGCTTAGGGGAGGGTGGAGCGCAGTTCGACCGACGCGGCTCTACGGATTCCATGCGCAGCGGGCAGGGCGCCTACAAACTCGCGACTCACGGTGGCCGCGTTCCCATTCCCTGGATCGTCGGCACGTCCGGGTGGGCAATATTTTTTCATCAGCCTTACGGCACTTTCGATTTCACCGGATCGCAGGGCAAGTTTCAATCCGCGAATCCGGGCGCTGCGCTTGATTTGTTTTTCGTGGCATCGCCCGATCCGGCCACGATTATGGCTGAATACGCGCGCATCACGGGCCATGCCGAGATGCCGCCACTGTGGAGCTTCGGGTATCAGCAGTCACACCGGACACTCGCCAGCCGGGAGGAAGTGCTTGCCGAAGCGAAGACCTTCCGCGAAAAGAAATTGCCTTGTGATGCTCTCATCTATTTGGGTACTGGCTTTTGTCCTTCGGGCTGGAACACCGAAAATGGATCGTTTGTGTGGAACTCTCGAGTTTTCCCGGACCCAAAAGAAATGCTCAATGAGTTGCACGGAGAGCATTTTCGGGCCGTGGTGCATGTGGTGATTTTGTCGGACAAACTTCACGGCACAGTTCACGATCCGTGCGAGGTTTCGCGGTTCGATGAAGAAGCTGCAAGCTGCTATTGGGACGCGCATCGCAAAGATTTTGCCATGGGCGTTGATGGATGGTGGCCGGATGAAGGTGATCCGCTCGATGTTGCGTCGCGCCTGGTGCGCAATCGCATGTACTGGGAAGGCCCGCAGATCGACCGTCCGAATGAACGCCCTTACGCGCTGCATCGCAATGGCTACGCCGGGATGCAGCGGTATGGTTCTTTTCTCTGGTCGGGCGATGTGTCCTCCACCTGGGAAACTTTGAAGACACATATTCCGATTGCGCTGAATACCGCGCTCAGCGGCGTTCCGTATTGGGGCACGGACATTGGAGGTTTTGTTCCCACGCCGGAATTTACCGCGGAATTGTATGTGCGCTGGTTTCAGTTCGGGGCGTTCTGCCCGCTGTTCCGTTGTCACGGCCGCACCTGGAAGTTGCGGCTTCCGTGGGGATGGAACACGGGAGATCCGGGCCCGGTAGAAATCAGAAATTACAACGGCGCTGCCACTCCTGATTCGAGTCAGCTGCACGATGCGCGCGTGGAACCGATCTGCAGGAAATATCTTGAGCTGCGTTACCGCATGTTGCCTTATCTCTACAGTGCGGTGCGTGAGTGTGCAACGACGGGAATGCCGATCATGCGGGCGCTGTGGCTGCACTTTCCGGACGATCCGAAGGCGGTGGAGTGCGGCGACGAATATATGTGGGGCCGCAGCATTCTGGTTGCTCCCGTGGTTGAGAACGGAGCAACGACGCGCCGAGTCTACCTTCCGCGTGGTGCTTGGTCTGATTTTTGGACTGGTGAACGCCTGGAGGGAGGGCGTGAAATCAATCGTCCCGTGGATCTCGAAACGATTCCACTTTATGTGCGTGCTGGATCGATCCTGCCGCTGGGTCCGGTGAAGCAGTTTACCGGCGAGAAAGTGGATGAGCCGCTTTCGGTTTCGATCTATCCCGGCGCGGATGCTTCGTTCTTGCTTTACGAAGACGACGGCGCGTCGTTCGATTATCGCAAAGGGGAATGGATGGGAATCCAGATGGCGTGGGACGATGCGCGCAGAAGACTCAATCTGCGGCTCGCTCCCGGTTCGCGGATGTTGGCAGCGGGAACGAAGGCCATCACGGTGCGGCTCGGCGAAACCAAGCGCAGCGTGACATTTGAGGGAAAGGCGGCCGACGTTTCGTTCTGAAGTTCTTAGTGTTTTGATTGGCTGTCGATCCAGCCGCTTACTTCCGAGTCCAACACATCCAGCGGGAGCGCGCCGTTCCCCAGCACTTCGTCGTGGAAGGCGCGGATATCAAATTTGTCGCCGAGCTTCTGCCGCGCTTCTTCGCGCAGTTTCAGAATTTCCAGTTGCCCGAGCTTATACGCCAGCGCCTGGCCGGGCCACGCGATGTAGCGGTCGACTTCGCTCTGAACATTCGGCTCGTCCATTGCGGTGTAGCGATGGAAATATTCCACCATCTGATCACGAGACCAATGTTTCTCGTGCACGCCGGTGTCGATGACCAGACGGATCGCGCGCCACATTTCATTTTCCAGACGGCCGTAGTCGCTGTAGGGATCTTGATAGTGTCCAACCTCCTTTCCGAGTCGCTCTGCGTAAAGTGCCCAGCCCTCGACGAACGCGGTGTAGCCCGCGTGCCGCCGAAACTCCGGCAGGTTCTGCATTTCCTGCGCCAGAGAAAGTTGCAGGTGATGGCCGGGGATGCCTTCGTGGTAGGCGATGGCCTCAATGTTCAGCACGAGGCGGTGCTCGGGATCCCACTCGTTGACGTTGATGTGTCCGGGACGCGAGCCATCCGCCGCGCCGTCGGTGTAGTCCGCGGGGACGGCGTTCTTCGAGCGCGAAGCTTCCATGGGGATCACGGTGAGCTTGCTCTTCGGAAGATGGCCGAAGAGTTTGGGTAATTCGGGTTCCATGCCGCGCGCGTAGTTCGTGTACAGATCTAGCACCTGCTGGCCTGAGATTGCGTAGAAGCGCCGTTCGTTCTTGATGTGATCGTTCAGAGTTGCGAGGTCTTTGAATCCCAGCTTGTGGGCGACGGCGAGCATTTCGGCTTCGATATCGTCGATTTGTTTTAAGCCGAGGGCGTGGATTTCCTCCGGCGTCCTGTCGGTGGTCGTCATGCGACGGATTTCGAAGCGGTAGCGCGCCGCGCCGTCGGGAAGAGACCAGACGCCCGGCTCGGTGCGGCCGTGCGGTGCGTAGTCGTTGCGAACGAAGGCGGCAAAACGCTGGTAGGCGGGGATGATCTGGTCAGCGACGGCTGCGAGCACCGCGTCGCGCAGGCGCTTCTGATCGGCTGCGGGCACACTCGAGGGAAACTTTCTTACCGGCTTGGCAAACGGGCTATTCTCACCAGTCTTGCTTGCGACATCGTCGGCTTCAGCGGAAACTTTCTCGAGAAGGTAGCGCGGAGGCATCAGGCCATCGCGCAGGCCTTGCCGCATGTTGGCGGTCATTTGATCGAATGCGTGCGGAATCTGGCGCAGGCGGGCCAGGTAGTTGTCGTAGTCGGTAACCGTATTGAAAGGAATGAGTGCAACTATGTCCGGCAGTTCGAGATGCATGCCGTTCATCTGGTTGACCGGCATCTCCCAGGGCTTGAACTGCGCGCCTTCAATCTGCTGGCGCAGTTCGCGGATCATCAATTCCCGGCTCAGAGTGTCTTGTCGCGAGAAGCCTGCGGGGTCGATCGCCTCAAAGCGTGCCAGGAATTTGCGTTCCTGATCGAGTTCAGATTGGAAGAACTCGGGAGATTCGTCACTCAGGCGATCGTTATAGCGGTTGTCACCCAACATGGTGGCCCACTCGGGATTGCAGCGCAAAGTGTATTGCCACTGCTCGTCAAACAGGGAGAGAAGTTGCTGGCGTCGACTTTCGACGGAGGCTGTCGCGGGCGCGTTGGTTTGAGCGGACGAAAATTGCGGGAACATCTGCATCAGAGCGCAAACTAGAATAATGCCGCCAAGGGCGGTTCGCCCGCAAAAAGTCATGAGTTATCTTTCCCCGCGTCGAGACATCTCGGTTTTACCGCTCGACTACGCGGTCTTGGTGCCCACCTTCCAGTAAACCGCGTAGCGTTCGTGAATTACTTTGTAGAGAGGAACCATGGTTGTCGGTTGCGATTGTCCGACCGTGTTGAACGTGAGTGGCTGCCTGGCGTCGGGTTCAATCCATGCCGCTGGCCTGCTTGGGTCCGCGACAATGTCTGCTACTTTTTTCTGGTCGCCCGGCTTCGGCTCGTAATCTCCGTAGCTCATCTCTTTTGTGACCGCGTCGAAGCGCCCGGCCAGCACAAGGGGACCATACATCGCGGCCTGGATGGTCTCGTTGTCGGGCATGGGATCGATATGAAGACTCATCGGCAAGCTGAGTTCGATTTTGTCTCCCGTTTTCCAGACGCGGTTGAGCGTGAGATAGCTGCTCGGGCTGGCGAAGGCGGGCAGCGCCGCTCCGTTGATTTTCACGCTGCCGCCTTGCACCCAGTACGGAATGCGAAGATTGATCGCGAGTGGCGCTGGGCTTTTCGCTGTGACGGTGATGGTGGTGCCTTGCTCCTCTGGAAAGCGCGTCTCCTGCTTTACGCGCAGACCCTTCTCGGGCCATTCCAGTTGCGAGTCGATGTAGAGATTTACGTAGAGTGAATCGTCGTCGTGGAAATAAATGGTGTCGGTCAGCTTTCCGTATTCTTCCGAGCCGGTTCCGGTGCAGCACCAGAACGCGTCAAACGGTTTGCCGAAAGTTTTCCAGTAGCCCGCCGCCAGCGGAAGGTAATACATCATGGTGCCATCTTCGGGGTTGATGGTGCCCAGGCGGTGATTGAATAGAGTGCGCTCGTAGTAATCCATGAGGTGCGCGTCGGGTGACCAGCCGAACAAGTGCCGCGTCAGCTTCATCATGTTGTAGGCGCAGCAGCATTCTGTGGTGTTGGTGCTGAGTTCGGTTGAAAGCTTGCCCGGGTCCGTGTTCCATGACTCACCGTTGCTGGTGCCGCCGGTGCAGTACGAACGCTCGCTGACCACTTCGTCCCAGAAATACTCGGCGATATCGCGATAGCGCCGGTCGCCGGTAAGTTCGTAGTACCGCGCTGCGGCGATGACCTGCGGGATGTGCGTGTTGACGTGCAGGCCTTTCAGTTCATCCCGGTGCGCCGCCAGCGGATCGAAGAACTGCTTCTTGTCGAAACGCTGCGCAACTTCCAGGTAATAATCCTTGCCCGTGACCGCGTACAGATTCGAAAGCACTTCGCCCATGCCGCCAAATTCCGTGCCCAGCACGCGCTGCATGTGTTCGTAACTCAGCGAGCCGGTGTAGCCGGCAGTCCAGCCGGCCATTTTCTGAACCATGTCGAGGGCCTGCTCGTTGCCGCAGTATAAGTACATGTCGAGCAGCCCGGCCATGATCTTGTGAACGGTGTAGAAGGGAGCCCACACTTTTTGCCGTTCGCGCAGCCGGTCGAAGAATTCAACCGGAAACGCGCTGAGATAACCACTTTTCAACGCAACCTGGCATTTGCCGAGTTCCGCCACTACGGTGTTTGCGTTGTTTTTGAGGTCATCGTCTCCGGAACTGGCATACATCAGCGCGCTGGCGGAAAGATAATGGCCGCCGGCGTAATGACCGCGAAGTTCACAGTCGGGAGCTTCCCATCCACCGAGCGGCTGCGCCGAGGAAGGAATGCCGGCGTTGATTCGAAACGTGTGCAGCAGGCGATCCGGCGGCAGCGAATGCAGATACTGGCGGTCGGCTTCCATCGCGATTTTGCATGGACCGTCTCCCAACCGCACCTGCTTCATCGGGAACGGGCGCGCCTTCCAGGGCACTTTCTCGTAGCTGACAGGCTTGCCAGCTTTTTGGATCGTGTTTACCACTGGGTCCTGTGGAGGAGCTGCCATTAGTGCGCTCGGCAACAAAGTTGAACCGGCGGCCGCAGCCACCGACGTCATAAAATGTCTGCGAGAAAACTCTCCGAGTCGCGGCATGATGATTTCCCTCCCTAACAGCAGTGTCGCAGTGCGTCGCTTTCGTGATGGATATTGTATACACTACGCTGGACCCTCCCCAATGCGCAAATTCTCATCCCTATTCCGCGGCATCCCCGTCTTCCGGGCACCGTCCCGGGATCGCAGGATATACTTCGCGGAGTGTCGCCGTCACGTTCCACACGTCCTCATGGCTAGAGTCTCTACTGCTGGAGCGGTTCGAATTCTCCTCTTCATTCCATGCGTCACGCTCTGCCTTTGCGCGCTTGTCACCGGGCGATCCCTCGCACAGGTGTCGTCGAAAACTCCGCCAGCCGACTATTCGTCCTCGGCCGAGCGAGGGATCAGTCTGGCAGCCAAAGGCCGCTGCCGGGAGGCGTTGCCGGTTCTGAAGAAAGCCGCGGCGCATCTTGTGGACAAGCAGCTCAAGTACCGTGCGGGCATGTCGACGGCTCGCTGTGCCATGAGTCTCGATCAGACAGAAACCGCAGTTGAAGCACTGCTACTGCTCAGCCGCGAATTTCCTCATGATCCTGACGTGCTCTTCACCTCCACTCATGTGTACTCGGAACTCGCGTCTCGCGCTGCGCAGGATCTCGCGGCGACGGCTCCAAGTTCGGATCAGGCCGAACAGCTCGAAGCGGAAGCTTTCGAGTCGCAGGGAAACTGGGACAAGGCCATCGCCCAATACAAGACGATCCTCGCTCAGGATCCTAAGGTCTCCGACGTTCACTATCGTCTCGGGCGCATCTATCTCTCGCAGTCGCCCCCGGACGCCGAGAATGCTAAAAGCGAATTTGCGGAAGAACTGAAAATCAATCCTGATAACGCATCAGCGGAATTCATGTTGGGGGAGATTGCTCGCCAAGACGGGCAATGGGACGAAGCCATCCAACATTTTTCGCGGGCGTCGAAACTCGATGAAGGTTTCCAGGAAGCGTATCTGGCGCTGGGAATGTCACTTAATTCAGCAGGAAAGTTCACCGACGCGGTTGCGCCGCTGCAGAGCTACGTAAAGATGCAACCCGGGGATCCTGCAGGACACTACCAACTCGCCACGGCCTACGCGCGCACCGGACGCAAGCAGGAAGCTGATCGGGAAATGGCTTTGCAGCGAGACGGGGCGGCGAAGAACCCGCAGGGCGCGCAGGCGCCCAAGTAACGCGATTACGCGACACAACGAAGGAACGCAGGCGGGGGTTCGGTGAATGGCGAAGAGCCGAGACGACGCGCGAAATGTGGCTTCCCGCCGTAGCTTTTTGAAAATGCTGGGTTGCACCGGAATCGGCTGCACCGGAGTCAGCGCGCTGAACGGCGCCGCCCTGTTTTCGGCTTTGGGTTCTCCCCGGCCTGGCGAGTCCTCGCCTGCCTTCGAAGAAGTCCCCGCTTCCGCAAGCGGCATTTCGTGGGTTCATGTGAATGGACGTTCGCCAATGGCCCATTTGCCGGAGACCGTCGGGGCCGGCTGCGCATTCCTCGATTACGACAACGACGGCTGGATGGACATCTATCTGGTGAACAGCGGCCCTTGCGATTTCTACGATCCGCCTCAGCCGCTGCGGAACGCGCTCTATCACAACAACCGCGACGGCACTTTCACCGACGTCACGCAGAAAGCGGGTGTGGCGGGAGGCGCCTACGGCATGGGGGTCGCGGTCGGTGATTATGATGGCGATGGATTCCCGGATCTCTACGTCACGCAGTATCCTCACAGCATTCTTTATCACAACAATGGCGATGGCACCTTCACCGACGTGACGGCGAAGGCCGGTGTCGCCGCGCCGGGTTGGGCAACCAGCGCCGTGTGGTTTGACTACGACAATGACGGACGCCTCGATCTCTTCGTCTGCCATTTTGTCGACTACAGCAAGGCCAAGCTCAAATTCTGCGGCGATACTTTGACAGGCCAGCGTTTCTACTGCATCCCCAGCATCTACGATCCCATGCCGTGCTGGCTGTTCCGCAACAATGGCGACGGCACTTTTACCGATGTCAGCAAGGAGTCCGGAATTTCAGAGTCGCTGGCAAAAGCCTGGGGAGTGGTCGCGGCGGACATCAACAACGACGGACGGATGGATCTTTATGTAACCAACGACACGGTTCCCAACTTTCTATTCGCCAACCGCGGGAAGGGAAAGTTCGAAGAAATCGGATTGCTGGCCGGCGTGGGTGTCAATGTTTTTGGCAAGCCGCGCTCGGGCATGGGAGTGGACGCTGCCGACTACGATCAGGATGGCCGCATTGATCTGTTCGAAGCCAACGTCGATCACGAGATGTACTCGCTCTATCACAACGATGGCGATGAAGCCTTCAGCGATGTTGCGAATCCCACTGGTATTGGCGGTGCGACGCGCATGATGAGCGGCTGGGGGCTGAAGTTCTTTGACTACGATAACGACGGTGATCTCGATCTGCTGCTGTGCAACGGACATCCCGATGACGCGGTCGATAAAAGAGTTGAAGGCGTAAAGTTCCTGGAACCCTTGCTGCTGTTTCACAACACCGGCAAGAGTTTTGAGAATGTAAGCCAGCAGAGCGGACCTATTTTTTCAAAGCCGCTCTCTGGACGCGGCCTGGCACTTGGCGATTTCGATAACGATGGTTCCATAGATGTGCTCGTGACTCAGAACAACGCAGCACCCCTCCTTCTTCGCAATAACCTTGGACGGCAGAACCATTGGCTGGGCGTGCGGCTCGTGGGCACAAAATCGAATATCGATGCCATCGGCGCCAAGATCACCTATCAAAGCGGCGACTTGAAACGCCATCAATTCAAAGTCGGTGGCGGCAGTTATCTCTCTTCGCACGATCCGCGCATGGTTCTGGGATTGGGAAAACGAACGAAAATCGACTGGCTGGAAGTCCAATGGCCGCAACCGAGCGGCCGGACCGAACGCTTCACGCAACTGCCGGTTGACCGCTACGTCACAATCGTCGAGGGTCAAGGCAAATGGAAGTAGCGATCGTTTTCCGTGGCAAGCTTTTCCCGCGTGGCCGGCGCGAGGACGGTCGTCTCGCGTCGCGGGGACGCCGCATAACAATCTCCGCTGCCGTTGTAATCGTCTTGTCTTACGCGATAAGTCTCGGCGCCCAGATTCCGGGAAGGCAGCAAGCCCCAGTCAGTCAAAACCAGTCAAGCTCGACGCCGCAGAACGAGACCGGGATTGCCACTCAGCGGGATGCGGATAATGAACTCCGAACCGGAACCGATCTCACTCGCAAAGGCCTCTTCCGTGAAGCCATCCCGCACCTGCTGGCCGCGCGCGGACGAAGTGCCAGCGAATATGCAACGAATTTCAACCTTGCCCTTTGCTACGTAGCGATTAACCAGTTCAAGCCCGCGATCGAGCTTCTGAACGGTCTGCGCAGCACCGGGCACGAAGGAGCGGATGTCGAGGATCTGCTGTCGCAGGCCTACATCGGGGACGCACAACCGCAACAGGCTTTGGCGTCTCTGCAAAGAGCGGCCGCACTGTCTCCACAGGATGAAAAACTTTTTGCGTTCGTTGCGGAGGCCTGCAGAGATCATGAGGATTACAGTCTCGGCCTAAAAGTCGTAGACATGGGATTGCGAAACTTGCCGCAATCGGCGCGACTTCATTACGAACGAGCCATGTTTCTTACGCAACTCGATCAGTTTGATCAGGCCAAACCAGAGTTCGAGTTGGTGGGAAGATTCGCACCCGCGAGCGAGATCAGCTATCTCGCTGCCGCGCACGAAGCATTATTCGAAGGAGATATCTCTGGGGCGACCCGAGCAGCGCGCGAAGGTGTAAAGCGTGGGTATGAAACTCCCGCCTTGTTGACGATTCTTGGGGACGCTTTAATTCGTTCTGGAGTGAGTCCAAGTCAGCCGGAATTCACGGAAGCGGAAAGGGCGCTGGAAAAGGCCGTCACGCAACGCTTGAATGATCCGGCTTCGCAGTTGGCTCTTGGCTGCGTTTACCTGATGGCCGGACGCATCGGCGATGCAATCGCGCATTTAGAAACAGCGCGGCAGATTGAACCCGGCAACCAATCCGTTTACGCGAATCTCGCGAAGGCTTACCAGCGGCACGGGGACATCCAACAGGCGCAAGACGCGCTGGCAACTCTTCAGAAGTTGAATCAGGCTCAGGCTGACCACATCAGTTCTGCTCCCGGAGATCGCAAGATGGGCTATGTGGGGCAGGGAATTGCGGACGAAGAAGTCACACCGGCGCATCGATAGATACACGAGCACCAGCGGTCATTTACCAGCGACGCGAGTCGCCGGGACGCGAGGGAACGGACGTTCCACGACTCCTACGCCCTCTTTGATCGCGATAATCTGGTCGCTTTTGAGGTTGGTCAACTTTGTCACATTTCCGCTGGGCCAGAGGATTTCGATTGCGGCCACATTCGAGCGTGGCCCCAATCCAAAGTGAAGGCGTGGGTCCTGTGCGGATTGATAGCTCATACCGCCTTTTCGTTGGTCGTAGAGCATCAGATCCCCGGCTGACAACTTTACTCGCGCGCCTACGCCGTCCCGATTCGACTTCGTGCCGATCAGCAGGAGTCCCAGCCAATGGTTAGTATTTCCTCCATCATTGCGCAGCAGTTGCGGAGCCTGACCGTTATTGTTCACGAGAATGTCGAGATCGCCATCATTGTCGAAATCGGCGACGGCTGCGCCACGGCTCACCCGGGGCAACTGAAAATCCGGCCCCAGCAGGTCACTGACGTTTTCAAAAATTCCACGCCCGTTATTGCGGAACATTAGCTTTGTTTCGGCGTACTGCGTGTCGGCATGATAGCGCGCAATGTTGTCGAGAACATGTCCGTTCGCCATGAACAGGTCGCGGGCTCCATCGTTGTCATAGTCCATGAAGCGCGTGCCGAAACCGCTCATGTGATAGGTTGCGTAGCCAATCTTCGAGCGCAGGGTTGCGTCGTCGAAAGTCTGGTCTCCCAGGTTTTGGTAGAAGCGCGCGAGTTGCATATCGAGATGAGTGACCGTCAGGTCCATACGCCCGCTGCCGGTCGCATCAGCGGCGTCGGTGCCCATGCCGGCTTCGAATAGACCGTCTGCGCTGACCGCGACACCGGCTGCGTATCCCACTTCACGGAAAGTCCCGTCGCGGTTATTGTGAAACAGGAAGTTCGGCATGTGGTCATTGGCGATGAAAATGTCCTGCCACCCGTCGTTGTCGTAATCGAAAGTGACCACGCCCAGGCCATTGCCTCCCTTTATCCCTATGCCAGACGACTTGCTGACATCGGTGAACGTGCCGTCGCCGTTGTTGTGATAGAGCGTCGGCGGCTGGCCGCGGAAATCGTCCGGGTGACAGTAGCTTCGCATCCCCGGACCCTGGTCGCCGCAGTAGAAATTGCGTTCGGGCGACCAGTCGACGTAGTTGGCAATGACCAGATCAAGGCGGCCATCGTTGTCGTAGTCGAACCATGCGGCGCTCGATGCCCAGCGGCCGGCATTCTCCACGCCGGCCCGCAAAGTCACGTCGGTAAAGGTTCCATCCCCGTTATTGTGGTAGAGAATGCACCGACCGTAGCCGAGCACGAGCAAGTCTGGGAATCCGTCGTTGTCGTAGTCGCCCACAGCCACGCCCATGCCGAACAGCCCTTCGGCGCCGACGCCCGCTTTGCCGGTGATGTCGGTGAAGGTGCCATCTCCGTTATTCCGGTAAAGCGCGCTACTTAGGGGGCGTTTCGGGCTATACACGCGAGTAGCCGCGCCATTCACCAGATAGAGATCGAGCAGCCCGTTCTGGTCGTAATCAATCCAGCCGCAGCCCGAACCCATGGTCTCGATCAGGTACTTTTCTGGGGACGCTGCGTTGTCGTGCTGGAACGCAATACCCGCGGCGCGAGCGACATCCAAGAAGGTTACCGGACTAGCCGGCTGCGAGGCGAAAGGGGCGATCGGGCTCACCGCGAGCCCAATCCCGGCCGAGCCCAGGCATTTCAGCAGATCCCGTCTTGAAATCTGAGAGCGAACTCTCATGGCAAATGCGGCTCCGGGCACAGCGACGAAAGTCGTAGGGTACCGCAACGGAACGACTTGCACGAGGAGAACGAGCCGAGCCAGTCCGGAGCCCGACCTCCGGGGACACAATCGGGGAGCCGGGCGCAATCAAAGTCTGCGGCGAAACCTGAGTGGCGGGTGGTTTCTTGAAACCGGTCGAGCCGAGGGAATTCAGAATAATTAGAAGAAATTATGGTTGACAACACCAGAGAATAAAGTATACAAAATCCAACCATAGGTAAACGTTTGCTCCATAGCGAAAGCTCCGTCACGGTGGCGGAGCTACAAGCTCATTGAGCCGCTCACGCGGCGCTTTCAGGGCACCAGCGGCGTGAGAACCGGGCAACAGCCTATTTGGCATTCAGGAGGAGAAATGGTTTCGCGATCTCCGCGTCGAGCGCTCTTTGGCCTCAGGGTCCTTCTGTCGGTTCTGCTGGTGTTATGCGTGGTCCCGTCCGCCTTGGCCCAGCAGGGTTCTGAGGGAAGGGTAACGGTGACCGTTCTCGACCCCAGCGGCAGCATTGTGCAAGGCGCGCAACTCGAGCTCCGAGACCTTGCCACGAACAATGTGCAAAAGGCTGATACCCAGGAGAAAGGCACGCACACCTTCGTCAACCTTTCCCTCGGAAAGTACAAACTTACCGTGTCGAAAACAGGCTTTCGGACTGAAGTGTTCAACGACGTGGTGGTGCAGGCGGCCCAGACGACGGACATTTCGGCCGCACTTAGGGTTGGTACCATCAATGAGACGGTCGAGGTCACTGGCGGAACAGCCCCGCTGGTTGAAACCACGACGAACGCGATCGGCACGACCATCGACCTGAAGCAAATCGAAGATCTCCCGATCGAAGGCCGGGATCTGACGCAGCTTTCCTTCCTGGTCCCCGGAGCTAGCTTTGTGCAGCAAGCGGGAACCTACGATGGCCTTCCGGCCATCGCTCAGGGAAACAATATTGACGGAGTGATCGGCAGCCCGAGCAGGATGAAATTTGGCGGAAATGCAGCGCCCATCGTCTCTCCAAGGCTGGAATCGATTGAAGAGATGACGGTGCAAACTGAATCGCTCAACCTGGACCAGGGTTTTGGGCAGGCCAACATGCAGCTCAATTTCGTCACCCGGCGAGGCGGCAATGCATTTCACGGCCGCCTTTACGAGGACTTCAGAAATTCCGGGCTGAACGCCAACAGTTGGTACAACGACGCCCTTACCTCAATCAATCCGACGAATCCGGCTACCAAGAACCTTGTTCACCTTAATGACTTTGGAGCAAGCATTGGTGGCCCGATTATCAAGAACAAACTATTCGTTTTTGGCAGTTACGCGGAAAGGAAAATTCCGGGCGCATACAGTACTTCGAACGCCGTCTTCACCCCGGCCGCACAAGCAGGCAACTTTACCTACAACGGCCAAACGGTCAATTTGTTCAGTTTGGCGGCAAACTGCAACACAAACGTCACGTGTTCAGAGGGCCAGACCTTACCGACTGCCATCCTGAACTGTACTGCGTCCTATTGTCCTGCTCCCATCCTGGCGGCAGCCCAGGCAGCGACGGCTTCGGGACAGGTGGCCCCGAATGACCAGGGTGATCCCAATCTCAATCAGCTCAATTGGCAGGTAAACAACGCCCAGACCAGTTACTTTCCGGCCGTTCGTGTGGACTATGACGCCACGGCTAAAATGCGCTTCAACCTGGCATGGAATATGACCAAGGATAGCTATCCAGGCGCGAATCCCCCGGACTTTCCTGGACCTGCTTTCGCTAAGACTGGAGCGGGCAACAGCGACAAGAGCTACACGATGGGGCTTGGATTCACCTGGACGTTATCGCCGACTCTGGTCAACGAGTTCCGCGGCGGCTTCCTGTATAACGTTAACCTTGGTGCGTATAATGCCCCGCCTCTCAGCCTAGCCAACCCGCAGTTGGGCTGGAATTATCCAAGCGCCCCTTACCCACAGGGCACGCAAATGTCGGGAACAATCTTCTACTCCGGCATCAACACTGAATACCCTGTGTTTAACGCTTCCGATACCATGACCTGGCAACATGGTCCTCATACACTGAACTATGGTTTCTCGTGGTGGCGCGAACAAGATCACTACTACAACCCGGCGGCGGGATACCCAATCGCCAACTTCGGTCTCGCAACCGGAGATCCGGCCGCTAATGCTTTTACAACCTCCGGAGCCAGCGCCTCGCTTCCGGGCGCAAGCCCGAACCAGCAAACTGAGGCGGAGCAGCTATATGCGATTTTGGTCGGGCGGATATCCAGTATTGGCGCAGGTGGCGGAGGCTATCCGTTTGTTACGTCTGCGAATAATTATGTGCAAGAGGTCGGAAGGTACAACCTTGATGAGCTGATCGGGGGCAAAGGTCTGTTCTTCCAGGACTCCTATCGCATAAGACCAAACTTGACGCTCAACTACGGGCTGCGTTGGGACTTTACCGCAATTGACAAAGATCTTTCCAAGCTCTACCACTCGGCAAGTCCAGCGGCCATTTTCGGCCCTTCGGGGGTGGGCAATCTTTTCAATCCCGGCGTTTTCACATCCGATCCGAACGGCCTCACTCCAACGCTCACCCAGAACCCCAACCCTTACAATGCCTGGAACGTGGCTCCGCAACCGGCAATCGGCTTTGCCTGGAACCCCTCAAGCGATGGCTTCGCGGGCAAAATGTTAGGCGGCAGCCAGACAGTGATTCGCGGCGGCTTCTCGCTAAGGAAATTTACCGAACCTCAGCAATATGTCTGGAACCAGGCTTCGGACCTCGGATCGTTTTACTACCAGTCGTTCTATCTTAATGCCAACACAACTAAGGTGCCGGGCACCTTCGCACCGGGAAGCTTAGCGATTAGCGACTTCAACCCCAGTGCCCCGCCCACACAGGCGTTTTCACCTGATACTTACGGGCTTTCGCCTGCGACTTTCCAGGCGATCGCACCAGCGTCAGAGTTTACGTTCCTGGGTGGTCCGGGGCTGAACGGCATTAACCCCAACATTCAGCAGCCGTATACGGAGTCTTGGAATCTAGGCATTCAGCGGCAAATTGGGCAAAGCCGTGCACTGGAAGTTCGCTACGTGGGGAGTGTCACCAAGCGCCAGTGGTTCAATATAGATCCGAATGAAATTAACATCTTTGGAACCACGTCCCAATTCCCGAACAGTTTCCTCACGCAGTTCAAGAACGCGCAGGCAAACCTGGCAATCAATCAGGCGAATGGAATAACATCGTTCGCGAACAACGGCTACCCAGGGCAACAGGCGACGCCGATTTTCGACGCAGCGTTTGCTGGAGAAGGAGCCGGAGGTCCTGGGATACCTCTATCCGATTACGCCCTCGGCAGCTTCATTACACAGTTGCAGACGGGTCAGGCTGGATTGATGGCCAGCACTTTGGCCGGTATCAGCGGCACCGTGCCTTACTTCTGCAATCTGGTTGGGAACTCGTTTGCACCGTGCGCCAACAATGTTGCCAAGGGTACTTTCAATGCAGCCGGTGCGGGATATCCGATCAACTATTTCCAGGCCAATCCTTATGCGCAAGGCATTGGCTCAAGCTACACCGTGGCTGAGGGATCATCGAATTACAACGCTTTGCAGGTTGACTTCCGCCAGCGGGCGTGGCACGGACTGCAGTTTGACGCCAATTACACCTGGAGTCATACGCTCGGGATTGCCACCCAGAACAACTGGCTGGGCCAGGGCGCCGTTTTCACCCTCCGCGATATGCGGCTAACCTACGGCCCTACTCTGTTCGACCTTCGTCATGTTGTGCACATCAACGGTACTTACGACTTGCCGTTTGGCAGGGGCAAGCAATTTGCGAACCGCAGTGGCGCGCTTGATCGTGTGGTTGGCGGTTGGACGGTGGGGACGATCTTCTCGCTCCAGACCGGAGCCCCATTCTTGCTGTTTGGGGGAACCGATACCTTTAACGACTATGGCGATGGCGGCGTAACTTTGACCGGCGTCACGGCGTCGCAACTGCAAAGCTCCGTTGGTAAGTATCCCATTGCGGGAACGACCAACGTTGCGTTCATCAATCCCAAGTACCTGAACCCGGCGGGTGGGTTTAACCCGACATACATCAATCCCAATATCACGCCGGGCACCTTCGGCCAACGAATATGGCTCCACGGACCCCATAACACTTACGACGATGTCTCGATCACGAAGCATCTCCCAATCACTGAAAAGCTTCGTTTCAGCCTGCAGGCCGAGATGTTAAATGCCTTCAATCACCCGACCTTTGGGCCCGGTGCAACCAATGGCGGCGCGAATTTTGGTTGGAATGCTATTCAAAGCCCGACCTTTGGACTAATCACCGGTGGGAGCCTCAACCCCTACGCGAATTCTCCGAACGGCGGAGCGCGCGAGATCGAGTTGCGGGCGAACTTCGAGTTCTGAGACGGGCTTGACGGCCGATCGAGACCGAAATGCATTCGCTGGGTGCGACGAAGGTGGTCGCAGGCAGCGAATGCATTTTTAGTTATTCGCGGTTTGCCGAGATTCACAAAACATTATGAGTTCGGATCGTCATCCCCGGATCATCGCCGTTCTATTGTTATCTCTCGCGCTGCCTGCGGCGTTCGCGCAAGGCACCCTCGAAGACTACCAGCGCGCCGAACGGTTTCTTCCCGGCAACGTGCGGCATCTGGTTTACGTCGCGGAAGTGACGCCGCACTGGATCGAAAAAACCAACCGCTTCTGGTACCGCAGAGTCGGCGCGAAAGTCGGCTCAGGAATTGGCATAAACGAAAGCGAGTTCGTCCTGGTCGATGCCGAGCAGAACACGAGCGCTCCGGCTTTCGATCATGAACGTCTCGCAACCGCGCTTTCAAAAGCGGCCAAGCAAGAATATTCTGCGACGGCGTTGCCCTTTTCTGAAATCGAGTTTGCCGATGACGGGAAGTCAATTCGCCTTTCAGTCGACGGTGTGCAATGGACGTGTCCGCTGGCCAATTACGAATGCCAGAAGGAGCCGGCGCATCCGGAAACGGCCAACGAGGTGTTATCCCCGAACAAGCGTTGGGCCGCATCCGTCAAGGAATACAACTTATATCTGAGAGACGTTTCAACGGGCACGCTGCTGCAATTGACGCACGATGGCGTGGCGGGCTGGGACTATGCGACTCCGCTGCCCTCGCTGCGTCTAATGGTCGATCAAGGAACGGAAGAGGTGAAGCAACCGGCAGCCGTATTCTGGTCGCCCGATTCCTCGAAGCTGGTCACCTACCGCATTGACTCCAGGAATTCAGGCCGCTTCACCAGCCTGCAATTTGTTCCGCCAGACCAGTTGCGACCGCGGGCATTCACCTATGTGTATCCCCTGCCGGGAGAGGTGCTGGCGAAAGCGGAGCCGATCATCTTCGACATTCAGTCAGGCAAGCGGATCGATGTTCAGTCACCTGCGATCGAGCTTCCTTTTCAGGACGGCCCTGGGTTTGATTGGTTCCACGACAGCAAGAGCTTCTACTACGACGACGATGCGCGCGGATTCAAAGCGAAAGAACTGCGCGTCGTTGACGCCTCGACTGGAGAACAAAAAGTCTTAGTCCGCGAGCAAGCGGATTCGTACGTGGATCCTGGCGAAACTTTCTATCGATTTATAGAGGCCACAGTGGAGATCCTCTGGTCGTCGGAGCGCGATGGCTGGAATCATCTCTACATGTATAACCGGAAAACGGGACAGCTAGAGAACCAGATAACACAGGGCCCATGGGTGGTGCGCGGAATCGAGCACATCGACGAGAAGAATCGGCGAGTCTATTTTCTGGCCAATGGACGCGAAAAAGGCGAAGACCCGTACCAGGCGCATTTGTACAGTGTTGGGTTTGATGGCAAGGGATTGCAGCTGCTTTCTCCGGAGAACGCCAACCATTCCGTCAGCGTTTCACCGGACGGAACATTCTTCGTGGATAACTATTCTCGTCCCGACTTGCCCGGCGAAGCCGTGTTGCGGCGTACTAAAGATGGGTCGGAAGTCCGCGTTCTCGAGAAAACGGATGCAAGCGAACTGCTGAAGACCGGTTGGAAATTCGCGGAGCCATTCCAGGGTAAAGCTGCGGATGGTACCACCGACCTCTACGGCCTGATCTGGCGGCCGTCCAATTTCGATCCGGCGAAGAAATATCCGATCGTCGAGTTCGTCTACACAGGTCCCCAGTGGTTTTTTGTGCCCAAGAGCTTTGGCAGCACGCTATGGCTGCAGTCCATGGCGGAACTGGGCTTTGTGGTCGTCATGGCCGATGGTCGCGGAACTGCGGGACGCTCCCGGGCATTTCATCAGTTTTCCTACAGGAATCTCGGCGGCTCCTTTGAAGACCACGTGGCCATGATCAAACAAATGGCCGCGCGCTATCCGTATATGGATGCGACACGAGTCGGAATCTTCGGCACTTCAGCGGGAGGCTATGGCGCGGCCCATGCCATGCTGGCCTTTCCGGACTTCTACAAGGTTGGAGTTTCGACCTCGGGCGATCACGACGCGCGCCTTGATAAAGCATGGTGGAATGAGGCTTACCAGGGGTATCCCGTGCAGGACGACTATGCCGCGCAGTCGAACGTGACCATGGCGGCGCGACTCGAGGGACATCTGCTGCTGGAGCACGGCGACATCGACGACAACGTTCATCCGGTGGAGACGATTCGTTTCGTCGACGCATTGATGAAAGCGAATAAGAATTTCGACATGCTGTTCGTCCCCAATATGTTTCACGGCGAGAGCGGGGAACACGCGTTGTATCTGGTGAGGCGGCGCTGGGATTATTTCGTGCAGTATCTGCTCGGCGTGACTCCGCCGGCTAACTTCGAGATCAACGAAGATCGCGACTCTCTCGGCAACACCCGGCGTAGACGGCGCTGAAGCGATCAACGCTATCGCGACTACGATTTCGAACGTCCGGCATCAAGGTCCGAATTTACCTGCGCATCGCTTCGTTTTTGTTCCAGGGCTTGCTTCAGCGACTCGCCGGCGTATTGAATATGCTGGCGTAACAGCTTGCAGGCCTGGAGCACGTCACGCTGCCGGCAGAACTCCAGAATCTGATGATGCTCTTCGTTGGCTCGCTTCATGCCGTGGGTCAGGTAGAGCTGCAAGCGGGTATATCTTTCGCCGTTGTTGTTGACGTTGCGGATGATGGCCATAAAACGCGGTTGATTGGCGCGCGAGTACAGGATGGAATGAAATTGCCAGTTCAGGCGTCCCCACGCGGAGACGTGGTCATCCCGCCGGAGCTCATTTATATAGGTTCGCAAGACCGCGTCCGCTTCCGAGAAATCTTCTTCCGTCAGGCGTGGAATCGAAAGTTTCAACACCTCAGGTTCCAACAGGGCGCGAATTGAAAATAGCTCTTCCACATCCTCGGGCGACAAAGCGGGCACAACCGCGCCCCGGTTCGGAACAATCGCAATCAGACCTTCCGCATCCAGTTGTCGCAACGCTTCGCGAACCGGAATACGGCTCACCTGGTACTGATTCGCAATGGCATCCTGCCGGAGCTGCGCACCCTCTGGAATTTCGCCGCGGATAATCTGGTCGCGCAACTTATCCGCAACTGCCGAAGTCAGCGACTGTCGCGGGATTGCCGAGTCCGATGCGGTTTCTAAGTCCATCTTTTCCAACGCTGGGATGCGAGATTTGACGCCTGACTACCTGCATCCAACATCTACTATATCGCATGTTATGTTCAAATCAGCCTCGTCTAAGGTCCCGCAACTCCGGGCGGTAGATGCGCTTCCAGGTACCTCTCCCATGAGTTTCGCGAACATGAGACTCGCGGACATTCGACCCCGCTGTACCACTCCTCGCGAGATTCACTCTGCATTCTGAAGATCAACGCTGCCAGGCCGAGCAGCCTGCGGACCCGCCGTCCGGTCTGCCCAGCCGATCAACAAGTAAATCGGAATCCCCAACAAAACAATCACCAATCCCGGCCACGTTGTCGCCGGGCGATATGCGAACAACACGGCCAAAATTGCGCTGGCGGCAAGAATGTACAGAGCCGGCACCACCGGATATCCAATTGTGCGGTAAGGTCGCGGCGCGTCCGGGCGCGTGATGCGCAGTCGATACACTCCAGCCACCGTCAGCACGTAAAAAATCAACGCGGCGGAAATAACATACTCGAGCAGGTTGCTGTATAAATTTCCCCACGTCTGCGTCGCCGGATCGTAGGTGCGAGGCAACACCAGGAAGGCCGCCCACAGTCCCTGCAACTTCAACGAAGATGCCGGCACGCTCGCCGCATTGAGTTTTCCGGCGAAAGGGAAGAAGAGCCGCTGGCGAGCCATCGCATAATAAACCCGCGCCCCGGTCAAGGTCAGAGCGTTGATAGTGCCGAAGGTCGAAACCATGATTGCGACCGCCATCACGAAGGTCCCAACGCCTGGAAAGATCGCCCGCAACGTGGCTGTTCCCACGCGATCTGCCGGCGCATGCTGAATCGCCTCCAGCGGAAGCGTCACCAGGTACGCAACATTGGCCAGAAGATAAAGCCCGATCACCATGCTGGCGCCAATTACCATGGCCAGCGTCACATTGCGTTCCGGCCGCTTCACCTCGGCCGCTGCAAAGGCAATGTTGTGCCAGGAATCGGCGGAGAACAACGATCCGGTCTGGCTCAGGCAAATGGCCACGAACAGCCCGAGCGTTGTAGTCGCAGTGAGCCCGCCTCCCAAAGAATCGACGCCCCGCGCATGCCACGCGTCACCGAAATTTGCCTGGAGCGCGGCCGCGTTTCGTCCAAAGAGAATCCCCAAAATAATGAGACCGCCCAGGGCTCCGGTCTTGGCCACGGTAAACACATTCTGGATCAGCTTGCCGTACCGGAGCCCAAGGGTATTGCCGAATGTGAGCAGCACAATTACGCCAATCGCGAGCAATTGAGCGGTCGAAAGCGACAGCGCATAGTGGCTCGAGATGCGGACGGGATTTACCAAATAATTTTCTTCTGAGATCCGTGGCCACACCACTCCGGTGAAGCGCGCGAAAGCCACAGCCACTGCGGCGATCGTGCCCGTCTCAATCACAGAGAATAAAGTCCAGCCATAAAGGAAGCCCCACAATGGCGAATACGCCTCGCGGAGATAGACATACATGCCGCCGGCCTGCGGCATCATCGCCGAAAGTTCTCCGTAGCACAGAGCTCCCGCAACGGTGAGCGCGCCCGCCACTCCCCACGCCACCAGCAGCCAGCCCGCGCTTCCAATATGACGTGCCATCTCCGCCGGGACGATGAAAATCCCCGATCCAATCATCGCCCCCACTACCAGCATGATCGAATCGAATAAGGTTAAGCCGCGTGCGAATTCCCGTGGTTTGGCATCGGGCGACTCTGGGCTTCCCCGGTCGAGTTTTCGAGTCAACGGTTAAGCCTCTTGGAGGAATTAGGTTTGACGATTGCATATTGTATCCATAAAATACGACAGGCGCGTAACTAATTAAAAATAGAGGGCTCTGCTTCTCCGCCAAGGCATTCTGATAAAAAGGGGTTTCGCCCGACCGCGAAGCCGAACCACGAACGACAGCAAAGACGACGGCCGAAAATGACTGCTCAAGAATGCCGCAGAGTCCGGGTCATCGATTCCCATACCGGGGGGGAGCCAACCCGCCTGGTCGTGAGCGGCGGCCCCGATCTCGGGACCGGACCACTGACCGATCGGCTGGAACGCTTTCGCAGCAAACACGATGATTTTCGCTCCGCAGTCGTGAATGAGCCACGGGGCTCCGACGTCGTCGTGGGCGCTTTGCTTTGCGATCCGCTAGATTCTGCCAGCGCCGCCGGCGTCGTCTTTTTTAACAATGTGGGCTACCTGGGCATGTGCGGCCACGGAACCATCGGTCTGGTTGCGACCTTGGCCTACATGAACCGGATCGCCCCCGGAGAGCACAAGATTGAGACTCCCGTCGGTACGGTGAGCGCCATTCTGCATGAAGGTGGCGAGGTCACGGTCAACAATGTAGCAAGTTATCGCAGTGCCGCAGACGTTGCAGTCGAAGTCCCTGGATACGGCAAGGTGCACGGCGATGTGGCCTGGGGTGGAAACTGGTTTTTCCTCGTGCGCAATCACGCCCTGGAATTGACCCTGCGGAATGTCGACGCGCTGACGAATTTCACGTGGGCGATCCGCCAGGCTCTTCGCGACAATGGCATCGCCGGCGCGGACGGCAAGGAGATTGACCACGTCGAGCTTTATGGTCCATCTCAGCTTCCGGGAGTAGACAGCAGGAATTTCGTGCTCTGTCCCGGCAAAGCCTACGACCGTTCTCCCTGCGGCACCGGGACCAGCGCCAAGCTGGCGTGCCTTTATGCGGATGGCAAAATTCGCGAAGGCCAAACCTGGAAACAGGAAAGCATTGTCGGTAGCGTCTTTGAAGGCAGCGTGAAGGTTCGGGATGGCAAAGTGTATCCGAGCATCAAGGGTGCGGCATTTGTGAACGCCGAAGCCGAACTGGTGTTCGATCCCCGCGACCCGTTGTGCATGGGCATTCGCGCATGAACAACTCAGCCTATGACGTGGTGATTGTGGGCGCCGGCATCGTGGGCGCGGCCTGCACGGACGAACTCGCGCACCGCGGCTTGCGCGTGGTGGTGGTCGACGGCGACATCATCGGAAGCGGTGCAACGGCCGCCGGCATGGGGCACATCGTTGTCATGGACGACTCCGACGCGCAGTTTGCGTTGACACGCTACTCGCAGCAACTGTGGCAGGAACTAAGACCGGAACTACCCGATGACGTCGAGTACGAACAGTGTGGAACCATCTGGGTCGCGGCTGACGAAGGAGAAATGCTCGAGGTCCGCCGCAAGCGAGACTACTACGCTAAGCGCGGAGTTCCAACTGAAGCGCTCGATCCTCAAGCACTATATCGTCTGGAGCCGAACCTTCGTCGGGGGCTGGCCGGGGGTCTTCTCGTTCCGGAAGATGGAGTGTTGTATCCGCCATGTGCGGCCCGTTTTTTGATGGAGCGCGCGCAGAAGCGGGGAGCAAAGCTTCACCTGGGTGTTCCTGTTGCGCAGATTGGCCGGGGTCAAGTTCGATTGAGGGACGGCACGGAGATTGCCGCAGAAATCATCGTGAACGCGGCTGGGGCGTTCGCCGCCGAACTCACGCCCGGGCTCGAGATCAAGAAAAGGAAGGGCCATCTGGTGATCACCGACCGCTATCCCGGATTTGTGCGGCACCAGTTGGTGGAGCTCGGCTATTTAAAGAGCGCTCACTCCGTGAGCGGCGACTCGGTTGCGTTCAACGTGCAGCCGCGCCGCACCGGTCAGATTCTCATCGGTTCTTCGCGGCAGTATGGCGCGGAACACAAGGAAGTGGAGAACTCCATGCTGGTGCGGATGTTGCAACGCGCGCAGGAATACATGCCGGGCCTGGCGCAGTTGTCGACCGTGCGAACCTGGACGGGATTTCGTGCCGCTACTCCCGACAAACTTCCGCTGATCGGGCCCTGGGTTGGGAGTACGACTGGGAGTACGACTGGGAATACGACAGGAGAAGCGGCTGGAGGCGCGACCGGAGACCAGTCTATATTTCTGGCGACCGGCCATGAGGGTTTGGGAATCACCACATCTCTAGGCACGGCGCGGATCCTGGCCGATCAGATCACCCGAACAAAACCGCAGATTCCGATCGAACCGTACCTGCCTACGCGAACCGCAAAGGAGTACGCGCATGCGTAGCGAGATCACTGTCACGGTGAACGGAAAGCCGGTCGTTGTGCCCTCGGGTACGACCGTAGCGGTGGCGATGATGCTTGCGGGACAAGCTTGCCGCACGTCCGTCAGCGGTGAACCGCGCGGCCCGCTCTGCGGCATGGGAATTTGCTTCGAGTGTCGCGTGGCCATCGACGGGATCTCGCATTGCCGAGGCTGCCAGGTGTTATGCGAACTGGGAATGCAAGTGACTACCGAGAAGTAAAGCAGATGAATAGGGAAGCGCAGCGCCATTTCGAAATCCTCGTGATCGGCGGAGGCCCCGCCGGCATGGCGGCCGCGGCTCGAGCTGCGGAGGCCGGTGCCCGCGTCGGAATCGTCGACGACAACTTCGGGTTCGGGGGCCAGATCTGGAGGAGCGAATCGAACGGTGCGCGGTCTGACAACGGGAAAAAGACGGAATCTTCGCAATGGGTGGAGCGTGTGCGTGCGTCAGGAGCGATCGCTCTCTGTGGGCTGCGCGTGGTGCACCAGCCGGAACCGGGCGTTCTGTTAGCAGAAAATCTCGACAGCTTCTACGAGTTCACGTACGAGAAGCTGGTGCTGGCAACCGGAGCAAGAGAAATATTCCTGCCGTTTCCCGGATGGACGTTGCCCAATGTGATGGGCGCGGGCGGTCTGCAAGCAATGGTCAAGTGCGGCCTGCCGGTTCGCGGCAAGCGTGTGGTGGTGGCCGGCGCCGGCCCTTTGCTGCTGGCAGTGGCGGTCTACCTCCGCAAGCATGGCGCTGAGATCCCAGTGATATGCGAGCAGGCATCCTGGGGCAGTCTGGCAAAATTCGGCCTAGCACTTTTTAGCTGGCCGAAGAAAATTCTCCAGGGCTTCCAACTGAAACGAGATCTCGTTGGAATTCCGATTGCTGCAAACAGTTGGCCGCTCGCCGCTCACGGCCAGCAGGCTATCGAGAGCGTAACCATTTCGCGCGCCGGGAAAAACGAGAATATCCCCTGCGACTATCTTGCCTGCGGTTTTCATCTGATCCCAAATATCGAGTTGCCGCAGCTGCTGGGGTGTGCAGTCAACAGTGGGTTCGTGCAAGTCGACGACTTTCAGACAACGACTGTCCCCTCCATCTTCTGCGCCGGCGAACCGACCAGCGTCGGAGGCGTGGAGTTAGCGCTCATCGAGGGTCAGATTGCAGGCCTGGCAGCGGCCGGGCGCAGGATCGAAGCCAAGTCCTTATTCGGCAAGCGCCGGAAAGCGCGCGGCTTTGCGCGGTTGCTCGATCGCACGTTCCGCTTGCGCCCAGAGTTGAGGAGTTTGTCTTTATCAGACACCATGGTTTGCCGTTGCGAAGATGTTTCCTATTCGCGCCTTCGTCAACACAGCTCGTGGCGTGCCGCCAAGCTGCATACGCGTTGCGGCATGGGTCCGTGCCAGGGACGGGTCTGCGGCCCCGCCACGCAATTTCTTTTCGACTGGAACCCTGACTCCGTTCGCCCGCCCGTGTTTCCTACCCGAGTGGAAACCTTGGCGGCCATCACCGGCCCGTCGCAACTGCAGCACAGTGAAGTAACAGGAGGACAATCATGAACTGGAAAGGTGTGATCCCTGCAATCACCACCAGTTTTACCGAAGATCTTCGTGTCGATCACAGCTTCTTGACGAAACATTGCCACTGGCTGCTCGACAACGGTTGTGCCGGCATCGTCGCCCTCGGTTCCTTGGGTGAGGGCGCGACTCTCTCCTTCGACGAGAAGGTCGAGGTTCTGCGTACCTGTGTCAGCGCGGTTCATGGACGAGGACCCGTCGTGGCTTCCATCTCGGCGCTCACCACTTCAGAAGCTGTGGCCATCGCCAAGGCAGCTGCGGAGGCCGGGTGTGACGCTTTGATGGTGCTGCCGCCTTACGTCTACCAGGGCGATTGGCGGGAAATGAAGACCCATGTGGCCACCGTATTTGCAGCCACCCCGCTTTCGTGCATGCTCTACAACAATCCCGTGGCCTACGGAACCGATTTCCTTCCTGAACAGATTCGCGAGTTGGCAACCGAAAACGAAAACTTCGAGGCGGTGAAGGAGTCGAGCACGGATGTCCGGCGCGTATCCGCAATTCGCGCGCTGCTCGATCGCCGCCTGGAGATCTCGGTCGGCGTGGATGACGCTGTACTCGAAGCCATCGGAGTGGGCGCGACTGGCTGGATCGCCGGCTTAGCTAATGCGTTGCCACGGGAATCGGTCGATCTTTTCAACTACGGCATCAGCGGAGAAAGTGACAAAGCCTTTGAGTTGTACCGCTGGTTCCTGCCATTGCTCCGAATGGATACGGTTCCGAATTTCGTTCAGCTCATCAAGCTCGTGCAATCCGACGTAGGAATGGGAAATCCGCGAGTGCGTCCACCGCGCCTGCAATTGGTTGGCGAAGAACTGGAACAAACCAACCGGATTATTCGCGACGCGTTACGTTCCCGTCCGCAGCCGGTGGGCGGTTACGCGTTCACCGGCAGAAAGTAATTTCCAAAAAAATGGCACAACTCTCAGGTCGGTCGCTAATCGGGTTTCGCGACGGAGGTGGTCCGTCGGAGCCGCTCTATGCCACCGATCCCACCACCGGGCAACATCTTCAGCCTGGATTCATCAGCGCAACCGCGGAAGAAGTAGAACTCGCGGTCCGCTTCGCGGCGGAGGCGTTCGCCGCCTACAGCCGCGTTTCCGGACGCGAGCGCGGTGCCTTCTTGCGCAAGATCGCGGCGAAAATAGAATCCATCGCCGGCGACGTGGTCGATCGCGCCGGCAAAGAGACTGCTCTGCCTCCGGCTCGTTTGCAGGGTGAGACCGCGCGCACTTGCGCTCAGCTGCGGCTTTTTGCCGAAGTGGCGGAGGAGGGTTCGTGGGTGGCTGCACGCGTCGACAACGCCGACCCCGATCGCAAGCCCGCTCCCAGACCGGACATTCGATCCATGCTGCGTCCCCTCGGCCCGGTCGTGGTGTTCGGCGCCAGCAATTTCCCGTTAGCTTTTTCCGTTGCCGGAGGTGACACCGCGTCGGCGCTTGCGTCTGGCAACCCCGTCATCGTGAAAGCTCATGCCGCGCATCCCGGCACCAGCGAACTCGTGGGGCAAATGGTTCGCGAAAGCGTTCGGGAGTGCGGTTTGCCGGAAGGTGTTTTCTCGCTTCTGTTCGGCAGTGGCGCTCAGATTGGAACCGCATTGATGAAACATCCGCTGGTGAAAGCCGGCGGATTCACAGGATCGCGCGCTGCAGGAAGAGTGTTGATGGACGTGGCTGCGGCGCGTCCCGAGCCGATTCCGTTCTACGCGGAAATGAGCAGCACCAATCCTGTATTCATCTTGCCGGGCGCTCTGCGGGAGCGCGGTGAGAATATTGCCGCAGGACTGCACACGTCGTTTACGCTGGGTGCGGGACAGTTCTGCACCAAGCCGGGCATGGTGTTTTTCCCGCACGGTAACGAAGCCGCCAAGTTTACTGATAAGCTGCGGCAACTGGTCGCCGCCTCGGCGCCATTCCATCTGTTGACCAGGGCCATCCATTCTTCGTACGACTCCGCACTGGCCGGGCGAAAAACAGACGCTGGGGTTACTCTCGTTGCCGAGGCTCCGAAAGCGGCGACACAAGCCGGGTTTGCCGTGAACTCAGCGCTTTTTGAAACGGATGCAGATACATTTCTGGGCTCGCACCTGGATGCAGAAATCTTTGGCCCCACCACGCTTCTCGTGCGCCACTCCAACCGCGATCAAGTCCTCGGGATTGCCCGCTCTCTGGAAGGCCATCTCACCGCCACGATTCACGGCACGGCGCAGGATCTTCATGACTTTGCCGATCTCATCGCGATTCTCGAGGGCAAAGTCGGACGTCTCGTGTTCAACGGCTTTCCGACCGGCGTCGAGGTGTGCCACGCCATGGTGCATGGAGGCCCCTACCCTTCTACCTCAGACGGTCGCTCCACATCCGTGGGCACTCGGGCGATTTTCAGATTTGCGCGCCCGGTCTGCTACCAAGGATTTCCCGACGACGCACTACCGGAAGAATTGAAGGATTCGAATCCTCTGGGAATCTGGCGCATGGTGGACGGACAAATGACGCGATAGCGGACCTATCCTTTGGGAAACCCATCCGAGTACAAAGCCGTTTGATCCCCGCCGTCGCCTGGACTCACCCGCGTCCACGGCTTGCTCGAGACAGTTCTCGAACCAAATGCTGAAAATCGGGAGGAAGCTTGCAGTCAATCGAGACGTTCTTTCCCGAGCGCGGATGGATGAACTGAAGGTATTTGGCGTGCAGAGCGACGCGGGCAATTAACGGCTCCGACGATTCTGCGCGGTGGTATTTCCTATCGCCGATCACCGGGTGGTTGACCGCCGAAAATTGAGCCCGGATCTGATTCTGTAATCCTGTCACCAGCTCAATCCGGACGAGAGAAGCATCCGCAAAAAGACGTTCGACGGAATATCGGAGTTCGGCACGTGTGGCTTGGGGGTCTTTCGCCGTGCGCAACCGCTGAAACATTCCTTCCCGTCGAAAATAGTGCACCAGCGTCCCTGACTCAGCACTGAGCCGGCCGCGCACTACAGCGAGATACGTCCTCACGGGAGTGTGGTCGAGAAACTGTCGCACCAGATCATCTCGGTCCGTCCGCGTCTTGGCAAACAGCAGAGCTCCGGAGGCAAAACGATCGATGCGATGCACGATCAAGGCTCGTTGCCTCTTCGGCTCGAGTCTCGCGGCGAGCAGAGACAAAGCAGACGGATGATCGGAGCCCTCAACCGGCACAGCCAGAAGTCCAGCCGGTTTGTCCAGAACCACCACGGCATCGTCTTCGTAAAGCACGGAGAGTTCACGCGAGAAACGAGGCCGTCGCCGGTCTTCGTGGGCCGAAGCTCGATCCTCTTTTCCCCGACGGCCGCGAACCTTGCGCGGAATTCTCTTCATTGGCAAAGTGCTCCGCGTACAAAGGACTGAATCCACATAGGCGCACGCTGAAAGCTGGCTTCCTGTTACTATTCGTGACTGTTTTTCGGTTATGATGGGTCGATTTTTTGGCTGCTGCAGACTTCGTCAAGCTTCTTCGAGCTTCATGCTACGAAGATTCTAAATGTCGGCCGTGACAACGGGATAGCACGAATCTCGCTTTTCGCGATAGCCGCAGCGTGGCGGCTGCTTCGGTATGGATGGAGGAATTAGTTATGGGCAATGACTCATTGCGGATGCGGATCACTCCCACGGAAGTGCTGCAGGATTGGCTGCTCAAGAATACCGACAGCCTGCGAATGCGCCCCGAACGCGACATCATTCTGACGGCGCGTCTGGAATTAGCTTACCAACTGAAGGACATGGATAACGGCGACATCGCCTGGGAAATCCACAAATGGGCCGAGACTCACAGCTTTTTGCCGGTCAACTGGCAGGGCACTCCTGGTTCCGCCGTTCCGGCAAACGCCGGGGCCGCTCCCGTGCGCGCCGGCGATCCCGAGATTCTGGAGCGCTTAAAAAATCTCATGAAAACGTTCGGCTCTCTTTCCACAGCACTCACGTGGGTAGGAGATGGAGTGAGCGCAGGCATCACCGTGACCGGCGCTACCGTCACCGCGGGCAAGGGCGATGCGAAGGTTACGGCCACCGCTGGCTGGAATCGCTCACTCGAGTTAAAGACCGCCATCTCGGGTATGTCGTTCGCCGCCAAGATCGATCCTGCCAACCAGAACTGGTCTATGACTTTCACCATCGGCAAACAGGCGCCCAACCTTTCCGACGTGGCGAACGTGTTCCAGCAAGGGGAGAGCGCGATCCGTGGTGTCTTGTCGAATGCGAACAAGGTCGACTTCACCAATCCGGGAAAAACCGTGCAGCAGTTCACGCCGTATCTTGCCCCGATTAAAGAGGCCATCGATGCTGCCGGGAAGATCGCGGCGCAGCGGCCTGGGGAAATCAGCTTCGGAGTATCGCTAAAAGGGGGCCTTCCAGGAGCGCCGGCGGGGACCGGCGGCGTCACCGGGATGGCTTTGTTCACGGTCGTCTTTTGAGAAGTAGCGCCAGAATGTAGTAGGGCCTTTCTTGTCCGATCAGGTTCGAAGATGAGGCCCTTGGCACTCTCTAACGGACCTCTGCTCGGAATTGCTTGACGCTGCTATGGTGCCGGGCTCTTTCCCATGAGATATTGATCGAACCACGCGATGGTGCGCCGGATGGAGTCAATCTGGTTCTCCCGTTTCACGAAGCCGTGACCTTCATTTGGGTAGTAGTGAACATCTACGACCCGACCTTCTTTCTTTAGAATATCGACAACCTGTTGTGCCTCTTCCTTCGGCACGCGCGGATCATTGTCGCCCTGCAGCACGAGTAAAGGCGCCTTCTCGCTGCGAATGTAAGTGATCGGCGAATCGTCTTCATAGACCTTGCGGTCTTTTTCAGGATCGCCCAAGAGCGCCTTCAGGTACTCGTTCAACGAGGGGTCGGAACTCTTCAACATAGTGGACCAGCTGATGATGCCGTACTCGTCCACGGCGGCTGCCCAGATATCGGGCGTCTTGCCGATGGCCATCAGGGTCATGAAGCCGCCATAAGAGCCGCCAAAGATGCCGATTTTCTTAGGATCCACGTAACCCGTGGCTTTGACGAAGTCTACGCCGGCAATCTCGTCTTTGAGGTCGCCACCGCCTAAATCCTGGAAATTAGCCTTTTGGAAATCCAGGCCATACCCTGTGGACCCACGCGGGTTTGGAGCGATGCAGATGTATCCGCGCGAGGCCAGCGCTGCCACGTCGGTGTTCCAGTAGTCGACCATCTGTCCGGTAGGTCCGCCGTGCGGCAGTACGATTGCGGGATTGCTCCCGTCGCGCTTCAAATTGAACGGCACCCAGAGCAACGCCGTAATGATTTTCCCGTCGAAACTCTTGTAGTGGACGATCTGGGACGGCGGAAGCGGAGTCGCGCGTAAGCTGGCGACCGTAGAAAAACTAAGTTGGTCGGCGTGCCCGCTTTGGAGATTGTAGACCCAAAGGTCGCCGGGCTGATTGGAGGCCTCGTGAGAAATGATCACTCGGTCGCTCTGCGGCGCGAACTCGCTGGAACCACCCGAAAAAGAATTTAGGCCGTGCGGCAGATCCACCTTCTTCGCGTCGTTGGTGGCCCGATCGACGAGATAGGCGTCAGTGACTCCGTCCTGGTTGACGATGTAGCTGTAATGTTTGCCGTCGGGTGAAAAATTACCGGAGGAGGCTTCCCATTTCAAGTCGGTGACCCAGTTCACTTTCTTCGTGGCGATGTCGAGCAGGCCGATGTTCATGTAGCCGCCCTTGGCATCCGAACTCAGCAACAGAGTCCGACCGTCAGGCGAGAGCGAGGATGCGAGATAGCGAACCGTGCCCTGGTGGGCGGTCAGATTCTCCGTCTTTCCGGTGGCAACATCGATGCGGTAGATGTCTGCGTCGGTGAAGGGAGCATTCACCCGGCCGGCGTAGATCGTCTTGTCATCGCTGCTCCAGGCCACCACGCTCCAGAAGTAACCGGGTTGCTCCTCATGGGTCAGCTTGTGAACCTTGCGAGTGTTCCAGTCGAGTAGAGCGATGTCATATTGCGATGCTTCCTTGGGCTTGTACGAGAACGCTATGGTGCGGCCATCGTGGGACCAGTGCGGATCCTGCTCGCGAATAGCCGGAGTGTTGGTCAGGTTAACGATCTCACCGCCGTCGCTGGGGACGGCATAGAGATCCCAGAGTTCATCGCCCGCGCGGTCCTGCTCGTAGACGATCCATTTGCCATCGGGCGACCAGACTGGGCTGTATTGGCGATCGTCGGACTGAGTGAGTTGGATCGGCCATCCGCCGGAGGCGCCCACTTTCCACAGATTGAAGCGGCCTGCAATGTCACTCACGAATACGATCTGCTGGCCGTTGGGCGACCAGGCGGGAGCAAATACACTTCGCGTGTAGTAAAGGTCATCGATGGGCGCGGGCCGCGCGGCTGAGTTCGACGACGAGACCACCGACCTGGGATCGGTGATGGGGCGGTCATCGGGTCCGGTGGAGGCGGCCAGGAGCGTGCACAGGCTGCAGCAAAAGACAACCGTCACCGCCAGGAATTCGCCTCGTCGCATATTCACCTCTCCAAGGATGTGCTGACTCTGGATGTGCTGACCCTGCGCGTTGGGGATGTAGTTCGCCAGGCGGGGCGCCACCGAGTTTTCGGCACTTCGAGCCATTGATATATCACGGATTTCCCGGTCTTGAAAGCCCGTGCGTGTAGCGCAGGTTGCCCGTTCGCTGTTTCAGCTTCCCAATTCTTCGCGAGTTAGAGAGGCACCGTAAAACGCCACCGGCGGTGACGCTACTTCTGGATTCGAAGGAGATCAGGTAGAATACCGGAAATTAAGAGTCCCACGATTCCTGACCGGATGCGGAGATTCTTCAATGCAGACAACTCGCAGAGACTTTTTCAAAGCAGCAACTGTCGGCGCAGTCGGCGCCACCATCTTCGGGTTCGACCTCAAGCCCGCCTACGCGCAGCTCAAAGAGCTCAAAATTGCACGCGCGGCCGAAACGCGGTCGACGTGTCCCTATTGCGCGGTAGGCTGCGGCGTCCTCATCTACACGATCGGCGATCGTGCAAAAAACGTCACGCCGCAGGTGATCCACGTCGAAGGCGATCCTGATCATCCTACGAACCGCGGAACGCTCTGTCCCAAGGGCTCTTCGCTCGAACAGGACATGCTGAATCCGCGGCGGTTAACCAAACCGCAAGTCCGGCGCCCGGGCGCGACCGACTGGCAGGATATTTCCTGGGACGACGCACTGAATGAGATTGCGGTATGGACCAAGAAGACACGCGATAGCTCCTTCGTTGAAAAGGACGCGAACGGCCGCACCGTGAATCGTTGCGAAGGCATCTCGTTCATCGGCGGTTGTACGGATACAAATGAATTCAATTTTCTGGCCGTCAAGGCCATGAGGGGGTTGGGCCTGGTTTATTTAGAAAACCAAGCCCGTGTTTGACACGGACCAACGGTCTCAAGTTTGGGACCAACATTTGGACGCGGGGCCATGACGAATGGCTGGATCGACATCAAGAACACAGACATGATGTTGATCATGGGCGGCAATCCCGCCGAGAACCACCCTTGCGGTTTCAAGTGGGCGATGGAGGCCAAGCGCAACCGCAACGCCAAGCTGATTTCCGTTGACCCGCGATTCACGCGCACCTCCGCTACCGCCGACCTTTTCGTACAGATTCGCGCCGGCACCGACATCGCATTCCTCGGCGGCCTGATCCGCTATGCCATCGAGAACAACCGGATCGCCAAAGAGTATCTCGTCAACTACACCAACGCGGCCTTCATCGTTAAGGAGGGTTTCAAACTTCCCGAGGATGGCCTGTACTCCGGATTTAACGCGGCGTCGAGCACCTACGACAAGACCACGTGGAACTACGAAGAAGGCGGCGACTTCAGCGGCAAATCAGACGCTGCCGCTCCTGCGCACGCCGCTCCCGCACCGCCAACATCCGCTGCGTCCGGCAACGCAAGTCATCCTGCGGCTCCCGCACCTCCGCCTGCGTTACCCCCGAATGTCGCCTACGACCTCACGCTACAGCATCCGCGCTGCGTCTTCCAATTGATGAAGCAGCAATATTCCCGTTACACCCCCGAAGCCGTCGAACGGATTACGGGCATCCCCAAGGATCAGTACCTGAAGGCCATCGATCTATTTACCTCAGTCCGCAAAGATGGCGACATGAAGAAAGTCGCAACCATCATTTACGCGGTGGGCTGGACGCAGCATACTTTCGGGACGCAGATCATCCGCACCGCCGCCATGATTCAACTTCTCCTCGGCAACGTCGGAAGGGCGGGCGGTGGCGTGAACGCGCTTCGTGGCCATTCGAATATTCAGGGCGCCACCGACATGGCCGGGTTGTACGACTCTCTGCCCGGCTATCTGAAAGGACCGGTTCCCGACGACGCGGATTTGGCGACGTATCTGAAGCGCACCACGCCGACGGCTTCTAAGCCCTCGCCGTGGAACTCGATGAACTACTACGCAAACACCCCGAAGTTCATGGTGTCGTTGTTGAAGTCGCTCTATGGAGACGCGGCCACCAAGGAAAACGGATTCGCCTTCGATTACTTTCCCAAGTTCGGACAGGATTGCTCTTGGACGCACATCTGGGATGACATGTACAACGACAAGATCAAGGGCATGTTGGCCTTCGGAATGAACGGTGTCATGATCGGCCCGGACACGAACAAAAATATTAATGCCCTGAAGAAGGCCGACTGGCTGGTGGTGGGCGAGATTTACGAGGATGAGACCAGCGAGTTCTGGCGAGCGCCGGGCATTACAGCGGAGGAACAGAAGAAGATCAACACTACCGTTTACAGGTTGCCCTGCGCGGGCTTTGCCGAAAAAGATGGCAGCATGACCAACTCCGCCCGCTGGGTTACCTGGAAATATGCCGCGGTTCCACCTCCGGGGCAAGCCAGGCTCGATCAGGACATCATCGCGCAGATTTTCCTCCGGGTTCGAGACCTCTACAAGAAGGACGGCGGAAAATTCCCCGACCCTATTCTGAATCTGAATTGGGCGTATGCCGACGCGGCGCATCCTCCGCTTTCCCAGGTAGCCATGGAGCTTAATGGCAAAGCTTTAGCCGACTTGAAAGATGATGCGACGGGACAAGTAATCAAGGCCGGCCAGCAGTTGCCAGGATTTGCGTGGTTGAAGGACGACGGGACAACGATGTGCGGCAATTGGATCTATTCCGGTATGTGGACCGAGGCCGGATCTCAGGTCCAGCGGCGAGGCACTGAGGATCCGTCCGGAATGGGTGTTTTTCCCAACTGGGCCTGGTCCTGGCCAGCCAACCGGCGAGTGCTTTACAACCGCGCATCTTGCAACTCGGACGGGAAGCCGTGGGACCCCGATCGCAAGCAGATCTGGTGGAACGAAGCGGCGGGCAAGTGGGTTGGCAACGACGTGCCGGACTTCAAGCCCGACTCCAATCCCAAAGATCACATGGGGCCGTTCATTATGAATCCTGAAGGCATCGGACGATTATTCGCTCCGATCGGTGTGCTGGCGGACGGCCCGTTCCCCGAACACTACGAACCGATCGAAAGCCCGATCAAGAATCCGTTTCATCCCGACCAGTCGAATAATCCGCTGGTGAAAAAGTTCAAGACGCCGTACGACAAGTTTGGATCGCCCGAGGAGTACAGCATCGTCTGCACCACTTACCGGCTGACCGAGCAATATCACTACTGGACGAAAAATAATCCGATGAACGTTCAGCTCATTCCGGAGCCGTTCGTGGAAATTCCGGTGGAGCTGGCGGACGAAAAAGGAATTCGCGGAACCGACAAGATCAAAGTCATCAGTGCGCGCGGAACCTACATCGCGAAAGCCTTTGTCACTCGCCGGCTAAAGCCGATGATGATCGACGGCAAGAAGGTCTATCAGATCGGGTTGCCGATTCACCAGGGCTTCCGTGGTATCGATGAGGATGAAGGAAGAAATGCGCGGACGCCGGCGAATCTGCTGACGCCCGCAGTCACCGATCCGAATGCCCACACACCCGAATCCAAAGGCTTCTTAGTGAAAGTCGAGAAGGCGTAGGGAGCAACCATGAGCCAGGCGGCAACAGAGATAATCCGGATTTCAGGCCACGCTGGGGTCGTTCCGGGTAAAGGTCTGAACCGTGAATTCCAGGTATGCAAGCTGGTCGACACGACCACGTGCATTGGTTGCAAAGCATGCGAAGTGGCGTGCCTGGAGTGGAACGGTTACACCTTCAGCGAGACCACGTTTGATAACACCTACCAGACGATGCCCGAGACGGCATGGAATTACTGGAACCTGATCAAGTTCAACGAGCATGAGCGCGCCGACGGCACCATGATGCTGCTGATGCGCAAAGACCAGTGCATGCACTGCGCCGATCCAGGTTGCCTCGTAGCCTGCCCGGCGGACGCAGCCATCGTGCAGTATGCCAACGGCATCGTCGATTTCCAGGAGGCAAATTGCATCGGTTGTGGATATTGCATGACCGGCTGCCCGTTCAACATTCCGAAATTCGATCCTCCCTCGCGCAAAGTTTTTAAGTGCACCCTGTGCAACGACCGCGTGTCGGTGGGACTCGAACCAGCTTGCATCAAGGCCTGCCCTACGGGCTGCCTGCATTTCGGCACGAAGTCGGAGATGAAGGAATTGGCGGAGACTCGCGCGGAGCAACTTCGCACAAACTCCGGATTCCAGGATGCGGGAGTTTACGATCCGGACGGAGTGGGCGGAACCCACGTGATCTACGTCCTGCACGACGCCAAGAATCCTGAGTTGTACGGCGGCTTGCCGCGGAACCCGCAGATCCCATGGTCGGTACGGCTCTGGAAAGCGCCGCTGAAGTGGCTGGGGAATCTGGCCATTGTCGGCGGCATCGTCGGCATGGCACTGCATTACATGCGATTCGGACCGAAGAAAGTGGAACCGATTCCGCCGGATGCTTCGCCGAATGTCTCGAAGAATGTCTCAAACAATGACGAGCGGCGCGATCAGGGGAGGCCGTTATGACGACCGACGCGGTCTCGCGCTCAAGTTCGGCTAACCAAGACGAGGAAGTGATCGTCCGGTACACCTTTGGCGAGCGCGTAAATCACTGGGTCGGCGCGGTCTCATACATCTACCTGCTGATCACCGGTCTCGCCTTCTGGTCGCCCTATCTCTACTGGCTGGCTGCAGTCGTGGGAGGCGGTCCCACCGCGCGAGCCTGGCATCCATGGTTCGGATTGATTTTTACGGCATCCCTGTTCTGGACTTTCGCAGAGTGGCGCGGCGACATGACAATCGACGCCGCCGATCGCGCCTGGGGGAAAGCGATCCCGGATTACATCAAGAACGAGGACGAAAAGCTTCCCCCCGTCGGCCGGTTCAACTATGGCCAAAAACTCTTCTTCTGGGGAATTTTCTACAGCATAATTCTCTTGCTGCTCTCCGGCGTCGTCTTATGGTACACAGAAACTCTCCCATGGAGCCTCCGGTTCGTACGCTACGCCGCAATTCTGGTTCATGCGAGTGTGGCTCTCATCACGATTGGATTATTCCTCATTCACGTGTACATGAGCGCGGTCCTCGAAGAGGGTAGCTTTGGATCCATGATTACCGGTTACGTCACGCGCGCATGGGCGTGGACATTCCATCGCACCTGGTACTATGACATCACGGGCAAACCCCGACCGCAACCCCGACCCCAACAATGAACGATGCGAAGTGGGATCGCCGCATTCGCCGCGCCAACGAACTCGCCTCGTCATACCCGTTCTCCGCAGAAGGACTCCGATACTACGCCCGCATTGCAACATTTCAGAAGGGAGTTTACGGCGAAATCCAGAACGCCCTCGCAGGTTCGCCGCGGATTTCCTCGGATCGCCCTCTGCGCGATGAATTGGATTTTTTCCTCCTTCTCCCAAAGTTTCCGGAATTTCTGTCGGTAATTCAACAGATTGCGCCAGCGCCCCTAGCCCAGGCCGCCGCCACTTTGGCGATGAAGGGATCCGTGGCATGGCAGCGCGCGATCGAAGACTTCTGGTACGGCGATCCGGATTTAGCCGCTGGCGCGGATGACGCCGAACAGGTCCAGTCCTCCGATCACCCCACTGCAGCTTATTCCGCTCGCGTGCTCGCGTGGATTTTTCTACAGCCGTATGCTGAATACCTGGCCGATCACCGCGAAGCCGCGATTGTGGACGGAACTCCGTCGACGTGCCCGCTTTGCGGCGGCAAGCCTGCCGTCGGCGTATTGCGGAGTGAAGGCGACGGTGCGAAAAAGTCCCTGATTTGCATGCTCTGCGCGCATGAGTGGGCCTTTCGCAGAATTTATTGCCCGGCCTGCGGCGAAGAACGAGAACCGCAGATGGCCTATTATTCAGCCCCCGAGATCGCGCACGTCCGCGTGGACGTCTGCGACACATGCCATACCTATCTGAAGAGTATCGACCTGACGAAAACGGGATTGGCAGTTGCCGTCGTAGATGAGCTGGCGACAATACCTTTGGATCTATGGGCACGCGAACACGGCTACGAGAAACTACAAATCAACCTGTTAGGAACGTGACCAGACGTTTCGGGAAGAAACTTCACAGCAAGTGTTAGCGTCGAGCACCGGCTGGAGCGCGAGTTAGAAGTAAGCTTTTCCGTGCTACCATTCGCATAAATCTTGTCCTCGGCGGTTGACATGCGACCTGCGCACCGCATTTGTTTGCTCGCGATTCTGCTCGCCGCCATCTCAACGCGTCTCGTCGCGACTGCCACAGCCCTCCGGGTCGATGATTCGGAGATGACCTCTCTCATTTCCGAAAAAGAAATCGATCTCATCGTACCCGCCTTGAACGAGTCCGGAACCGCCGTCTCTGGAACTCTTTACGTTGATCTGCTCGATCCCAAAGACGCGGTCGTAGCGTCATCCAAAACCATTGAGCGGCTCAAGCCTGGCCGCAATTTAATCAGGTTGTCCTTACCGCGGCCGGCAGTTCCCACGGTGGCCGACAATGATCCAACGCTCTGGTATCGCGTGAAGTATCGGCTTCTGATAGGCGACAAGCAAGCCGACAAGCAGGCCGCCAGCGGCGTAGTTGCCCTCGGAGCGATCGCCCCCGACATGTTCGAACTCCGCGTCGCGCACGCTGACAAAGCTTTACCGGGCCAGTCTTATCAAGTGCGTGTGCACGCGGCCAACCCGGTTACGCGGAAGCCAGTGAGCGGTGTGGAGGTTCGCGGCGAACTGGAATTCGATGCGGACGAGAATCGCGCGATCATAACGCACACCACGAACTCATCGGGCGATGCGGTTCTTCTGTTCCACATCCCCCCAGGAGTCACTGATGGTGGCTCAGTCGCCATTGAGGCCCGGAAGCGCGATCAAACGCGCAAGGAAGATTTCGACTTCGATCTCGATCCGCGGGCTCGCATCATTATCAATACCGACAAACTTCTCTATCAGCCCGGACAATCATTCCATGCCCGAGCGCTTGTGCTCAGTGTGGATAAGCATGCCGTCGCGAATGAGAATACCGAATTCAAGCTCGTCGATCCAGAATCGAATACCGTGTTCAGCACTACGGCAAAGACAAACGATTTCGGAATCGCTAGCATCGACTGGGAGCTGCCTGACTCTACGGAACTCGGACCCTATACACTTCAAGTCTCGCTTTCAGGTGATCGTTACGGCAACGCCCAGGCGATGACCAACGTTCGTGTCAGCCGCTACGATCTCCCTAACTTTACAGTCGCAGCTCAGCCGGATCGCTCCTACTATTTGCCCGGTCAAAACGCATCGGTTGCGGTATCCGCCAAATACCTGTTTGGCAAGGAACTGACGCACGGCGCAGTGAAACTGGTTCGCGAAGAGCAAGGTCACTGGGACTCCGCGCAACACAAATGGGTAGTCGACGAAGCCGATCTTCAGTCGGAGGATCTTGACCACTCCGGACGGGCGGTGTTTACGCTCGACCTTACCAAGCTGCACGCCGAGCTCGCGGAGCAAACCTACAGACGCTTCATGGACCTCAACTACGCAGCGTATGTCACCGATCCCAGCACTGGGAAGACCGAGCAACGCCGCTTCCAGGTCCGCCTCAGTCATCAGCCGATTCACGTCTATGTTTCTGGTATGAACCTGATCGGAGACAGGGCTTCCTTCTACGTCGCCACCTATTATCCTGACGGCACGCCGGCGGAGTGCCACGTCAATATCGGCGAAGACCGCAACCATTACGGCAACTACTACGACCGGCAGTCATCCGGCATCAGAGATTTTCTTCACACCATCAAGACTAACCGGTTCGGTGTAGCGAAAGTTTCCGATCTACAACTGTTGACGGAACGCGATGACGACTCCAGCCGCAACCATGGCTATCAGCTTGTTTTCGACGTTCACGACAAAACCGGAGCTGCCGTTTCCTATGACGAGGTGTTTTGGAGTAACGGCGACAGTCTGATTCAAGTTACAACGGATAAGTCACTGTATCAGGCAAAAGATCAAATCACTGTCTCTGTTCGCGCTCCCAACGCACTTTCGGGGCACGTCATCGTCGATCTCTCGCGCGACGGAGCGGTCCTGTGGACCGGACGGATTAGCCTGCACGATCATCGCGGGTTCACCGTTATCCCGTACACCCCCGAATTCAAGGGCGAGCTGACACTCGCAGCGTATTCGCTGGAAACAGATAGCGAACAACGCTACGAAATTCCCTCCGGAGCCCGGGCCATCCTGTTTCCGGCTCCGTCAACCCTGACCGTGAAAGTCAAGACCGACCGCGCCACTTACAAGCCAGGGGACGACGTATCCGCCGTCCTCAACGTCAGCCTGCCATCTGGCTCCACTTCCGCCGGCGCGTTGGGAGTCGTCGTCGTCGACAAAGCCGTAGAAGAACGCATTCGCACTGACCAGGAATTTGGGGAAGGGCACTATGGTTTCTGGGACTGGGGCTGGTGGTATCCGCCAGAATCCGTCGGTGGAATCTCATTCAAAGACCTGGATGAACTTGATCTTTCCAAACCGTTGCCTGACGGCATAGATCTCATCGCCGAGATGATTTTGCAGGGTCACAACAACTCCTGGGTCGGTCTTCCAGAGATCGAAGGCGACAACTACGGATATGAAACGCGCGCGCTGTTCTCGGAGAAGATGCGGAGTGAGCTGGAACCCGTGCACAAAGCGCTCCTCAACGAAGACGTGATCGGGTGGAAGTTCGCGACGAACAACGAAGAACTTTCCGCCGTCCTTCGCAAAGCTGGGCTTGACCCTGCAAGCATCGTCGATCCTTGGGGTACGCCGTATCGTTACAGTTTCGGGATCGACTATCGCAATCGCACCCTCAATATCCTATCCGCGGGCCCCGATAAGCAATTGGGCACAGCCGACGACATTGATGTTCTTACCATAAGCTGGCCTTACTTCCAACCGGCCGGAAAGATCATTGACCGGGTTGTAAAGGAGACATACTCATCGTCTGGCGCGTACATCCGCGACTTCGATGCGCTTCGCGCAGCCGTCCTTTCACGCGGACTTGACCTCAAAGCGCTTCGCGATCCCTGGGGCAATCCTTACGCATTCAGTTTCGAACCCAGCGGCTCGCTCTATCAGGTCATCGTCCGCAGCATGGTCCAGGGCACGGGCCACAACATTCCGCGCGAGCTTTACGGATCGTTCGCCATATGGACCAGCGCAATCGACTATTTCGAGCAGGCTCGCGCGAAGATCGATTCCGCAATTTACAAACTCTCTCGCTCCACCGGGACATTTCCTCAAGACGACGCAACGTTCGACAAAGCGATGACGGACAGTGGCGTCAACTTCCGCCAGTTGGTTGATCCCTGGGGACATTCTTATTACGTCAAATACAGTATCGAATCGGACTACGGCGATGCCACGCGAATTACTTACCAGCCCGATGCCAGGGTGCAAACCGGCACTCCTGTAACCCGGAAGCTCGCCTGGATTCGCATCATGACTCCTGGCCCGGACGGCAAAGCGAACACGCCGGATGACTTTCCCGTCGCCAGCTTCTCCCGTGACATTGCCGAGCAAAGCGGCAAAGACATCATTCCCCAATCCGTCAGTTCTGAGCCTCTGGGCGGAAACACAGGTGCCATCGACGGCATCGTGACCGATCCGAGTGGCGCCGTTATTTCGAACGTCACTGTGATTGCAACTCTTCGCCAGACCGGCCAGCAATTCACCGTGACCACGGGCCCGGACGGCGCCTACATCATTCGCAACATTCCGCCTGGCACTTATGACATAACCGTTTCTGCGCCGGGATTTCGAGCGACACAAATCCGCACGGTGCCAGTCCACTCCACCAGCTTGACGGCTGTAAACGTGCAGCTCAGTGTCGGGTCGGTGTCCGAAACGGTCGAAGTGACGGCAGATGCCTTCAGCGTCCAGACAGAGAGCTCATCCATGGGGGTTAGCAAGTCCGCCGTGGGCACCAAGGTTCAGGTTCACGAGGAGACATTTACACCGCGGTTGCGTGACTACTTTCCCGAAACTCTTCTGTGGTCGCCTTCTGTAATCACTGATGCCAAAGGTCGCGCCCAACTCAAGTTCAAACTTGCGGATAACATCACCACCTGGAAGATGACCGTGCTGGCGTCCAACAAAACTGGCGAGATCGGTGTCGCAGAGCGCGAAATCACCGCCTTCCAGCCCTTCTTCCTGGAGCATGACCCGCCAAAAATTCTCACCATCGGCGATGTGATCGACCTTCCGGTTGTGGTCCGCAACTACCTTCCACAAGCCCAGCAACTCAGCATGGAGATGAAGCCCTCGAGTTGGTTCGAGCTGGAACACCCCGGCAAACAGCAGATTTCAGTCGGACCCGGCGAGTCCACGACCGCGATATTCCCGTTCCGCGCGACCGCGATGGTGACCGCCGGCAAGCAGCAAGTCTACGGCGCCAACCGCAGCACCGGCGATGCTGTCGAGAAGACAATCACGGTTCACCCCAACGGCCGGGACCAAACCTCGACCGTGGCCGGCATCCTTCGCGGCGACTCTACGCTCTCGCTGAAAATACCGGCCGACTTAATTCCGGGCAGCATGCGTGCGCGCCTGAAGATTTATCCCAACCTGTTGGCGCAGGTCACGGAGAGCATCGAGGCCGGACTTGAGCGTCCTTACGGTTGCGGTGAACAAACCTTATCTTCGACCTATCCCAGCGTCATGTTGTTGAAATACTACAAAGCTTCCGGCGTCACGAGTGCTCCCATGCAGGCAAAGGCCAGTCGCTACGTCAGCCTCGGCTATCACCGTTTGCTTAACTACCGCGAGTCCGGCGCCGGGTTCAGTTATTGGGGCCACGGTTCGCCGGATGCGGCGCTCACCGCGTACGCCGTGCGCTTCCTGTCGGACGTCTCAGCTTTCACCGATGTCGATCCCGAGATCATCCACGGAGCCGAGCAATGGCTGGTTGAGCAACAGGCGAAAGATGGCCACTGGCAACCGAAGTATGGATACGATGACAGTGGTCTGACCGCGTACATCGCCGTCACTCTGGCGGAATCCGAAAATAGCACGAACGACCCACTGAAGAAGACTCTTCACGAATCGGTCTCACGCGCTCTCGTCTATTTGTCCGATCCTCACCGTGATCTGAGTGAACCGTACGCCCTCGCAGAGTTTGCCATCGCGACCTCTGATTTCGGCGATCGGCAACGCGCTTCCGACGCAATTTCGAAGCTTGAGAAAATGGCAACTCCGGAACACAATGGCATGTACTGGGTGCTCGAACATAACACTCCGTTCTACGGCTGGGGACATGCGGGCCGCGTCGAGAGCACCGCCATGGCAGTCCTGGCGCTGGCCACCGTCGATCCAAGCGTCCATCCAACCGACGAGACCCGCCGCCTCGTGGATGCCGGCACGTTCTGGTTGCTGCAGCAGAAAGATCGCTACGGAGTGTGGTACTCCGGTCAGGCGACCGTCGATGTTCTATCCGCGCTGCTCAAAGGCATCGACACCGACGCTCCCAGAAATCCCGACGCCCGAATCGCGGCTGCCGTCAACGGCAAGTCTGTACCGCTAGGTGGTCGCTTGTCTCCCACCTCAGACGGTCCGGCAATGATCGACATCTCAGCGTTGATCCAGCCGGGCGATAACACGATCGTGGTCCAGAATGGAAGCGCACTCTCGACGGCCAGCGTTCAGGCCGTCGCCGAATACTACATCCCATGGACTGGCGGTCTCCTCACCGAGGCTACGCGTCCCGGCGATTCTGATGCCCTCCGCCTCGCCGTAAGGTTTGACAAGACGGAAGCCCGCGCCGGAGAGGACGTTCATTGTTCCGTCGACGCGGAACGAATCGGAAGCCGTGGCTGGGGCATGATGATTGCCGAAATCGGCCTGCCGCCCGGCGCCGACGTCGACCGTCGCGTGCTCGACGACGTAGTCAGCAACTCAGGTTGGACTGTTTCTCACTACGACGTTCTCCCCGATCGTCTTGTGCTCTATCTGTGGCCCAACGCCGGAGGTACCAAACTGACGTTCGCGTTTCATCCGCGATACGGTTTGAAGGCCCGAACCGCCCCCTCAGTCCTCTACGACTATTACAACCCCGAAGCACTGGTCGCACTGCCGCCGGCAGATTTCAACATCCAGCCGAGTGCGCTGTCAGCGTCTAGTACACGTATGCCTTGAGGAAAACGAAAACCACCACACCGGTGATCGAAACGTAAAGCCAGATGGGAAACGTCCAGCGTGCGATTCGGCGGTGCATTGCGAACCGGCCAGTCAGCGAAAAGAAAAACGTCGTCAGCACCATCGGCAGCGCAACGATGGAAAGGATCACATGGCTGGCCAGAATAGAAAGGTAGAGCGTCCGCACCGCGCCATGCCCGGGAAAAATCGTGTCGCCGTGCAGCGCGTGGTTCACGATGTAGCTGACAAGAAAAACGGAAGAGAAGGCGAAGGCCAGCAGCATGCTCGCCCGGTGGGCGTCCCGGTTGTGATGTCTAATGAAATACAATCCCACGCACAGCGTAACCGCGCACAACCCGTTCAGAAGTGCATTCAGCGCCGGCAAAAACATCCAGCGCCCCGCGAAATCAGCCGAAGGATGATGCACGTACAGCAGCCACAGCAGGAATGACACCGCGAGCCCGCTCACCACGATGATCGCTCCCACCACCGGCCGCGGACGAATTCCAACCTGTTCCATGCTGACAATTAAATCACAAAAATCCATGCATAAACCGTGTAGCCCCCCCACGAATGCAAATCGTGGATGTCATATTCCGAGAGTATTTTGGCCCCGCCGGCTCGTGACACAGTCCAGCATGCGGGAATAAAATAAAATTTGTGGATCGAGGTCACGAGGAAACAGAACATGAGCAACGCAGCTCTGCAAATTCCAGCATCGCAGGATAGTTCCTCAAAACCGCAGACCTTCACGGCGAAAGCCTACGCAGCCCACAGCCCGACCGGAGCGATGGCCCCCTTCACGCTTGCACGCCGCTCTCCGCGTCCGCAGGATGTCCAGATCGAAATTTTTTATTGCGGCGTCTGCCATTCCGATCTCCATCAGGTTCGCAACGAGTGGAAAGAGGTAATGCCCACGGTCTATCCCTGCGTCCCCGGTCATGAAATCGTTGGCCGTGTCGTCAAGGTCGGCAACGCCGTCAAGAAGTTCAAGGAGGGCGACATTGCCGCCGTCGGCTGCATGGTGGACTCGTGCCGCGTCTGCACCAGTTGCCGTGCCGGGCTGGAGCAGTATTGCCTCAACGGTTTCACCTTGACCTACAACTTTGAAGACAAGATTCTCGGGGGTGTCACCTACGGCGGCTACTCCGATAGCATCGTGGTCGACGAGGCGTATGTGTTGCGCGTCTCCAACAAACTCGACCCCGCTGGCGCTGCCCCCTTGCTCTGCGCCGGCATTACTACCTATTCACCGTTGCGTCATTGGAAAGTAGGCAAAGGTCAGAAGGTTGGAATCGTCGGCCTCGGTGGATTGGGACACATGGGAGTGAAGTTTGCCCACGCCTTCGGCGCTCACGTGGTGCTCTTTACCACGTCGCCAAACAAATCCGCCGACGCCGTCCGCCTGGGTGCCGATGAAGTCGTGATTTCGAAAAACGATGCCGAGATGCAGAAACATGCCGGCAGCTTCGACTTCATCCTCGATGCCGTTTCCGCGGACCACGACCTGAACGCTTATCTCCAGCTCCTGAAAGTCGATGGCACGATGACTCTGATCGGCGCGCCGTCGAAACCTGCACCGGTTCAAGCCTTCAATCTCCTCATGAGGCGGCGCAGCCTTGCAGGCTCCGGCATCGGCGGCATCCGCGAAACTCAGGAGATGCTGGATTTCTGCGCCGAGCACGGCATCACCGCCGACGTTGAGCGCATCAACATTCAACAGATCGATAAAGCTTACGAGCGTCTCCTCAAAAGTGACGTGAAGTACCGCTTCGTAATCGACATGGCGTCTCTAAAATAATCACTGCGATGTTCCGGCAGATGCGGTCTTGAAGTCGGCAATGCCGACTTTGACCACCGTGCCCCGCGGCTTGGGCTTCGCATCATCGGGCTTATTCCCAGTCTCCGGTACCGTTGCCGGTTTCTCGGTCCATACTCCATAAACGCGACCGTCGTATGCGGCAATCCCCGAGTAGTCGCCGAAGAACACTCCGCCCGCTTCGAACGGTTCCGAAGTCCAGGCATAATTTTGAAACCTGTGCCCGCCGTCCACCGACCGCGCCAAAACAACGATCTGCTTTCGATTCTGCGGATCTCCTCTCCGGTCGTAAAAAATAACGTTGACTGCTCCATCCGTCGCATCGACCGCCAGCCATTGAAAGAACTGGTCCGCACCGTTATGGACCGGATCGTTATTTACTCGCACAGGTGCGCTCCATTTCCTTCCTCCATCGCTGGATGCGGAAATGAACACATCGATGTCCCCGTTTCGGTAGTCACTCCAGGTTAAATAAAGTCGGCGGCTGCGCGGATCCACGGCAATCTGCGGAAAGCCATTCGCTCTCTCCAGCGTCTGCACAGCGAACATGATGGGAGCAGTGTGCATGATCGCCCGCGCACGGGAGAATGTCCTCCCTCCATCCCGCGACGTGGTTAGAAAGATGTCGTCATCCTGGCTCCAGACCGCGTACAGCGTTCCATCCGCTCCCACCGCGCCGGCGAACCCTTCCGCTGCGCCATTGTCATCGCGCGGCAATCCGGGATGCCGGTCGATCTCGACCGGCTTCGACCACGTTTGCCCATCATCGCTGGACCGCGAGAGCAGTATCTCCGAATCGGTCAGCGTCCATCGCGTCCACCCAACATACAGATTTCCGCCATAACGGCTCTTGGTTGTGTCCGCCACAATGTAGGGCTTGTCTTCAAACGGAATTCCCGGGTCGCTCGCATGCTCAATAATAGGGGCGTGGTTCGCTTCCCAGGTCTTTCCGCCATCGAGCGAACGCCGCACAAACAAACCGCTGCGTGACGCATTGTGGCCCCAGTAGTTGAAAGTTCCCAACGTGTCGAAAGCCATGTAGCAGATAAACCCATGGCCGTGGCTGTCAAAAGCCGCGGAGACGTCGCCGGAAGTTCTATAGTTGGCCGGTGCTACACCTTCCGCCGCAAGCCAGCTGCGGCCCGCGTCCTGAGAATAGGAAGCATGGGCGTTGTCCTGAAAAACTGCCACAACCTGCTGCGCATTATTGGGATTGATCGCAATCGCCGGCTCTGTAAAGTAGCCGGGCGTTGGAGTCAACGAAAACACCTCGGCGCCCGGAGCCTTAGGCAGTGCCTGTCCGTGCAGCGAAGCGGTGAAACTGGCAGCTACGACCATACCGAACATCAATACGGTCCAATGGCCGGGTCTGCGGACGAACGACGCTCGCAATCTGTTCGGCATGTGTAGACTCGTCTCCTGTCTTAATTAGTTCTGCTTGTTATTGTCGCCGGTCATCGTCCGGAGGTTGCGGAAAAACTCACGAGCATGTAGCGGTACCGTGGAAGAGCGGCGCTTAAGCGCCGCGTAAAGCCTCAAAAATTAGCGCGGGCTTCAGCCCCTGTGGTCGCATTTTGTGGCTACAACAAGTTGTTCTATCAACTTTTCAATCGTGCCGTCCCGAGCTACGAATTACGCAAGTTTAGCCCCTGAGGCGCTCGCTCATGTCTACCCGCATAGAATTTACGCCCCCCAATCTCCCTCACCAGTGAAAACAATTGCGCATGCCTGTTGGAGCCTATCTCCAGGCTCCCCGTCCCGCAGCTAAGTCTCTGAAACCACTCGCCTCTGCGGATCCTCAGCCAGGCAATTTGGCAGATCGATTGCAACTACTCGTCGTTAACAGTTATGCGCTCCGCTTGCTCCCCTGCGAAGTGAGGCACTCGATTCCCAGACGTAAGTAAAAGGAAAAAAGTTGATGAAGAAGTTCCAAATGTTGATGGCGCTCCTCTGCCTCGGATTGCTCCCGGCTTGCAGCAGCAACAGCTCCACTTCCACTTCAGCGCCTACGTTAACGTCGATCCAGATTACCCTGACCACTCCCTCGGTGGCGGCTGGCCTGACGGATCAACTCACTGCTACCGGCCAGTATAGCGACGGCACCAGCAAAGACCTCACCGCGAGCGTTACCTGGACTTCGTCCAACACGAGTGTCGCTACCGTTTCCGCCGGCGTCGTGACCACCCTTACGCAGGGAAGCGCAAAAATCACTGGTACGCTTTCCGGCGTGAGCGGCAGCGTAACCCTGACAGTCGGCGCCCCAGTAATTACCAAGCTGGTCGTTTCATCCACAATCGCGTCGATTGCGCGTGGTACAACCGTGCAGTTTACGGCTACCGGCACACTGAGCAACGGAACCACTGAAAACGCCACCGGCCTCGTGACCTGGAGTTCATCGAATCCTTCCGTCGCCAGCATCAATGTGAATGGCGCGCAAGGCCTCGCAATGGGATTAACCGCTGGCACTTCCAATATCACCGCAACCGCAAACGGCGTCTCCTCCAGCGCAACACTCACCGTCACCAGCGCAACCCTCACGTCTATCAGCGTCACGCCGCTGAGCGCGCTCATTCCCCTAGGCACCGTGCAGCAGTTCACCGCCACCGGAACATTTTCCGACAGCACCACACAAGATATAACGGGGACTGTAGTCTGGATCGCGTCGCCCACCAGCGTGGCCTCCATCACCGTCAGCGGGCTGGCCACAGGTAAAGATCTCGGGACCGTCACCATCACGGCAACTTCAGGCGCCATCAACAACAGCGTCATGGCCACCGTCAACGCCGCCGATCTCTCCTCGATCGCGGTTCTTCCCGCCACCTCGACCATCGCGCAAGGTACCACCCAGCAGTTCTCGGCAATCGGCACCTTCGATGACGGCAGCACCCACAACTTAACGGCTCAGGTGGCGTGGAGTTCTTCCCTTCCTGCCGCGGCCTCCATCGGCAGCTCCACCGGACTAGCCAAAGGACTCAGTCAGGGAACCACCACCATCACGGCGACCCTGGGTACCACCGTCGGCACCACCACGCTCGAGGTCACCACCGCCACCATCGTTTCCATCTCAGTCACGCCTACCGGCCGCACCATCGCGCCCACCACCGAGCTGTCATTCACGGCCACCGGAACGTTCAGCGATTCCAGTACGCAGGTCATTACCACGGATGCAACCTGGACATCGAGTGACACTGCCGTAGCCACGGTTGGGCCGGAAGGCGTAGCCACGGCCGTCGCGGCCGGTACGACAAACATTACCGCCGCTTTCGGCGGCCAAAGCGGACTTGCGGCCTTGACGGTGAGCTCAGTAACCCTGAAATCGATCGCGGTCGCGCCGTCTACTGCTGTGCTCGCACCAGCTTCGACACTTTCCTACACCGCAACCGGAACATTCAGCGACGGTTCCACCGCCAACGTCACCGACGTCGTGACCTGGAGTTCCTCCGCGACCAACGTGGCGAGCATCAGCAGCTTTGGCCAGGTCACCGGCCAATCGGCGGGTACCGCAATCATCACGGCACAGCAGGGCTCCGTGAGCGGCACAGCTGCATTGGTGGTCGAATCGTCAAGTCTGAGCTCCGTGACGGTTACTCCCGCTATTGCAAGCGTTGCCGAGCAGACCGCTACCCAATTCAACGCCATCGGTACATTTGCGGACAACAGTACGCAAAACCTGACCAGCTCCGTGAGTTGGACCTCATCTCCAGCATCGATTGCCACAGTCAGCAACGCATCGCCGACCAAAGGCTTAGCCACAGGAGTCGCGCCCGGAACTGCGACCATCACCGCACTGTTCGCCGGACAATCCGGGGCAGCGACGTTAACCGTAACCAACGCTACGCTCGACTCCATCACCGTTGCTCCGGACACTACGACCATATCGTTGGGCGGTACGCAGCAATTCACCGCTACGGGCAACTTCAGTGACGGAAGCTCCGAGAATCTGACGGCGCAAGTGACCTGGTCGTCGTCCGAGGTGAGCGTCGCGACCATCAGTCCTGGCGGATTAGCCAGCACCGCCGGCAAAGGATCCACGACGATCACCGCGAAAATGAACGGCGTGAGCGGGACCGCGGCACTGACCGTTGACTAATCGCGGCCTGAGAGAAGTCTGACAGGAAGATGAGCGGGCCAACGCAAGTTGTCTCGCTCTTTTTTATTTGCAGACGTTTATTTGCAGACGTTTCTATTTGCAGATGATACTGGGATTATCTTTCGCCAGGTCCAAACAAGCCTGGTGCTGCTGCGCGCGCCGTGCGGCGTCGTCCTGAGCAACAACTTGCGGCTGGGTTGTGGGATGCGTTGCGGGCTGCGCCGCGGACGCCATCGCAGTCGGAGCAGGAGCCGGAACGACCGCCGCCGCGACTGCGGCAGACTTCGCGGCCGGAGTCGGAACAACGACGACCGGAGCTTTATCCAGCATGGCTTGAAATGCGACCATCTCTTCCGGCTTGCTCCACGGCACCGGGTTGGTTTGCACTTTGCAGTAATCGTCCGGAAAATCCCACGCCGGCTGCACTGTCACTTTCGTCAGACCGTTGCTCTCCGCCAAGGTGTACGACCACACTTGTTTTGTAGTCATCCCCGGACACGCATTCGAAGCCATGAAAAGCTGACCGTAGAGCGGCATCTGCGCCGGCCTCGAGAAACGGAACTGCAGCTCGTGGCTCGAGTCGGTGTCAGTATCGACCGCGTAACCGTCCCTCAGACTCGCTTGAACGATGAGCCCCTTTACCGTTTGCGCGGACGCTTTGGTCGTAAACACATACGGCCCCGGCTTAGCTTTTTCTTTTTTGTCGCGCGCCACCGCCAGGGTCGAGACGGCCAGGATCAAAATCAGAATCGTAACTCGCTTCATATCCCTCACCCATAGAGGCTGTCTCATAAATGCTCTGTACCGGGCGGCGAGCGAAACCTCAGAGGCTAAAGCCCGCGCGTTTGTTGGTTCTTTGCGGCACGGCTGGAAGCCGTGCCCTTCCCGAACCATTCTTTCCCGAACCGCTTATGAGACGACCCATAGTGACTCTACCGAGGTACCGTCACGCGCCGCTAATTACCAGGGTCATCACCGGCAATTTCTTTGACAACAGCTTCGCAGAATAAAGCCGGGTTTGGGAGCTTCGTCACTGCGGCTTCTGGCATACGGTTGTCAAGAACCAATCGCGGATGACTCCCTTTACCTGCATACGAGCCTCCTCGATGCTGATTGGTTTCGCTTCCGCCGGTGCCGGGGCGTCGTTGCCTGCGGCGTCGTCTGCTTCTTCCTCTGTGTCTTCTTCGTTTGTGTCTTCGTCCGACCCCATTCGGTCTTCGAAGTCTTCTTCGAACCACTGCGGGCCGTTGATGCAGGTGGCGTTGACGGTGTCGCGGTCGACGACGACGTCGGTTGCGTCGTCGGCTTCGAGGTCGGCGATGCGCAGGTTGGCGCTGGCGGTTTGCAGGGCATAGAGCATCAGTCCGGCGGTCTTGTGGTCCATGCGGCCGGAGCCGAGCATCTGAATCACCTTCATCAGTGCGATCTGCACGGCGTTGGCGTCTTCGAGCAGGGGCAGATCGAACCTGCGCGGCGCTGAGACGTCGGCGGCAATTTTTGCCCGCTCGCGGCGGATGCGATCATGAAAAAAGCAGAGGCGGCGGTTGCGCAGAGCGGGAGATCCGCACTGCGTTCCGTTTACCTTGATGTGCTGACAGCGTGGAACATTTTCGAGATCCATATTTTTCTTTGCCTCTTCTCCTCTTCTCGACTGGCCTTACGCGGCGGACTGAAGTCCGCGGGTACCCCCCTCCCCCTCCCCCCGAATCTTTGGAATCATCGGGTTACGGGGAAATTCTCCGCAAAATCCGTGTTTCAAAGGACTTAAGTGTCAAAATCCGTGAAACAAAGGACTTAGCGCCGGACGGTTTGGTTTCTACCAAACTTGTCGCGGCCTCGACCAGAATTGCGCGTTTGAAATCCTCGGTCAAGGTTGGATGTCACACTCGGAGCCTGTGGAAAGGTGTGGAAATTGCGGCTGGAAGTTCGTACGGCGCCTGCAAGGATGGCTCGGCCAGCGCGCCTAACTCCCCTTTGTCCCATACAATGGATTCGCAATGAGAGAGCAGTTTTCAGGCTTCTTCACGCCGAGCGAAGAGGAGTTCACGAAGCTCTGGAACGAGTGTATTTTCGCGTTCGATGCAAACGTTCTGCTCGGGCTCTACCGCTCGACGGCAGATACCCAGAGAGTTTTCTTCAGCGTTCTAGACAAGATCGCTGACAGGATATTTCTCCCACACCAAGCCGCGAGCGAATACCTCAAGAACCGACTGAACGTAATCTCGTTTCGCTCTGACCAGTACGGAAAGATCAAGAACGAGTCGGACAAACTCTCAAAACTGGTCGAATCCATCGTCCAGGAGCACGCGATCCGACAGGGAAAGGAGATCTCCGACGCTGCGAAGGAATTTGTGACAGAAATTAGCGGCCTAGTGGACGGTGCTGCTGGCGCGGAACCTGATCTCCTACGGTCGGACGATATCCTTGCCAGATTGGCAGATCTTTTCGGATCACGCACCGGCCAGCCCTATACACAAGAAAGGCAAAAGGAGGTTTTCGCCCAAGGTGCGGTGCGGTACGCGCAAGCGATTCCGCCAGGCTACAAAGACGACAAGAAGGGTGAGCCCGGCAAGTATGGGGATCTGCTGATTTGGTTTCAGTTGATGGATCATGCGAGGGCCAAACAGAAACCAGTAGTTTTCGTCACTGGAGACGTTAAGGAAGATTGGCTGCAGCAACACAAGGGCGAAACCTTAGGGCCGCGCCCAGAGCTTAGGCAGGAGATGATGGCTGCATGCGGCGCCCGCTTCTGGATGTACACGACGCCTAGATTCCTGGAGTTTGCGAAGCAATTCCTCGATCTAAAGTTCGACACTCGAAAGGCTGAGTCTGAGTTTGAGAAGATTGAGAAGCAGGACAAAGACGTAACGCAGTTAGAAGCCCTTCCCGACTTAGACTACTACGACTACGTTTCTGCCATGACTACTTCGCCGAAGTCGGGTTGGGGCTGGAACACCGGCGACTTCTTTACGCAGCCGATTTCGTACGCAGGGTGGACGGCTCCGGTGAATGCTGGCCCTAAACAAGAATTCCTGCAACTTCTGCCGTTAAACGGGGTGGTCTTCAATCCCCCGACAGGAAGATGGACATGCAAGATCGTGGCCGCCCCCGACGATAAGAGCAGCGATTCCGCGTTGTATCACCTTGAGTTCCAGCCACAGGACCATTCGATGCCCAGCCGAGGCCTCAAGCTGCGGGTATCGCTCGCCGCCCTCGGGAACGACGCCGATTGGAAATACAAGAAGGCGATCTCTAACATCATTCTCAAATGGCTGGTAACTAACCAGGCTTCGGGTGAGACTACGCTGCTGCCCTAGTCGCGCGGGAGGCGCGGAGGCCCGCTCAATCGATCTCGACGAGTTCCTCACTCTAAAGAACAGCAGGTCCCTCCACTTCGCGGATCATCGCGTTTGCGATGATCTGCTCCGGTCGGGATGACAGGGTTGAGGGAATCTTGAAATCCCCACTCAAGCCAAAAGCGGGGTTGAGTGGGCCACTCGGCGCGGGGGCTGAAGCCCACATTTATTGTTAAGTCTTTACGCGGCGCTGAAGCGCCGCTCTTCCACGGTGGTTTCCGACGTCCACTTCTCGCAAAGAACGAGAAACGGGGCGCCCGCGTTTCACTCTTTTACTCCTTTACTCCTTCACTCCCAGCTGCCAGAACAAAAACGAATACACGTCCGTAAACTCTTCGATCTGCTTCGTTACTGGCTTGCCCGCGCCGTGGCCGGCTTTTGGTTCGATGCGCAATAAGATCGGGCGGCTCCGGCTTCTGCCATTCTTTGCTTCTGACTGCATCAGCGCCGCCATCTTCTTTGCGTGCATGGGGTCGACGCGGGTGTCGGTATCCGCGGTCATAAATAACGTTGCGGGATACTCCACGCCGGGCTTTACGTGGTGATACGGGGAGTAGGCGTGGAGCCACTTGAATTGTTCGGCGTTCTCTACGCTGCCATACTCGGGAATCCAGAGTTTTGCGATCTGGAAATCCTGATAGTGCAGCATGTCGAGCAGCGGGACCTGGCACACCACGGCGCGAAACAGATCGGGACGCTGCGTGATCATCGCGCCCATGAGCAGGCCGCCGTTCGAGCCGCCCTGGATGGCGAGATGATTCTTGTCGGTATATTTTTCGGCGATCAGATGCTCGGCTGCGGCGATCATGTCGTCGAAGACGTTCTGCTTGTTGGCGAGCATGCCGGCGCGGTGCCAGTCTTCTCCGAACTCGGCGCCGCCGCGGAGGTTGGCTACGGCATAGACTCCGCCGTGCTCCAGCCATAAGTAGGTTGCAGGCTTGAAGGCGGGCGTGTTGCTGATGTTGAAGCCGCCGTAGCCGGTGAGGAGCGTGGGATTGTCGCCATCCTTCTTCAGTCCTTTTTTGTGGACTACGAACATGGGGACGCGGGTGCCGTCTTTCGAGTTGAACCACTCCTGCTGGACCTGGTAGGCGGCGGGATCGATCGCGGGTGCATCGACTTTGGCCCAAAGGGAAGTGACGCCGGTTTTCAGGTCGTAGCGATAGACGGAGGGGGCAAATGTAAATGACTGGAAGCCGTAGAAGATTTCATCGCGATTCCATTTGCCGCTGACGTCCCAGACGGTGCCGATCGCGGGCAGTGCAAGATCTTTGACGCTCGTTCCATCGGTGTCGAAGACCTTGAGCTGTGAGGAGGCATTCTGCTCGTACTGCGCTACGATCTTGTCGCCCCACAGTCCAATGTTCTGCAAAACCGAACCCGTCTGAGGAATGATTTCCTGCCAATCGTCGCGCTCATAGTTGCCGGCTTCCGCCATGAACACGCGATAACGCGGAGCATCTTCGTTGGTAACGATATAAAGCCTGCCGTTGTACGCCGTCGCGCGATAGAGAAAATTCTTGTTCACGGTGATGCGCGTGGGCGGCGTGCCTTTTTTGAGATCCATTAAAAAAAGTTCGGACTTGGTCCAGCCCTGAGACACAGTGATCAGGAGCAAGCGGCCGTCGTTGTCCATGGTCACGCTGGGCCAGTCTTCCAGGTCGCGGCCTTCGCCAAAAATTGGTTGGTCGGTATCGGGAGCGGTGCCGAGCGCGTGATAGAAGACACTGCGGTGGTACACTTCCTCGCCGTCGGGGACGTCGCCCTTCTTGGGATAGCGCGTGTAGTAGAAGCCGAGGTTGTCGTGCGTCCAGGCAATGCTCGCGGCGCGGGTGCGGTCGATGGTGTCGGGCAGGATTTCGCCGGTATTGGTTTCGATGATGTGGAGGGTGCTCATCTCCGATCCGCTGGCTGAGGTGCCGTAGGCCACATACTTGCCGGTTTCCGAAGGCTGGAACCAGTCGAGCGCGACCGTGCCGTCGGCGGCGAGTTGGTTGGCGTCGAACAGAACGCGGTCTTTGCCTCCGAGACCTTCGCGCACGTAAAGCACCGGCTGGTTCTGCATGCCGTCGCGGCGGGTGTAGAAGTAATGTCTGCCGGCGAGCTGCGGCACGCCGATGTTCCCGATGCTCAGCAGGTCCGTGAGGCGCTGGTGAATCTGAGTGCGGCCGGGCAGGGGATCGAGCAGGGAACGGGTGTAGGACATTTCCTGCTCCACCCATTTCTGCGTGGCGGGGGTATTTTTTTCGAGCCAGCGGTAGTTGTCGATGATCTTGATGCCGTGGAAAAGTTCTTCGAGCGGGCGCTTCTCCGCGACCGGGGGACCGGCTGGCGCAGTCGTGGAGGAGTCAGGCCTGGAAGAGTCAGACGGCTCCGCTGCAAAAATCGCTGTGCCCAACAGCATCAAAGACGCAAAACCCCAAAGCAAACGAAAACCTCCTGACATAAACACCTCATGCGGAAGCGCAGGTTCCCAAACGGCGCGGGCGGCTGGGAAACGCGTGCTTCATATCGCGTGATTCATGGCGAGTGGGAGTCTCAACCCAAAAGCGTATCAGAAAGTGACGAAGCACTCGTCTGCGGTGTTTTCAGACGCCGAGCCGGGATGTTATGATGGAACTCGATAGCGGGCGATGTGCCGTCTGCGCACACCCCACCACACTCCTCAGTAGCTCAATGGCAGAGCATCCGGCTGTTAACCGGAGGGTTGTAGGTTCGAATCCTACCTGAGGAGCCATTTTATTTCCCGCCATTTGTTAGGTTTACGCCGCTTTTTTCAATGCGTGCGGCGCGCTGACGGCTGCGCAGCATCGCTAAAATCGTGCTAGTCTCGTTCGTTTAATGGAAGGCCTGCCATGCTCAGTTTTTTGCACCCGGCCCTCGTCGCCGCTCTGTTGTTCCTCGTTTTGCCATTCGCGGTGCGAGGCGACGACACCAA